>Ga0315298_1008357_pt1 | contig 13221 bp, 11 predicted proteins | sample WHS_1_MG_FD_203077 | JGI IMG/M metagenome (GOLD analysis project Ga0315298, IMG submission 203077) | Extremophilic microbial mat communities from Washburn Hot Springs, YNP, Wyoming, USA - WHS_1_MG | ecosystem: Environmental > Aquatic > Thermal springs > Hot (42-90C) | place: USA: Wyoming...
AGGATGCTTGGCGCAGACCTTAACAACATAGTTATGCTTCGAAAGTACCTTACAAACATGCAGGAGGATTTTGACAAGGTCTTTGAGGTGATAGAGGAGTATTATAAGCCGTATGGGGAGTATAGACCAGCAAGCACAACCATAGAGGTAAAGGAGCTCGTAAGCCCTCTGGTTGGAAAGAAGCTTAGGGTAGAGATGGAAGCATACGCAGTCATCCCAGAGTAACCTAGCTACGACCATTAGCAAAGGGCAAATAGCCACCCCCACTTTTTCTAAGATTACAAGCTTAAAAAACCGGTAGTTCGATACGTAATCTAGGAGATCTTTATTAGATCCAGACCCTCCTAGATACATCTTAATGAGTTTTCAAGTTGCAGGCCACGTTGCTAAATAGTCTTTTCAAATCTAGTTTAGAAGCGCTGTTATCTTCAAATTTCTGAAGTACGGCGTTAATAATTCTATGATTTTTGAGATGCTTTTATTAGTCTGTATAGTCTTTCAGGTGGGTTGTGTGAGTCTGTTATCGTGATGTTGAATGGTGTTAGTGCATCTTCTATCGCGCTTGCTATTGCTGGTAGTGGCGTTCCTCCTCCCTCGCCTACGCCTCTTGCGCCTAGCGGTCCTGTGGTTGAGGGTGTTTCGATGTGTTGGACTTCGAAGTTTGGCATTTCTACGGCTGTTGGTACTAGATAATCCATAAATGTGGATGTAAGTAGCTGCCCGTTTCGGTCGTAGATGAACGATTCGTAGAGGGCTGCGCCTAAGCCGTGCGCTGCTGCGCCAAAAACTTGGCCGTCCACTATAGCTGGGTTTATTCTTGTGCCGCAGTCATCGACTATCACGTATTTCTTGATTTGTACTTTGCCTGTTTCAAGATCAACTTCAACCACTACTCCGTGTGCTTGATATGAATACGTTAGTGTGCAGTTCAGCCTCTTCTTTTCATCTGGGAGCTTAAAGTCTGGCTTATAGTAGTATATTGAGTGTAGTCCTGGTCGCATGCCTGGTGGTAGCATCACTGTATTTCGGTAGGCGTAGTTAGCTATCTGCTGGAATGTTATTGACCCTTGGCTCCTTTTGTCGTAGACTACGCCGTCTCGAATCTCTAGGTCGTTGATGCTTGCACCTAGTCTGTGTGAGGCTATCTGAAGAATCTTTTCTCTAACCTCCTTTGCTGCGCCGAGGATTGCATAACCTCCAAACACAAGTGAGCGTGTAGCGTATGTGCCGGAGTTTCCTGTAAAGGGGTGTGTTTGTGAGTCAAAGCGTGGAAGCACGAATACCTTCTCAACGCTAAGCCCGAGCGCGTCTGCAGCTATCTGGGCGAAGGTTGTCTCGTGTCCTTGGCCTTGTGGGATGGTTCCAACCGCTACTATTGCCTGCCCATTTTCATCGATCCTTACCATCGCGGCTTCGCTGTTACCAGAGACTGGGGCATTAGGGTTAATTAACCTGGCTTGGCTGAAGTTGTTACCTCCTGAGTCGATCGCGAAGGCGACGCCTACTCCTACGAACTTACCCTCCTTCCTCAGCTGAGCCTGCTCCTTCTTCAACTCATTGTATTTAAGCATATCCAACACCATTGCGAGGGCCTTTGGGTAGTCTCCGCCATCGTAGACACCGCCGCTTGGTGTCGTATAAGGCATCTCCTCTGGTCTGATCAGGTTCTTAAACCGAACTTCAGCAGGATCTAGTCCAAGCCTCCTAGCTACGCGGTCGACCATTCTCTCGATGCAAAACATGTGTTGCATCCGCCCGTAGCCTCTGTTCGGACCTACTGGACATTTATTCGTAACAACAGCCTTCACCTCCATGGATATGTTCTTGAACCTATAGCAGCCTGGTGTGACCTGTATCCAGATGAGTGCACCTATAGGTTCATACCTCGGAACGGAACCTTCATCATACACAGCTTTGATCTTGGCGCCTAGGATCGTACCATCCTTCCTCACAGCAGCTTCCACATCGTAGTACACTTCGTTACCGTGAGTGCTCGCTGCAAGATGCTCCCGCCTATCTTCAACCCACTTAACAGGTCTACCCGTAACTATTGAAAGGAGGCTCACTAAGACTATATATGGGTAGACGTTCTGCTTTATCCCGAACGCGCCGCCGATATCTGGGCTTATCATACGTATCTTACCAGTGGGTATCCCAAGCGCTTCAGATACCTGAGGTAACCCTGCACCCATAGGTGTTATGCAAGGATTCCACACAGTAAGTATGCCTAAGTTATGGTCGTAATGAGCTATAATACCAACTGTTTCAGAGGGCGTGGAACTGAAGCGGTGAAAATGGAAACTCTCCTTCACGATTAAATCCGACTTCCTGAATGCTTGCTCAACATCGCCCCACACGAAACTCTCATGCCAAACTACATTTGAACCCACAGCTTCATGCAGCAAAGGAGCATCAGGCTTCATAGCGTCCTCCGCATTCGTAACAGGAGGTAGAGGCTCATATTCAACATCAACTAGCTCCGCGGCGTCCTCAGCCGTAGCCCTATCCTCCGCGACAACAGCGGCTACAGGTTCACCTGCGAACCTAACCTTATCCACAGCCATACAGTAATCAGTAATCTTATCGGCTTTCACCATAGGATGGAAAGGCTTAGTCATCCTCTTAACATCCTCCCCTGTCAAGACGGCTAAGACGCCATGCAGCCTCAAAGCCTTTGATGCATCAACCCTCTTAATACGCGCATGAGCATATGGGCTTCTCAGAATATAAGCGTAGGCAAGATCAGGAAGCTTCACATCATCAAGAAACATACCTTGGCCTTGGATAAACCTCAGATCCTCCCTCCTCCTCATACCTAAGCCAACATATTTCTGCTCAACAAGCTCAACCGAAGCCGATACCAAGGTAAATCACCCTAATCTTACAAGAGATTTCACGTAGAATATAGCCTTTTACTTGATGCCGGTGCACCTCCTACCGTTGTTGTTTTGGTCTCTGTCACGGTTGGGGCTGGTGCCATTGATTGCCTCACTAAATAGCCTCCGACAGCCCCGAATATAACCCCACTTATAACACACCAACAGCAGCTGCTGTCTAGACCCCAAGAAATTTTCTGCAAAATATTTTATCATATTCCTTATCAACCATATGACACCAGAACATTATATTTAAGACTCGTATATGAATGTTCATTGAGTATGTTGATATAATATCAGGGAAAAATGCTCCTTCTAATAAGATTTATATATTGTTTCGTAGTATTAGTTTCGTATATGGCCCTTGAGAACTGGCTCCCGGTAGGTCTACGTGAAAAGACCAGACTCACTTATATGGACTGGTGGCGGGACTTTAAGAGATGGTTTGATGGAAATGTTAAGCCAGATGCCTCGCCGGAAATAATCGTTGAGATAGCTAAGGCGGATGAAAAGAGAATGGCAAAAATCTTACTTCGCTACAGAGATGATGTGGTTAAGGGTGGGTTACCTGAAGAAGTCGCGGATAGAATCATTATTGCCATCAGATCATTCTTTAATGCTAATGGATGTGCATTGCCGCTTTGGTGGGATGGAAAGCATCTGAAGACAAGCAGAGAATAGTTCTAGTGTAAAATAGAGTTATCAACTCCCAAAACCTTTTCTTATATTGAGCTCTGTAGAAAGGTGTGCAACGCTTTATAAAACTTGTTCTACAGTTTCTCAGCTTTTTGTTTTTGTGTATAGGTCTTCGATTTGTGTTAGTTGGGCTTCTTCTCTGTAGTCCCTTGCCTTCACCTTCTCTATGAGTCTTTGGTGTAGTTGCTCGTAGTATCTTAGTGTTGGTGTTGTGAGTGCGTGTGTGAATGCTGAGAACGGTGCTGTAACCACTAGTAGCCCTACGGCTGCTAGGTGAAACACGTAGTTGAAGGTTAGGAGAGCCACACTTAGGTCTGCTGGTGTGTAGTATGCTACCTCTCTAAAGTATTCTGTTGTGAAGCCTGTCAGCGCCGCTAACCAAATAAGCGCTGTGAACCATATGTCTCCGAATGTGCGCTCCCTCCTGAAGCGTGGTATGAGTATGAGCCTTAGTATGGCTATGGTGCTGCCTAATAGGAGCAGAGCACCGCAGGCGTTGCCTAGGAGCCTGTAGGGTGTTGCCAGAGGCACATACTCTGATTCATAGTTTGTAACATAGGATATAGCTGTAGTAACAGCCAACCCCACAAACCCCCAGAACATGGTTATGTGCGCGAACCACCTCCACCTCTCATTGAATAGATCCCTCTCTAAGATCACTCGGTTCACCAACTCCTTGATGAATGTTGCTATGATGTGCCTCCAACCCAGCCTACCCCTAATATCCCTCCAGAGGTTTGGTGGAGAGTACCTCCTCCACTCAATAAACCTGTAGGTCAGCCCTGCTATAACGACTACTACAGCGATTATGGCTAGTGTGTCAACAGTCTGAACGGATAATATGTCTCTTGTCAGCATACCCCCTTCACCTCAAAGCAGGTATAGGACCTTAGGCTTCGTGCCGGCCTCAGGCCTAAGAGGCTTAGGCTCAGCCTTAGGAACCCTCTCCCTAACATAGCGGTTAGGCTCACTCTCAGGATCATCTAAGTCCCCGAAGATCCTACACTCACTTGGGCAGGCTGCTACACAAGCAGGCTTCATACCTTGCTTTAACCTGTGCTGGCAGAAATCGCATTTTACTGCCGTTTTTGTTTTTCTTCTATAAAGTAGCTCTTCATATGGAGTAGGTTTATCAAAGTATCCATCATATTCTCTGAGGAAGAAGATTGCTCCGTAGGGGCATGCGTTTACACAAGCTCTAGCGCCAACACACTTCTCCTCATCGATAACAACTATACCTTCAGACGTCTTGTATATGGCGTGGCTCGGGCAAGCCTTCATACAAGCGGGATCCTCACAGTGGTTGCATAGAAGTGGTAGGAAGAAGCCTTTAACATTTGGGTACTTTCCATAAAGCCTTCTATAAACTCTGGTGAAAAAGATCCCAAGTGGTGTCCCCTGCTCCACCTTACAGGCCAGTACACAGGAGTCGCAGCCTACACATCTTCTTAAATCAATCAACATGCCAAGCCTAACCATACTTATCAAGCCTCTGGCTTCATGACTCTAACACGGTTTGTTGTCTCTGGGCAGCCGGAAGCTTTACAAGTATACTCTAAACTGCCGTTGGTCAATATGTTGGCTGTTGGTAGACTTTTTATTGCGTATGGGTGCTTTGCATAAGGTTTACCAGCGTTTGATAAGCCTATAACATCAGGGTGGACACCTTCGGTAAGGTGCACAGCTGCTTCTACTCTTCCAACTTCGCTTTCAATAACTATCCGGTCGCCATCGTTTATCCCCTTTTTTCTAGCAGTCTCGGGGTTCATTATGGCGGCGACAAGATCAGGTCTATGCTTCTCTAGATGTTCACTTACCCAGCTGACAGTCGCGTTCTCACTAAATACAAGCTGAGCGCTCTTATAGTAGATTACGTAGAGGTCGTAGCTCGGATCCTTTGGTTGATGCACATGGATATCTTGCCATTTGGGTATAGGAGAGTAACTTGGGTAAACCCACGTCTTCATATACTCTTTTGGATAACCCCATTCCTTAAACTTCGCTTCAAGAGCATCACCCTGCCTCTTTAAGAATTCAAGGTAAATTGGTATTCGACAATCCTTTGGTGCCACAGGCCTACCAAAAGGCCAATAAAGCTCTTCAGGTCGCTTGTGCCTTAGGTTATGCCCATGCATCTTGAACCAATCTAGCCCATATTCGTCTCCGAACATAGACTTCATCCACCTATCAAGGAACTCTTCTAAGGTATATCTCCTGTTAAGCTCGAGTAGATGCTTGTTGCCGAATGGGGCTATATATTTGGAGTTGAGAAAACCGTTGAATTTGTCAATTATACCAAGCCTATCGCTAAGCTCGCATAAGAAGTCAAAGCCACTCATACACGTCGGAGGAGGCTTAAGAACAGGTCTACGCAGAACATAACCCCACATGAACGGCATTTCACAATGCTCAATGCTCCAGTCTTCAAGGTAAGTGTAGTCTGGCAGGAGTATATCAGCTAACTGTGTGGTCTCTGTGAACGGGACTACGTCCATTGATATTACTAGATCGAGTTTCTTGATCGCCTCTGCCACTGCTAATGATTGTGCCGCATTCCACACAACGTTATTATGTATTAGTAGAGCGGCTTCTGGTTTGTAGGTTATACCCATCTTCTCAGGCTTGAGTATTGACCAAGTGTATAGGTGTCCACACTCAAGGCCTACAGGCCTATATTCAAGTAAGCTACAGTTCTGTGGCGGGTATCTGATAGGCATAGGAGGTCTAAGCTCGTATAGTAGGGGCTGTGTGACACCATCTTCATTCGGTTCAACTCTACAATATGTGGGGCCTATCCAACCTAGGTAATCTCTACTCCAAGCATCTACATGTGGATCCTTGCCGAGAGGTATGTCAAGAAGCCCGCCAGGCACATTACAACTTCCAACCAGTAGATTCACATACTTAAAGGCTAAGTTTGCTTGCATAGAGTACTCGTGACCGTGCGCTCCTCTATACCATTGTAGGGCGACAGGCCTATACGGGTACTCTACGCCATCAATCTCGATCCATTCTCCTATATGCGCGTTTTCAACAAACTCTTTTGCTATGCGCCTTATCGTTTCAGCAGGTATAGTGGTTATTTGACTAGCCCTTTCTGGCGTATAATCCTTCATCGAATCCTCGATTAAATGAAAGGCGGGCTTGCATTTAACACCATTTACTTCATATTCACCTTCTAAAGCAAAATCCTTTATTGTTGGGTCTTCGTAGATGGGTACATTCAGAGGTTTGGCTTTGTTATCTACAGAGTCCCAGACCATGGGCTTCTTCGTAGCTTTATCTCGAACATAATCTCCTTTCTCATCTATTAGGTAGGGCGCGTTTGTCCTATACTTAAGGAACCATTCATCATACCTCTTTAGTTCCCAGATCATAACGTGGCAAAGGGCGAGTGCAAAGTAGAGGCTTGTAGCTGGTCTTATCGGTACCCATTCGTCAGCTTTAACGGCCGCAGCAGACATCCTAGGATCGACTACCACAAGCTTCATACCCCTCATTCTGGCATCCGCAGCCCTCCTAATATTCTCAACAATATGTAGATGTGAATCGAAGCCATCGCCACAACCCAGCAGAATCAGGTACTTTATGTAATACCAATCAGGCTGACTTGCAAATGAGCCAGCCATCACACCCATAACTGGGTGATAACCGCCTCCACAAGCTACACCCATATCGCTAAAAAAGTTATTCGCGGTTCCAAAAACAGCACCACCCCAAGCACTAAGCCAAGCTTCCTTATACCAATCGGTTTGGGAGTAGAGGAGCTTGTTAGGGTTTTCACGATGAATCTTTTTCAGTTTTGGCACGATGATCCCCCAGACTTCATCCCAGCTTACTTCTTTCCATTTTGGATCCACACCAAGACTCTTCTCCGAATTACCTCTCATCATAGGTTTAGTTACTCTGTGCGGGTCATATTGCCTCGCTATTATCGACTGAGCCTTTGCGCAGATATGTCCTCTTGTACTCGGGTTAGAGAGATCACCCTCGACTTTAACCACAACACCATTAACCACACGAACCCTAACTGTGCAGTGGTGCAGACACACCGAGCAGACAGTCTGCACCCACTCATCCTGCCACTTATCCTTAAGCTTCTCAAGCGGATGCATGAAGTAAGGAAAAACAAAAACTATATATAAAGATAACGTTTAAATCACCTCCTCTAAAAGAGGTAAGAGAGATGGTAACTACTTTAGAGGTCAAAGAAGTAAGCAAATATTTTGGAGGTCTGAGAGCTTTAAACAACGTAAGCTTCGAAGTTAGGCAAAAAGAGCTGTTAGGATTAATCGGTCCAAACGGTGCTGGTAAGACGACTCTTTTCAACATAATTTGTGGAGACTATAAACCCACATACGGCGTTATCCAATTTAACGGCGAAGACATAACTCGCCTCAAACCCTACGAAATATGTAAAAAAGGCATAGCACGCACCTATCAGTTGATTAAACCTTTTTTAGAATTGACCGTCTCTCAAAATGTAATGTTTGGTATAATGTTTGGTAGGATAAGATATGATAGAAAGGTTGCTGTCGAGGAAGCTGAAAAGGCTTTAGAACTAGTTGGTCTCCTTGTAAAACGCGAAGTCTTGGTTAAAGGTCTCAGCATACTGGAGAGGAAGAAGGTAGAATTAGCGCGAGCTTTGGCTACCGCTCCAAAACTCTTGTTGCTAGACGAACCCTTAGCTGGCTTAAACCCGAAGGAGGTAGAGGAATTTATGGGTATTATAGAGTTTGTGCGGAGGAATGGTGTGACGATCTTCATGATAGAGCATGTTTTGAAAACCTTGATGAATCACGCTGACCGCATAATCGTTCTTCACCACGGTGAGAAGATAGCGGAAGGCAGTCCAGCTGAGGTGACAAATGATAGACGAGTAATCGAGGCGTACATCGGTGCACCAGTTTGCTAAAGATTAGCGAGTTAAATGTGGCATATGACAGTATCCGCGTATTGTGGGATGTTTCGTTAGAGATAGAGGAGGGGAAAATAGTGGCACTCCTTGGTCCAAATGGAGCTGGCAAGTCAACATTATTAAAAAGCGTCATGGGTTTAGTTCCTCTTATTTCAGGATCGATAGAATTTGAAGGGAAAATTGTCAACAAGTTGCATCCCTCTCGCATTACTGAAATGGGCATATCTTATGTTCCTGAAGGAAGAGGAATCTTTCCTTATATGACTGTTCGTGAGAATCTCGAGCTAGGTGCTATGAGTAAGAGAAGTAGGAAGTTGATGCAGGAAAATCTCAGAACATGTTTTGAGCTGTTTCCTATACTTAGAGAAAGGGAAAAGCAACTAGCGGGAACACTGAGTGGTGGTGAGATGCAAATGCTTGCTATAGCTAGAGGTTTAATGGCTGCGCCGAGGCTCTTGATGGTAGACGAAGCTTCGCTCGGGTTGGCGCCTATAGTTGTTATTAAACTATTCGGCGTTCTTAGAGAAATAAACGCTCGCGGTGTTACCATCTTACTTGTCGAGCAGAATGTGCTTCAGGCACTTGATGTTGCACATAAAGCATATGTGCTGGAGAGTGGGAAGATATTACTTGAAGGTGATACCGTAAGTCTTAGGGGTCACGAACATATAAAGAAAGCTTATTTAGGGTTGTAAAAAAATGTTACCAATATACCATATTGATATTATGATTAACGGCATTCTCATGGGCGCGATTTATGCGCTTATTGCGGTTGGACTTAACTTGATTTACGGTGTTTCCAGGATTCTGAACCTTGCTCATGGAGACCTACTAATGCTTGGCGGCGTTGTGACATATCTAGCATATAATTTTCTTGGTCAAACACCACTTATAGCGTTAATTGTCATTATTCCACTCTTCCTTTTGATTGGTGGGTTGATAAATATATCAGTGATTAAACCGTTGATGAAATTTGGTCCAGAGAGGTCCGCCGCCACATCTGTTATAGTTACTCTGGGCTTATCATTTATTATCGTCGATTTGGTGTTGTTTGGAAGCGCACAGGCAGGAATCAGTACCTTCGGTGTCAGTTATATGTTACCTTCACTTAGAATCTTAGACATCTACCTTTCTACCGTTAGACTACTTTCACTGCTATCTATATTGCTAATCACGATTATACTAAGGTTGTTTATAACACGGACCTTCCTTGGAAAGAAGATAAGAGCTCTATCTCAGAATAGAGAGGCGGCTTTAGCGTTAGGTGTCGATGAGTCAAGAGTCTCCGCCATAACCTTTGGTTTAGGTAGCGCTCTAGCTGCGATAGCCGGTGTCTTTATAATTATGATAACCGCTACGCAGGCAACAATCGGTATGACGTTGACATTTAAAGCTCTCATTATTATAATCCTTGGTGGAATGGGGAGCTTCTTTGGCGCCGTAATTGGTGGATTACTTCTTGGGTTAGCAGAATCGTATACTATGCTCTATCTAGGCGGCGAGTGGATACCTGTTATAGGTGTCATTATACTCTTCATCGTTTTAATGATTCGACCTCGTGGTCTATTTGGGAGAGAAAGTTGATTAAAGTTGGATAGATTAAAATACATTTATCTCTTTCTTCCAATGATAGTATTACTCTGTATTGTACCTTTGTTTGTAACATCGTATATCTTGCGTGTCATCTTTATCACTCTTGTCTTTATCACGTTTACGGTATCTTATAACATTGTGGGGGGATATCTTGGCTATGTGAATCTTGGACATGGTGCTTTCTTTGCTTTAGGCGCATATACATTTGTCATACTTGTTACCAAACTGAGGATGCCTATACCACCTTCTATATTAATGGGTGCTGTGGTCGCGACAGCTTTTGCTGGGCTGGTAAGCTACCCACTCTTTAGGTTAAGGGGTGCCTACTTTTCTATAGCAAGCTGGGGTCTCATAATCTTGCTTAACCAGCTAGCGGTAAATCTTGATTGGCTTACTGGTGGGGTCTGGGGGGTTCAACTTCCTATACCTTCGGCTGAAGCATCAGTACCAGCGTACTACGGCGCTATAAGCATCATGTTGCTAGCAATTGCTGTAAGCTACTCAATATATAAGGCAAAATTTGGATTGGCTCTCTTTGGAATAAGGGAGGACGAGCGCGTCGCAGCCAACTTTGGTGTCAATCCATTTAAATATAAATGTCTATCAATGATGGTAAGCGCCTTCTTTGCTGGACTGATAGGTGCAGTTTACATATTTAATATTGGCGTAATCAGCCCCTCGACTGTACTTAGCATAGATGTATCCTTAGCACCTGTTGTTATGGTGTTAGTTGGTGGTGTAGGCACTCTATCAGGTCCAGTGTTGGGAGCAGCAATATTGACTATTGTGCAAGAGATACTATGGACAAAGACAGAATACTTTCATATGTTAACCTATGGGGTTATATTGGTGCTTGTCGGCTTATTTATGCCAGGAGGCTTAGTGCGGTCAAGGAAGCTTAGAAGAATACTTAGGTGGAAGGAAGTGTAAAGAAGCATTATTTACTCTCCATAAGAGTAAGCGAGAAAATAAATGATCAGCTCCGTTACAGTAATTATTCGTAGAATCTATTTGAAAGCTGGGTATCGGTACTCGCCTGTCTTCAACTCAGGCGGCCATAGTGTGACCCACTTACCTTGCTGATACTGAACCGGATACCAAGGTGCAGTCCCGAAATACTTCCCTCTCGGAGGGTCATATGGCGCTGCCAAAATTGGGTCTTCGTCAGGCAGCGGTACTGTAGCACGCCAAGGACCCCAAATTGTTCCAAACTGTGTAGTGTGAAGTGCCTCATTAATTTTTTCTCTATCCAGCGAACCAGCGACCTGAACAGCGACACAAGCTATTTCAAGGGCGCAAACTAAATCAGTAATAGTTGAATTCTCGAAGTGATTATAAGGCGTTCTTTCTTGAAGATCCCTCATGAACTCTTTAGTCACTATTGTTCCCTCGAACGGCATCTCCGGTAACCACTTCACATCACCACCTACCCCTTCCATAATTTCACGACCTGCCGTCTTAATAAATGCTTCACTTGGTGCGAATAGTGCGTGGAAGTCCCTTGGTCGATAACCCTTCTCATTCATCTGCTTCCACAATAACGCTTGCGAAGTGCCAGTTATTTCTGAGGCTATGACTATATCAGGATCGGCGGCTTGAAGCTTCGTTATTATCGGCGTAAAATCCATGGTGCCATGGGCTATCTTCTCAGATAAAACAAGTTTGAGACCACAACGCTTCTCCCCATATACTGCAGCAAAGCCTCCACACTCCATACCGAATGCATCATCCCACGTTACCACGGCAAACGTTTTAGGTCTGCCATCAGCCTTTACCATATCGAGATAAAACTTAAACCAGGTGTTTACGGTATCCATACTTCCTACAATGTACTTATATCCTCGATTGAATATTGGTATTTCGTTTGCTTGTGCATCTACGTAGGGAACTCTATATTTTTCAGCTACCGTTGAAGCTGCCATAGAAGGCGCGGCTGTAAATGGTCCAACCAACAAGTCTATGTTATCTTCTGTAATCAACTTCGTATAAAGTTTCTCAACAGTTGCAACATCGCTTTTGTCATCGTAGTAGATGAACTTGATAGGCAAACGCTGCTTGTATTCCTTTACGTATATACCACCTCTCTCATTCACCATGGTCTCAAATGTGGAAACCATCTTTGATTCAGTAGGCCCCGTCATAGGAGCATACATACCAGTAATCGGGATTGTTAACCCTATTTTGATGGCTCTTGGCGGTGTTGTAGTTGTTGCTTGTGTTATAGTTTGCGTTACTGTTGTAGAAACTGGTTGTGTGACAGTTTGTGTTACTGTTGTGGGTGCGCCTGGCGCTAAAGTTGTGGTTACGGTTCTTGTTTCCGTGAAGGTCTTTTCTGGCGCTGCTGCTTGCCCAGCTAAGTAGCCTCCGACGGCCCCGACTATAACCCCGCCCACAATACCGCCAACAGCAGCAGCTGTAGAGACCCCAAGAAACCTCCTACGAGAAACTTTAACACCATCAGAAACATACACTTCTTTACCCGCATCAGATGACATACCCTACGGAGGGAATGGAGATATTAATATGTCTTTCCTCCTTACGATACATCGTAATTCGTAAATCATTTAGTTGAAAATCATGGTTGGTCAAAATTTTCTAAGTTTTGCTCAGCTTCTTACTATATCTTCAATGCTCGATTTTACGGAAATCCGCCATTTCATTACGTCTGAATTTTTCAAAAATCCTATCCTGACTTCAAAACACAAATATAACGATCCTATTAAGGTCGTAACTTTAACGCATAGTACTTCGACAAGCATAATAGTTTAATACTATCATCTTTTTCTTGTATTTATTAATCGGATTGGTGCAAAATGAGTGGCGTACATGATGTAGTAGTTGTGGGAGGCGGGGGTGCTGGTCTAACCGCAGCGATCTTTACCTCAAGGCTTGGATTAAGCACGATTGTGGTGACAAGAGAGATGGGTGGGAGGGCTCTAGTTAACTCACCTTACTCCCGTAGAAGCATAGAAAACTACCCAAGCTTCTTATCAATAACAGGCTTAGAGCTTATGAGCAGATTTGAGCAACAGGCTAGAAGATATGGGGCGACCTTTCTATTCTCTGAAGTTCTTAACATATGGGAGGATAGCAGTAACATCTTTCACGTAGAGACATCAAGAGGCGAAATCAAAGGTT
>Ga0315298_1008358_pt1 | contig 13219 bp, 16 predicted proteins | sample WHS_1_MG_FD_203077 | JGI IMG/M metagenome (GOLD analysis project Ga0315298, IMG submission 203077) | Extremophilic microbial mat communities from Washburn Hot Springs, YNP, Wyoming, USA - WHS_1_MG | ecosystem: Environmental > Aquatic > Thermal springs > Hot (42-90C) | place: USA: Wyoming...
AATAGGCGTCGGCGAATCAGACGCGCCAAACCGCGCAGAAGAAGCAGTGCGAAATGCCTTAAGAAGCCCATTCTTAGATGTGGACTATGCAGGAGCAACTGGAGCCCTAATACATGTCACAGGCGATGCATACATGACCATTGAAGAGGCAAACCGCGTTGGAGAAATAGTCACGGAAATGATGGATGGAAACGCCCTCGTCATCTGGGGAGCGCGAGTTAACCCCGAGCAGGACAGCAAACTCAAAGTCACTTTGGTTATGACAGGCATAAATTCACCGCATATCTTAAGCGGGTTTGGAACAATCGCGCCCAAACTATACAATTTAGAGCCGTATGCCGAACCGGAAAAACCGTTAGGAATAGAGCTTAACCTGTACCAGATGGAGAACTTCTAATAGGCTCTCCTTTCCCCCTTTTTCCTAAAGCCTAAACCTTTTTCTAAGGGAGAGAAACTCTCTTTTCAGCCTCATCCCCAAAGGTATCGCGGTGCCGAAGGGTTCGCATAAACCCTTACTTATGGCTTTGACAATTTCGTCAGCATCCAGTTCTGCATCAACAACAGTGTACGCGTAACCTATCTCTGGACCATAATGGGCGTCGCTTCCCGCCACCTTTGCAATTCCGAGCATGGAAGCTATTTTTTGACTTTCCTTTTTTGAGCTGTTGAAGGGGATAGCTGAAGAATTTATTACCTCTATGGCGTCAAACCTCGCGGTAGTACGTTTTCCCAATCTTTCTTTGAAAAGGGCTGAGGGGTGACAAGCCACCGCTATGCCACCAGCCTCGTGAATTTTGTCCACGGTTTCGTCTACACTGAGTTTTGAGGGGACTTGCTCCTCTACATTAAGCCCGATGACATGTCCGCCCAAACTTGTAACTTCAATTCCCGGGATAATTAGGTAGTCGGTGTTTCTGGCTATTTTTATGGCGCCTTCAATTACATCGTGGTCTGTTATGGCTATTCCATCCAGTCCACGCCTTTTCGCATAAAAAACAAGTTCTTCTGGCTTGATTACTGAATCATAGGAGTAGCGCGTATGAACGTGTAGGTCTATTTTGACTTGCAGAAGCCTCACAGCCATGCAAAACTTTTAGGAAGATTTTGCCAGTTTCTCCCGAGCTTTTTCTAGCATTTCGTCCAGTTGTTTCTCGTTAGCCTCTATCTTTCGGAATAATGGTTTAGCCTCTTCTATTTTGTGGTTTGCTGGCAACGGCTCAAGTGCCTCGCTCCACTTATGGTCGAAGACGCTTCCTGGAAGCTTTAGGGTTTTCCAGATTTCCTCTGCTGTAAATGGAATGAAGGGTGCTGAAACAATCGCAAGTGCTTTGACAATTTGTGCAGCTACGTAAATGACGTTTGCTGCTTTGGCTTTGTCTCTCTTTATAAGGTTCCATGGTTCCTTCTCGTTTAAGTACTGGTTTCCCATGCGGCTTATGCTCATCATAGTGTTTGCTGCTGCTTGAAGCTTGCACTCTTCAATCTCTTCCGCAGCCTTCTCAACTTTCTCTTTAAGCACCTTCAGAATCTGCTTTGCGTCTTCATCCAATGTTTCAGGTTTTGGAATTACATTTTTGAAGTGCGTGTTAACGAATTTTAATGTTCTGTGGATAAAGTTGCCGAGGGTGTCATTTAAGTCTGCATTAACTTTTTCAATGAAGAGTTCCCAAGAAAAGTTTGTGTCCTTCGTTTCGGGTCTTGTCGCTATTAGGAAGTACCGCCAATAATCCGACGGAAAAAGCTCTAGGGCTTCATCTATCCATATGCCGATCCTCTGGCTTTTTGAAGCTTTCTCACCTTTAAACTGGAGGAATTCTGTGGCTGAAACATTCCACGGCAAGTTGTAATCTTCACCTGAAGCTAAAAGCAGCGCTGGAAGGATTATTGTGTGAAACGGGATGTTATCCTTACCAACGAAGTACAATGTTTTCGCATCCTTGTTAAACCAGTATTTCCTCCACCCTTCAGGTTCACCATGGTTCCTAAAGTACTCTATTGTTGCCGAAACATAACCCAAAACAGCCTCAACCCAAACATAAATCGTCTTGTCCTCCGCGCCTGGGAAAGGAGCTGGGATTCCCCATCCAACATCTCGTGTTACGGCTCTAGGCTTTAATCCTTCTTTCACAAGGTTTAGGCTGAAGTTTTTTGTGCTAGTTGAAAACTGCTTATTGCCCTCCAAGTATTCTGCGAGCTTATCTGAAAGTTTTGAGAGGTCAATGTACCAGTGTTTTGTAATTTTTAATGTGGGCTTGCCCTTGCAAATTACACAGTATGGCTCAATCAATAATGTTGGTTCCAAAAGTCTTCCACAGGAGTCGCACTGATCTCCACGCGCGCGTTCATGACCACAATAGGGACATTTTCCCTCAACAAATCTGTCTGGCAGAAAACGTTTGCATTTTTCGCAGTATAGCATCGGAGTTTCTTGCGTGAATATGTAGCCGTTCTTGTGTATCTTCAACAAGTGTTTTTGGACGAACTCCTTATGCACGGGGCTTTCTGTTCGTGTATAATTGTCGTAGGATATCCCCCATTTTTTGAACAACTCTGACACTTTCGCGTGGTTTCTATCCGTTAACTCTTTAGGATGTATCCCAAGCCTTACGGCTTCAACCTCTATGGGTGTGCCGTGCTCATCTGAACCGCTGACAAACAGAACATCTTCACCCTTCAACCTATAATATCTGGCAACAACGTCCGCAGACAAGACAGAGCCTACTAAGTTGCCGAGGTGAGGTATGACATTTATGTAAGGCCATGCGGATGTGACTAAAACTTTTCCGAGTTTTACGGCACCTCCAAACGCTTTGAATATAAACATAATTCTATTACTTAAACAAAATGGAAAAAAGTTGGGAAAAGCGTGGATTATTCCTCTGTTTCTTCAGTTTTCCAGACAACTTTGGATTTGCGGCCTGAGAGGAATATTGCTGCAGCAAGTATTATTGTGCAGACGATCACCAGCACCACCAGAATCGTGAAGAGCATTACTAAGTCATCCATGTCTTGAAGCGCCATTGGATATGGCGTAACAATACTTAACGGCACACTGTCTGTATAGGAGTATATGTCCCCTCCAAACTCATAATAGACTCTAAATCTGATAGCACCGCTAACTGCTCTTGAATCGTCTGGTATTTTGAATGTATCTGTAGCACTGTAATTTTCACCTTGAGAAATCACAACATTTGCGATCGTGACAGTTTGGTTGCCTCCCCAGATAGGACTGTACCATGGATATTCTATTGTAATGTTTTTGAGAATGGCACCATCAGGACTAGAATTATACACCCAGAATTTTAATGTTCCCGATTCTCCTGGCTTATAGTATGTTTTGTCGACGTAGCCATAAACGTCCAGGCTGGGAGCAGCTTTGGTTAGAGGTGCAGAAATCAGCATCGACGCTATTATCATAGCTACCGTAAAGGTTAAGATAACTTTTTCTTTCATCAAACCACCCGCTTTAGACTTTGTTAGTTCTATGTTGCTATTTAAAATTTGTCATGTAGCGTTTAACGGTGACACTATGTAGTTCTTGTAAGGTTTTCTTCACACCTACAGATGGCGCGTTTGTCTTTATTCCCTTCGGATTGAAGTGGGTAAGCGTTGACTGGAACCCCTTCTCCCTTAAAACCCTTATAATCTCTTTAGCTGATGGAACTGGAAAACCCAGTTTATCACATATTTTGTCTATAACATAATAAGTCGGCGGCGCATCAACCTCATTTTTTATTAGCGACACAATTTTGCAGATTCTTTTCTTTTTTTCAAAATCCCTATTTCGAACCTCTTTTTCCATCAACTCACAAAAGTCTCTGTCAAAAAGTTTTCCAAGCCACAGCGGGCCAGCAAAGTCCATTTTTGAGCTGCATTCTGGGCATACACCGCTCGTGTTGCTTGTAAAGGGTTTGTTTATAGTTTCTCTATGAAAACAATTGAAGCAATGTAATATATAGCCCAGTTTTCCAATACTTTCATCAGCTTTTGTCGCGCCGTATTTTAATTTTGCGTAAACGCGGATGTAATGGTCTGTACTGTGGCTAAAAAGTATGTTGAGGCCTATGTCATGCTTTGCCGCTGTGGTTGCTAGGCATCCAGCCACGAGTCTAACGGCTATTTCGTGGCAGTATTCCGTATGCAAAGGTCTTCCGCCGTACCTGCGTATACATGCTTTTGAGTGGACGCCGCATAGGAGTGCCATGTCCGTCGCCGTTATAGCTAGAAGACCATTGTCGCGTAGGGCGCGAATGGCGGAATCAAGGTATGGTACAGGTGAACCGAAGGGGTCTATGTCTATAGCGTCGAATCTTTTGCGCGAAGCAGCATAACGGCTCAAAAGAAGGTTTGCATCTTCATTTTTTACAGAAATATAATTGGTTAAGGCGTTTAACTGCACATTGTATTTTGCCAGTTCAGAAGCTTTCGGATTAATGTCATTGATTAAGACTTTTTTGACACCATCAACTTCCGCTGCAAAACGTATCCCCCTAATACCGCAGCCGGTAAAAGGCTCACATACGCAGATTTCGCAGTTCACCATCCTTTGATAGGCTTGCAGAGCTAAAACTGCTATGTCACGGTTCAACTCCATAACTGGATTGTAGAAGACTGGAGCCTTAGAAGACGCATATTCACTTGGTTCTTTTACGAAAGCTGAAAGTCTTGGAACCAGAACCTTAACTCTACCTTCCTTAACGATTTCTGTTGGGAAATTACTCTTTGGTTTTTCGCTTTTCATGCAGCCGCTATACCCCAGTCCAGTAAGGCTGAATGGATCATTTGCGAGGCTATCGCTGCCAATATTACTGCCATCACTCGGCTTGCCGCTTGAACGCCGTTATTGCCGATCGCCGACACAAGCATAGGGGCAAAATGGAGCGTAAGGTATACGCATATGGTAGCCATTAAGCCGCCAATTAAAACGTTTACTATAGTGTAACTGTTTGATAAAACAATAAGGGTAGTCATGGTTCCAGGTCCAACAAGAAGTGGAGTAGCTAATGGCACAACTGCTACTTGTTTTATGTCTATCGTTTTTGACCTTGACATTCCGCCGAGCATGTCTATCGCCAGTATTAGCAGCAAGATTCCTCCGCCGAACTTGAAGTTTGTAACGGAGACATCCAAAGCTGTTAATATTAATGATCCAAAAAGGGTAAAAATCAGTAGGAGAACCATCACTATTGTCGTGGTTGTGCTTGTTATTTTGCGTCTTTCCTCCTCCTTAAGTTTGCCAGTATATGTGAGAAACGTTGGAATCGTGCTTATCGGGTTCATTATCGTGAAGAGTTGAATGGTTGTGTCGAGAATGGCTGCAGGGTCGATTTGAATCCACTCTTTTAAGCCGCCCACCGTAAACCTAAAAGACGTTAAGAAAACAAGCAAAATTATGGCTAGTAACAAAGCCAATCGAAAGACTTTACCATGTCTACGAATTATCCATTCACTAAGTTGCCTTTCAAACGAGGAAACTATACCTTCATGTTCCTTCTCATCGCTCATATTCCAAACTTCAGCCCATAGTAGCTCTTTAACTAGGATAGACGGTTCTAAGCTGAATATTAGACTTTTGTTTCAATAATCCAAAACCATTTTAACGTGCTGAGACAAATGCATGAGCGTGTATTACGTGAAAGTTTTTATTTCAGTTGATTTAAACCTTAATAGTTCTTTGCATAAGTGTGAAAGGGGGCAGCTTTGAGAAAACGTATCCTTCTCTTGACTGGAAATCCTGGAATCGGTAAAACAACCATGTTACTGAAAGTGGTTGAAGCTTTAAAAACAAAGGGCTATAGTGTTGGCGGGATGATTAGCCGCGAGGTCCGCTCCCGTGGCGCTAGAGTAGGTTTTGAAATCTTGGACTTGAGTGATGAAAGACGGGGTTGGCTTGCGCATGTCAACCAAAAAACTGGTCCACAAATCGGCAAGTATCGCGTTAACCTGGAAGACCTAAACAGTGTAGGTGCGGACGCCATTTTAAAAGCTGTTAAAGAATGCGAGGTTGTAACCATAGACGAAGTTGGACCTATGGAGCTTTTCTCAGAGAAATTTAGGGAAGCCGTTAAAAAGGCTGTTGAAAGTGACAAGCTCATTGTTGGCGTTGTCCATTGGAAAGCGAGAGACAGACTTGTAGAAAATTTGAAAGAACGCGAAGACGCGGAAGTGATAGCAGTCACATACGAGAACAGGGATAGACTGCATCAAACCCTTATAGAAAAAATAGCAGAAGTTCTCGCATCAAAATAAAAAACGAAACTCATAATACCAGAATTAAACATCACCATGAACGAGGTTTATCATGTTAATAGCGGGAGTTGACGACGCAGGAAGAGGTTCAGTAATTGGACCTTTAGTGATTGCTGGCGTTTTAATGAGCGAGGATGATCTGCCAAAACTTGTGGAGTTAGGCGTTAAGGATTCAAAGCTTTTGTCTCCGCAAAGACGGGAAAAACTCGCTGCAGAAATTAAGCGCATCGCCAAAAAATACGCTGTGGTTAAGCTTTCTCCAAAGGATATTGACGCAGTGGTTCAAAAGGGCATAAAACTTCATAGGTTGAATAGGTTGGAGGCGCAGACCATGGCTAGGGTTATAGAAATGCTTAAGCCAGACATCGCCTATGTAGACGCTTCAGATGTTTTAGAAGAACGCTTCAAACAACACATCTTAGAATACTTGTCGTTTAAGGTGGAAATAATTTCGGAGCACAAGGCGGATAAGAAATATCCTATAGTTTCAGCTGCTTCAATAATCGCGAAGGTGGAACGCGACAGCGAAATCGCTGAACTAGCGGAGAAATACGGTAACTTCGGATGCGGATACCCAACAGATCCGAAAACTATAAGCTTCCTCCAAAAATGCCTACAGAAAAATGGCGAATACCCAGATTTTGTTAGGAAGTCGTGGAAGCCCGCAAAAAGGGTAAAAAGCGAAAAGGATTCGCTTCAGAAAAAACTCATCTAAACATTAGTTAAAAGTTCTTCGGGAGTTCTAACCCTTAAAAGTTCTTCTTTATTGATGCAATATATATCTTTGTCAGTAAACTTTTTATCCTCAGTTACCAGCACAGGATGCGCCTTAGCAACACGGCTTACACTTAAAATTTCATCAACACGTCTGTCCAACCCCTGCTCTTTTCCATCTGCAACCCCGCCAACAATACGCGTTTTCTCACTTGGTACTGTTATGACAAAGTCGAAGGGAGCCCGTCTAACCGCTGTAATCTCGTAGCCAACAAACTTTCTAAACATCGTCTGAAGAAGCTTATTTCCAGAGATAAAACGTCTAGCCTTTGACAGAAAACACTTTTTTCTTCTCTTCGGCTTCTCAAAAATGTCCACAGACTTAGCAACAGGAATTCCCAAAGCCCAAACAAGCTTATAGGCGGTTGAAACAGAAGCCTTAGCCATACCTCTCTCATAACCGTAAACAGTTCTCCTAGATATACCAACCATCTCAGCTATGTCGCCCACGGACAAGCCAAGTTCTTGTCGCCTACGCTTTACGGCTTCTCCGTCGATTTCAACATAATACCCGCCGGGACCAGCTTGAATCAAAGGGTAAAGTTGGCGGAGCACGATGTCTTCGAAGGTTTTTAAGGTTACAGCGAAAACATCATATCTAGAATACGCCGTGTCGTCTTCCAGCGTTTTCTCTCGGGATTTTTCGCTTATTATAACGGATGCTGCTGAAAAACATTCGGAAACATTCATAAGCTCATGCGAATCTGTTGGGGAAAGGTTGTCGATGTCTGATTGGACCTTTATGAAGAGAAGATTATCATTCTTTCGGGCTGCAAAGTCGAAACAGCTTGGGCGGGAGCAGCACACCCTTGAAAGTGTAAAGTTAGCTTCCCTCAGCACACCCTCTGCAGTCCTAACCTTCTCCATCTCATTGTGAGCCATTAAGACCTCATAAAAAATCAACAGTGTCGTTGGATATAAACAGTACTTTATTCTGCAGCAGCCACTATCATAGCGTGGGCCTTATCATAAGGTTCTAGGTGGATGATGTCTGCGATGCGGAAGCCACGGCTTTCCAAAACCTTAACTTCACGCTTAAAAACTTCTGAAGGTTCCTTCGTCACGTCTATGCTCTGAGCCTTAACGGCGAGCATAACCCAACCAGAATTTTTAAGGAACAAATCGGCATTGTCCGCTAAAACCTTGGCTTGTTCAGGTTGGGCTATGTCACAATAAATATCATCAACCTTCCCTTTGATGAACAAGGCATACCTTTCTGGAAGGCGAGCATCTTCAAGCAGAGGAGACATATTACACCTATAAGCGCAAACATTGTTCACAAGCTCCCGCATGGCTCTTGAAGCGAACTCCACGCAGTAAACATGTCCATTTTCGCCAACTATGTCTGAAACATGGCTTGCTGTTGTCCCAGAAGCTGCCCCAAGGTAGAGCACTTGATGACCTGGCTTTATTGGAACATTCTTTAACCCCTTCAGAATGGCTGCTGCTAGCTTGCTCCTAAAAGCGTCCCAGAGGCGATATTCGACGCCTTCGTAACACACAAGTCTTTCGCCGTAAACGTTTCTTCCCGGCGTCAAATTTTTGGTTGCAAGTCTTTGGGAACCGTCTTCCAGGGTAGCCACGTAAACGCCTTGAAACTGAGGGTGCTGTTTAATCTTTACTTGCATGTCTCCATTTTCTCCGTTTTTCCTTGTGTTTTGGTTTTTTCTCTTTAACCTTAGGCGGCTCGGAATATTTTTGGTAAATTTCTTCGATTCTTTTTTCTAAATCAGCCTTTAACTCTTCGCCGATGTATCTTCCTCCGAAGGCATCTGTTCTCGCGGCTATGGCTAGTTTGCCAGCTAAAGCCCTAGCGATCTTTCCCCTCTGCCACTTTTTCGCTTCATGCAATAGAGTGTGCTGAAAGATTATTCCATGTTTCGGTGGTTTTGTTCCAGTTTTCAGCGAACGAAAGAGAGCTTTTTCCGCGCCTAAAACTTGGATTGTGCTTGCTGGACGTCTAGCCAAATTTGTTAATCCGCCTGCGATGGCTATTAGGCGTGCGCCTAGAAGCGAGCCCACCAAAGCTTTTGTGTTTGGTGCAACCTCCTCCATAACTTTGTCTACGTAATCTTCTAGGGTTTGCCTCAACTGATATAGATTGAGGACTTTTTTGCACAGTGCTTGAATTTGCGCCATGTCTGTTTCTGGCAGATCCGCGCCCATTGACACCTCAGCTTTCTTTACTATTTGTTCGGCTTTAGTTTTCGAGATTCCTTGTTTTTCGAGGTTTTCAACGTTGAAGTTTTCTCTGCTGCCCAACTCTGCAACTAGGCGAGCGTAGGTTTCGTGTTTCTCCAGTAGGCGGTCAAGTTCTGGAAAGTGAATGCCGTACCATTCTCTAATGCGACTCATGAAAAGATTTATTGTCTTGTCTAAGTCGTCAAGCGTCTGGATGGCTTGGGCTATGACTAAATCTCTCTTTTCAACAGCTCCCTTAACCCTTAATTTCGTAATTTCCAGCGTAAGGTTATGCAACCAACCGTCAAAATCTTCTAGGCGTTTTACAAAGCCAGTTTCAACCGCAAATTTTCCAACATTTGAACGGACAAGTTCGCCAGCTTTCGTTACTTTAGCAACTTCGACAGAAACTCCGAGACGCTCTTTAGCTTCAGCGGCGAGGCTAGAATCCTCAAATACAAAGTTGTCATAACCCTTTGTTTGAAGCCCCTTAATCAAATTTGCAACTTCATCCACAACTTTTCCAGAGTCAACCTTAACCATTGCTTTAGCGGCTTCCTCAGGCTTGCTGGAAAAAAGAACTTTATCCACAACCTCATTTTCCTCGTTAAAAGCAAGAACCCCAAAGGGCGTTAGAACTATTGTTGCCTTCATTTAATGCTCCTCAAACCAATACTACTCCTATTTAATAATATATAGTTGCCGCAGTACTATCAGAGGAAGAAACTAAGGTTTATCTTCTTAAATAATCGCTACGGAGATTTCTCCCGCACAAACTCCCCTTTTTTTGACAAAATGCCCTTAATTCATTGGTTTTATAATAAAAACGTGTTTGTTGAATTGGAAGATTTCCGTGTTCATGGAAAACTTATTCGTTACGAGTTTGGAAGTAAAAAGAAACCGCATAAACCGACTATTCTAATCGTGGAATCTCCAATTGGAAAAATCATTATTCGTGGAAACTGGATAAGTATTGCAGAAGGCATAAAAGAATGAGTGAAAAGCCAATTCATAAACCAGTAATAAAAAACAAGTGGAGTCTGAAAAAAGCACAATTGTTTTCCAGCCTGCTCACTCGCCCCTACACGTTTTCAAACATACCGCCCACAAGCATAAAGTTTGATCCCTACGCTATTGCACCCTTCACTGAAACCCCGAGTGGAAAGCTCTACTTCAAGGATGAAGACAAACAGTTAGTGTGGAGATGGTTAAACGGTGAAACCTACAAGCAGCTTGGAGTTCATCACATGAAACTTAATCGCACTATAAAAAAGATTCTGCGCTTTTACATGGAAAACGAGCTGCATATTGCACATGCATAGTGTTGAGGATATAATTACTTCGGATTTGTGCAACTAAACCAAATTTCATGTTTCATTAAACAATATGCTTATATTATTCAACAGCGAATAAATATTGGACCTAAAAATAGAGAGGACTATGTGGGCGTATTTCGCCGGACTTATCCGTTAAGCTGGCGTATGCGAATGTAACAATAGAGCATTTGACTTATTCCAATTGCCATAAACGTTAAGCCCAAGATCAGCAGCAGGTCTTTAGAGAAACTGAAAGCTGGAAAAAAGCCGGATTCAAAAACAAAACTCATCTTAAATTCTCCTTAGCCTTTTCGAAAATTTCAAAAAGAGAAATGTTGCCTTTACTTGCAGCTTCACATACTGCTTCCCATCCGCTAAGAATCTGCATTATGGACATTTTAGGATAAAGCGTTATAATGTCATATTTTATTCGGTTAAGAATTTCCTTTAAAGCATCCTGCTCTTTGTATGAGTCCACAAACGATATGAAAATTTGGGCTTCTAATGGCAAATCGTTGAGTCTATAATAGACTTTCCCTTTCTTTTTGAATTTAAAAATTCGTTTTCCATCATTTTCATTTAACATTCTATTAACTTTGCTTTCCGAAATTTTGTATCCTTTCAAATGCTTGACTATTTCGTTACGCTGTTTTGGTCCATCCTTGAGAAAACTGAATAACAATTTTTCCTCTTTGGAAGCAATTTGAAATTGATTTGACATAGGCTTGACAATTCTAGTTTACATTTAACTGGATATTAATTTTTTGTAACGAGGTATATAAAAAATGGTAAAGTTTAAAGTTAAAGCAAACCCTTCAGGACAATACTATTTCCCGAAAGAAGTAAGACAGGAACTAGGCGAAGACTTAGAGCTTATCTGCAACGCTAAAGCTGCAGTAGTCTACAATGCTGAAACAAGCCTAGAAACCGTTTTGAAAAGCATAGAAGTAATCCAAAAAGACCTAAAACACCGCGTTGAAATGCAAAAACAAAAGGAAGCTTAACCATGACTGAAACAGCCACAGTTAAGCATCCCCCCAACAAAAACTACACAGACCCCCCATTAATATTTTTCCAACAGCTTTACTGCACAAAATGCGGAGTAGACACAACTATCGACGCTACTGTAAAATTCCTAGTCACGCTTGCAGAGACTTCAAATCTGCCCGTTTTTGTCGCCGTTCGCAAAACAAACGGTGAATTCACCGTGTTTTCTCATGGTTTCAGAGTGACTAGGAAAAACAGAGTTGCGGAAGGTGTTGTCTTTTGAAGGATGGTTGTGAGCGTGTTTGGTTGCGTGGTGTTGTTAGGGAGTGGTTACGTAAGAGTAAAGTTTCTTATGGTGTTTCGGTTAGTGGTTTGATTCGTGGTTTTGTTGAGCATGGTTTGGCGAATGAAAAGTTTTTGGACGGTGATTTGAAAGTGTTGCAGTTGAAGGTTGAGCTTCAAAGTTTGTTTGATGAGCTTGCGTTGTTAAGTCGTGTGCAGAATAAGATTTTAAGCAGTTTTGTTTATTTGCGTGATTACGCTCGGGATTTGGTTAAGGGTTGTTATCGGGAAAAGAATGTTGAATGGCGCAAAAGTATTCTAAGTTATCCTAATGCTGAAAAGAGTTTAGCGGCGCTTGAACGTGTTTTTGCTCGTCGTGAGCAGATAGGTGCTAGAATATGTGAAATAACCCTTTTGCTTTATCCACAGTTAAGTTATGATCAGATAGGTGTTTTCAAAAAAGAGTTTCTGAATGAAAGCAAGCCGCCTAAAACCGTTGATGTTGAAAGTTTAAGCGAATATGTTACTCGTTCACGGTCATTGCGCAATGGCAAAAACAAGCGTGAAGGAGGTGAAATTGAAAATGGTGCAGATACCTAAACGGGGAAAACCCAGCATTCCATTTTTAAGCTTCCGTGATGTTGAAGATGGAGACTTAGCGGAAATCATTGAACCGCCATACATTCAAACTGCAGACAAATCTAAGTTTGGCAAAGAACGCACCATATTGACAGTTAAGCTTTTGCGCACTAATGAAATCTTCAGGTTCGGCTTGAACACTACAAGCAATGACCGTCTTGTAGATGCGTTTTCAAGTGAAGGCAACTTGTGGAAAGGTAAGCAAATTAAGATTTTGAAGCGTAGCGAAATGGTGTTGGGTCGAGACCGTTACGTTTTGTATGCTATACCATCCGTTCAAACAAAGTTGGGAGCGTAAACTGTATGGCTAAACTTAAATGTTGGCGTTGTCCAAACTGTGGACACGTCAATTCACCTTCCAATTTTTTCTATTGTAAAAAATGCGGGTTTAGGAACGTTGAAACTTATGGTTAGTTGTCCTGAGTGTGGTTCAAAGCTGCTTTATCGTGATGGAATCCGCTACTTAGCTGATGGTTCTCAAACTCAAAGATGGCTATGTAGAAGTTGTGGTTACCGTTTTAGTGAAAGGCAAAATTCTAATAGTTTGTCTGACAATAGGAATAAGCGTCAAATATGCGCTATCCTGCAGGAAGCGAAAAATTTGACCTCTGCAACCGAAACCAAGACGGTTGCGGGAGAAATAGGAAAACAACAGCAAGACGTAAAAGGAAAACTCTTAGAATTCGCATGGTGGCTAAAAAAGAAGGGACGTGCAGACAAAACCATAGAAAACTATACAAAAATGCTGAATCTTCTCGCTAAAGAAGGCTGCAACTTAACCGACCCTGAAG
>Ga0315298_1008360_pt1 | contig 13218 bp, 10 predicted proteins | sample WHS_1_MG_FD_203077 | JGI IMG/M metagenome (GOLD analysis project Ga0315298, IMG submission 203077) | Extremophilic microbial mat communities from Washburn Hot Springs, YNP, Wyoming, USA - WHS_1_MG | ecosystem: Environmental > Aquatic > Thermal springs > Hot (42-90C) | place: USA: Wyoming...
GCAGCAAAGAGGTTCAAGAGGGTTGAAAATGCAACCGCCATGATGTGGAAGTTGTTAATGGTAGCGGAGAAGAACTTCAGGCGATTGAACAGTCCCTAGTTGCTTGAAGAGGTCTATAGAGGGAAAAAGTTTTTAGATGGGGAAATGGTAGCAGATAATGAATCAGGAAGGAGAGCCGCCTAAATGGTTTTTACACACCTATTGACAAAACCCCGTTGTTGTTTCAATTGAAGATGATATAATAACTGTAATAACAAATTATCCTTTGAAGAAAGGAAGAAAAAGATGAAAGTTTACTATGATGGTGAAGTAGACGCCTTGTATTTGAAGCTGGGTGATGATTCTCCAGAAGGAGTTATTGAGATTGTAGAGGGAGTTAACATAGATACAACCACTGAAGATAAGATTGTGGGTATAGAAATCCTGAATGCTTCTAAAAAGGTGGATTTAAAAACAATATTATCTTACACACTTGAGATTGAGAAAGATTTAATAGCTCAAAAGACTGCCTAATAATTCATTCCAGCGGACAGCTAACCGCCGCTGCTGATGCTGAGCGTTAGGCGCAATATACTATGCTCAGTCTAGAAAGGTAGAGATTAGGCTGATGAAATTCAAAGAGGGTCTCTTCACATTTTCACGAAGCGAGCTGGGACAGTTGTAGAGATTGTGGGGCTTCTTCAAGACGTTGAAGCCGCTTACAATAGGATCTTCTTATTCTTCTCGTTGGTTGATTTCTTTGGTGATGAGGAACGCTTCTTTAGGTGGCGTCATTGGCGAGAATGGAGAGAGTTTGGATTCCCGCCGCCTTTCTGGGCGCCATTTGTTGGTTTTCCACAAATTGAGTTTCTCGAAGCGAGACTTCCCGAATACAAGTTGGAAATCAAGCGGATCCAAATTGAGTCGCCAGGCTTCTGGGAATTTCTCGGTGCTCTGAATCCTTTGCAACAAATTTAAGAGTATCTTAAAGAAAAAATTGGTGTCAGGCCTTGAAAATTGACAGATTCTCTACTTTTTGATGTGTTTATATCCATGGGAAGACCAATTCGGATAGAATATCCTGGCGCTTTATACCACATTACCAGTAGAGGAAACGAAAGAAGGAACATCTTCCTGAACGATGGGGATCGTGTGAAATTCCTCCAGATCCTTGAGGATTACCATGATCGTTACGGAATTCTGATCCACAGCTATGTTCTGATGGATAATCATTATCATCTGGTTCTGGAGACGCCGAGGGGGAATCTTTTGATGGTGATGCATGGGATCAATAGTAGTTATACGGGGCATTTTAACCGTAGATATGGAAGGAGTGGCCATCTTTTCCAGGGGCGTTACAGGGGGATTCTTGTTGAAAAGGATACATATCTTCTTTCGCTGAGCCGATATGTTCACCTCAATCCGGTGAGGTCGGGTGTGGTCAGGAGGCCGGCGCAATATCGATGGAGCAGTTATCTTGGGTATATTGGGAAGGGAGAGGAGTTGCAGTGGGTGGAGTATGCGTGGGTTCTTTCTCAATTTGGCAAGGAGAAAAGGTGGGCGAGGGAGAGATACCGTGAGTATGTGGAGGAGGGGTTAAGAGTCAAAGAACCGAGCCCTTTGAGAAACCTTCAGGGTCAGGTTATTCTTGGGGGTCAAGGATTTATAGAGAGAATCAAGGGGATGTTAAAAGGGAAGCGTCTTTCGGAAGGGATCGTTGGGCGCAAGAGGTTGTTTAGACATCCCACACCGGAGGAGGTGGTGGGTGCGGTATCCAAGGCTTATAAGGATAAGGAATTGTCGAAACTGACGAATCGCCTCTATTCACATTTCAAGGCCTGACACCTTTTCCATGCATAGATTTTAAGAATAGACTTCACTGCTATCCCAACTGTACTGCACCCCAATTTTCAAGACTTTTTATGCCCTTGTCCCGCCCCGGTAATAAAGCGCCTGACTAATCTGATGCTCGCGACAAAGCTTAAGCTATAGGTTTCTTCTCCTTGAATTCCTCAAGCAAAATCTCTAACTTCTCCTCAACTTTCCATCTCCTTGGTTTCACCTCTTACACCTCTAGTGATAAAGTTTCCCACTCAAGTAAGCATATTAACTCTACACTATCAGAGTGTCCACTTTCTAAGGGTCTCAGTATATTTTCTATATGAAAAAAACAATCTGGAGGAACCTCTATTACAAAGCTTGAATGACTTGATCTTATTTGGATATCGTTATTTAATTATAACAAGCATCATTTTGGAAAGACTTTAAATCCTGTACCCTGGGTCTCTTTGTTGGAAAGGTAAAATCACGAAAACTTTTATCAAATTCATTTAAATTAATGGTTCCGAAAATCAACCTTAAAGACAAATCCTATTGGTAAGATACTTCCTAAGGAAAGTTTTGCTTGAAGGCTTTAAAAGCTTCTGTTACTTTTCCCTAAATTACACTTATGTCTGAGAAAAGGCGCAGGCTGGAGAAAAAATTAACAACCCTCCTTAAGGGGGCGCGATTAAAAGAAACAACCCTTCCCCTGATGAGGAATATGCGGCTCTGCTTATTGGACGAAAGTTACCCCCATGACATCCTGAGCAACGAAGAGGTAAAAAAATTAATGGAGGAGCCCTTTTTTTGGCCCTTCTGCTGGCCAGCGGGACAGGTTTTGGCCCGCTGGTTATGTACCCACCAGGATGCAGTGAAAAACAAGAAAATATTGGATTTCGGTGCAGGGTCAGGGGTGGTAGCCATCGCTGCAGCCCTTTTAGGGGCTAAAGAGGTATGGGCCTTCGATAGCGACCCCATCGCTTGCGAGGCTATAGAGGTCAATGCCTCGCTTAACTTAGTTTCACTACATATTGAGTGTAAGGTTGAGGGATTGCCGCAGGATTATGATTTGATTTTGGTTGCCGATGTGCTCTACGATCACGATAATTTTCCCTTAATCTGGGATCTCGAGAGGCGTGGCAAGCAAATCGTCGTTGCCGATTCTCGCATAAATGCCTTGCCTGCACCTTTCGTAAAAATGGGTGAGGAAGAAGAAAAAACTATTCCCGATTTAGGAGACCCGGGCGAATTAAGAAAAGTATCCCTTTTTATCTATCCGTAAAATTTTGGTCACGTGAGGTTATTTCTTGAGCAGTTTTTTTACCGTTTCTAAGGGAAGACAGTTGATACAATCCTCCTTAGTAAGCCATCCTTTGCGGGCGATGTTAATCCCGAAGAAAACATCATCTAAGGCTTCGATGTGATGTGCATCGGGATTGATGGCAATTTTTACTCCCCTTTTCTTGGCGTGTATGAGGTTGCGCCAATCCAAATCGAGACGGTAAGGACTGGCATTTAATTCTATGATCTTCCCCCATTGGGCACAAGCAGCAATAATCTCATTTATGTCGACGGCATATGGTTCGCGGGCCAACAGGAGACGACCTGTAGGATGGGCCAGCATGGTGGTAAAGGGGTTTTCCAATGCTTTGATTATTCTTTGGGTCATTTCTTTTATTCCCATATGAAAATGGGAGTGGACGGCCGCGATCACGAAATCGAAGGAGGCTAAAATCTCCTCATCGTAATCCAGGTGACCGTCGGGCAGGATATCGGCCTCGATGCCCTTGAATATGTAAAACCCCTCATTACGAGCGTTTAACTCATCGATCTCTGCCTGTTGCCTTTTTATTTTTTCTCCAGAAAGTCCTGAGGCATAGTAGGCGGCACGGCTGTGGTCGGCAATGCCCAGATAATCCCAACCCCGTTTTTTTGCTTCTCTTACAAATTGGCCTATCGAGGACGTACCGTCGCTGTAGTTACTATGGATATGGAAAACACCCCGGATATCCTTTCTCTCCACGAGATCAGGTATGGCCCCCATTTCGGCTGCCTCGATTTCACCCAGGTCTTCCCTCAGTTCTGGGGGAATGTAGGGGAGGTTAAGCCGGCCATAGATTTCTTCTTCCGTCGTGCATGGCAGGTTTTCTTCACCACGGAAAAGCCCATACTCATTTAGTTTCAAGTTTCGTTCTTTTGCCCGACGGCGGAGAGCGGTGTTATGGTCTTTACTCCCCGTAAAATGGAGGAGGGCGTAGGGGAATTCCTTTTCCGTTACAATCCTTAAATCACAGTTAATGCCTGTCTTCAGCGTAACGCTCACTTTGGTATCCCCCATGGCAACAATGGCATCGACTTCGCTGAGAGAGGCAAAAAATTTGGCCGTAGCAACGGGGTTGCCAGAGGATACGAGCAGGTCAATGTCCTTGACTACTTCCATCGCTCGCCGGAGAGAACCAGCAATGGTGGGCCATACCACCCCATCAGCTTGCGATAGCTTTTTTATCAATTCTTCAGCCTGGACGATAACTTCGGAAAAAAGATGGCGATTTCGGTACCGCTTGAGATGGGAAATACCGGTGAGAATATTTTCTTGGGTTTTTTTGCCAAAACCGGGCAAATCGAGGAGTCTATTTTCTTTACAGGCGTATTCCAATTCCCCGATCGTTTGAATGCCTAATTTATCGTAAAGGGTCTTAATCTTACGTGGACCGAGGCTGGGAATTTTGAGCATTTCGAGGTGACCAGGAGGGATTGAAGCTTTTAGCCTTTCGTAATAATCCAATGTTCCCTTAGTGTAGAGTTCGTGGATCTTTTTCCCAATTGCCTCCCCAATGCCGGCCAATTGAGAAAGGTGTCCCCTGTCGATAAGCTCATCAAGCTCGTAATCACTCTGAGCGAGACTGCGTGCCGCTTTTTCGTAAGCCCGCGCCTTGAAGGGGTTTTCTCCTTTAAGTTCCAAAAGGACGGCAATCTCCTCGAGGATGGAAATGACTTCTTTCTTGGTTAAGGAAAAATTCATAGCCTATTCAAGCTTAGAGATATTTTCCTGTCAAGAAGAAAGGAAAAAGTTTCCTTGACGTGAGAAGAAAAAAAAAGTAGCAATTCTCGTTTTATGTAAGGTGGTGATGACAGATGGAAGAAAGTGAACTTTTAAAAAAACGCAAAGAAAAGATTTCCGCCCTCAAGGAGGCGGGGGTTGCCCTTTACCCTAATGTTGAGGGGGTTAAGAACAATACGGGAGAGATTATCGCCCGGTTCGGTACCTATTCCCATGAGGAATTGGGGGCTATAAAAGAGCGTTTTTCCCTTGCCGGTCGCATCATGGCCATCCGTGATTTCGGTAAAGGGGCTTTTATCACCCTTCAGGACCGCAAAGGTAGACTCCAAGGTTTTATTCAGAAGAGTGTGGTGGGGGAGGTAGACTTTGCTCTTTTCAAAAAGTTAGACATCGGCGATATTATCCATATTTTTGGTCCCCTTTTCCGGACCAAGACGGGAGAACTTACGATAAATGTCGAAAAATTTAAACTACTTGCGAAAGCGGTGAAGCCTTTACCGGAAAAGTGGCACGGTTTAACCGATGTGGAAACCCGGTATCGCCAGCGCCATTTGGACCTGATTGTTAACCCTCAGGTGAGAGAGGTTTTTTACCGAAGGAGCCGTATCATTCGTCTGATTCGCCAATTTATGGAGGAGAGGGATTTCTTAGAGGTGGAAACACCGATGATGCAGGTAAAGGCCGGTGGTGCAGCGGCGAGACCCTTTAAAACCTATCACAATGCCTTAGGTATGGAACTCTACCTCCGCATAGCCCCGGAACTTTACTTGAAGAGACTAATCACCGGCGGTCTGGAGCGGGTTTTTGAATTAAATAAAAACTTTCGCAATGAAGGCATTTCCTCCTTACATAATCCTGAATTTACCATGATAGAGTTCTATATGGCCTATGCTACCTACGAAGACCTTATGCCTTTTACGGAAGAGATGCTTACTTTCATTGCCCGTGATATTTTTGGAGGTCTGAACTTTACCTACCAGGGCATCCCCATAGACCTAACGCCACCTTGGCCAAGGATAACCATAAAGGATGCCTTAATCGAATATGGTGGTTTAGAGGAAGAGACGATAAATAATCATCACTTGGCCTTATCGGTGGCCAGGGATTTAAATTTGGACGTAAAAGACAACGCCCCGCTGGGTAAAATCATCATGGCCCTTTTTGAAGAACTGGTGGAACCGAAACTGATCCAACCCACCTTTATTACCCAGTATCCTGTGGAGGTTTCGCCCTTAGCGAGAAGAAATGAGAGAGACCCGAGATTTACCGATAGATTCGAACTCTACATCTGCGGTCGTGAGATTGCCAATGCCTTTTCTGAATTGAACGACCCGGAGGACCAGAGGGCAAGGTTCGAGCAACAATTAAAGGAACGGGAAGCAGGTGATGAAGAAGCCCACGAAATGGATGAAGATTATATCAGTGCCCTGGAATACGGTATGCCACCGACGGCGGGCGAAGGTATCGGTATCGACCGTTTGGTGATGCTCTTTACCGATTCCCCCTCCATAAGGGAGGTAATCCTCTTCCCCCATCTGCGTAAAAAGGAAGGTTAAAATGCCCTACGAACTTTTTATAAGTCTTCGCTATTTAAGGGCAAAGAGAAAGCAGGTATTTGTCTCAGTAATTACCTTTATATCGATCGCGGGTATTTTTTTGGGTGTGGCTGCTCTCATCATTGTACTTGCCGTAATGAACGGTTTTGAGATGGACTTAAGAAACAAGATTTTGGGGGTCAATGCCCATATTGTGTTGATGGAGTATGGTGGACTTTTGCATAATTTTGAGTATGTAGAAAAGAAAGTGGCCCACGAAGCAGGTGTTGTGGCAACGACACCATTTATCTATTCCCAGGCCATGATTAAGAAAGGTGATAATGTAAGCGGCATTGTCTTGAGGGGACTGGCCTTGGAGAGTGCCTATAAAGTTATCGACTTAGGGAATATAAGAGCGGGGAAACTGGATTATCTCTTAAGGTCGAAAAGGCAAGCGATGCCCCTGGGGCCGGAGGCCCTGTCCCTGCCGGGTATCGCTGTGGGGAAGGAGCTAGCCAAAAATCTGGGAATTGCTCTCTATGATGAAGTTTACCTCCTGTCTCCGCAAGGGATAACCACGCCGATGGGGATAGTACCGAAAATGAAAAAATTTTTAGTGGTTGCCGTCTTCGATTCCGGTTTCTATGAATACGATTCTACTTTAGTATTTACAGAGATTAAGGATGCTCAGGAATTCCTCGATATGGGCAATTTGGTAACAGGTTTAGAGATTAAGGTCCATGACATTTACAAGGCCGATAAAATTGCCAAGACCTTAGAAGGGAAGCTGGGTTTTCCCTATTGGGCGCGACACTGGATGGAAATGAATAAAAACCTCTTTTCGGCGTTGCGTTTGGAAAAGAGGGTGATGTTTATAATCTTGAGCCTTATCGTTCTTGTGGCTATGTTTAACATCATCGTTACCCTCATTATGATTGTGATGGAGAAAAACAGGGATATCGCCATCCTAAAATCGATGGGGGCTACAGCGGTAAGCATTATGAAGATTTTCGTTTATCAGGGCTTGATTATCGGTGTGGTAGGCACCTTTTTAGGGACGCTCTTCGGTCTTACGGTGGCCTACAATCTTGAAGAAGTAGCCCAATTTATCGAGAATCTTTTTGGTTTTAAAATAATGCCCGGTGATGTGTATTATCTTAGTAAATTACCTTCCCAGGTAAATTACTACGATGTGATGGTAATTATTGCTGGCACGTTGCTCATCAGTTTCCTGGCAACCATCTATCCCTCTTTTAGGGCTTCCCGCTTAGAGCCGGCCGAAGCCTTACGTTACGACTGAGGTAAAAAAATTGGGCGCCCAGTTGAAAATTACTAATCTCAGAAAAACCTTTGTAAAAAACGGTCAGAGAATTGATGTCCTAAGAGGGGTAAACTTAACGATAAAAAATGGTGAATCCATTGCTATTGTAGGGGTATCGGGTGCCGGGAAGACAACACTTATCCATATCTTAGGTACTATAGAACGTCCTACTAGCGGAACGGTAGAGATAGACGGCATCGATGTTTTCTCCTGGGGGGAAAGAGAGCTGGCTTCTTTCAGAAACAGAAAAATTGGTTTTATTTTTCAATTTTTTAATCTGCTACCAGAGTTTACGAGCCTGGAGAATGTTATGATGCCAGCCCTTTTGGGTGGACTTTCCCGAAGGGAAGCGAAAATAAAGGCAGAATTAATCTTGAATGAGGTGGGTCTTGGTGATAGGATGACCCACAAACCGGGGGAGCTTTCCGGTGGTGAACAACAAAGGGTAGCGGTAGCACGGGCATTGATCATGGATCCCGATATCGTTTTGGCTGATGAACCGACAGGGAACCTCGATACAAGAACGGGTGGGATGATTGAAGAACTTTTACTCGATTTGAATATCAAGAGGAAGGTAACTCTAATTGTGGTGACCCACAACAGGAAATTGGCAAGTAAGATGTCGCGCATGATAGACTTGGTAGATGGAAGGATTGCCGATGAATAGAAAAAACTTAACCCTTGTTGGCATGGTATTTTTTTTAATGCTCGTCTCCGTCCGGATTTATGCAGAGGAGTCAAGAAAGATAGTTATTTTTCCCTTTAAAGTTTACAGCAGAGAAAATGCCCTTCTGATTGAGGAATCCATTACCAATCATATTTTAGAAAAATTAGGCCAGACGCAAACAGTGGAAATCGTGGGTCCGAAGGATACAAAGGCATTGATTGGTACTAAGGAGATGGACGACACCCTAATGCGGACGGTAGGTTCCCAAGTGGGGGGAGATTTTGTCATAGCCGGGAGTATAACGGAATTAGGTTTTGTTATCAGCGCCGACTTGAGGGTACTTGATGTGAGGCGGGGTGTCTTTTCTAATTTTTATACTCAGGGGAAGGGACTCGACGGTCTCGAGAACATGGCAAGCCAAATCACTACAGAGCTTCTTCTGAAGATGGGGGCTCAGAAGAGAATCGCCCGCATCGAGTTTAGGGGGAACAAAAGAATTGAGAACAGCGCCATCAACCAGATAATAAAAAGTGCACCTGGAGGCATTTACTCGGAGGCAACAATTGCCCAGGATATTAAGGCTATATACAAGATGGGTTACTTTACAGACGTATCTGTGGAAACCGAGGATGTAGCGGAAGGAAAGGTCCTGATCTTTAATCTGCAGGAAAAGGGGATTGTCACTTCTGTTCAGATCAGGGGGAATAAAGCGATCAATCGTGATGATATCGAGGCCGTTATTTCTACGAAAGCACGGCAGATATTAAACCCCGATAAGGTCAAGGCTGATGTCATCAAGATAAAGGAACTCTACGACTCTAAAGGGTATTACAACGCCCAGATAGAAGATACTATCGAAAAAGAAGGGGAGAAGGATGTCCGAGTTATATTTACCATTAGCGAAGGAGGACGCCTTTACATCAGGGGTATCTCCTTTACGGGTAATGAGGCCTTTACCGATAAAGAACTTATCAAACTCATGGATACGCAGGTTAAGGGACTTTTCAGTTTTATCACCGATTCTGGTATCCTAAAGAAAGAGACGTTGAGGCAGGATGTTGAAAAAATAAATGCCTTTTACCTAAATCAGGGATACATCTACGCCCAGGTAGGAGAGCCGGAAATTACCCATGATCAACGGGGCATCTATATTAAAATTCCCATTACAGAAGGAAAGCAGTTTAAGGTGGGCAAAGTTGATATTACGGGAGATCCCTTAAAAACCGAGAAAAAAGAGATATTCGCGAAATTGGCCATCAACAAGAAAAGTTACTATTCTCGGGAAGCGGTAATGCAGGATATGGACTATCTTCAGCAGTTATGCAACGATGAAGGCTTTGCCTATGCCGAGATAATCCCCCAGACGACACCAAACGAAAAAGAGCTGACTGTGGATGTGATTTACCAAGTAAACAAGGGGAGGCAGGTATATTTCAATCGCATCAATATAACCGGGAATACCAAAACCAGGGACAAGGTGATAAGGAGACTCCTTAAGGTTGTGGAAGGGGATTTATATAACAAGACCAAGTTGAGAGACAGTTACATGGCTATAAACCGGTTACGTTACTTTGAGGAGGTGGACTTTCAAACGGAGAAGGGACCTGAGGAATCCCTCATGGATTTAAACATCAGGGTGAAGGAAAAACCAACGGGGGTTTTCAGTATCGGAGCCGGCTACAGTGCCCAGGATAATGCCATTTTCATGGCTCAGGTGGCCCAGCAGAATCTCTTTGGTCGGGGGCAAAGTCTAAGTTTACGGGCCAATATAAGCTCTACAACGACTAATTATGAACTTTCCTTTATAGAACCGTGGCTTTTTGATATACCTTTATGGACGAGGATTGACCTTTGGAAGACCTATCGCATTTATGATACCTATAACCTCGATTCTAACGGTGGTGGTTTAACCTTTGGTTATCCCCTCTGGGAATATGTGACTGGTTACGTGGGTTACCGCTTTAGCGTTGACGATGTTCGAGATGTTTCCGAAAACGCCTCGAGTTACATTAAAAAGCAGGCAGGTACTACCACGACAAGTAGTTTAACCTTCACCCTTACCCGGGATACAACGGATGATTATATTTTCCCCACCAAAGGTTCGAAGAATTCCTTCTCCCTCGAATATACCGGTGGTATTCTTCAGGGAGATGCGAGCTTTATTAAGTACACAGCTAGTTCATCGTGGTTTTTCCCCATGCCGCTGGACACGGTAATCGGGGTAAGGGGAAGGGCGGGTTACCTCCAGGAGATGGAGGGAAAGGAGGCACCCGTATATGAAAGATTTTATCTCGGCGGAATCAATTCTTTGCGCGGCTTAAGATATGTAGGCCCGGTGGATCCCGCAACCGGTGATGTAATCGGTGGGCTCACGATGCTTAACTTCAATGCGGAATTTCTTTTTCCCCTCATTAAAAATGCCGGTATGAAGGGACTAATTTTCTTCGATACGGGCAATGCTTGGGAGAGTGGCTATCATCTTGATGATATGCGAAAAACGGCTGGTGCCGGAATACGCTGGTATTCACCTATTGGGCCGCTGAGGCTGGAATGGGGATACGTACTCGATGCTAAGGGTGAAGAGCCTAAAAGTAGATGGGAATTTAGCATCGGTACATTTATGTAAAAAATCGGAAAGGGGTTTTGCCTATGAAAAAGATGGTAACGTTGAGTATCCTCGGGGTGTTATTTGCGCTTTTCTTTGTCTTTGCCGATAACGGTATAGCGGTGGATAAAATCGGCTTTGTCAATGTTCGGGAAATTATGATGAACTCAGATTCCGGCAAAAAGGCGAACGAGGAGCTGAAAAAACTCTATGAAAAAAAACGTGCTCTGATCCAGGAGAGTGAGGCAGAATTAAAAAGGATGAAGGATGAACTGGAGAAGCAGAAGATGGTACTTACGGAGCAGGCACTAAAAGAAAAAGAGGCAAATTACCAACAGAAAATCCGTGATTACCAGGCCTTAGTTAAAGAAGCGAATGAAACTCTCCAGGCTAAGGATCAGGAACTTTCAGAAAGTATGATACCGGAGATTCAGAAAATAATAAATAAAATAGCAGAAAAAGAAAAATATACGGTGATTTTTGATGTAAGCGCAATTCCCATCCCCTTTTATGCAAAGTCAAACGATATTACTAAACTTGTCATGGATGAGTTCAATCGGTCCTATAAACTGAAAAAATAAAGGTTTGCATGAAAGAAGGTAAAACGTTAAGTGAATTGGCTAACCTCGTGGAAGGGGAAGTCGTAGGTGACGGAAGCATCTATTTGAAAGATATTCGACCTATCGATGAGGCTGAAGAAGGGGACCTTACCTTTCTTACCAATCCTCGTTATCGAGCATTACTTGAGAAAACAAAGGCAAGTGCCATTCTTACTTCCACTGAAATGGTCATCCCTGGCAAGAATTTCCTCGTTTCAAGGAATCCTTATGTAGCGCTGGGTAAGATTATAAGTTTCTATTATCCTCCCCGTAAGAAAGTTGAACTACCGAGGGGTGACACTAACATCGATGAGAGGGCTCAAATTGCAGCCAATGCGGTCATCTATCCCGGGGTAACGATTTGCCGTGGAGCAAAGATCGAAAAGGGGGTTATCCTCTACCCGGGTGTGTTTATCGGCGAGGATGTATCGGTTGGGGAAGATTCCATCCTCTATCCCCACGTTTGCATCTATCACGGGTGTCGCATTGGGAAGAGAGTAATCCTCCATGCAGGTGTCGTCATCGGTGCCGATGGATTCGGTTTTGCCATGCCGGGTGTGGAAAATATCAAAATACCCCAGGTTGGTGTTGTGCAAATTGATGACGATGTAGAAATCGGGGCAAATACCACCGTAGATCGGGCTACTTTGGGTAAAACATGGATCAAAAGAGGTGTAAAAATTGATAATCTTGTCCAGATCGGTCACAATGTCGTCATAGAGGAGAATGCGGTAATCGTTTCTCAGGTGGGGATATCGGGAAGCACGAAGATCGGACGGGGAGTAATCATCGGCGGTCAGGCAGGCCTTGTAGGCCACATCACCATCGGGAACGGGGTAATGATTGGTGCCCAGTCCGGCATACATGAGGACGTCCCGGATGGGCAAGTGGTATCCGGTTCTCCCCATCTCCCTCATCAGAAGTGGTTGCGGGTCGTTTCTTGCCTTGCTGATTTGCCAGAATTGAGAAAGGAAGTAAAGCGGCTTAAAGAAGAAATAAAAAAATTATGGTCAGAAAAGAAGGTTAACCGATGAAGATTCATCCAAGTGCTGTCGTTTCGCCGGAAGCCACCATCGGTCCTGACGTAGAAATTGGTCCTTACTGCGTTATTGGCCGCAATGTATCTATCGGCAGGAATACAACCCTAGCCTCCCATGTGGTGATTGGAGAGGGAACCGTTATCGGTGAAGGATGCAGGATTGCTCCCTTTGCCTCTATCGGGGGGCTTCCGCAGGACCTTAAATTCAAAGGTGAGGAAAGTCGAGTAATTATAGGTAATTTCAACGATATCAGAGAATTCGTCACCATTAACCGGGCAACCCAGGCAGATTTGGGTGTGACGAGGATAGGCGATCATAATCTCATCATGGCTTACTGTCACGTGGCACATAACTGTCAGTTGGGGAGTCACATCGTCATGGCTAATGCCTCTCATCTCGCGGGGCATGTCCTGGTAGAGGATTATGCCGTTATCGGCGGTCTCGTGGGGGTTCATCAGTTCAGTCGGATCGGTGCCCATGCCATGATTGGTGGGGCCTCGGCCGTAAATAGGGATGTACCGCCCTACAGTACCGTCTTTGGGAACCATGCCCGGCTCTATGGACTTAACCTCATCGGTTTAAAGCGCCGG
>Ga0315298_1008364_pt1 | contig 13213 bp, 13 predicted proteins | sample WHS_1_MG_FD_203077 | JGI IMG/M metagenome (GOLD analysis project Ga0315298, IMG submission 203077) | Extremophilic microbial mat communities from Washburn Hot Springs, YNP, Wyoming, USA - WHS_1_MG | ecosystem: Environmental > Aquatic > Thermal springs > Hot (42-90C) | place: USA: Wyoming...
TGCGCCGGCAAGCATATTAAGCACCGAAGAAACAGGAGCACATAAATATTCAGTAATTCTTTCGGGAAAATCCCGAATCCGATAAAGTGAAGCAAAAAAAAGCCCCTGTTTTGCATCCCTCGTGACTAATGCCATGTCTGCAAGACCAACTGCTTTCCAGGCGAGAATATCCAAGGAATTCAAGCCAATTAGTGGCAACTCAAGAGCATAAGCCAATGCCTTAGCAGTGGAAACTCCAACTTTTACACCGGTATAGTTTCCGGGTCCAATGCCACATGCTATTGCACCTAAATCCTCCTTTCCCAAACCAACCTCGTCAAGCAATTCTTCAACTGCTGGCATTAACCAGCCCGCATGCCCTTTGGAAGTTGCAAGAACACGTTCGGCAAGAACATTTCCACCCGCCCCAAGAACAAGGACGCCCTTTGTGGTCGATGTATCAAAGCAAAGTATTGGAAGTTTTTCGAGAGGATTTGTTGGACTTGATGACACTTCAAAACCCCCTGAGAATAGAATTAGCCCTTCCATCCCAGCCACCTTCGGGACGGATTGCTATACGTCTTGAGTTCTCCAACTCGGCAAATTCAAATAAAACTAAGAGTGCTCGATCGGGTAAAGCATCCCTCACTTTCTCCGCCCACTCTACTGCACAGATCCAATCACCATCAAGATATTCTTCGAGACCTGCTTCTACCAATTCCCGTGCGCTTCCGAGCCTGAATGCATCAACGTGGCAAAGTCCAATTTCAGGATAAGGATGAATTATAGTAAAGGTTGGACTTGTTATTTCACCGGAATATCCGAGAGCACTTGCAATTCCTTTCACAAAAACTGTCTTTCCAGTACCAAGTTCTCCTGAAAGACACAATACATCACCGGCTCTTAAAACATGACCAAGAGCGCGGGCAAATGAAAGGGTATCATTAACGGAATTGCTCTCGTAATACAATCAGAACAGCCCCATCTGCTCAGGCTCATCTTTAGGTCCTGGTGGAATTTCCTCATCGTCAAGATATTCCCTGAGACGCATGAAATCTTCTGTTATCATCTCCATAGTTGAAGGAGTACGAAGTGCAGCAGCAGGATGAAATGCAACAACGTTAAAATACCCAGGACCAGGAAACCTCATGCCGTGAACCTTGCTAATCTGAATATTCCTTTCAAGCATTACCCCTGCAGCAATCCTCCCAAGCGAGCAGACTATCTTGGGAGCTATAAGCCTTATCTGTTCCTTCAAAAATGGATTACATGTTTCTATCTCCTGAGGCAATGGGTCCCTGTTTCCAGGAGGCCTGCATTTTACAACGTTAGTAATGTAAACATCTGAGCGTCTAAGGCCAATATTAGAAAGAAGTTCGTCGAGGAGTTTCCCAGCAGGACCAACAAATGGCAAGCCCTGCTCATCCTCTGCCCTTCCAGGCGCTTCACCCACGAACAAAAGGGATGAAGCTGGATTTCCCATGCCAAATACAATCATTTTTCTGTTTGCCGAAAGCGGACAGCGCCCACAGTCACCAAGAATCTCTTTCAACTCGTCAAGCGAACTTGCACTTACGTTCATTGCTATCCCTCAATTCGTTAGTACTTGTAAAACTTAACCTCGCCCGATTTCGCACCAGTGCATTTTCTCATGCTATTTACTTCCCGCCCATTTCGGCAAGCATTGTTTTTAATAAAGAAGCGATCTCCGGTAACCTTTCCTTTACAACACGCCATACAATCTCATAGTCAACTCCAAAATAGAAGTGGATAATTTTATCTCTCGTTTTTGCCATCTGGGCCCATGGTATCATCTCATATTCCTCTCTTATAGATTCTGGGATATTTTTTACTGCTTCACCTATCACTTCGATTTCTCTTACAACAGCACTTTTTGTCTTTTCGTCTTTCATGAATTCATCAAAACTCATATCGCCAATGAATTCGTCAATTCTATTTATGCTATTTAGAATATCTATAACGAACAATTTGTAATTTCTTTTCATAATTCAATGGCTTCCTCTAAGATTTCTTCCCGTATCTCTTCACGTAAAACCGGTTTTCTTACCAGATCTACTTTCACGCCAAGAAGGCTTTCGAGATATTCCTCAATTTCAATAAATTTAAATAAGTCCGGTACTTCATAAAAATCAACAAGGATGTCCAAATCACTTTTGTCTTCTTGTTCATTTCTCACATAAGAACCAAAAATGCTTATCTCTTTGATCCTATATTTTTCTTCCAATTCTTTTTTATGAGAGCTTAAAATCTCTTTTATTTCGTCGAGCGCTTTCATCAACGTTCCTCCACCTTTGAATCTCAGACACTTAGAATTCTCTTCTTAAGCCTTGCTGTGATTACGAAAACAAATCTATCATACGCTCCCACATGTATCACAGGTTGAAGCAGTACAACTGCTACACGAGGATCCGGAAGACGGGGTAAATTTTTCTCCCGATTTCACACCAAAAACACTGAAAAGTTTTTGCAATTTATCACTTCCGCAATCCGGGCACCTGATGCTTTCTGAACCCATCACGAGTTTTTCAAATTTCCTTCCGCATTTTTCGCATTTGTACTCGAATATCGGCATATGGCAATCACCTTCCTTCCACTATCTTCTTAGATATACTTCGTATATTTCTCAAAGTTCTCGCGGCCTGCCTTTCTCTCAACCCGCGCCGGATGACCAACTGGTAAAAGTGCAAGAGGTCTTAAGCCGGGGGGAAGAGAAAGAGCCCTTGCTGCAATATCCTCACGAAAAGCTCCAACCCAGCAAGCACCAAGACCCTCTGCAACAACAGCAAGAAGAATGTTCTCTACTGCAGCCGCAGTGTCCTGTATTGCGTATAGGTTTTCTCCTCTCGATCCGTATCCATGGGCGCAAACATCCAGATCCGCACAAACAACGATAACCACAGGAGCTTCCTCAACAAACCTCTGTCCCAAAGCAGCTTCTGCAAGCATGTGCTTTACTTTTGTATCCCTTACGACAAAGAAACGCCACGGCTGCAAATTCCCTGCAGTTGGTGCTAAAACTCCTGCAGCAAGTAATTTTTTCACCGTCTCTTCGGGAACATCTTCAGATGTGAAAGACCTTGTACTCTGTCTCTTTCTTATCGCCTCGTAAAGGTCCATATCAATGCGCTAATTATCTAATGACGCTTCTGCTTTCATTCATTCTTGAGTATATCATAGCAGGAAGGAATCCCACCCGCTTTTCTTGCGTTAAGAACTCCAGATCTTATAGCCTCAGCAGTTCCCATTGAGGCAAGAACTTCTACCGCATCAATTGAAACATCGATCTCCCCGGTCGCGATCACAAAAACAGTATCTCCATCGTAGCGCGTGTGAGAAGGTCGAACGGCTCTAACAATTCCATTATGTCCCTGCATTGCCACCCTTTGAGCTTGCTCACGATTGAGCCTTGCATTCGTAGCAATGAGAACAAGCGTAGTACTCGTACCAGCACATGGGCCAAAAAAGCCTTCGCAAATCACTTTTTCTGCATTCATGAATCTCCCATCATCACCCCTTACTCCTGCAAGAATCTTTCCATCCTCACCGATAACATTGCCAAGGGCATTTGAAACGGCGGCAACATCAAGCAAGAAATCTCCTGAACTGAAGCGATAAAGGCCAAAGCCGCTCTTTGTCGAGCGCTCCCTTCCAAATACACAACCAACGGACGCACCAGTCCCAACACCCAAAAGCCCTTCTCGCTCTTCTGAGGTGTTTGCCTCCGTGCAAGCAAGGTATGCCATTTCCTCATCCGGCCGTTTCTCTTCCCCGATATCGAGATCGTATATTACAGCCGCACTTACGATTGGAACCGGTCCCTTAGGAGTTGGGAAGCCAACTCCTCGCTCCTCAAGATACCTTACAACACCAGATGCTGCGTTCAAGCCAAAAGCACTCCCACCTGTGAAGAGAATGGCATCAACTGATTGAACTGTAAACGATGGCGCTAAAAGCGCGGTTTCCCTTGTTCCGGGAGCGCCACCACGCACTTCACAGCACGCAACATTTCCTGGAGGAGGAATAAAGACAGTGCATCCAGTTAACGCTTTTTCATCCTGCGCATGTCCAACTCTTATAGTTCCTATCAAATTACTCTCCTTTGAAGCGTTCCCATGAATTGACCTTTCCTTCCCACTTATTACATATAGAAGTCCATACTTCATCAAGAAATAATTTCATGCTTTCGTCAATTCTCATAAGAAAAAAGCATCCTTCGAGCTATATTTGTTTCGAAAGTTTATATTATAACGCCAACTATCCCCTTATAGCCATTTAGTGTTTTTCGTCTCTTTTCCAATAATCTATAATACTTTTTCTGACAATGCCCAAGAATTCCCTTAATGCTTCATCAGGCTTATCAGGGAGATTGCTCTCTATTACATTTTCTTGAGTTTCTTTGTGTCAATGTTTTGGAAAGGTCTTTATATAAGACCACTTATCGTGTGGAGCATCATCATGACGATAGATTATGTTTCTTACATGAGACTGTTCCCAGTGAAAAGAGTGTTCACCGTCTTGAGAATACCAGATATCTATAAATGTATCATCGATCAGATTTAATCTTAATTTTCTTGCTCTCCCTGTATGACTTGTGATTATTTGGCTGTCCTCTATTATTTCGTTAAACTCATTTCGAGCTATCTCTTCAAGCAGCCTGTAAAGTTCTAATATCATCTTCAATTTCCGAGATTTCAGACTCAATATTTTTTATTTCGATCAGGTCTTCCCATGCAGGATGTTCCGGGACTTCGCCTGTTTTGATTTTCTCCGCCAGATCACTTACTGTTGATGCGCTATATCTTGCAAGTATCTCAATCCTCTCAATTTGTAGATTTCTTTTTTCTCTTTCATCGCGAGGATTGAGCCTAATCGAATGAATTCTTCTTTTGAAATCGAATATTTCCTGGAAAGTCTGTCAATAATATCGGAATCAATCGTGGCAATTACCTCCTCTTATTGCTGTATAAATTATATCAAATATGAATATTGCACGGATTGTAGGATTGCTTCTGAAAAAACCTCTTAGTATTCATTGCGACCTGCCTCAGGAGCAACGAAATGAACTGCCTCCTTAAGTGTAGATATTATTCCCTCCCTTTGCGCAACTCTTATGCTGAAAAGATTCTCCCTGATTTCTTTCCCGCCAATTCCTGATTTCAACGCAATTATATCTGCGCCATCGAGAATCTGAGGAGTTTCAACGCACCAGAAATAATCCGCAACAACTCTGGATAAGAGACGCCTGAATCTTTCCAATTCCTCTTCAGTTGATGCTTCTCCTCTTGTAGCAAGCCTGTCTGCAAGCGAAAGAAGAACAACATCGGGACAGTTTGAGCCAAGTTCGAAAATCGCCCTTAGCCTTTCCTTTACCGTCTCTCCGCGTTTGAGTAAAAAGCCAAATATCATATGATTTCCAACCAGATCCCTTAAATACATTCTTCCGGCATTCCCGATTGGTAGTCTCCTTGCAATTCCACTCACCAATCTCTCGCCAGCAATATGATGGCCCCTGAACCTTATCCTTCCCGAAGGTTCGACTTTCATACATTCAGCTTTCCCTATGTCATGAAGTAACGCGGCAAGAAGAAGAAAAGACTTTCGCGAAAGGCCAGAATCAAGGCTCCTTTCAAGTCTCTTTGAAATCCTTCTGCCATAAGCGGGGAAATAATTCGAAGTTTCCTTAAATATATCATCGAGAAAAGAAATCGTCTCGATTGTATGTTCCCAGACTCCAAGGTGGTGATAGTAGTTCTGTGGAATCCCGTATATGCGCTCAATTTCAGGCAATATTCTTGAAAGTACACCGGTATTTCTTAGCAGTTTTGCCGAGGAAGTGAAATCAGGTGCTTCAAGTATTCTTGAAAACGCTTTCCAAATCCTCGGAGTAATGTTCGAAGAAAGTCTACAAGATGCATCTTTAATCGAGAGCATTGTCTCATCGGACACAGACAGACCGAAACTTGCACATAATTCAACTCCAACGAAAATTTTTGCCGGATCTAAGAGAAGAGCACTCTTCTTTGTAAGGCGAAGCTTTCGTTCATTAAGACTCGATATTCCACCAAATGGGTCTATTAACTTAAGCAAGGGTTCTCCAAGGTCGATCGCCATCGCCGTAGCAGAAAATCCGCATCCTGCCAAAACTCCCATTATTCCCTCTTTGATATTGACAACTGTAACTTTCCTTCCGCCGTGAATCTTCGAGTACAGATGGTAAATATCTCTATTCCTCAATGGTATTTCACGAAAATCAGAACTCTTACAAAGATTGCTTACAACTTTTGATGCATCACATTCACAACCAAGAAGGATTCCACGTGGAGTCTTTAAAAAAAGAAAATCTGTTATACATCTTCCGAAAATGAAAATCTTATTGGGTAAAACTTCCCCAAGCGATTCCCTCACAGATAAAAAAAGAGGATCAGAAAAAAGGGCTTTCCTAATCTCGCCCACCAGATCAATCCCTTCGCCACGTAACCCTTACAAACCTGTCTTTCCGTCTCCACTTAATTTCAAGTTCTCCCTTATAAGCTTTCTCAACCTCTTTCCCTATTTTCTCAGCAAGATGCTCATCCGTAGTTTCTACGAGCATACCGTCTGGAGAATTTGAAATGCTTGCAATCCTTGCAGCAATATTCCTGTTTCTCACCTGCTCTTCAATTCTTTGTACAAGATGGGTCAATTCTTCTTTGTGTTCTTTAAGAAAGTCCCCCTCGAGTTTCACAATTCCTTCCAATTCCTTTCGCGCTATTTTCACATCTCCAGGACAAAGTTCATCTTTGTATCCTTTCCTAATTTCTCTTTTTAGCGTTTCTTCTGGTGAAGATATCCATCGATTTCCATCGAATACGGCTCCGCATTCTGGACATTTCTTATACATCATCTCCTCCTAATAGATGTACCTCCTGGGAACCCTGGAACTTATCATGCAGGTAACCTCATAATTTATGGTTCCAAGCATTTCTGCTATCTCATCAACAGTTATTTCTTCATCTCCATCCTTCCCGATAATTACAAAATTTTCACCTTCTTCAACTTTTTCCTCACCAAGATTTACCATACACATATCCATGCAAACAACGCCAACAACATCTCTCCTCTTACCTCTAATTAGCACCTGACCTTTTCCACTCAAGAGTCTCGAGAATCCATCAGCATACCCAACCGGAATGGTTGCAACCCAGCTTTCAGTCTCAGGTGACCACTCAAGACCATAACTTACTCCCTCTCCTGCTTTTATCCGCTTTGAATAAACGACATTTCCACGCAAAGATAAGGCAGGTTTTAACTTGACATATCGAGCAAACTCGTGAGAAGGATAAAGCCCGTACATCGCAATTCCAATCCTTACCATGTCGAAATGGCTTTCGTGGAAAGCAATAACTCCTGCACTATTCGCCGCATGCTTCACAAGCTTTTTCCCAATTATTTTTTCGGCGGTGCTTGCTGCCTCCTTGAATCTCTCAATCTGGACCTGAGTAAAAGGGTTCTTTGGATCCGTAGCAACTGCAAAGTGAGTGCATATTCCTTCCACATCTATACCTTTAAGTCTTGAAAGGAGTTCTGCGAAATCTTCCACATCGCAAATATCAATCCCAACTCTCCTCATGCCAGTATCAACTTTCAAATGAACCTTTGATATTCTGCCTTCCTCAAGCGAACATTCAGATAAAGAACGAGCAAAAGATTCTGTGTAAACAGTAGGCTTTAAACCCTGCCTGACCACTGTGCGGACAGAACTTGCAGATGGCTCGAAAAGAAGGTGTATGGGGCAAGTGAATCCGCTATCCCTCAACTCTATTGCTTCTTCAAGAAGAGCAACGCCAAGGCAAGAAGCCCCCGCATCAAGTGCAGCCCTCGAAACCTCAACAGCGCCGTGACCATATCCGTTTGCTTTCACGACTGCCATAATCGAGCAATTCCGTGGAATCAAAGCCTTAAGGCTTTCCAGATTTTCTTTTATCTTCCTGAGGTCAACAATTGCCTCCAAAGGCCTACCGCTAATTTCATTTTCGACTGTATTACTCATCACTCACCTTAAACCCTTATCTCCTAAGACTCATTTAGCCTTGCATTTTTCTCATGGCAAGAGGGATGTATCTTAAGACATCCCCTGCGACCATTCCAACCATCGCATCCATGCTCGCTGCAAGATCTCCTGCCTTGCCGTGAATGTACACCCCAAGGTATGCTGCCTCGAAAGCCCTCAGGCCCTGCCCAATTAATGCAGCAATACAACCAGTAAGAACATCACCCGTTCCTGCTGTCGCCATCCCGGGATTGCCCGTCGTGTTTATCATAACAGTCTCACCTGGCTCCGCCACGACTGTACCCGCACCTTTGAGCACAACAACTACATTCCACTTCTTAGCACCTTCCCTTGCTGCAAATATTCTATTTGCCTGTACATCAGCCGAAGTGCAACAAAGGAGCCTTCCCATCTCGCCCGGATGAGGTGTTATAACGGTTGAATTTTTTCGCATTTCGAGGATATCTGCACATCCCGAAATCGCATTCAGCCCATCTGCATCGAGAACAAGTGGAATTTTTGCCCCCTTGATAACTTCCCTTACCATCTCGGGAACTTTACCTGAAGTTGAAAGACCAGGTCCAAGTGCTAAGACGTCATATCCATCACAAATCTCTAGGATCTCCCCTGCTGCCTCAAGCTTGAATCGTCCTTCACCGTCATCTCGGAGAGGCTTTGTCATGACCTCTGTGAGTTTTACCTCCATAATTGAATTTAAAGTCTCTGGAATGCAAAGTGTCACAAGACCTGCACCGGCTCTCAACGCTGCTCTTGCACAAAGAGCGGCGGCGCCGGTCAATCCTCGTGAACCACCAACCACCAAAACACTTCCGCACTCGCGCTTATGAACCCATGGGTCCCTATCAGGAAGGAGTGACTCAACTTCGTCCTCCTCAACTGTATAAATTCGAGAGGTAGGAACATCATCAAGAACTTCAGGGGGTATCCCAATATCAACAACTTCCACATGACCTGCATAAGCAGCCCCGGGATATTGAACCAGACCAACTTTTAGAGCCTGAAATGTCACAGTGCGCGTGGCTTTTACTGCCTTTCCGGGAACGGTTCCGTTCATTCCATCCACTCCACTTGGAATGTCAACAGATAAAACGGGCACACCACTCAAATTTATGGCATCTATCATCTGTGCATAGGCCCCTGAAGGGCTTCCTTTGAAACCAGTCCCGAAGATTGCATCAATTATAAGGTCATACTTCCCGAGTTCTTCCGTCATACCACTAAGTTCAACTTCGTCTTTAACACTTTTCATTTCTACATTTTCAAGCCTCTCGAAATTCTTTCTTGCATCACCGCTTAACTCCTCAGTTGCAAGTGCATAAACGCTTACCGAAATACCACGATTCGCAAGAATACGTGCTGCTACGAATCCATCTCCTGCATTGTTGCCCTTGCCGGTCACCACGCAAACATTTGTTCCGCCATGCTCTGTCAAAATATCAAGTGCTACTTTCGCAGTATTCCTTCCAGCTTGCTCCATCAATTCAAGGCTTCTTATGCCAAGCTCCATCGCGGCCCTATCCACTTTTGACATTTCATGAGAAGTTAAAACTCGCAAAGGTCAACACCTCTTTAGTATTTCAGTCCCTACCACGCATAACGAAAAAACCAAATGATGCAAAAGCAACACCAATACAGGAAAATAACAAAACGGGCAATGAAAATTTAAGCGATGGAATGAGATTTCTTGCAATGAGAGATACCTGCCCAAACGGAATTGCAACAAGAATAAAAGAGACAAGGAAGAATATAGCAATAATGCCAAACATTGCAGAAAAAATCCTTGATGCCTCTCTCCAAACCGCAAGAACACGAAAGTTGCGAGGTGCGGATGCAAAGCCAATGAAAAGAAAGCCAGAAGCAAGTAGAAGTCTCACTGAATTTGGATAGAGCACTCCCGCAACATAAAATCCAAGTTCACGAATCTGTCCAGAGATTGAGCCTATTGCAAAGCCCTTCCCCACTATATCCGCTATGACTCTTGAAGCTTCAACAAAAGAAACGAGAAGAACTGCAAGGCCAAGAAAAGTAAGGACAATTGAGAAATTAGCGGGGCTGGTTGAAGAAATTATGCTTTCAAAGAGAGAAATTTCATCTCTTTCGAAAAAATGTTCAACCTTTTTTTCAATCTCCTTGCCTGTTTTTGCCTCGTATCTTTGAGTTTCAGGATAAGTATCACCTTGAGGGATTGAAATCGGAGAGTATGGTCTTTTTACCATCTTTTCCCCGCAAGAGTGGCAAATTTCACATCCGCATCTTTGCTCTTTGCCACACTTAGGGCATACGAGATAATCACCGGCATCCCAGTCGAAATTCGAAACCATCATAAACCACCAACACTTCCCGCGATGCTTCGAAAAAATTCATAGATTTTCGTGCCCTCCAAAAACAGGAAGTTTTGCTCATTCATTCAACCGTCACGGTCTTCGCAAGATTCCTTGGTTGATCAACATTACAGCCCCTTGTCTTTGCAATGTGGTATGCAAGCTGTTGAAGTGGAAGGACAGTTAAAAGAGGGTAGAGCATTTCCGCTGTTTCAGGAACCGATAGGACATCATCGCAAATACTTTTGATTTCCTCGTCCCCCTCAGTTGCAATAGCAAGAACCGGTGCACCTCGAGCCTTAACCTCCTCGATATTGTTTATCATCTTCTCATAAACGGAATCCCGCGTTGCAATAGCGACAACAGGCACTTTCTCATCAAGAAGAGCTATCGGTCCATGTTTCATTTCTCCTGCAGGATAACCCTCGGCATGAATATATGATATCTCCTTTAGTTTAAGCGCACCCTCCATGGCAACCGGATAACCCACGCTCCTTCCAAGAAAAAGAAAGTCTTCGCAACGATAGTATTTATCGGCACAACTTCTCACATCCTCGTTTTTCAAAAGAACCCTCTCCATCTTTTCGGGTACTGCCCTAAGTTCACCCGTTATCATGCGGTATTTACTGTCCGTCACTGTACCGCGAAGTCTACCAAGGTACATGGCAAGAAGATACATTGCAGCAAGCTGTGCGGTAAAGGTCTTTGTTGCGGCAACACCGATTTCAGGTCCTGCATGCGTGTATAATACGCCATCAGACTCCCTTGTCATCTGGCTTCCCACAACGTTCACAACAGCAATAACTGAAGCTCCTCTCCTTTTCGCCTCTCGAACCCCTGCAAGCGTGTCTGCAGTTTCACCTGACTGGCTTATTGCAACTACAAGATCATCACTTGTTACAACAAGGTTTCTGTACCTGAACTCTGATGCAATCTCAATCTCAACCGGAAGAACTGCCCAACGCTCGAAAAGATATTTTGCAAGAAGGCCAGCATGAAATGATGTCCCGCAGGCGACAACAACAATCCGCCTCAAATCAAGTGCCTCTTCTCTGCTTAGTTTAAGTTCATCGATAAAAATCTCTCCAGAACTATCGAACTTGTCCCTTAAGGTTTCAGACACAGCACGAGGCTGCTCGAATATTTCCTTCAGCATGAAGTCCGCGTAGCCACTTTTCTCTGCAGCATCTATGCTCCAGTCAACTTCAACCGAACCGCGATAGACTTCCGCGCCTGTCATGTCGGTCACAGAATAACCCGAACCTTCAACAACCAACACATCATTGTCCTCGAAAAAGACAACTCTCCGTGTTTTTGCAAGAAATGCTGGTACAGCAGAAGCAACAAACCATTCTTCCTCGCCAAGCCCTAAAACGAGAGGACTATCACGCCGCGCTGCAACAAGGGTCTCAGGCTGTGATTTATTAACAGCAACAACCGCAAAAGAACCCTCAACTTTTGAAAGGCTCTTCCTTAAGGCATCCCCAAGATCCCCCGAATAATTTTCCTCAATAAGATGCGCAAGCGTTTCTGTATCAGTTTGCGAAGAAAAATGATGCCCCCTGCTTTCAAGTTCATGCCTTAGCTGTGCAAAATTCTCAATAATCCCATTGTGAACGACCGCAATCTCTCCTTTGCAATCTGTGTGCGGGTGGGCATTCTCAACCGTTGGAGCCCCATGAGTTGCCCACCTTGTATGGCCTATTCCAACATTACCATCAAGGTCCGATGACGAAAGTGCTTTCTCAAGAGAATCAAGGTTTCCAACGACTTTTACAAGACCAAGTTTTCCATCAGGAGAAATCACGCAGATGCCAGCTGAATCGTATCCCCGATATTCAAGCCTTCTTAAGCCCTCAAAAAGAATTCCCTTTGCTTTCCTTCGACCGAGGTACCCTATTATTCCACACATTAAAAATAATCCCCCTATCCATTTATCTCGCGATCTAATGCTTCTGCTATGCGGTTAGCAATTTCCTTTGCTTTTTGCTCGGTTCGAGCCTCAACCATAACCCTCTCAACAGGTTCGGTTCCAGAAGACCTCACGAGAATCCTCCCCTCGCCACCAAGCTCATTCTCAAAACTTCTTACAAATTCCCATACCTTTGAATCCTTGGTAAGCCTTCTACCCGTTTTTGACCTTACGTTTAAAAGAACCTGAGGGTACTTCCTCATGATACTCGCTAACGATGAAAGTTTTTCACCCGTCTCCTTCATTATTGCAGAGATAATCAATGCGGTAAGAATGCCATCTCCTGTGGATGCATGCTCCATGAAAATTATATGGCCTGACTGCTCTCCACCAAGAACTGCACCACTTTCAAGCATCCCTTCAAGAACATACCGGTCTCCTACCTTGACCTGAACTGATCTTATTCCCTCATTTTCAAGAAATCGATAAAAACCAAGGTTACTCATAACTGTTGAGACAACCACAGGAGGTTCTAAAAGCTCTCTTTGCTTCATGTACTTCGCAGCGATCGCCATAATGAAGTCTCCATCGCGAACCTCTCCATTCTCATCAACACATATACAGCGATCAGCATCACCATCAAGCGCAAAACCAACATCGGCTTTCCAGTCAAGGACAAGCCTTGAAAGCCTTTCTGGATGAGTGGAACCACAATCCTTGTTTATATTTTTCCCATCGGGTTCTGCACATATAACCTCTACTTCTGCGCCAAGTCTTTTAAAAACCTCGGGGCAAACACGGAAAGCAGCGCCGTTTGCGCAATCAAGAGCAACCTTCATTCCGGATAAATCAGACGGAATCGAAGAGGTGAGGTGCTCAATATAGCGTTTCTCCGAATCCCTAACTGGCCTTACCACACCAACAGGAGAA
>Ga0315298_1008366_pt1 | contig 13212 bp, 11 predicted proteins | sample WHS_1_MG_FD_203077 | JGI IMG/M metagenome (GOLD analysis project Ga0315298, IMG submission 203077) | Extremophilic microbial mat communities from Washburn Hot Springs, YNP, Wyoming, USA - WHS_1_MG | ecosystem: Environmental > Aquatic > Thermal springs > Hot (42-90C) | place: USA: Wyoming...
AATTGGCATGAGGATACCACCGAAGATAATCCAGGGAGCATAAATGTAGTGGCACAAACTTTTTTTACGAATGTAATATATTCTCTAGTAAGCACTTACAAAAATCAACTGTCAAACTCGGGAATTAATATTTCAAATATTTCATCAATCCATCCATAAAAAGCCTATGTAATTCAACTGTAAAAGAAAAATATGATAAATTAGGTCAAACCTTAAGAAGAGACACCAGTTAATCGAGTTCCGTAAACTTTAATTTGTTATGTCCAAATGCCTTCGATGATTTCATCGCGCACATCAAATATCTATCAGTACTTTAGTTTGAAATCGATCTTAAAAATTTTTTACGCTGATTTCATTATTATGAAACAGTGTTGGGAACCTTTAAAACGCACTGGATATTTCCTAATAATTTTTCATAGAACCAGGATCCTGCCAAATATACAGTTTGCTTTAATATTTTTGCTGAAGTTAAACACTATAGAAACAACATGTATTGTGAAAACGCCCAGGGGCTTGATGCCTAACTTTTTGCCTCACTCTTCCGAGCTGCAACAAATCTCAATTGGCGCAGATATGAATCAAATTTCATTGGATTTTAAACAATAATTCTATTATTTTTTAAAAAAGACTTTTTGTCATGAAAGGGCCAGTCATCTTATTAATGGAAGATGATGACTTCCAATATGAAGTCTACGAAGAAGCTCTTCAGGATTATCAATTATTGCGAGCAAGAACGGGGTCTCAGGCAATTGAATTAATAAAAAAACAGACACCGGCTGTTATTATTCTTGATCACATCTTAGACAACGGTGAGATGGGACTCGATTTTCTTCCAGAGCTAAAAGAACTATTACCGCATGTACCAATAATTGTTGTCTCCGGTGTTTTGGAAACAACGCAAAAACTACAGGCCCTTCAGGGACCGCGCCGCGCACATTACTGTATTTCTAAGCCTGTAGACATCAACGAACTCAAAACGACTATTCAAACTGCAATAACCGAATGTGGCGAAGAGGAAATTATCAGACAGTTTGAATCTATTGAACGATCGAAACGTATCGATGCAGATGCATTAATCAGTAGATCTGCTGACAGATTGAGCAGACAAACAAAAATTCTTAATATTGTCAAAAGCTCAAAAGGCCGACCCAACATATCAGCCCTCGCACGCCAATTTAAAGTTGCTCGCAAAACTATAGCGCGTGACCTTCAAGAACTAATTCGCAGAGGGCAGTTACCGCCTCAGGTATTCCCTCCATGGGAAGAAAGCCAACCAAACGCATCATGCAATGATAACGAAGATTGAATTTGTTATTACAATAATTTAATTTTCCCCCTCAAAAATTTAACCTGGTTTAGATTATTTCTGATTGGATTCTCAGGATCAAAATGAGCTATCACGGGTAATGTAAATTTAATTTTTTTCAAAAGCAGAAAAAATCTTGTTTTGACAATTATGAAAAGTTATCACAATTTTCATTCGGCTCATTAATTTGGGCATATAAAAAACATGATTCATTTTGTTTTTTTACTAAACTGAAAATAAAAATGGCTAAGTCACTTATTATAGCAGAAAAACCGTCTGTAGCCTCCGACATAGCGAAGGCTTTGGGCGGATTTACCAAGCATGGCGATTATTACGAAAGCGATAAATACATAATTTCATCAGCTATTGGACATTTACTTGAGCTTAGTCCAACAAAAGGATCCGAAGTTCCATCAGGAAAATGGCAATTAGACAACTTACCGGTCATTCCTCCAGAATTTGATCTTAAACCGATAGAAGATACGGAAGCGCGTCTAAAAACATTGGTCAAGCTGATCAAACGTCCGGATGTCACAGAACTTATCAATGCCTGTGATGCTGGCCGCGAAGGCGAGCTCATTTTCAGATTCATAGTTAAATACTCTGGGTCCAACAAGCCGATCAAGCGGCTCTGGTTACAATCCATGACGCCGGCTGCGATTCGTGAAGGCTTTCAAAATCTTAGAGACGATGCATCCATGAAACCTCTTGCGGATGCTGCTATTTGCAGATGCGAAGCAGACTGGCTGGTTGGCATAAACAGTACCAGAGCAATGACTGCAGTAAATTCTAAACCCGGTGGCTTCAACCTAACAACAGTCGGTCGTGTCCAAACCCCAACGCTTGCCATCGTCGTAGAAAGAGAAGAAAAAATCCGAAACTTCGTCCCAAGAGATTATTGGGAAGTAGAAGCTACTTTCTTAACAAAAGACAATCAACAATACACAAGTAAATGGTTTAATCCTAATTTCCCCAAAGACTCCAAGCAAAAAAACGGTGATTCTGAACTCAAACCAGATAGACTCTGGGAAAGAGCTCAGGCTGAGCAAATCCAAAAAAAATGCCTCCAACAAACAGGCATTGTCAGTGAAGAATCTAAACCTACAACTCAGATTTCGCCCCTCTTGTTTGATCTAACGAGCCTCCAACGTGAAGCGAACATAAAATTCGGTTTTTCGGCCAACCGCACGCTAAAAACCGCTCAGTCCTTATACGAAAAACATAAAGTTTTAACATATCCGCGTACTGATTCTCGGGCATTGCCAGAGGATTACATTCCACAGGTCAAAAAAACACTGCAAGGTCTCACATCCACAGGTTATAAAGAATTCTGCGAAACAATTTTGAAAAATGGCTGGGTTAAACCAAACAAACGCATCTTCAATAATTCCAAAGTATCAGATCACTTTGCAATCATACCTACTGGACTCGCTCCTAAAAACCTCAACGAGGATGAATCAAAAATCTTTGATCTTGTCTCAAAAAGATTTCTAGCAGTGTTCTATCCACCGGCAGAATATCTGGTAACTACAAGGATTACTGTTGTCAAAGACGAATCATTCAAAGTCGAAGGCAAAGTTATAACCAACCTGGGATGGCTCGCTGTTTATGGTCGAGAATTAAACTCTGAAGACTCTCCACCCTTGCCGCCAATAACCCAGGGGGACCAGGTCAAAACGGTGAATATCGAAATAAAATCATTCCAGACCAAACCGCCTCCACGCTACACCGAAGCAACATTGCTAAGCGCAATGGAAGGCGCCGGTAAACTTATAGAAGATGATGAATTAAGAGAAGCAATGCAGGAAAAAGGCTTGGGCACACCGGCAACACGAGCCGCTATTATCGAGGGCTTAATTTCTGAAAAATACATCATCCGCCAGGGTAAGGAACTCGTTCCAACATCAAAAGCTTTCTCTCTCACATCCCAATTACGAAATCTTGACCTTATTGAACTTTGCAAACCAGAACTCACCGGTAACTGGGAATTCAAACTCAAACAAATAGAAAAAGGCCTGTTTAATCGACCGGACTTCATGACTGAAATCTCCGAGCTTACAAAAAATATCGTTAACAAAATCAAAAAGTTCAAAACCGACATAACCAACAAAGAAGCACAACTCAAGCCACTAGAAGTACCATGTCCAAAATGTGGCGGACAAATACTGGAAAAAACCAGACAGTTCGTTTGTCAGACCTGTGACTTTTCAATTTGGACGACTATTGCCAGCAGACCTATGTCAAGAGAAGAAGTTATTGAACTTATTAAAAATAAATCAGTTGGCCCTCTGGACGGTTTTAGAAGTAGACACGGTAAACTCTTCTCAGCCATTCTACGTCTTACTAATTCTTATACAGTCCAATTCGACTTTTCAAAGTCAAGTCCTTTGCAACCAGACCAATCCCGTGCTTCCGACCAAGCCGAACTCCTCAATAAGCCCCCCATCGGTAAATGCCCCAAATGCAAAAGCAATGTCTATGAAGATAAAAATGCGTACATCTGCGAGGCCTCGCTATCCAAAGTTAAAAAATGCAACTTCAGATCTAGCAAAGTGATACTCCAACAGCCTATAACTCCTGAGCAAATGAAAAAACTACTTAACGAAGGTAAAACCGACCTCTTACCAAGATTTATATCCAAAAAAGGTAAACCTTTTGCAGCTAGACTTTTTATTAAGGAAACTGGAGATATAGGTTTCGAGTTCCAGAATTCAACTGCCAACAAAGATAAAACTGCAGAAACAAACAAAACTAGCACTCCAACAAAGCCCAAAAAAACTAAAAAATCTAAAGAAAAATCTGAAACATCAAAACCACCTACAAATCATTAACCGCTAAATCACAATATTTACCAAAAAACAAATGCAATTTCTCAGCTAATGCCTTTGCGGACAACCTACTCCGCAACCACCACTTATAGAGTTCTACTGGCAACCCCGGATTCTTTAATGTCTCCAAAATCAACCGGCTAAAGATTATCGATCCATCAGCCGCTACAAATCTTGAAACAGCGTCCGGTATTCGTTCGTTATATTCATCCAGAATTACCCGAACCGCTACTGCGTCTATTCCGTTTTCCTTGCAACTCTTCAATATCTCACCGGACTCCATTTCTACAATCTCACCACTCAGCAAACCAGCCAAATACTGTTTAGTTTCCGGCGTATTTACAATATAGTCCACGCAACAAAATGCAGCCCCTCGAACAGATATACTACGAAATATCTTCCGAAAAACCTCTGAACAGTCAGCATTATGAACAACTAATCCGGCCTTCAAATCGGGCACTAATGCACCAGCAAAACCACTGCTAATAACCAGTCTTGGCCTTAACTCCAATACTCTCTCCATCGACTTAAGTGCCCGCTCCCTGCCTATTCCTGTATACAAAATTGTGACACGATCAACCAAATGCGGCGGCACCCTGAAAAATGAGGCCTCAGATTTGACAGCAAACAATAATACCAATGGCCCTTTTTCCATATATTATTCTCACCAATTTTTAATTATCCTGCCTTATTTTTTATGACTTTTGCAAATACGGTTAAAAAGTTACTTTTAACTATATCGGCTAACGCCTTTAGAGGCATGTTTAAAAACTTAGATAAAAACTCATAAATTGGAATGATGTTTAATGGATTGTTCAGTGCCCTCTTTGTATCCTGGCCAGGCAAAGGAAAACGATCAAGCTCTGGTGGCGGTAACTGATCCGGCGCATCAGTTTCAATCAGCAATCTTTCTATTGGAACAGATTTAAAGCTATTTCTTTGCTCAGACTTATTTTCCCGAGCGAAGTAGCCTGGAAAAGAGAAATACGCACCCATCTCAGCCAGTGGATCAATATATTTCTCCAATCCCCCATAAGAATGTACAACAAAACCGCTCCCTGGAGTCCCTGTACTCTTTAATATTTTCAGAAGCCTATCCCATGCCCGCACGCAATGAATTGTGACTGGCAAATCATAATCACACGCCAATTTTAACTGCTCAACAAAAATCTCCTCCTGTAAACCCATGTCTATTCCCTTAACCCAACCGTCGATCCCAATCTCTCCTATGCCGCAATTATACTTATGAACTAATTGGTTTAGTTTATCAGCCCAAGCCGGGCTGACTTTTTTAACGTACCATGGATGCACTCCAAACGACGGAATTATTGGATCATGACTCCGTGCTAAAAATTCCAGGTCCAACCAATCTTCTTCACAAGTTCCACAAACCGACACCCTACTTATTTTGTTAATAGACATCTCCTCCAAAATCTTGCTTAAAAATGGCTTTAACCTTTTATCCTGCAAATGGACATGTGCATCAAAATACTCCATATGCCAGGTCGTCTTGACTCACACACTTTTGTCGCATCCAAATAACAGCCGTTCTCCCAGGGTTAATTTTGAAAATCTACCTTTGCACTCAATTCCGGGATCAAATACCTGTCCGGTCGAAGTACTTGAACCTTTACTTGTAATGTGCCTTTTTGCCGATTTGCTTCAGGTGCAATTTCGGCCACAATACCATCATATACCCTTTCAGGATAAGCCTCCGGGTATACCTTACACTTTTGATTTAAATAAACTTTTGCCAGGTCGGTCTCGTTCAGATCTATTTCGATCTGAAGGTCATTTAAATCGGCGAGCGCTACTACAGCAGTGCTTGGCCCACTTGATCCACCAAAACTCTGAGGCGTAACAAGCTCATTTGCATCCACCAGTTTTTCTAAAACTATACCATTGATCGGTGAACGAATCACAGTCCAGTCAATATATGTCTTTAGAAGTTCTATCTGTTGTTCGATTTCGTTAATGCTGCTCCTGGCAGCCATTAGCTCAAGCAGCGCATCGTCTTCATATTTCTTCATCTCCACTCCAGCGTCCACCAATGGCTTTATTCGACCATATTCAATCTGAGCTTTTTGCAAAGCAATCCTTGCTGATTCCAATCTAGCTTCGGCCTCTTTCAACTTTTTGACATATTCTGTATCGTCAAGAATTACGATTACCTGGCCATTTGTTACTGCATCTCCCTTTTTAACTCCTATCCATTTAACAATACCGAGAAACCTCGGACTTAATTCAATTCGTTCTCTGGCTACTATATAACCGCTAACGGTCAAGACCGGTTCATTGCTAGTGGTTATATTGGTAATATTAGTATTTCCAATACTTACGGACTCCTTTTTTGCAACATCTATCGCCTGGGTTCTATCTGAAACACTTTTCCTATTAACCCTACTCAAATCAGACTTGCGAGGTATAGCAAAATAAAAAGCAATTAAAATTATTACCAGTATAGCAAACAAAATAGGCCAAAATCCTCCACGTCTTCTCCGGAGATTGTTTTTGTCTATTTTTAACTGCTGAATTTGATTTTCATTAGATGTATTCATGCTCAACTTAAACTGCATTTAATGCGTTTATTACAGGAACACCACCAGCTCGGAATGCTGGCAATATACTACCAACAGCGCCTACCGCAATTGCAAATAACATTCCCTTGAAGATAATTATCGGAGTCAACCTAAAATGAAAAACGACTTCGCTAAATGTATCAAAACTAACTGTCCCGGTTGAAAACCCGTGCATTGGTACAGCTATTAAACACCCAATAACTCCACCTATTAAAGTAAGGAACACTCCCTCAATCATAAACGATAAGACAATGGTGCGTCGTCTGTACCCTAAAACTCTCAATGTTCCAATTTCTCGTATCCGCGATCCCACATTTGCGTACATAGTATTCATAGCGGCAAAAACGGCTCCAATAGACATAGAAGTTGCAAGAAAATTTCCAAGTATCTTAATTGGAATAGCAGTCCGGGTTTGTGCAGCGTAAAATTCTGTTTCGCGCACTGCGCGCAAGGGCAATCTTTTGTCTGACTCAATCCTGGATATTAAATCCTTAAGTGCTGCATCTTCTTTAACCCTTATAAGAACACTAGAGTAATTTTCTCGGTCAAAAATTGATCGCGCCTCATCAGTATCCATCCAAATTTCAGAGTCATAAACACTATCCTCTCCCTCTAACCAACCAACGACAACAAGCCTTGTTCCTGCTGTTATAAAGGATTGGCCAATTCCGAAATTTGCAAAACGCCCGGCTAGCTTTTTGCTCACCACTACCTCCCGTTTCCCGGGATCGAACCAACGCCCAGCGGACAATTTGACCTGTGGGCGTAGTTTAAGCCCGTTAGGACCTATTCCTCTGACAAGAACATTTGCCTCTCCGGACTTATTTAGTCGGGGTAAATTTATTAACACTACTACCTCAGCCGACACCATGGGCATATTCAGAACATCCTTTTCAATCTGGGGTAAATATTTAACTACTCTAAACTGCTCTGGAGTAATCTGGCTGCTTGATTCGGCTGTTGACCCCTTTCTTAGAACTAATACATTAAGCGGAAATCCTGTGTTTTTGCTGGCAGCTTCAAGTCCAGCTGCCAATGCCTGCATCAACACATATACAGCCACGACAAGAGCAATCCCAATAACCGTTGTAAATGTGGAACGCCACCTAACAAAAAGATTTCGTATGTTATATTTCAGAGGTAAATTCATGTTTAGTCAATAGACTTAATTCCATCGGCCACACTCATTTTTGTCACGTTAATAAATGGGCCTACTGCCGAAACTACTCCTAAAATTAGAGCCAATAAACTACACTGTGCTGCTATCCTTGGCGTCACTTCAAAGGTTATAAACACTCCATGAGTTGCTGTCTTCATAATGTCTGTATGGCTAAACAACAACCAAGCACCGCCTACACCAAGCACAGCACCAGAAATTGCTAACCCAATACTCTCAGCAAATATTAATACGAAAATTTCACTCCGCCTAAATCCTATAGCTTTCAAAATTGCTAATTCACGAATACGTTCACGTATTGCCATGCTCATCGTACTAGCAGAAACAAGCAACAATGTAAATATAACCACTGAACATATCGACTTTACCAATAACTTAATATCTCCCCACATAGATACGAAACTTAATTGAAATGCGCGTTCAGTCTCTGCCAAAACTTCTGCACTCGTATTGGCAAAAGCCCTATTAATAGCCGAAATTACTCTTGGCATTGCTTGAATCGATTCTACCTTCACCCACCACATACCAACTGTACCAGGATCGCCCAGTAACTCGTCTAAATATTTATGATGTATCAACATGTTCCTGTCATCTATCGTGCCGTGGTAAATCCCTGCCACCTTCAATTCTAAACTTATTGGGTAAACCGTGCTTGTTAGCAATACCTTATCGCCGGGTTTAAGCTTATATTTTTCTGCAGTGATTTGTCCAACTATACAAGCACGCATATCAGAAAGCCACGCCCTGTATTCTTCATCGGAAATCTTTAGCTCGGACCATGTCTCCCTCAATTTTGATGCGTCCATCGCAAATTGAGCAAAAGTGATATGTTCTTCCTTGCCAAATTTGCCACCAACCCATGTAAAAGGAGTTACAGCTTGGACCCCCGGAATCCTCTCAATGATATAACGTTGTCTGACCGGTAAAAAGTTGGCTATTGATACTTTGTTTCTGACCGCTATCCGCAACGCTGCATTTTCCTCCTCTGGTGGCACTGAAATCTCTCGCAAGGTAACGAGTAACATTACTAAAAGAAATAAACTTACACCTATACTCATTACACACAAAAAGACTCGACGCTTATTCCTTAAAGCATTTTTAATTATGAACCCGGCCACTGTCATAAGCGCTCTATTATTTATTCTAAAAGCTCGCCTTTCTCTAAATGAACTATTCGCTTACCAAAAGCCGCCGCCTTCGGATCATGTGTTACCATTATAACCGTCTTGCCAAGATTCTCATTTAGCATCTGCAACAAAATTAGGATCTCATGTGCTGAATGTGAATCCAGGTTGCCTGTGGGCTCATCAGCAACAATCAAAACAGGATCAGTCACTATCGCCCTTGCAATTGCCACCCTTTGTTCCTGCCCACCAGATAATTGCCTGGGTAAATGATTCTTTCGGTCTGATAAACCAACTAGCTCTAGTGCAGTTTCTACCTGTCTTCTGCGCCGCTTTTTGTCCAACCCAGTCAATAGAAGAGGCAGCTCGACATTCTCAAATGCTGTTAAAACCGGAATTAAATTAAAAGTTTGAAACACAAAACCAATGTTCTGATTCCGCCAATCCGCCAATTCTGATTCATTAAGTTTTTGTAACTCTATTCCCTGAACTATGCAACAGCCACTAGTCGGACGATCAATACCCGCTATTATATGTAACAAAGTAGATTTACCTGAACCACTAGGCCCCATTAAAACTAAAAATTCTCCATCTTTAATCTCCAGGTTAACCCTGTTCAACGCTGTAACATTTATCTCACCCTGTCTGTAGATCTTTGTTAGCTCCTGGGTTATCACTATTTGGTCTTTTGACATATTTTCAGTTACTACACCATTTTATTCTTAGCGCCTGATACCAGCTTAATTCTTTATTATCCAAACATAACTGCTGGATGCAAATTTGAAAATCATTCATTGATACTTTTCTAGGAATCATTGATTGAATCATAAAAATTGTACATAAGATAGATTCTGGAATTTAACTCAACATCCTGGCAACATACCAGGAGCTTTCAAGCCAATGAAAACATATAATTGATTAACCTTTGAAGTAAGAGAAAAATTAGTCTGCTTGCCTGAACCCCGAAAACAGAATTATTGCTGCGGTCGAACTTCAACTTTTCGTAACCAGCCAGCAGGTCGTCTTGGACTCACGATGAAAAATTGGCCATTACTCTCAGTAAGTAAGAACCGCTGCCGTGTATGACCAAGTACGTTTTGTTGAATGATTTCAACATAATCTTTGCCAACCTCCGTAACAATACCTACATGCCCGTATCTTGTGTCGTTGAAAACAAGCAAATCATCTAAACATGGTTTTTCATTTAAACCATTGCGAAACTGGACAAGCCCACGTCTTTTATTCAACGCTCCATCAGGAAGGCTTTCATCAAAGTAACTCTTGGCGTGGCCCATCACATCTGGCATCATATGCCCTTTAGCATCGCAATAGAACCGCTTGACGTATTCCACACATTGCCATTTCTGGCCATAGTAATAACCGTCATTACTGTAATGACGGCCATAGCTCAAAAAGAAAAACAGACTATTATCATAAACTGGCACGCCTTTATAACTGTCTAAAACTCTACCGACTTTCCATGCATTCCAAATAAGCAATACCCCAATTGCACCCAAAAGTGCGAGCACAATTACTAATATTTTGTAAACATTAAGTTTCATCTCCCGCTCCGTACTTCTTGGCTCCTAAGATTAATGCAAACAGATAAGATCTTGCCTTTACGGTTCTCTCCAGCTCAAATAGGATACTCAGTAATGCCACTTAACCTCTCCTACCTTTGTCAAATATGCCTGTAAATACAAATACTAAAAAACGCAACGCATCTAAATGTTCATGATGTTGATAACAAAGATTCTGCTCCTAAATATTCTGTTACTTCATACGCCCTAACATTCGCCTGATTTTTATTTCGAACAATGCTAATGAAATGTGCAATACCTGAATTTCTCGCGACGACTCTACTTAATCTTTAATCGAACTTACGGAACTTGCCATTTATCCACCGCAACTGAATGCCGATCTATTTTTGACAGATAATTGGGTATTAATCCATTACCCTAAACATTATCACAGACTGCGTTGCCTTATACTTAAGGCCGTACCTATCTCAATGATTCCACATAACAATCATGTTCAGCAAAATTCCTACACATCCGATCCCTGCACACTTCAAATACTTACTATCACTAATCAACCCATCAACCCTCCACATCTATGGCTCCGAAGCAGAACCCGTCGGCTTAAAAAACTTTGTCAGGCACGATCTGATTCTACTGGTTAAAATTGACTTCAAGCAATTGAAATGTTACTTTTAATCCTATTGAAAAATTTATGAAAAAAAACAAACTTTTAAGGGGGTTACACTTTTTGCTTGCAAAAATTTTTTTGACAAGCGTTGTTCTGATAATAAACACAATGCCATCACAGGCTTCCATAATATTTTCAGATAATTTCGAAAATGGTTTTGGTAATTGGATTCCAAGCGGCTCCTGGGGCTTAACCAAAGACTTTTATATATCCCCTACTCACGCTGCGACGGATAGTCCTGGAACATTCTATACAAACAATACCGACTCATCACTAACCCTTGCCAGGTCCATTAATTTATCCAGCGCTGTCCGACCAGCGTTACGTTTCTACCACAAGTATGCACTAGAAACCGACTATGATTTCTTGCTAGTTGAAGTTTCAACCAATGGTGGCAGTTCCTGGGTCAAATCTCCGCTAGCAACATATTCTGGAAGCCTTAGCTCCATGACTTTCGAACAACTCGATTTGTCACCTTACGCTGGAGTCTCAAATCTCAGTATTCGATTCAGACTTCTTACAGACAGTTCTGTCATAATGGATGGCTGGTACGTAGACGATATTCTTATTGCCGAGACTCCAGCCCCGGTGACTCTCAAAGCTACTGAAACTAACTGTAATTCGATAAGCCTCTCCTGGACCCAATCAGTTGAGCCAAATTTCGCTGCATACCGACTCTACCGTTCTCTTTCTCCAGGCGTTGACTGGCATACTGCCACGCTTGTCGCTGAAATCAATGACGCTGCAATCACAAACATCACAGATATTACTGCATCTCCAAAGACGAAATACTTTTACCGACTAGCTGTAGTCAATTCGGACGGATTGTTGACTCTGGGCAACGAAATCGTTGTTACTACTCATCCGGGCATTGACTATCCCTTCGTGGATAACGGTGAAGGCGGCCCAAATACATGGGTGGCAGATGCACCATGGACGTTGAGCAACGAACAGGCTGCATCGCCCACGCATGCCTGGAGCGATTCACCCGGAACAAACTATGCCAATAGTGTCCCTTCACAGTCGCTTACATTGGCCGCACCACTTTTCCTCTCCAATCAGGCTGTATCACCTGTCCTTTCGTTCTATCATAAATACGATTTCGCTCCGGGCGATTCAGCCAATGTCGAAATTTCAACAAACACAGGTATCAGCTGGCAAACACTGGCTACTTATACAGGAACTTCAACAAATGAATGGAATTGCGCTAGAATAGACCTCAAGCCATATAAAAATAATACAGTGCTTATTCGATTCCGAATCACCACCGACTCATCTGGTAACGCAGACGGCTGGCATATCGACAATATTTCTGTCGCTGAATCTCCAGCAGTCGTTCCCGCACCGGTACTGGATCAAATTACATCACATAGCATTCGAATTAGCTGGTCTTCTACAAGTGATCCAATGTTTGCCGCTTACGCTGTCTTCCGATCAACAAAGCCCGGCGTCAGTATCAACTCAACCCTTGTCGCATTGATAACCGATCCAACAACCACCACATTCACCGATGCTAACCTGTCGCTCGATACCATGTATTATTACCGTGTCTATGTAGTAAATGCATACGGTACATTCTCGCCAGACAGTCCAACTGAAAGCAGCGCTCGCACACTCAATAATCCTTTGCCTTTCACTGACGACTTCGAAGGCACACTCACAAGCTGGAATCTGACTGGTACCTGGGGCCGCCAGACAAACGATGTCCACTCAGGTTTTGCCTGCCTGAGCGATTCACCCGGAGCCAGCTACACAAACAACTCAGACTCCTTTGCCCAGACAGCAGTAAACCTGGCCGGTTCAACCTGGCCAGTACTCCGCTTCTGGGATCGTTACCGAATGGCTAACGGTGGCGCCAGAGTTGAAGTATCTACCGACGGCAATAACTGGTCACCAGTCTATGGACCTTACGGAATCCGTGAACTATGGCAGGAACAAATCATAGACCTGTCACCCTGGAAAAACCAAAATAATCTCCGCATCCGCTTCC
>Ga0315298_1008368_pt1 | contig 13210 bp, 10 predicted proteins | sample WHS_1_MG_FD_203077 | JGI IMG/M metagenome (GOLD analysis project Ga0315298, IMG submission 203077) | Extremophilic microbial mat communities from Washburn Hot Springs, YNP, Wyoming, USA - WHS_1_MG | ecosystem: Environmental > Aquatic > Thermal springs > Hot (42-90C) | place: USA: Wyoming...
TCCGTTACGGGCTCTACCTCCCAAGGGACGCGTCGGCATCCGGTACCCCCCTTCCAGCTCCTAACACCGAGTCACCCAACAGCGAGAGTATTATACATACAAGGGACGCGGTCTCCGCGTCCGCAAAGCCTGGCCTGACGCAAACCGATGCACAACACGCTCACGCAGGGGCAAACGGAGGCCTAGTGGCCTACCGGGGGCATGTCTCGGCCAAGCCCAAGGGTTCTTTAACGGGCGTGCGGAGCCCGCCCCTCCAGGGGTGGACAGTCCAAGGGGAGATGGCCTAGCGGGGAAAACCCTAGCATAACGCGGAGGGCGGTTTTCTCGGAGGGACGCGCTCTGCGCGTCCGTCTGGGACGGCCGTCCGGATGCCCGGGCATTTCATTCCGACCCCATGTGTAGGCGAACGGCCAGTGGCCTACCGGGGACATGTCTCGGTCAAGCCAGGGCCCTCGTTGCGGGCGTGCGGACCCCGCCCCTCCGCGGCGAGGCCGACCCCAACGCGGCTTGGCTAGCGGGGAAAGGCCCCGGGAAGGCGCGAAGGCGGTTTTCTCGGAGGGACGCACTCCGTGCGTCCGCTTGGCGAGGCCGGACTCAAGCCGACGCATTGCATTCTCACCGGTACGTTTACGATGAGCGGGTGGTCAAGAGGAGGCAACGTTCGGATCGGTGTGACGCCTTCGTTCCGGGCGTGCAGAGCCCGCCCCTCCGCGGGCAGCCCGAGCGAGGCGTGGGTCGCCTAGCGGGGAAAGTCCGGAGATGATGCGGAGGGCGGTTTTCTCGAAGGGACGCGGTCTCCGCGTCCGCATGGCAAGGACGTGCTCAAGCCGAGGCATAACATGATCATCGGGGGCGAACGAACGCCTCGCGGCCTAATGGGGGCGCTCTCGCGGTGGAAGCGAAGCCTCCCTTGCGGGCGTGCGGAGCCCGCCCCTCCAGTAAACGGCCAAACGGCGACAAAGGGGCTTACTTGGCAAGCCCTGGGAGAGCCCGAAAGGTGGTTTTCTCGGAGATACTAGTCGGTACGGCGTTTTTGGCTTGTAATGCGAAGATTGATTCCTACTTCACAAAAACGCTATATAACTCGATACTGAGGGAATCCAGACGGGATCCAAAGACCCATGGGAGAGCTATCAGTGGATCAAGAAAAGGCTCGCAAGCTTCAGAGCCCCTCAATTTGGGGGGCTCAAAGCTCTAACTCCTTTGCGTGCCGCCATCTCCCTTCGTCTTAAGGCCTGACCTGGAAAAAGGGGGGCTTGAAAGAGGCGGGGCAATGGCCTCAGGTCCCCTCTTGCCAGGAACTCAGGTACCTTCTCTGTTCCTTGGTCAGCTTGTCTATGCGAACTCCCATTGCCTCCAGCTTCAGTGAAGCGATGGATCTGTCTATCTCCTCTGGAACTGGGTGAACTCTTGGCTCCAGCTCCCGCCCTCTTTTCACCAGGTATTCCACGCTCAGAGCCTGGTTTGCGAAGCTCATGTCCATGACTGCTGAGGGATGCCCTTCAGCCGCGGCCAGATTGACCAGCCTTCCCTCTGCCAGGACGAATACCCTTCTGCCATTGACGAGGCGATATTCCTCCACAAATGGCCTTATCTCCCTCCTGGATCTGGTTATCTTCCCCAGGCCCTCCAGGTCCAACTCTACATTGAAGTGGCCCGAGTTGCACACGATCGCCCCGTCTTTCATCTTGAGGAAATGCTCTTTGCGAATCACCTTGGTGTCTCCCGTGAGGGTGCAGAAGAAGTCACCTACTTTTGCCGCCAGGGCCATGGGCATGACCTCGAAACCGTCCATGGTGGCCTCGAGGGCCCTCACTGGGTCCACCTCTGTCACGATCACCCTGGCTCCCATCCCCCTAGCCCTCATGGCAACACCCCTTCCACACCAGCCGTATCCGCTGACCACGAAGACGCTCCCTGCCAAAAGCCTGTTTGTGGCCCTCATTATCCCATCTATGGTGCTCTGGCCTGTGCCATAACGGTTGTCGAAGAGGTGCTTGGTCCTGGCATCGTTGACCGAGATGATGGGATAGCGGAGCACCCCGTCCTTGGCCATGGCCCTCAGCCTTATGACCCCGGTTGTGGTCTCCTCGGTTCCCCCAACTATGGATTCCAGTAGGTCCCTTCTCTCTTGATGGACTGTGGAGACGAGATCGGCTCCGTCGTCCAGGGTGACCATGGGGCCCGTTGCCAGAACAGCCCTTATGTGAGAATAGTATCTTTTCTGGTCCTCTCCCTTCACTGCGAAGACTTGTATCCCTTCCAGCTCCACCAGGGCCGCTGCCACATCGTCCTGGGTACTAAGAGGATTGGATGCGCAAAGGGCAACCTGTGCCCCTGCTGCCTTGAGGGTTTTCACCAAGGCCGCAGTCTCGGTCGTGACATGGAGACAAGCCCCGATTCTCACGCCTTCCAGGGGCCGGCTCTTCTCGAACCTTTCCCTGATCTTCCTCAAAACAGGCATCTCCTTTTCCGCCCACTCTATCCTCAGGGCTCCCAGGGAAGCTAAGGATGGGTCCTTTATATCGCACTCAACTCTCATTCCCTCACCTTCCTCCGCGCGCTCCTCCACCACTCGAGCCGCACTCTTTTTGTCCTGTCATCCATCAAAGACCCGCCATTTTTCTCAGTTCCTGGGCCATGTCCGTCTTCTCCCAGGTGAAATCGGGATCGTTCCTGCCAAAGTGACCGTAGCAGGCCGTTTTCTTGTAAATTGGCCTCAAAAGATCGAGATGCCTTATCATGTCCCTCGGCTTGAAGCTGAAGAAGTCCATTACCAGCTGGACTATCCTCTCGGAGGGTATCTTCCCGGTCCCGAAGGTATTGACCATCACGGAGACAGGCTCTGCCCTTCCTATGGTGTATGCCACTTGCACCTCGCATTCATCAGCGAGCCCGGCTGCCACTATGTTCTTGGCTACATAGCGAGCCATGTAGGAGCCGCTCCTGTCCACCTTCGAGGGATCTTTTCCTGAAAAGCATCCGCCCCCGTGGCTTCCTCTCCCTCCATAGGTGTCAACCACTATCTTTCTGCCCGTGAGACCACAGTCGGCCATGGGTCCCCCTATGACGAAGCGACCTGTAGTGTTTATGTAATAGCGAGTCTTCTCGTCGAGGAACTCAGGAGGAATGGCTTTTCGTATCACCTCCTCTATTATGGCCTCTCTCAGGGTCCCCATGTCCACCTCTGGTCTGTGCTGGGCCGCCACCACAACGCAATCCACCCTCACGGGTCTTTTGCCCTCGTATTCCACCGTGACCTGGGATTTCCCGTCAGGCCTCAAGAAGTCCAGGATGCCCTTCTTTCTCACCTCCGCTAACCTCATGGTGATCCTGTGGGCCAAGGTTATGGGAAGGGGCATCAATTCCTCTGTCTCCCGGCAGGCATAGCCGAACATTATGCCCTGATCTCCCGCCCCTTGCTCCTCTTGGCCATTGACCCCCATGGCTATGTCCGGAGATTGCTGATCTATGGAGGTGAGGACAGCGCAGGTCTCCCAATCGAATCCCATGGAGGAATTGTTGTAGCCAATCTCCTTTATGGTCTGTCTCACGATCCCTGGCATGTCCACATAACAGCTAGTCGTGATCTCCCCGGCTATGATCGCCAGGCCCGTCGTAACCAATGTCTCGCAGGCCACCCTGCATTTGGGATCCTGCTCCATTATGGCATCCAGGATGGCATCGGATATCTGGTCGGCTATCTTGTCCGGATGTCCCTCTGTGACGGACTCAGAGGTGAAGAGAAACTTTCTCATTTCCATAATGCCCTCCAGAGCTCCATGGAAAAACGAAGGAGAAGGATCTCAACCCTCACCCCGATCACTCATCTGAGACGAAACTCCCCGCTCCCTCTGTCTCGAGACCCCAAGATACTCCCCATGTCCCCTCACCCGAACCATTTGGCCCAACTGCCACGGCCTCGGCCCGAATCCCATTTCCCCTCTCCACTCTTCAGCTCGAGGGGAGAAGATCTTCATTTTTTAACACGGGAGAGAGGGGATCACAAGATGCAAACGCCGAGGATGGCGAGGGTCGTAGCTCCCGATGGGAGGATCTATCTCCGTCATAGGGGGCGAAGATTCGATGCCTCACAGCTCAGTCGCGCGAACTCTTCGAGGGAGAGGCTTTCAGCCCTTCTTCGGGGGTCTATCCCGCTTCTCGAGAAGAGCTCCTCCAATTTCTCCTCTGTGGCCCAGGGAAGGGTCCTGAGGGAGTTGGCCAGGGTCTTTCTTCTTCTGGCGAAGGCCCCCTGCACTATCTCCCGAAACAGGTCCTCGTCTCCTATCTCCATTTGCTGGTTTTCCTTTGGCTCTAGGACAACGAATGCCGACTCCACCTTGGGCCTCGGGAAGAAGGCCCCTGGAGGGAGCTTGAAGGCGATCCTGGATTTCCATCTGAGCGCAAGAAGAACGGTCAGGGCCCCATAAGAGGAGGTCCCTGGACAGGCCACGATCCTCTCCGCTACCTCCTTCTGGAACATGAATCCCATGAGGTCGAGCTCCTGGAAAAAACGGGCGAAGCGCAAGAGGATTCTCGTCGCCACATTGTAAGGGAGATTGCCCACAACCTTCCTCGGCCTCTCCAAGGCCTCTATGGCCTGGGGAAGGGGCCATCTGAGGGCATCTTCGTTGAGGATTTGGACTTTGGGCTCGGTGCTGAATCTTTCCCTCAAATGGTCCAAGAGCCCCTTGTCCAGCTCCAAAGCTATGACCCTCTTGGCCTTGGAGGCCAAGCAAGATGTGAGATCCCCCAGGCCGGCCCCTATCTCTATGACCGTATCCCGTTCATTCAAGCCTGTCTCCGCCAGAATTCGCTCCAGGATACCTCTCGAGCGAAGGATATGCTGACCGAACCTCTTTTTGGGTCTCCAAATGGATGGCTGAGCCATTCTGACGAGCCTTATCCTCCAGAGCCCTTGGCCTAGGCCCTTAAACCCCCGACTCCCCCCTCATCCTCTACCATACCCGGCATCCAAGTGAAGCCGAATCCCAAAGGCGGAAGGGGGCTACCTTTCTTGGTGGCTAAGTGCCGAGCTGCCACCTGGATCTCGCTTCCATGGGCCCGGGGGATTTCCCTTCTCCCTTTTCCAGGGCCTTGAGGCCTGCCCTGGCTATCATGGCAGCATTGTCTGTACAGAGGCTGGGAGTGGGGAATCGGACCTCAAACCCCTCCTCCTCGGCCCTGAGGCCCAGCTTTTGCCTGAGTCGCCCATTGCATGCGACACCACCTGTTACAGCTATCTTCTTTACCTTGCACTTCCTCGCTGCCTTCAGGCTCTTCTCCACGAGGACATCCACCACTGCCTCCTGGAAGCTCGCGGCCACATTCGAGAGCCTCTGGGGCTCCAAGGGCAACAGGGCCCCCTTCTTGAGGTAAGTGACCACAGCTGTCTTCAGACCCGAGAAGCTGAATTCAAGGCCTTCCTTCCTCCCGAGCCCCCTTGGGAATCTCACAGCTGATGGATCCCCTCCCCTGGAGGCCCTCTCTATTGCTGGACCACCCGGGTAGTCCAGTCCCAGAAGCTTGGCCACCTTGTCGAAGGCCTCCCCAGCTGCATCGTCCCTAGTCTGACCCAGAAGGCTTATTCTGTCCTCCTCCACCACGTGGTAGAGGGCCGTGTGCCCCCCCGAGGCCACGAGGGCTACAAAAGGTGGCTTGAAGGAAGGATCGTCGAGATAAACAGAGGCTATGTGGCCTGCGAGATGGTTCACTCCCACTATGGGGAGTCCCTTGGCGTAAGCTATAGCCCTGGCCACCCCTATTCCGATGAGCAAGGATCCTACGAGTCCAGGCCCCTGAGTTACCGCCACTCCTTCCACGTCCTCCAAAGTGCATCCAGCCCTTTGCAAGGCTTCCTTGAGCACCGGGATTATCCACTCCATGTGCTTTCGGGAGGCTATCTCGGGCACAACCCCTCCAAAGGGCCTGTGGACTTCCACCTGCGAGGAGACCACATTGGACAATATCCTCCCGTCGCCCTGGAGGAGGGCACAGGAGGTCTCATCGCATGAAGTCTCTATTCCTAGGACTAGCATGGGATCTTCAGGGGGCCTCTAGGAATATCTTCCCCATGGGGATGCCCTTTCGCAGGACGATTATCTCTCCCTTCTGGGGCCATGGGCCTTGGGACTTCACGGTCCACCCTCCCGAGGATGTCTCCCGCAAGAGGCCTCTTCCCCTTGTCTCGATCTCCACACCGCTATTTCTGGGCACATTGGTCACGATACCAGCCACCTTTATCTCCTTGGCTGTCCCTAGGAGGAGCCTCCCTCCAGGAGGATAGGCCAGAAGAGATCCACCCGAATTCTCCACAAGGACATACTCCAATCTGGGCTCCTGGATCTCCACTATCATCTCCCCCAGCATGTTCTCGCCTCTCAAGGCCACAACCCTGTAAATGGTTCCTCTGCCATCCAGGGCGTACCTCTTCTCCAAATCTCTGGCCGTGTCTATGACCACTCCCCTGTCCTCGCCAGGGCTCTGCTCATCGGGATTTATGAACCCTATGAAGTTCACCTGCACCTCCCAGGACTCTCCGCCAGCGCATATCACATCCAATATCCTTATCCCGTCACCCCTCACGACCTTGAGAACCCCGCCATTTTCCACGACCTTCTGCTCGCCCTCCACATCCACCACGAAATACTTCACCTCCGGCAGCTGGGTGGAGGTCTCTGTGGCTCTCCCATCCATTGCCTTTCCCACATGCACGCTCACCTGGCCGAAAACCTGACTTTCCTTTCTCACCAGGACCCTGGTGTTCCTCAATATCCTGAAGGGCTTGTTGAGGTCGTTTTCCGTCCCCAGGCCCACAATATCTGCCGTTATTCCCCTCTGATAATTGGCCACAACTCCCCTCACCTCGACTACATCTCCCTTCCTCACCGAGAGGGACCCCCCGTCGGGCACTGCAAAGGGGATATCGCCATTGACGGAGATGATGACGTAGTGCAATTGGGGAGGATCCAGGGCCAGGGGAGGATGGTCCGCGACTATTCCCATCTCCTCCATGAAGGCATTTATCACCATTGTCTGATACTGGACCCTCGTCCGAGGATCCGCGATGTCCTTGGAAGTCTCGATCCCGAATGCCGGGATGCCCAGATGGGTGAGGGCGTAAAACGTGGCCGATCCCCTCTGTTCCTTATGGGGACTGTCCTTGTCCATGGTCCTGTGGTTGTTGAAATGGAAGTGGTGGCGCTCATCGTGGATCTGGGGATTGACCTTATCGACTACTCTATTGGCCATGGCCTCGAGAAAGATCGTCCTACCTGTGGGCTCGTGAAAGAAGACAGAGGCATCTGCTATGATGGACTGCCCGAACCTCATGGGGTTTCTCTGGGGACTCTCCCACCTGGGGGAGAAGAACCCAGAGCCATCGTGGAGGTTCAGAAATATGTCCGCCTCAGCCATGAGGCCCTTCAGGATCTCCACTACGAGATCCATGGGCGATCGGGATGCCACCTCCTTGAACCTACGGTTCATGTCCCCGTGGGGACCCCTCTGATTCTTGATGATGGAGTAGAAGTTGGCCCTTGGCACTATCACCAAGGTCCCCCTCTTTAGGGTCAGGTCCACATAGCGGTCGGCTGCCAGAAACCCTCCTGGCTCGTCCCCCTGAATTCCTCCCACTATGAGCATGGTGGGAGAGCGAGTTTCTCTGCCCTCTATCCTGTACACGTGGAGCTCGTAAGGCGTCCCTTCCAGATGGACCTCGTGTCTCCTTCCTTGGGCCCAGGACCCACAGGTGGAAAGCAAGATGAAGAGCCCAGAGATCAACCAGCCCCAAAGCCTGACCATGGATCTTCCCCAATTCATCGCGTTTCCAGGTCCGACCTTCGGAAGATGGCCTCAAGCTGGAAGCCAGCCCTGGCTATGGCCTCAGCCCCACCTTCCTCCCTGTCCACGAGGGCCACGATCCTCACCACCCTCAGTCCTTCCTGCTCCGCCCTCTCCACGGCCTTGAGGGTAGTGCCACCTGTTGTGACCACATCCTCCAGGATCGCCACCGAGGCCCTGGGAGGCAAGTTCTTTTTCCCCTCTATCCATTGGCCAGTTCCGTGGCCTTTGGGCTCCTTCCTTATGATGAAAGCTGGAAGTGGGGTCCCTTCCAGATGACTCACCACAGCCACTGCGCTCACGATGGGATCCGCTCCCAGGGTCATGCCTCCCACTGCCTGGACCCTAGGCTCCCGGGAATTGAGTTGCCTGAGAATCAGGACTCCTATGAGATAGGCCCCTTCTGGATGTAGGCTCGTCTGTTTGCCGTCGACGTAGAAGTCGCTTTCGCGGCCGGAGGTGAGGATGACCCTCCTCCTCTCATAGGACTTCTCTACGAGTATCCTCCTCAGCCTCTCCCAAAGTTCGTCCCTCATGGCTCCTCCACCCACAGAGTGCGTGGCCAATGGTCCCCTTTCCTCAAGTCTCCTGGAAGAGGGTCAGTTGATGAGCTGGCCTCTCGAGGGGTATCTCGACGGGGTATTCATCGGTGAAACAGGCCATGCAGAACTCCCCTGCCCTTTCCCCAACTGCCTCCCTCAGTCCCTCCACACTGAGGTACCCCAGGGAATCAGCGCCTATGAAATCCGCCACCTCCCTCACCGGCCTCATGGCTGCTATGAGTTCCTCCTTGGTGGGGGTATCTATCCCGTAATAACAGGGGCCGATTGTGGGAGGGGAGCTGATCCTCACGTGAACCTCCTTGGCCCCAGCCTGACGGACCATGGTCACGATCTTTCTGCTCGTTGTGCCCCTCACAATGGAGTCGTCCACCAAGATGACCCTCTTCCCCCTGAGAAATTCCCTCACTGGGTTGAGTTTTATCTTCACTCCGAAATGCCTTATCTGTTCCCTGGGCTCTATGAAGGTCCTCCCCACGTAATGGTTCCTCACGAGACCCAACTCGAAGGGGATTCCAGACCTCTGAGAATAGCCTATGGCCGCAGGAACACCCGAGTCGGGAACGGGAACAACCATGTCAGCCTCGACTGGATGCTCCTCTGCCAGACGGGCTCCCATTTCCTTTCTCACCTCGTAAACGTTTCTCGAGAAGACCACGCTATCTGGCCTGGAAAAATAGATGAGCTCGAAGACGCAATGGTGACATTCGGATCGAAATGCCTTGAATCCCCTCAAGCCTCTGGAGTCGATCTCCAATATCTCCCCTGGCTCCACCTCCCTCACGAGATCGGCCTCTATGAGATCCAGGGCGCAGCTTTCCGAGGCTATGACAAAGGCCTCCTGTTTCCTGCCCAGGACAAGGGGTCTGAATCCGAAGGGATCCCGAGCCGCCAGCATCTGGGACTCCGTGAGGAGCACCAGGCTGTACGATCCCCTGAGTTGGGACAATGCGTCCACGAGCCTCTCCCTGAGGGTCGCCCTCGGAGAGGAAGCGGCCAGATGAATTATCACTTCCGTGTCCATCGTGGACTGGAAGATGGCCCCCCTCGCCTCCAGCTCCGCCCTGATGATGTGGGCATTTACGAGGTTTCCATTGTGGGCTATGGCGAGGCCACCACCCTTGTGGCCCACGACAAATGGCTGGGCATTTCTGAGATGACTCGCACCGGATGTGGAATATCTCACGTGTCCTATGGCGCTGGAGCCCCTGAGGCGGGAGATCACCGATTCGTTGAACACATCGGAGACGAGCCCCATCCCCTTGTGGACCCAGAGACTCGTGCCATCGCTGCTCACAACCCCAGCGCTCTCTTGCCCCCTGTGCTGGAGAGCGTACAGGGCGAGATAGGCCAGATTGGCAGCTTCAGGATGGCCCCAAATGCCCACTATTCCACACTCATCGCGAAAACCCTCTGGCCTCAACTCTCTCCCCTCTTACCCTTTCAAGCCTCTTGGCCCAGGACCCTCTCGAATATGTAATCCACATGTCTCAGGGATCTCTCCAGTTGGAAACAGCCCCGAAGCTCCTCCTCGGTGACAATGGACATGATCTCCCCATCCCCCATCAGGGCCTCAAGAAACTCACCCCCCTCTCTCCAGACCCTCATGGCATTTCTCTGCACGAGCTCGTATGCAGCCTCCCTCGTCAGTCCCTTCTCCACAAGGAGGAGCATGACCCCTTCGGAGAACACGAGCCCCCGCGTGAGCTTCAGGTTCTCCATCATTTTATCAGGAAAAACCACCAGATTCTCCAGGAGCTTGGTTGTCCTGTGGATCATGGTGTCCACGAGAATTGTGCTATCAGGCCCGATTATCCTCTCGACGGAGGAATGGCTTATGTCCCTTTCGTGCCAGAGGGCCACGTTCTCCAGGGCCGCTTGGGCATTAGCCCTCACCACCCTGGCAAGCCCGCATATGTTCTCAGCTGTTATGGGATTCTTCTTGTGGGGCATGGCCGAAGACCCCTTCTGCCCTGCGGCAAAACCCTCCTCCACCTCATGGACCTCTGTGCGCTGGAGATGCCTCACCTCCAGAGCTATCTTCTCCAAGCTGGAGGCGACTATGGCCAAGGTACAGAAATACTCGGCATACCTGTCCCTCTGGATGATCTGGCTCGAGACAGAGGCCGGAATGAGCCCCAGCTTCTCACAGACATAGATCTCAACCCTCGGATCCACATGAGCATAAGTCCCCACTGCGCCGGATATCTTCCCGTGGCGAATGGTCTCCCTGGCCCTCCTCATCCTATCCAAATTCCTCGACATCTCCTGGTGCCAGATCAGGAACTTGAGCCCCAAGGTTATTGGCTCCGCGTGGACCCCGTGGGTACGGCCTATCATGACGGTGTCTTTGTGCTTCAATGCCAAGGATCTCAAGAGATCTATGAGTTGCTCCAGACCACGGATTATGATGTCAGACGCATCCCTCAGGGAAATGGCCATGGAGGTATCCAGTATGTCCGAAGAGGTCACCCCCAGATGGAGATACCTACCTTCGGGCCCTATGGATTCAGCCACACAGGTGACGAAGGCTATGACATCGTGCTTGGTGACCTTCTCGATCTCCTCTATCCTCTCAACTGAGAAGGAGGCCCTCTTCCTTATGACATCCAGGGCATCCTTGGGAATTCTGCCCAGCTCTGCCCAGGCCTCGCATATGGCTATCTCAATCGCCAACCAGGTCTTGAACCGGACCTCTGGGGTCCAAATACGGCCCATCTCCTCTCTCGTGTACCTGGGTATCAAGCTCCCTCCTCCATCAATGAAACTTGTCTCGGCCAGCCTCTATGTTGGCCTGCAAGAACCCTTTGAGTCAACCCTGGCGGGCTCCTCTCATTGAGGACAACCGAGGGAGAGCCTCCCCCAACCACCTTGCCTTCTGCCCCCTTCCACTGGAAAAGTCCTGGTCTTCCGGTTTAAGATTCCATGTCCCCAAAGCTTGGGGAATCTTTGTGCCCAGAGGGGAGGATCTGCAAATGGGGAACACAGCGGATTTCAAAGAGCTCTTCCTCGAGCCAAGGTCCGTTGCCTTCGTGGGGGTGCCCAGAGAGGCCCGTGCCCTCAGCCCCTTAGGGAACCTTCTCAGGTGGGGTTATGGGGGAAAGGTCCAACTCGTCCACCCCCATGCCAGGGAGATACAGGGCTTCCGAGCGGTGCCGAGGGTCTCGGAGCTGGAAGGAGAGGTGGACCTGGCTGTGATCTCCTCGCCCAGAGAGACGGTCCCTGGTGTGATCTCCCAGTGCCTCGACAAGGGGATCCGGGCCATTGTGGTGACGAATCAGGGATTCGGGGATGCAGATCCCATGGGGAGAAGCCTCCAGGAGGCCATCTTGGAGATATCCCGAGAGAGGGGAGCGAGGGTCTTGGGCCCCAATACCTTGGGGGTCGTGAACTCATTTTCCGGGTTCACCACCTCCTTCATGCCCTTGGAAAGGAAGGAGTCTCCCGTGGGGGTCATATGCCAGTCAGGGATATTCGTTGTGGATGCTGGTCATCTCATGGGAGGCATGGGCCTCGGAGTGGATTTGGGCAATGGGTGCGATCTGGGGCTTGCGGATGCCATCGATTGGCTTGCCGTGGACGAACGGGTGAAGGTGATAGCCATCCACGCTGAGGGCATCCCCCAAGGAAGGGAATTCATGGAGAAGGCATTCAGGGCAAGTCTCAAGAAGCCCGTGGTGATCCTCAAGACCGGTAGAACCCCTCATGGCATGAAGGCTGCCCTTTCCCATACTGGGTCCATCTCCGGTGATGACAAGCTTGTCGATGGCGCACTGAAAAGGGCAGGGCTCGTGAGGGTTCGGAGAAGCGACGATGTGAGAGACATCGTCCTAGGCTTCGTGAAACTGCCGGCCATGAGGGGACCCAGGGTAGCAATGGTTACCTTCACGGGAGGGGGAGGGATCATCCTCCTCGATGCCATGGCCTTGGAAGGCCTCGAACCGGCAAATCTGGGAGAGGGCGCCATCCGAGCCCTGAAGGAGGTCTCCCCTCCCTGGATGCCAGTCGGTAATCCAATGGACATATGGCCAGGGGTGATGAAGCACGGGATGGTCAGGACCTATAGGTCCACTCTCAAAGCAGCTCTGGAGGATCCCCAGGTGGATGCGGTGGTGTGTGTAGCGCTGGCCCTGCCAGCACATTGGGGCTCCGAGCTCGACTCTCTGGAGGTCATAAGGGAGCTCGCGGAAAAATCACAGAAGCCTGTCCTCGTTTGGTTCTATGGGCCTGAGAAGGAAGAAGCATTGCGGAGGCTCCGTGGAGAGGAGAAGCTCCTTGGGGTCGAAAGCCTGGAGAAGGCGGCAAAAGTTCTGGGCGCCAAATGGAGCTACGAGAGATGGAAGCTCGAGCAACGAAGTTGATCCAGTTTCACGAGAATCAGGCCGTCATCTCCCTGTGGATGAGATTGACAGGCCCGCTCCTCAGGTGGGCCACACCCAGCCGGAGGCGGGCTCTCCTCTCATTGGGGGCAATTGCCATGGCCGGAAAATTCTTGGCGGGAGGAGGGAAGGTGCCCCTTCCCCAAGATGGTTGGATTGGCTGGCTTGTCCCAGGGGCAGTGGTTGGTATTCTCTTCTTCATTTTTCTTGCCTGCTTCCACGCAGCAAGATCTTTATCCCGTCTCCCTGAACCAGTGAGAAGAAGGCCCCAGTTCACCCTCCACGGCATCTTCTGGATCTCCCTGGCCCTCGGATTCCTCCTCCTTCCACGGGAAGGCATAATCCCAGCGGTCTTGATGGGGGTCGCCATGATGCTCCCCTTTTTCCTGTGGCGCCTGGGTTACCTCTTTCTTTCAGGAAAAAGGGGGA
>Ga0315298_1008369_pt1 | contig 13210 bp, 9 predicted proteins | sample WHS_1_MG_FD_203077 | JGI IMG/M metagenome (GOLD analysis project Ga0315298, IMG submission 203077) | Extremophilic microbial mat communities from Washburn Hot Springs, YNP, Wyoming, USA - WHS_1_MG | ecosystem: Environmental > Aquatic > Thermal springs > Hot (42-90C) | place: USA: Wyoming...
TCGATTGATTGACACGACTTGCGCGTCAGCCAAAGTTTGGTATAGCCCGAGCGCGTACAGCAGCCGGCCCTGACGACGCCTTGCTCTTCAATGCAGAATTTACTGAGCACCAGAGTGGCGCGCGCCGGTACGGACTCATTGTATTTTCAATGGGTTCGACGTCCAGCGCATGAGAAGGTCGAGTTTTCAGAAGCAGGCAGGATTCATTCCGTGGTTACAGTCGGATCTCTACCCGTCTTACGCCGGGTTTTGGCGAGCTTGAGGAAAGTCCGGCCCGGCTGAGGCATTGCGTATTAGGCGTGTTTGTGGCAATTTGAGGCGGTTGATTCTCGATGGCCGGGTTCATTTCGCCAGCTACACTCGAACAAATCCGAGCTGCAAACGACATAGTTGATGTGGTGGGTAGTTACCTGCCGCTGAAACGTGCCGGATCGAATTTTGTTGCGTTGTGCCCGTTTCACAGGGAAAAGACGCCAAGTTTCAACGTCAATCCGCGTCTTCAAATTTTTCACTGTTTCGGCTGTCACAAGGGCGGCGACGTGTTCACGTTTGTGCAACAGTACGAAAACATCGGGTTCATTGACGCTGTACGGCGCCTTGCAGAGCGAGCTGGTATCAAGCTCGAGTTTGAAAAGGACGCCGGCGTTATGCAGGCGCGGCATCTTAAGGACAAGCTGCTGGAGGTTCACGAGCAGATCACGCGCCGGTGGCAATTGTGCCTTGCAAATGATGGAGCTGGTCAGATCGCACGTGATTACCTTGCAAGTCGTGGTGTGCCGCCTGACGCAGTCAAACTTTTCAGGCTCGGCTACGCGCCCGATGCATGGGACGACACTGTCAATTGGGCTAAGAGCAAAGGGTTCGAGCTTGATCTAGTTGAAAAGGCCGGCTTGATCATCCGGCGTGAATCAGGCGACGGTTGGTACGACAGGTTCCGCGGTCGGTTGATTTTTCCGATCTGCGATGAACAGGGCCGTGTGATCGGGTTTAGCGCGCGCGTGCTTACAGGCGATGAAAAAACCGCCAAGTACATTAACTCGCCCGAAACACCAATCTTCACTAAAAGCAAGGTCTTTTACGGGCTTGACAAATCGAAACGCGCTTTACTCGAAACCGGTTTTGCCATTGTGTGTGAAGGCCAACTTGACCTGATCAGGTGTTACATGGCCGGCGTACAAAATGTTGTTGCGCCGCTGGGAACGGCTTTGACCTCAGAGCATACGCGCATTTTGCGGCGGTACGTGGACGAAGTTGTGTTGTGCTTTGATTCAGATGAAGCGGGTCAAGCTGCTGCAGTGCGTTCACTGGACAATCTACTTGCATCCGGCCTTGCGATTCGTGTTGCTGTTGTGCCCGCCCCGCACGACCCGGACAGTTTCATCCGCGAGCACGGCGCCGACCCGTTCAAACAACTTGTAACCGGCGCAAAAGACTTTTTCGATTATTATCTCGACCGGCTTTGTCGGCTCCACGAGATTACTACCGACAAAGGCCGTATGGCTGTTGTCGAGGCGATGGGCGATGTAGCGGCAAAGACGTTTAATCCGATTCTCCTGGATTCAATTGCACAAAAAACTGCCGCACGACTCGGTCTTGCACCGGGCGCAGTAGCTGCCGGGTTCAAACGCATCGCTAGTCGTAGGCGAGCCGGCACTGGGCAAAGCGGCCCAGATGAAACGGCGCAGACAGACCAGCAATTGCCGAGTCAACTCGAGCGCTGGCTGTTGCGGTTGATGTTTTTGAGTGACGAAAACGCGCGTTGGCTTGCGGCGTATCTGGACACAAACTGGATTGCACATCCGCATGTGCGCAACATTGTTGCGCGCAGGTTGCAGGCTGTTGGTGATGAAACCTGGGAAGGTGTAGCTGCGTTTCTGGCCGGATGCACCGACGAACTCGAACGCGATTTTGTGACCGAGGCGGCTACAATTGACCGTGAAATACCTGATCCGGAACGGCAGTTGTACGATGTGACATGTGCACTGCGTAATCAGTACATTGACAAACAGCTCGTGCTGCTGCGCCAACGCGTTAATGCGCCTGAGACAACCGAGGCGGATCGGCTCGATGCGCTGCGCCAACATCAGTTGCTGGTGATTGCGCGGGCCAAACCACTTGAACCGCGCCAAGGCGCGTGAATAATGGTTCGCGCATTTGAGCGGGTCGAACAACCGATTGACCGTCGCACATGCACCGCGTGAGAAATGAAAACGTTGATCATTGCCACACGCAACCGGCACAAGCTGAGTGAAATTGCGGCTGTGCTCGGGGAAGAATATCAGTACCTGACCCTGGCAGATTTTCCAGGTGCACCCGATGTTGCCGAACTGAGTGACACATTCGTCGGCAACGCAACGCGCAAGGCGGTCGAGCTTGCCCGGTGGCTCGCGCCCTCAATAGCGGATTTGAGCTTCAGGATTATCGGACCGACTTTTGTTGTTGCGGAAGATTCCGGGCTTGAGGTTGACGCACTCGGCGGTGCGCCTGGGGTGCATTCGGCACGATTCGCCGCCCTTGATTCGGCGCAGACGACAAATTCACCCGACGCAGCCAATAACGCGAAACTGGTACGGTTGCTAACCGGTGTACCGATGTCGAAACGCACCGCAAGGTTCAGATGCGTAATTGCGGTTGTGCAACTGAGCACGGAGCGAACCGAGCTGGGTGACCCGGTGTATTTTGAGGGTGTGTGTGAAGGTCGGATCGAGTTTGAACCGCGCGGCACAGCCGGGTTCGGGTACGATCCATTGTTTGTCCCTGCTGGGTTTGACCAGACATTCGGCCAGCTCGGCTCGGCAATCAAGAACCAGATCAGTCACCGTGCAAGTGCGCTAGCAAAACTGAAGGCGTGGTTAGACAAAGTGCCGGAGTGAACTGCACCGGCTGAGCCTGGGCGGTTCTGCAGGCCTCATTATGGTTCGGCCGAAAAATTCACACTGCCAAACCACGCACAAACGGTTGAGCTGCAGCATTTAGCCGTTGACGATTTTCTTCTTACGGCCAATCTTCGACGTGAAACGACTGACATGAAGACAGTACTTTTTGTATGCACAGGCAATGTGTGTCGCAGCCCGATGGCCGAGGGTATCTTCCGTCGTGCTGTTCAGGGCAAAGACGAGTACCGGGTTTTGTCAGCCGGTCTTGGTGCAGCCGAAGGCCAGCCACCGAGTGAATTTGCCGTAAAAGCCATGGCTGAGCTTGGAATAGACATCTCAAACTTCCGCAGCCGGCCACTGACAGTCGAGCTGATCAAACAGGCTGATTACATCTTCGGCATGACACACGGCCATGTTGAAGCCGTAATTGCGATGCACCCGCCTGCAGCCGAGAAAACATTTTTGCTACGTGAATTTGACGAGACACTCGAGTCGTTCGAAAAAGACATACTTGATCCGATCGGCGGTTCCTACCAGGTGTACGCTAGCTGCCGCGACCAGATCGAACAGGGAATTGCGTCTGTATTGAAGTTTCTTGAGCAAACTGCAGGTCAAGCGCTTGCACCCAGGCATACCGCGGCAAAATTGAGCATTGCGCTGGGTGCCGACCACGGCGGGTTCGATCTCAAAGAGGCAATCAAAAAACATCTCGAAGACAGGGCCGTGACCGTCACCGACTTCGGCGCACATACCAAGGATGCCAGCGACGATTATCCCGACATGGCGTTGCCTGTGGCGCGCAGTGTGGGTGCACACAAACATGATGTTGGGATTTTGATCTGCACGACCGGTGTGGGCATGTGCATTGCAGCCAACAAAATCCCCGGTGTCAGAGCTGCCCTGGTTTTCGACGAGCGCATGGCTGAAATGGCGCGGCGCCATAACAATGCGAATGTGCTTTGTCTTGGGGGTAAGACCACCGATGTCGAGTCGGCAAAGAAAATCGTAGATGCATTTCTCGGCGCACAATTCGAGGGCGGTCGGCATGAACGGCGCATACGTAAGTTCGAGTCGTTGCCCGGGTTGACCGACCTGGGGTTAAACGCGGTTGATCCCGAGGTCAGCCGGGCAATCGAGCTTGAACGCAAACGGCAACAGGAACATATCGAATTGATTGCGAGTGAAAACTTTGCGAGCCCGGCTGTGCTCGAGGCTCAGGGGTCGGTTCTAACCAACAAGTACGCCGAGGGATACCCGCGCAAGCGTTGGTACGGCGGTTGCCAACACATTGACACTGTCGAGCAGCTTGCGATTGACCGTGCAAAAGAGCTTTTCGGTGCCGAACACGTTAATGTGCAGCCGCATTCGGGCAGCCAGGCGAACATGGCGGTGTATTTTGCGGTGTTAAAGCCGGGTGACAAGATGTTGACCATGGACCTTGCACACGGCGGGCATCTCACACACGGGCACAAGGTGAATTTTTCAGGCCGGTTCTTTGAAGTCATCCACTATGGCGTGCGCAAGGAGGATGAACAGATTGACTATGAACTGCTGGCGCAACTTGCCCGGCAACATAAGCCACGAATGATCACTGTGGGCGCAAGCGCTTATCCGCGAATAATAGATTTCGCGCGCATGGCGCAGATTGCCCAAGAAGTCGGCGCGTATTTGATGGCCGATATTGCGCACATAGCCGGGCTTGTTGCAGCGGGGTTGCATCCCAGCCCGGTGCCGCATGCCGACTTTGTCACAACCACAACACACAAAACATTGCGCGGGCCACGCGGCGGGCTGATCATGTGCAAGGCAAAATATGCAAAGGAAATTGACAGCACGGTTTTCCCCGGTGTACAGGGTGGGCCGCTCGAACATGTGATTGCCGCAAAAGCGGTCTGTTTGCATGAGGCATTGCAACCGGCTTTCAAGGCGTATCAGCAGCAAATCCTGCTTAATGCAAAAGCACTGGCCGAACGGCTCAGGCAAAACGGGTTCAGACTCGTTAGCGGCGGTACGGACAATCACCTGATGCTGATTGACGTTGGTGCGCGTGGGTTAACCGGCAAAGATTGTCAGGAAGCACTCGACCGGGCCGGCATTACGGTTAACAAAAACGCGATCCCGTTCGATACGCGTCCGCCGTTTCAGGCCAGTGGCATTCGGCTCGGTACACCGGCTGTGACCACACGCGGCATGAAAGAAGCCGAGATGATCACGATCGCCGACATGATTACCGAGGTGCTGCAGAACATAAACGCACTTGACACGGCTGCGAAAGTGCGCCAACGTGTGCTCGAGTTAACTGCAAGATTTCCCTTGCCGTATTGACATACAATACAGCACTCGGGAGGCTGGTAACGAGTCCAGCTTGAACGTGCGCGGCGCAGCCGGCCCGGGCTAATGTGTAGAAGGGCGCGAGCGCCGCAAACTCACATTTGACAATGCGGCCTGAAAAACCGGCCGCAAAACAAATCCAGTTGTTGGAGCAATTACTGTTTGGCTATGCCAAGAACAACCAAGAAAACCACAAAGTCGAAAAAGACGAAAAAGACCGCCAGCACTGAAACCGCTGAGCAAAAGGTTGAAAATGCTGCGACTGAACCGCCGGCTACTGCAGTAGCTGAACCTGCCGTGGCCGAACAGGCTGAGCCGGAACCAAGTGCAGCCGCCGACACAGGTGCACCTGCTGTTGCGGGAGAGGAAACCGCGCCTGAACCCACGGTTGCGCAACCGGAAGTTGCCCCCGAGCAACCGCCTGGAGGCGAACAGGTTGTTTTGCCTGTCAACATCGCCAAGCTGCAGGCGATGTCAATGCCCGAGCTGTTCCAGATGGCACGTGACCTGGGTGTGGAAGATTACGCCGGTATGCGCAAGCACGAGCTTATCTTTCACATCCTGCAAAAGAACGCCGAACGCGCCGGTGTAATGTTCGCCGAAGGCGTGCTCGAGGTGCTCAAGGAAGGATTCGGTTTCCTGCGGTCGCAAAACTCGAATTATCTGCCGTGCCCGGAGGATATCTACGTATCGCCGTCGCAGATCAGACGGTTCAACCTGCAAACCGGCAGTATTGTTGCAGGCCAAATCCGACCGCCAAAGGAAAAAGAACGGTTCTTTGCGCTGCTGAAGGTCGAAGCGGTTGATCATGAAGACCCCGAGGTAGCAAAACATCGCACGCCGTTTGACAACCTTACACCGCTGTTCCCGAACAAACGGTTCATACTTGAAACTACCTCGGAAGAGCTGAGCACGCGCGTGCTTGACCTTGTCTGCCCCATCGGCAAGGGCACACGCGGTCTTATAGTTGCGCCGCCGCGCACGGGCAAAACCATCCTCATGCAGAAAATCGCAAATGCAATCCTCAAGAACAATCCCGAAACCTACGTGTTCATTCTGCTGATTGATGAACGGCCCGAGGAAGTCACCGATATGGAACGTACCTGTCGCGGTGCAGAGGTCATCAGCTCAACTTTCGACGAACCGGCCGAACGGCATGTGCAGGTGGCCGAGATGGTCATCGAAAAAGCCAAACGCATGGTCGAACGCAAACGTGACGTGGTGATTTTGCTCGACTCGATCACGCGCCTTGCCCGGGCATACAACACAATCCAACCGCACTCGGGCAAGATACTATCGGGTGGCGTTGACGCAAATGCATTGCACAAACCGAAACGGTTCTTTGGCGCAGCGCGCAATATCGAAGAAGGCGGGTCATTGACAATCATCGCTACTGCATTGATTGACACAGGCAGCCGAATGGATGAAGTGATCTTCGAAGAGTTCAAAGGCACAGGTAACATGGAGGTGCACCTTGACCGTGCCCTGGTTGACAGGCGGATTTTCCCCTCGATCAATATCGAACGCTCAGGCACACGCAAGGAAGAGCTGCTCTATCACCCGGACGAATACAGCCGGATCGTGCTGTTACGGCGTGCGTTAACGGGTGTGCCGGCAGTCGAGGCGATGGAACTGCTGTTGAACAAGCTCAAGAAAACCAAGACAAACGTCGAGTTCCTCCTCAGCCTCAGTATGACAACCTGACGGCTGACTTCGTATGGCCGGGTCCAAACTGCAGTCTGCAAGATACACTGGACATTGACTTGCAGTTTTGTTGGACGGACTCATCCGGCTGTTGAGGCTTGTGACAGCAGTGTGACCGGTCACAAATATGTCAGCATCAAAACCCCAAATGCGGACCCTGGTTAAGTACGCTCTGGCTGCAACCGAACCTGCCGACCAAATCGTCGTCAAAGGTTGGGTACGGACACGACGTGACTCGAAAGGGTTCTCGTTTATCGAGCTTAACGACGGTTCGTGTCTGGCGAGCATACAAATAATCGCCGACCAAACTACAGCCGGTTACGAACAGATCGCCCGCTTTACAACCGGCGCATCTGCAATTGTCGAAGGCAGTCTTGTGCCATCCCCCGGCAGAGAACAAAAATGGGAAATCAAAGCAAACCGAATCGAGCTGGTCGGACCTGCAGATGCAACATACCCGCTGCAAAAGAAGGGGCACTCGCTCGAATTCCTCCGTACAATTGCGCACCTGCGGCCGCGGTCTAACCTGTTCGGCGCAGTGTTCCGCACGCGAAGCCGGCTGGCTTTTGCCGTGCACGAATTTTTCCAAAGCCGCGATTTCATTTACGTACACACGCCAATCATCACTGCAAGCGATTGTGAAGGCGCAGGTGAATTGTTCAGAGTCACCACCCTCAAGGGCGACATTGACGAAAAACCCGAGCTGGATTTCTTTGGCCGGCGCACTTATCTGACGGTAAGCGGCCAGCTCGAAGGCGAAGCGTTTGCATGCGCGCTGTCAAACATCTACACCTTTGGCCCAACTTTCCGCGCCGAAAACTCGAACACAGCAAGACACGCCGCCGAGTTTTGGATGATCGAACCCGAGATGGCATTTTGCGACCTTGCAGGTGACATGGACTTGGCCGAAGAGTTCATCAAAGCAATGGCCCGATACACGCTGGAGCAGTGTGCAGATGACCTTGCGTTGTTTGCCAAGTTCGTTGATAAGGACGTTTACGACAGGTTGAAGTTTGTGGTCGAACGACCTTTCGTGCGAATCACATATGCCGAAGCAATCCAGATACTTGAACAGTCGGGCAAATCGTTCCAGTTCCCAGTCGAGTACGGGGTAAACCTTCAGTCCGAACACGAACGGTACCTGACCGAGGAACATTTCAAATCCCCTGTCACAGTTTACAATTACCCGCGCCAGATTAAGCCGTTCTACATGCGGCTCAATGACGACGGCAAAACCGTTACTGCGATGGACGTGCTTGTGCCCGGCATAGGCGAGGTGATAGGGGGCGCACAACGCGAAGAACGACTCGAACAGTTGCTCGACAACATGCGGTTCCACAAACTCGACCCGAAAGATTACTGGTGGTACGTTGACCTCCGGAAATACGGCACGGTACCGCACGCAGGGTTCGGTGTCGGGTTCGAGCGACTGTTAATGTTCCTGACCGGCGTACAAAACATTCGTGATGTGATCCCGTTTGCGCGGACACCCGGCAACGCAGAGTTCTGATTTGCCAAACGGCCGACGATTTGCAAATTCAAGATACGTGAGTCCGGCACTTACGGTTCCAGTAAATACGCTTGCTTCAAACGGACGGTCGTGACCGGGCAATTCAACATGCGCCGAGCATTGTGCCATTCAGCCTACGCGGTTTCAGTTGCGATTCTGCTAACCCTGGCGGTGTCCGGGTGCAATCGTGAAAAGATTGTCGTTTACCGTGTCCCGAAAGACGATTGGCCGGTTGCGCATGCACAAAATAACCACAGCACAAACGCGCCCTTGACGAGTACCGCAAAAGCTGCGCCGGCGAATCCGTCCTGGACAGTGCCGGCAGGCTGGGTTGAGCTGCCCCCAACACAACTTGCCCTGGCACGGTTTGTCGTGAGCGAACCGGTCGGACAAGCACAAATTACAGTGACCGTTTTGCCGGGTAATGCAGGCGGGCTGCTCGCCAACGTAAACCGGTGGCGTGCACAGGTGTACCTTGGACCAATAACTGAAGCTGACCTCGAACGAACCGTCGGAAAGATCAAAACTCAAATCGGCACGGCAAGTCTGGTTGACTTAACCGGCTCACTGCCTGAGACTGGTCGCCAGGTGCGATTGCTCGGTGTAGTGCTCGAGCAGAGTGACAGCACCTGGTTTTTCAAAATGATTGGCCAGGCCGATGTCGTTGCGCGCCAAAAAGACGCCTTCTTACAGTTCGTTCAAACCACACGGCTCAATCCGCAGTGAAAGTCATTTTTAACAAACTGTTGGCTGTGCTCGGTTCGCTGAAGCTGACAGTTGTGTGCCTTGCATTTGCAATTGTGCTTGTGTTCATTGGCACACTTGCCCAGGTACAGCTCGGGCTTTACAGGGTACAGTGCGAATTCTTCCGCAGTTTCATTGTGTTTTGGACGCCATCGGACAAGCCGGAGCTGAAAATACCCGTTTTACCCGGTGGTTATCTGATCGGCAGTGTATTGCTTGCGAACCTGATTGCGGCGCACCTTGTCCGATTTAGGACCGCACGCAACAAGCTCGGCGGACTGCTGACGCACGCAGGATTGGCAGTGTTGCTTCTTGGCCAGTTCGCAGCCGACATGCTCACCACCGAAAGTCATATGCGGCTTGCCGAGGGGGAAATGAAAAACTATTCCGAAAGCCCAGTATCAACCGAGCTTGCGGTTGTGGATGTAACCGAGCCTGACACCGACAAGGTTGTTGCCATACCGGATTCACTGCTCGCACGTTGGTGCCGCGCTCGTGGTGCGTCTGAACAAATCATCAGCCATCCTGAACTGCCATTTTCTGTACGCGTGGTACTTTGGCTGCAAAATGCGCGGCTGAGCGACCAGCCCTTGGCTGGATTTGACAAATCACCCGCAACACACGGGTTTGGCGTCGGCCTTTGGCTGCGAGACGAATCGGTTGCGCCGGGATCGAACGGACGCAATGTACCGGCTGCCGTAATCGAGCTTGTTACGCCGACCCGCTCGCTCGGTTCATGGTTGGTCTCTGAGGCCATTCCGCATCCGCAAACGGTCGAGTTCGACGGTCGCACTTGGCAACTGAGCTTGCGCCCACGCAGGTATTACCGACCTGTGTGGCTCCAGCTTGTCAAGTTTACGCATGAAAAATACCCAGGAACAGATATCCCACGACATTTTTCGAGTCGGGTCCGGCTGATCCGACCTGATACAGGCGAAGACCGCCAGGTGTTGATCAAACTGAACAATCCGCTGCGGTACGGTGCTGAAACGTTTTACCAGGCCGGGTACGACGAAACCGACCCGAGCGTGACTGTGCTGCAGGTTGTGCGCAACCCAAGCTGGCCAACACCGTATGTGGCCGGTGCAATGGTTGGCCTTGGGCTTTTGATCCAGTTCACAAAACGGTTGGTCGGGTTTCTAAACAACCGAAACACACCATGAACCGGTGCATCGCAAAGCTTGTTCCGTGGGTGCTGCTGACGTTGTTCGCGGCGCAGTTTGTATTGGTGTTTGTGCCACCGACCGAGCACGGTTTCCATTACCGCAATCTTGGTTTGATACCGGTGGTGTACAACGGGCGCGTGCAACCTCTGGACACGCTGGCGCGTAACACATTGCGCCAAATTCGACGTGCAACAACTGTGCCACTGGATGAAACAAGGTCGTTTCAGCTTTGGCGTAGGCCGAAAAAGCTCGATGCAACAGCGTGGCTTGCCGAAGTTTTGTTGAACCCCACCGTTGCAGACACGCGTCGGATTTTCATGATTCATAATCCGGAGTTGATGGATGCACTCGATTTAGACTCGATGGGGGTGCAACGGTCAGGCTTGTTCTACTTCAGCTTCAACGAGTTGACAAATGCATTTGACAAGATCGCGTCTGAAGCGCGTTTGGCAGCAAGCGTCGAGCCGCAAACAAGAACGGTTTACCAAAAACAGGTGCTCGAGCTGTTCAATGCACTGGCCGTTTACCAGCAACTCAAAAACAGTCTCCAGCCCGATGACGCAACCAATTTTGTAACTGAACTTGCCATGTTCGAGGACTCAATCAGCCCGGGTACCGCGGCGCTAAAAGCGCGAAGTGCAGGTGCTGATTTTGACAGGGCTGCACTCGATAGGTTTGTCGGGTTCCTCGCCAGATACGAACACATGTCAAGAGCGTGTGCGGCTCTGATTGTGCCGCCCGAGCCGGCTGATCCGCCGGATAACTGGCGCAGCATCGGTCAGGTCCTGTTTGATTCGGGTGTGCGAACCGGCAAGATTCCGTTGCAGGTCAAATTGCTCGCCCAAATGGCAGATGCGTTCCGGCAAAGCGATTGTGCCGCGTTTAATCATGCCCTTCAGGCGTACCTCGCCTGGCTCAAAACAAATGCCGGGCATGTGTTGGCCAAAGCCAAAACCGAGCTTTTCTACAACAGGCTCGAGCCGTTTTTGCGCGCGCTTAAAATTTACCTGGGTGCATTTGTGCTGGCTACAGTTGCAATGCTCACCGTGCATGTGTGGCCGACCGGCTCGGACACCATAAGGCGGTCAGCTTTCTGGCTCGCTACACTTGCTTTTGTCCTACACACCACCGGCTTGACGTTACGAATGTGGATCGAACGCCGCCCGCCTGTGACAAACCTTTATTCCTCGGCAGTTTTTGTGGGCTGGGTAGCTGTGCTGCTCGGCTTGCTTATTGAACGCAGATGGCGGGTTGGTATCGGTACAGCCGCAGGCGCATTGATCGGATTTGCGACCTTGATAATTGCACACAACCTTTCGCTGGGAAGCGATACAATGGAAGCATTGCGTGCGGTGTTGGACACGAATTTCTGGCTCGCTGCACACGTGGTCACAATCACACTCGGCTACGGCGCGGTGTTCATGGCCGGGTTGCTCGGCATCGCATATGTGTTGCTTGGGTTGTTCACAACGTTTTTGTCGCTCAATCTCGGTTCACGCACAAATTGCGCGGTGCTTGCAAAAGAAAAACCGCACAGTCGGCCCGTCAGCCCCGAAATTGCGGTGCCTGGTACCGTGCACCACCCCGTGACCAGCCTCGGGGATGCACTGCTGAACATGGTTTATGGCACAGTCTGTTTTGCGTTGCTTTTCAGCTTTACAGGCACGGTTTTGGGCGGGTTGTGGGCAGACCGTGCCTGGGGCAGGTTCTGGGGTTGGGACCCGAAAGAGAACGGTGCTTTGATGGTTGTGCTATGGAATGCACTCGTGTTACATGCGCTGCGCGCTGGTCTTGTACGCGAACGCGGCCTGGCAAACCTAGCCATTTTTGGCAATGTTGTGACGAGTTTTTCGTGGTTTGGCGTAAACATGCTGGGTGTAGGACTGCACTCGTACGGGTTCATGGAGGGCGGATTCAAATGGCTGTTGTTGTTTGTCGCCAGCCAGCTTCTGGTCATCGTGCTCGGCGCCCTCCCGAAAAAGCTGTGGCGGAGTTATCGCAAAGCCGCATAGCTCAGAAAGAATCCAAAACGCGCCTGGCCGGGATATTCGAGAAAACTTACAGTGCCGGTGCAGCGAAAACCGTTGTGGCGAATTGCGCAACTATAGGACAAGCCTCCTGGTGGTGCCTGGCTTGCGCCACAGCCGTCGCTGCAGGCAAGCCCACTTACAAGTCTGGAAGGTGTGTGCGCCCATCATTCTTGCGGTGCTGATCACGCACACGCGGTACGGCGCACTCGAACATTCCTTGGAAGGTTTACTTCGCCAAAACCTGATATCTGGTAGGGCGGGCAGTCCTCTGCCCGCCGGATGCAGAATCAACAGGGTGTTTTTCCCGCACCAACAGATTACCAGCTCGTAGCCGCGCCCGTAAGGGCGCGGAAAAACGAGATTCACACCTACAAGTCGGGTTTGCATGACCGAGCCCGACGCGCAGTGGACTGCGCGCCCTACCTTAACTCTGCGCCCCAGCGTCTCAGCCGTTAAACGTAGCCGCGCCCGTAAGGGCGCGGACGGTAGGATTACAACCCGAGAAAGCCGCGTCTGCATGACCAACCCCGGCGCGCAGTGGACTGCGGGCCCTACCTTACTCTCTACGCCTCTGGTGTGAAGGATTGGAGGAGAAGTTTTTGGAGCGCGGTGCTCCAGCACCGCTTTTGTTTCGGTTGGAGGGGCGACTTCCATGTCGGCCAGAGTTTGGTGCAGGCCGGACCGCGCTGGGGAGTTGGCTTGGCCGAAGCATCGCCTTCCGGCGCGCTTTTTTACTGCGCCGTCCGGACTGCTTTTTTGCGGCGCTAATCTTGCAGCCACCAGACTGCCTCATCCACATTTGCGCTGCGGGTTTTGCTTCGTCAAAACCCGATCGCTGGTAGGGCGGGC
>Ga0315298_1008378_pt1 | contig 13202 bp, 18 predicted proteins | sample WHS_1_MG_FD_203077 | JGI IMG/M metagenome (GOLD analysis project Ga0315298, IMG submission 203077) | Extremophilic microbial mat communities from Washburn Hot Springs, YNP, Wyoming, USA - WHS_1_MG | ecosystem: Environmental > Aquatic > Thermal springs > Hot (42-90C) | place: USA: Wyoming...
AAAAGGCTAAAAATACTGGAAATACACAGATAAAGTAGGGATAATTTGTAAAAATCGCCTGAGAATGGCGAGAGTGGGGGAATACCTCTATCTCAAACTGAACAATTTTTGTTATTCGAAGTGCCCAGGAGAAATTTTGTCATGGGCAGGCCAATAAATCTTTTCGAGTCGCTGGTGGAAGATGTACTGCGACAGTTCACTGATGATGAGGAAGAGTTTTGTGACGCCATGGCCATGGCGTTAAACGGTATACAGCCCCATTATTACTGCCGACCAGAAACCATATCCATGATGAATGCTGCGGAAATGGAGGATTGCCGATTCCAGGCGGAAGAGTCGGCTAAGAAGGCACTGACTTATGTGCGCCATTACCCCAAGCCACAAAAGTTGTAGAGTCCAAATGCGCCCATCGGCCTCATCGTTCCCAATGTCAGCCGGGCGCAGGTGGGGTAGCTGCCAAAACACCCCATCCACTGGCGGGTCGAGGCTTATTCCGTCAGGGTTTGGGCGGTCCGACACGCTGATAGAGCAGCTCGGTGATACGCTCGATTTGATCTTCGGGGATAGGTGCACCGAAGCCATTTTTCATCTTGGGCCTGGGTGCTCATGGAGGTAAACGAGGCCATGGCGTCGAGAATCAGCCGGTCCAGGTCCGGGGAATTGGCGAACTGTTCCTTTGGTATTGATGCTGACCGGTGGCGGGCGCGCTCTGGAAGACCTGCGGATGGTGCATGGGGATAGTGCCTTGCGGCGTTTGCTGAATTTGGAGCCGCCTCCCCAGCACGGACGCGACAGGAGATTGTTTGCGCCGGATGGGTAAGATGCCCCGACCCTAGCGGCTATCGCCGCGATTTCAGAATCCGCCTGGACCCCATATGCCGACTGCGTCGTAGCGGAGACCGTGCACAACATGGAAGTCACCCACAAGGCCCTTCGGCTCATCGTGGTGCGCTATTGTCATCAGGCGGACTGCTGGAAGAAGACCATCCGCGCGATCACCTCATCGCCAGCAACCGGGCCGGAAGCACTGCCGATGTGCTGATCTGGTACCGCCAGCGGGGCGAGTACTCCGAGAACGGCATCCATATAAGGAACTGAAAATCGGCTTTGGCATGGAGCGTATGCCTTGCAGGCGGCAACCCCTCTGGCCAGGAAAGCGCCAACGCCGCCTTCTTCCGGATTGGCGTCATTGCCCACAATCTCTTCGTGCTCTTCAAGCACCCCGCTCTGGGGGATGGTTGGCAGCGGCATCGTATCGTCACGGTGCGCTGGCGGTGACTTCAAGCACCGAGTCGGGTCATTCGTCATGCGGGCGTCTGGGTCTTGAAGGTAGCCGCGACCTTCGCAGCAGACTTCGCGAACATTCGCGCGCGTGGTTACGCTACGCTCCACGATCTGGCCCCTTGAACGCTCCTTTTTACCCTCCACCGTCCTACGTCCTCGTCGATATCCTGGAGAATGATCCCGAGTGGGTGGAATGGTCTTTATCCCAGATATACGGTCAATCGAAGATTCATCAGCCCATCATCAATCCGATCATTTATGCGGAGCTCTCCCTGACCTTCTCGACGCATGAGACCCTGAATGAAGCGATCGACGAAATGCGTCTGGAGATCATTGACATACCCGGCCAGCCCTATTCCTTGCCGGAAAGGCCTTTGCCCAGTATCGCCGACGGGGTGGTCAAAAGCAGAACGTGCAGGCGGATTTCTTTATTGGCGCGCACGCCGCCGTTGCGCATTACCCCATTTTGACCAGAGACAGCCGCCGATATCGCTCCTATTTTCCAAGTCTGAAGATCATCGAGCCGGACAGATAGCGATCACCTGAAGCATGCTCGTCCGACCGCGTACCAACAGTCCAACAAATCCCTATAACCCCGATGACGGCTGGACGTGACCGGCGCCCCGTTTTTCCTCACAATGTTGGATATAGGTTGGATAGAAAAAATGAAGGCACCTAGAGAAACTCTCTAAGTGCCTATTTCTTTTGGCTCCCCGGGACAGGCTCGAACTGCCGACCTAGTGATTAACAGTCTCAAAGTCCAGCATTTATCACGTTTTATCTACCCCCATGTATCTTGACGTATCATGCACTTATCTGGATACTACCTTTACCGACATTGACCGATTTACCGCTAAAAGGTTAGCCTGAGGTTAGCCCTGGGTTAGCCCGAAAATCGCGTCACTGGGCCGGAAATGCTGGAGATCGTGGCGAAAACGCGCCGCAAAAGGTTAGCCCGGGAGGGGGTAAAACATGGCCGAGAAGATTCAGTTCACCAAGGCCCACATAGCGGCGCTGGAGCCTGTCCCCGGCAAACGGATCACCGTTTATGATGAGACACAGAAAGGATTGTGCATCCGCGTCACACCAGCCGGAGCCAAGGCGTTCTATTGCGTCCGTAAGGTGGAGGGCAAAGTGGAGTGGGTACGCATAGGCGATGCAATGACCGTGACCATTGAGACGGCCCGGACGACCGCCGCCAAGATCATCAATGACATTGCCAGCGGGACCAACCCCGGCGAGCAGAAGCGCATCAGGAAAGCAGAGATGACATTCTCTGACCTGTTCAGCGAGTGGGTGAAGGACTGTACCGCCCGGGGTAAAAAGAGCCTGAGCAAAGATCAGGACAACTACCGTTTGCACCTGCAAGGACTGGCCCGCAAGAAGCTATCAGACATTCAGCGTAACGAGATACGAAAGCTGCACTCTACCCTTTCGGTAAAGTCTGGGAAGTTTCTTGCAAATCGCGTCCTGGCCTTGGTGCGGGCACTGTTTAACTTCGGTATCAAGACGCTGGATATACCCAACCTGACCAACCCCGCAGCCGGGCTAAAGATGAATCGGGAGGAAAGCCGAGATCGTCGCCTGCACCCCGATGAAATGCCCAAGTTCTTCGAGGCGCTGGCCGCTGAGGAAAACCCTGATATGCGCGATTACGTCATGCTCTCGCTGCTGACCGGAGCGCGTCGCTCCAATGTGCAAGCGATGGCCTGGGCAGAGATCAATATGGAGCGCCGAACGTGGACCATTCCAGGCTCCAAGGCGAAGGCTAAGGACAACATCACCGTACCGCTGACCACCACCGCCATAGAGGTGCTACAGGCCCGCGCAGAAGCTACAGGGGCGCAGGGGTGGGTATTCCCCGGTGCTGGTAAGACAGGGCATCTTGTGGAGCCTAAAAAGGGCTGGCAACGGCTATTGCAACGGGCAGGCATCGAGGACTTGCGCTTACATGACCTGAGACGTTCGCTGGCGTCATTCCAGATTGATGCAGGGGTGAGTCTGGCCGTTATCGGTAAGGGGCTAGGCCACCACTCGCAGCAAACGACCGCCGTCTATGCCCGCCTTGCTCAAGACCCCGTAGCAGACGCATGGCAGAAAGGCACCGACGCCATTCTGGTGGCTGCCGGAGTTAAGAAGACTGCCGAGGTTGTGCCTTTGAAGAAATTGCCCGGCCATCGCAAAAGTGCTATCTGAGAGATACGCGCCACGGAGGTTTTACAATGACTCTCGTATCAGAACTGAAAGAGCAATGGATGAAAAATCCCGCGTTCAAGGCAGAATACGACGCGCTGGAAGATGAGTTCAGTCTTGCCCGCGAGTTGATCGAGGCCCGGACCCGCGCTGGACTGTCGCAAGCGGAATTGGCGCAACGCATGGGCACCACACAATCCGCTATTGCCCGCCTGGAAAGTGGCAAGTCCCCGCCGTCCATGCGAACCATTGCGCGTATCGCCGCCGCTACCGGCACCCGCGCCGTAGTACGGCTGGAGCCGCGCCCATGAGGTGGAAAAACCGCTAATGCCGACGATCCTGAGACATGGGCCATACCGCTTTTATTTCTACAGTCATGAGCCGAACGAGCCGCCCCATGTGCATATCGACTGTGGCAACCTGTCGGCTAAGTTCTGGCTGGAGCCTGTCGCCCTGGCACGGAACATGGGATATGCCGCACACCAGTTGCGGGAATTACGGGAGTTGATCGAGTTGCATCACACAAAACTGATGGAGGCATGGCATGGGTATTTTGGCACCAAGCGCCGATGAGCGCGTCGCAGACGTACAGATCGCCGATGACACGTTAACCGTGCGGCTCATGGATGGGCGCAGCATATCGGTCCCCCTTGAATGGTACCCCCGCCTTGCCCATGCCAGCGCCAAGGCCCGCGCCGTCTGGGAAGTTGCGGGGGGCGGCTATGGCATCCATTGGCCGGAGATCGACGAGGACTTGAGCACCGAGGGACTGCTGAGGGGCGCACCCGCACCGCGAGGGGCGGCATGAAAACCGACTATGACGCATCCGACGACATTCTGGTGCTCCACTTCACCGACAAGCCGGTCAGCCGCGAGGTGTCGCAAGATTGGAACCTGAATATTGCCTATGCCGATGACGGAAGCATTGTGGAGATCGTCATACTGGACGCCAAAGCGTCCGGCGCTTGGCCTGTACCGCAGCACGCGGCATAAGTTTCACCGCCATGCCCTAGGGTAGCTCCCGAAAGGCCGGAACCTTCACCGGCTTGGGCATGGCACCTATTCCCGAAGGAAGCGCAGAGAAGGAGCGCATGATGCCATTACAGTTACCCGAGCCAGCCTATTACACGCTGGCAGAAGTGGCGGAGAGGTGGGGAGCCTCTGAGGATATACTGCTGAGGTTGGGGGCAGAGGATAAGATTAAATATGGCTATTACTCTGACCATCCTATCCATGCGCAATTAATGTTTGTCCCGTCCACGGATCGCCCCTTTCGTTTCCCACTTTTTCACATACTCCAAGAAGAAGCCGAGGCTCTCTGTTGGGCTTCTCCAACAGCAATTATTCGTGGGTTATTTTATCTAGATAGATATAAGATAAAGCGCATCATTTATGACAACGAGACACAAGCACTAGGAATAATAAGATTTTATAGTGAGATCGACGCATTTATAGAACCTGATGGACCCCGCGTTGATAGTCTTCCGCCGGGAACTCACTTAGTTGCGAACCATCACCCTATTCATAAATCAGACCTTGTTATTCCTACCGCCGAAATCCACCGCATAGAACGCAAGCAAGAAAAAGCAGATCAGGCCATAGCGAAAGCTGAGGCAGAAAGCCCTATACCATCGCAATCAAAAAGGGCGCTAAACACCCGCGCTAAAGTTATCGGTGCGCTAGTGAAATCCCACAATATAAACCTGGCCGACAAAGGGGCAACGTCTGCCCTTATCACAAAGCTAGAGTTGCAAGGCGTAGCACTGGATCGGGACACCGTGAAAACAATACTGGATGAGGCAAGGGAGCAGATAGAAAAACCGAATTAGGAAACCGAATTAGCTTTTTTTCTAACCCCGACACTTGCCGATTAAACCCCCGCATCATCGCCTCACGTTATCCCTGAATGTGAGGCAACACCCATGCAGAGCAATACTGAATCAGTAGCCCCGATTATGGCCGAGATTGGCCGCACCCTGGGCTATCCGCCCGAAGCCATCCCCACACAAATTGACGAAAAGCGCACCGCCGAAGTGCTGGGCGTCAAAGTCTCCACCCTGACCAACTGGCGCACGACTGGCCGGTATGCGCTCCCTTACATAAAAGTTGGCCGCCTTGTTCGTTACCGCGTCGCTGACCTTGCCGCATGGATCGCCAAGCGTCGCACTGGCGCGGAGGGCTGATTCATGACCCCGCAACAAAAAAGCCGCCCCGCTGGAGGGACGGCACACGCAAGATCACAGTCACATGATACCCCGATAGACGCGGTCCTGCACCGTCTGGACAAGGTGAAGCGCACGGCACCAGATAAGTGGGTTGCCTTGTGTCCTGCCCATGATGACAAGCGCCCGTCGCTCAGTGTCAAAGAGGCTGAGGATAGCCGTGTACTTCTCAAGTGCTGGAGTGGGTGCGGAGCCGCTGAGATCGTCAACGCCTTGGGCCTATCCCTGGCCGACCTGTTCCCTGGCGACCGGCGCAGCCTGGCCGACCACGGCACTGGCCCCATGCGCCGTCCATTCGATTACAGAGATGCTCTGACCGGGATCGCGCACGAGGCTACAGTGGCCCGGTTGATCGTTGAGGCCGTCAATTCCGGGCACGAAATGGACGTGGAATCCCTGGACCGGCTGGCGCTGGCCGAGGAGCGAATCAGCGATGCACTCCAAGCTGCTGGGGGTGTTCAATGAGTAGCTGGGATGAGCAGGCCAGCCCACAGCCCGGAGTCACCCTGACTTGTGCGTCATCCATCGCGCCCGAGGGTATCAGTTGGATTTGGCCGGGATGGTTGGCCGCTGGGAAACTGCACGTTCTGGCAGGCATGGCAGGCACTGGAAAGACCACCATCGCGCTGGCCGTCGCCGCTACGCTGACCGCCTCTGGAAGGTGGCCAGACGGGACCCACTGCCGAACCAGCGCCGACGTGGTTATGTGGTCCGGCGAGGACGACCCCGCAGATACCCTTGTTCCCAGATTGATGGCGATGGGCGCAGACGTGGCCCGCGTCCACCTGATTACTGGTACAAGGGGCGACGACGGCAAGTTACGCGGCTTTGATCCGGCCAATGACATGGCGCTGCTGGAATCCGCCTTGACGAAGTTTAGCCCCCGTCTGCTGATTCTGGACCCGATAAGCAGCGCGGTATCTGGGGATAGCCACCAAAACACCGAGGTCCGGCGGAGTTTGCAGCCTATTGTAGACCTTGCCGGGAATCTCGGTTGTGCCGTCCTGGGCATTAGCCACTTCACCAAGGGCACCGCAGGCCGCGACCCCTTGGAGCGCGTCACCGGATCGCTGGCCTTCGGAGCGTTTGCCCGACTGGTATGGGCAACCATCAAGCCCGGCAAAGATGCCGACGACCAGAAGCGCCGATTGATCCGCACCAAGTCGAATATTGGCCATGATGGTGGCGGCTTCGAGTACGACCTGGCGCAGACCGTAGTCCCCGGCCATAGCGACCTGTACGCCTCTTGCATCCTCTGGGGTGAACCCCTGGAAGGAAGCGCCAGAGAATTGGCCGGACAGATCGAGGATGACAAAAAGCCCGGCGAGGAATCGGGACCGTCGCCGCGTGAAGAAGCTACCGACTTCCTGCTGGATATTCTGGCCGAGGGACCGAAGCTGGAAAAAGAAATCAGGGAATGTGCCGGGCAAGAGTGCATAGCCAAGCGAACCCTTGACCGGGCGAAAAAGGAGATGGGCGTGGTATCGGTCAGAATCGGTAAAGCCTGGGGGTGGCACCTGAAAAATTGGATATCAGGTACACGCGCCGATGACGGCCAAGAAGGCCAAGGATGCCAAGAACGCCACATTTCCATATATAGGAAAACTGGCAATGTTGGCACTCTTGAAAGCGCAGAAGCCACAGAAACCCCGGAAATACTGGCTTTCGAGCAAGAAGGCCAACAATGCCAACCATGCCACATTCCAGAAGACGACACCCCTATGGATGGTGAGGTATGAGCGCCGCCGAGATCATCACCGAGATCGAGCAGGCCGATGGGAAAATCTGGATGGACGGCGACCGCCTCAAGTTCCGGGATACCCCGGCCCGGTTGATACCTGTTATCCGTGAGCACAAAGCCGCGCTGCTGGCGCTGCTAAAGGGTGAAACGGGCAATTGATGCCACCATCACACCTACGATGCAGCACAGCGCAGATATGGCCCCGCAATCGGCACCAGCGACCGTCTCTTGTGGGCAATGCGTCCGATTCCAGCCGGGCACAACGTCGCTGGGCATTGGCACTTGTCTTGCCACAACCACAGGCCAGCCACCAGCCGGAAATCGTGGGGACTATCGAGCAGCTTTCCCGATGGCTCCGCGTCGGTGTCCTGAGTTTCTGGGATCAGCGTCATGAAGATGATCCGCGAACTCGGCAAGCAATTCCCGAATGTGAGTATCACGAAAACGCGGGGTGGGCATCTTGTCGCTCATGTGGGCACTGCCCGCGTATTCCTGGCCGCTACACCATCCGACCATCGAGCCATTCACAACATCGCCGCCATGATCCGGCGAGCAGAAAGAGGATTGAACCCATGACCAAAATGCAAAGGACAAAAGGCGCTGCGGGCGAGCGGGAATTGTTTTCCCTGCTGACCGAGCACTTGGGCGTCACCGTGACGCGCAATCTCTCCCAGACGCGTAGTGGAGGTGCGGACGCTCTGGACGTGCCGGGCTGGGCCATCGAGTGCAAACGCTGCGAAGCCCTCAGTCTTGCGTCATGGTGGAATCAGGCCCAGCGGCAGGCAGATGACCTGGACCGCAAGCCCGCCCTGTTCTATCGCCAAAGCAGGAGGCCTTGGCGTGCTGTTCTGGACCTGCACCATATCGCGCCAGAGGTATTCACGGCACCGGGCAGCTTATGCGAGTTGGCCTTGTCCGATGCCTGCACCATTATCCGGGAGTCACTACCATGACCATCACCGCAGCTTGCGTCATCACTCTGAAGAAATCCCCGACCTACCGCCTGGCCAAAGATGGCACGATGCCCGTCTGGTCCGCCTTCGGGATGGCGGGCACCGATGCCCTGGGCGTTACCGCCTTCAAGTCGCTGGCCGAGGAACTGGACGCGCTTCACCTGGGCGAAGGCGACGCCCTCACCGTGACCGGCACCATCAGTCTGGAGACGTGGACTGGTAAAGACGGGATTGAGCGTTCAGGACTTAAGATCGTCGCCAGCAAGGCCGAAGCCATCACGCCACCAGCCCCAAAACAGCGCAGGGCATCCAGTCCGAAGCGTAGCGATGAACCTGCACCAGCTACTCCACCGGCTTCCGCATACGATGATTTTGACGACCCGCTGCCTGAGCATTGGGGGCAACCATGATGAATCCAGCCGACCATATTCGTGTCATCCCCGTCCCCGGCACCGACCTTTGTGAGGTCTACACCTCCCCGCTCATGGGGCGCGTTCTGGATCGCGCAGACGGCGACCCCCGCATGGCACAGCTCCACATGGCGTTCGAGGCAACCGATGATGCCGTCGAGCAAGAGCTTCTACTATCCGAACTGGCACGGCGCATCGAGCAGCTTGCCCACTTGGAGTCACTACTATGAAGCGCAGGAAAGAATTGCCAGCGATGCCAGCGGGCTATATGGATGCACTCGGTAGGCTCTACGGTAAACCCGCTGAGGATGGCCCGGAAACAGCCCCACAATCGACGCAATCCACCGGGGTGCTACCAGTACCCCGCTTACCCAAGAGGGCGAAGCCATGACCACGAAGCCAAAGGCACCAGCAAACAACGTGCGGAATATCAACATCAACGGTAATCCGACCACCCCGGAAAAGGACACAGCGAAAGCCGCGCTCATGCCAGAGCTGCAGGCCGCCATGACTCTGGAAAAATTCACATGGGGAAGTGTGAAACCAGATGCACAGCACAGTATCCCTGAGCTTGTGGACCAGTCCAGGAAGGTCAACGATGGCGATATGACTCGCATCGAGGCCATGCTGAGTAGCCAGATGCACACGTTGGACGCCATGTTCAACGCTCTTGCCCGCCGTGCGATGGACACCACGAGCGTGGATCAGGTGAAACTATGGCTGACTGCCTCGCTCAAGGCACAACGGCAATGCGTACAGGCCGCTGAAGCATTGGCGACCCTCAAAAATCCCGCCGTGTTCGTGGGCAAGCAACAGATCAACCAAAGTGCCGGACCCATGCAGGTCAACAATGGGACTCCCGCGCCCGCCCCTGTAAAATCCAATCCTGACACCGAACTAAAGGAGATCACCCATGAGCATATCGAACGGCTGGACACCGGAGCGCAGGGCAAGGCAGGCCGAGATGATCCGGCAATGGCGTCCCTGGGAGAAGTCCACCGGACCAGTAACAGAAGTGGGAAAAGCCAAGAGCGCAGCTAATGCCAAAAGTAGCGGGGTGCGTGCCGCCCGGCGAGAGGTGCGGGCAGTCATGGCGCTGATTCGTGAGTATGACCGGCAAGAGCGCGAAATCAGGAAGCTGATAAGGCCGTAATCGCCCCCCCCCCGTCATAGGGGGTTTTCTTTGTCTGGCATCGTGACCGCATTGTGAGCGGCAATAGTCAGCACTGATAAGGCTTTGCGGCCCATCGTGGACGCATGATGACCACATCGTGACCGCCCGCATGAATTGCGCTCATGAGCACCTGGCTGCCCAAATCGAATTAACCCCATGAATGACGTGCCTACGCTCAAATCGAAACCAACCCCATGAATGAGCGCCGCCTGCCCGGACCACCACTGGACGTAACCGGCACCAGCACCCCGTTTTTCCTCCTGAGGTTAGCCCTGGGTTAGCCCGCAAAAATGAAGGCACCTAGCAAGTTGCGCTAAGCGCCTAATTCTTTTGGCTCCCCGGGACAGGCTCGAACTGCCGACCTAGTGATTAACAGTCACCCGCTCTACCGACTGAGCTACCGGGGAAAAGTGCGCGTATCCTAGCCTTCCGTGCCGCGCGCGTCAAGGACCAGGCGCCCGCTTTTCTCTGAGCCACAGAGCACTCCCCCTTGCCAAATGCCGACATTTCGGCTATCTACTTTTTTAGAGAAAAAAGAACGAGGAAGACGCCGATGCGAAGGCAAAGCATTATGTTCCCTGTCGGTCCAATCAAACATGGAGGTGGACTCCTCCTGTTATTGACTCTAACCCTCAGCGGCTGCGCCACCATGACGCCGCACTCAGCATATCCACCGGCAAACCTATCTCATGATAACGCGTCGTCCGCTTACGACAGCCGCGCCGAAGCCACCACGCTGGATGCCGTGCTCGTCCATACCATTTCAGAAATTGGCAAGCCATATCAATGGGGTGGAGAAAGTCCCCGGACAGGGTTCGACTGCAGCGGGTTCATTCAATATGTATTAGGTCGCGCCGGGGTAACGATCCCGAGGACCTCTTTTGCCCAAGCCGAAGCGCTGCCAGCGGTAAGCCTCAACCGCATTCGCCCCGGCGACCTGGTGTTTTTCAACACCATGGGTCAGCCCTTTTCCCATGTGGGCATCTATATCGGCGGTAATCAGTTCGTCAGCGCCTTGAACCGGCAGCAAGGTGTCGCTGTGCAGAGCCTGCAGATTCCCTACTGGGCGGAGCGGCTGGATGGCGTGCGACGTCCGATGCCTACCGAGTTGCTGGCGATGCGGGACAACTAAATGCATAAAAACTGGGCGTTATTTCCGAAGACCATATTGGCCACTGTGGTAACCGCAGTTCTATCGGCATGCGCGACCAATGTCGGCACGGTGAATCAAGCGACCGCACCGGCAATCGCCACACCCGCCCCGCTGCCCTTGCCTGCGGTGCCGTTGCCCGCGGTACCCATTCCGGAGCAACCCAGCACTGCGGTCATGCCAGAGACCAGCAATACCTGCATCAGCAATGTGGCGTTCCCCAATTTTCCCCAGCAATATCAGGAGCGGCTGCAGGAAATCGCCTGTCACCTGCAGGAACGGGATGGCCTGCCCGCCAGCTATGTGATCCCCACCCTGCAAGACGCCAGTTTCAACGCCCGCGCCGTGGCACTGATGACGCCCCCGCCCCCTTCCGCAACACCTGCGCCGCCTTATCCCTGGTGGCGCTACCGGAATCGTTTCCTGCGTCAGAACCGTCTGAGTCAAGGCGTGCAATTCTGGCGGGATCATGCCGCGCTACTGCAAGCGGTCAGTCAGAAATATGGCGTTCCTGGACCGATTTTGATGGGCATTCTCAATATTGAAACGGGCTTCGGTTCCTTTCAGGGCGGATTTTCCGTGCTCAACAGCAACTTGAGCCTGGCATTGGCGTTACCTGGCCGGCGGCGGTTTTTTCTGCATCAGACAGCGGAGACCCTGAAGCTCGCCCAGCGTTTGGGTGTTTCTCCGGGAACACTCCTGGGCTCACAGGCGGGTGCCATGGGCATGTCCCAGTTCCTCGCCAGCAGTTACCTGCGCTACGGCGTCACCTGGAATGACCCGCCGGGCGGACCCATGCCCAACCTGTGGCAGTCGCCTGCCGACGTGTTGGCTTCTACCGCCAACTTCTTCCGCGGCCATGGCTGGCAGCCGGGACAGCCGGTGCTGGGCCGGGTATCCGGCGATCAGGGCGCTGACGTGACGCCATTTCTACAAGGCAAGCACCCGCTTGCGCAACTGCGCGCTGCCGGCATTCAGCCGGAGACGGCTTCGAGGCTCCCAGCATCAACGCCAGTGGGCCTGCTGCGCTTGCAGACAGAGCGTGGCCCGACACTGTTCATCGCCTACCCGAATTTCTACGCCATCATGGGCTACAACCCGAGCACTTATTACTCGGCAACAGTCTGGGCCTACGCCGAAGCGATCAAGCGGGTTATCAACGGCTGATCCGGGGCCAGATCACGGGCGCCACGACATTTGTCGGACGCCGCTGCCCTTGTGCTAATATGGCGCCTTCCCTTTCCAGAAAGGATGGAGTCCGGTGTGGCGTTAGAAAAATCGGGAATGCAATCTGTCGATCTGATTATTCATGCGCGCTGGATCGTGCCGATTCGGCCGCGCAGCATACTCCACGATCACGCCCTGGCGGTGCATGACGGACATATCGTCGCTATCGGCCCGGCCGAAGAAATCCGTGCGCGCTACACGGCAGCACACACTACGCAGCTCGACCACCATGTGCTGATGCCCGGTCTGGTCAACGCCCATACCCATGCGGCCATGACCCTGATGCGCGGGCTCGCGGATGACCTCCCGCTGATGACTTGGCTGAATGAACATATATGGCCCGTAGAAGGCCGTTTTGTCAGCCCGGAATTTGTGGCCATGGGCACGGAACTGGCTGTCGTGGAGATGCTGCGCGGCGGCACCACCTCCTTCAATGACATGTACTTCTTCCCTGAAGCCGCGGCGGAGGTTGCCCAGCGCATGGGCATGCGGGCCACCATCGGGCACGTCATCATTGATTTCCCCACCGCCTATGCGGCCAATGCCGACGCCTGCCTGCAGGCGGCAGCGGACTTATTGCCGCGCCTGCGCCAGATGCCCCTCATTCGCCAGAGTATTGCCCCCCATGCGCCTTACACCGTCGGTGATGCGGGCTTGCGCGGGGCGCGCGACCTGGCCAAAGTGGAAGACCTGCCGGTGCACATGCACGTCCACGAAACCGCTTACGAGGTGCAGGAGGCCACTGATCGTGATGGCATGCGCCCACTGGCGCGCTTGGCCAGACTGGGATTATTGGACCAGCACTTTCTCGCCGTACACATGACCCAGTTGAATGACGAGGATTTGGC
>Ga0315298_1008379_pt1 | contig 13202 bp, 10 predicted proteins | sample WHS_1_MG_FD_203077 | JGI IMG/M metagenome (GOLD analysis project Ga0315298, IMG submission 203077) | Extremophilic microbial mat communities from Washburn Hot Springs, YNP, Wyoming, USA - WHS_1_MG | ecosystem: Environmental > Aquatic > Thermal springs > Hot (42-90C) | place: USA: Wyoming...
CCTGCGCAAAAAATCAATTAAGAAAACGCAAATCCGTTTATTGACCAATAGAATGGTAGTTAGTAGATAGTTTTGAGATTGCCCCAAGTATCTGGAAGTTTGCCTAATCTATCTATTGATAAGCTAGAAGCTTTCATGTTAATTTTTACTTCGTCAGCTTTTAAAGCTCGGTTATAAACTCTTACTTCATCTATAATGCCTTTAAATAGATTTTGTCCATTGCTATCAGCACCGATCTTTAAGCTTAGCTGATTTCCCTTCAATGGAGAACCGACATCGCCTTCTCCCTCTGCTGAACCGTCAATATAAAGGACGACTTTTCCTTTATCAAAGGTTACAACTGCATGATGCCATTCATTTAAAGAATAATCTTTTGTTGTTGATATGCAATTCCCAGCACATGATCTCAGTTTTGTTCCCGGATGTGTGTCAAGATGTGGACCATCTGCTGTTCCCGCTGTTATCTTGTCTATAATTCTACTGCTTCGCGATTCTTTTTGGAAAATCCATGCTTCAAGAGTATGTTTTTCCCATAGTTCAAGGCTTTTATCGTTAGGCACTTCAACATAGTTTGACACACCATCAAATTCTAATGCCTCTCCATATTTTCCTGCGACTTGTTTACAGCCCTTTATTGTCCCGTTGTTTTTGCCAAAGACATCTTTTGCAACGTCACCGTTTATATCAGCTTTGTTGAACGTCCAATAGCTTACTAAACCGTCTTTGACTACTTGCTGAGCTTGTGTTGAGCTTGAAAATGTGGAAAAGATGGCTATAATTGCAATTCCAAATATAATCAATAACTTATATAACATTTTTTCCTCCTTTTCATAGATTGAATGACAAATAAGATCCTTCATTAACAATTCTACCACAATAAGATAATAATATCAACATACGTTTCTGAGGTTCAGACATAAGTAAGGGCATAACCATTAAGTTAAGGATTTTTAACCCAGAAGGGGTGATATATTTATAGAAAACACATAAATAAAAAATCTTTTAACTCCGTCAGGAGCGACATATAACTTTTAACCTTTAACTTTTAACATTCAATCTTGCTTATTTTAGAAAATGTCCTAAGCTCAGATCTTTTGCCTTGTTTTTAATACTGAATAAAGAGTAAAATGTATTAAAGAATTGGAGAAATCTATCAAAAATTTATAAAACCTGATTTTTGAAAGTGAGGTATAAAAATGCTTAGAATATGGACTCAAGATTGTATGACTCGTATATTTCCAAATACAAGCATTCCAGAACATGCGGAAAAAGAAGCCTTTGTGCGATCCGCGAAAAACGAAGTAGCGTGTTTTCAGATCGGCATATCTGCTCAGTCTCATGATTTAAACGACTTGAGAGTTGAAATCTCTGATCTTGTTTCGGAATCAGGCGAAACCATATCAAAAGATAAAATTGAAATTTTATATGCTGGTTACGTTCCTGTCCATTGGCATTCCGCATGGAACGATCCGAATGATCTTGAAGGAACCGCTCCCGGATTCTACCCTGATCCACTATTTCCTTCGTTATGGCGAGGAGTAGATCGTGTTCAATTTCCTAACGTTATAAGCCTTTGGGGACGCATACATATTGACGAATCTATTCCCGCAGGAAATTACAAAGGCTTTATAAAAATATCATGCAGAGCAGGCGAAGATAAAGTAAAAGTAGAAGTGCAGGTGCTATCTTTTGCCCTTCCAAAAAGATCGCATTTTTTAATGACAAACTGGTTTTTAGTTGGTCCAATTATGAAATTCCATAAGCTTGAGCCTTTAACAGAAAAATTTTGGCAAGTCATTGATAGATATGCAAAAAATTTAGCTGATCATCGTCAAAATGTTGTCCTAACCCCATTATTTTGCATCAAGAATATTCCAAATCTTATAGATGGCAGAATTCAAGGACAATTAGTTGATATACTTGAAACTGAACCTGACAGATATTCGTTTGATTTCCATAACCTTGACAGATGGATTGACCTATTTTTCAGTCATAATTTCGAGATCATAGAGGGGTCGCATCTTGCAGGTGGATCAAGGCATCCCGCGGGCATAATGATCAGGAAACAAGGTCAGGAGAACGCAGAATATCGCAGATTTGAATCTACGATGGATAATAACTATCGTAACTTTTTACAGCAATTTCTCATTTCACTGAAAAAACATCTTGATAATAAAAAATGGCTTGGGCGATTTTATCTTCATCTTTCCGATGAACCTCACGGCGATCAATTTGAGCCATACACTAACCTCGCTAAATTTGTAAAAAGCCTTGTGCCTGAAATACCGCTTATGGATGCTATGGGATCGGGTGAATATGCATCTTATGTTGATCATCCTGTCCCATTAGAAAATTTATATGAGAGTTTCGTAGAAAAAAGCGGAATACCACAGGAAAAGATATGGTTTTACTATTGCTGTGGACCTGGGGGACCTTATCCAAATAGGTTCATAGATTATCCGCTTATAAGAGTCCGTATATTCACATGGTTAGCATTCAAATATGGCATCCCAGGATTTTTACATTGGGGACTTAACCATTGGGATTGGCATCCGCCATTTTATATTGAGCATACCTATAACCCCTACGATAACACAACAGGGGGATCATTACAAGCAGGCGATAGTTATGTTATATATCCTCCGCTAATGCCCAGTAAATCCGATGACCCTGTTGACTCTATCAGATGGGAAATTATCCGAAAGGCTATGGAAGATTATGAGTATCTCTATATGCTTAAACAGATCGCATCTGATGGAGATGAACAGGCAAACCATCTCTTTGAGAGGATCAATAAAACAATAGTGCCGAATTTTACTGAATATACCCGCAATCATCATTATTTAGAAGAAGTAAGAACACAAGCAGGACAAATAATAATGAAACACAGGAGTTGATCGCTCAGTAAAATAATGCAGATTTATTGAAGTTATCTATCAAAAAGGTATTTACAAAAATATCCAAGTTTGTTAAACTTATAAAGACCTTTCCTGAAAAATTATAAATCAATATAAATCAATACAAGAATAGATGTTAAATATTGTTATGAAGGGAGGGATTGGCTTCACTATAATTGACAACCTAAATTGGAATGAAACAATTTAGGATTAATCTTAGTTACCTTTAATGTATCTTCGGCTAATATTCACAAAACTTGGAGGGGCTTATGGGAGAAGGAAGTTTACTCATAATAGTCTTAGGCATAAGTATTATTGGTCTTCTTGTCGCCTATATATTAGCGAAATGGGTATTGAGAAGAGATGTAGGTAGCGAGGCTATGCAGGCAATATCCAATGCTATAAAAGAAGGTGCAGAAGCCTTTTTAAGACGACAATTTAGGACGATCATAATACTTGCAATTATCTTTGCTGTTGTCTTGTTTATAGGTTATGGATTTATAAGGCAGCACAGAGATTTTGATCCGGTTAGTTCGTCAGTTGGATTAGCTTTTTGGATCACGTTATCTTTTGTATTAGGTGCTATATGCTCATTGATCGCTGGATATATTGGAATGTGGGTTAGTATCCGAAGCAATATAAGGTCTGCCGCAGGATCAATGAAAGGAGTTAATGACGGACTTCAAGTAGCCATTAGAGGCGGTGCAGTCTCTGGTTTGATGGTTGTGGCGATGAGCCTTCTCGGTGTCGGCGGACTTTTTGCTTTGGTGAAATATACCACAAGCGTTGAAGCGACAAAAATCCCATTTCTTATTGTAGGTTATGGATTTGGAGCATCATTTGTCGCCTTGTTTGCCCAGCTTGGCGGTGGTATTTATACCAAAGCAGCTGACGTCGGTGCTGACCTTGTCGGAAAGGTGGAAGCTGGTATTCCAGAAGACGATCCGAGAAACCCCGCAGTTATCGCTGATCTCGTCGGAGACAATGTAGGGGACTGTGCAGGTCGTGGTGCTGACCTTTTTGAATCAACCGCCGCAGAGAATATCGGTGCGATGATATTAGGCGCGTCAATGGCTATATTAGTGCCAAATGTTAATCCCGCGTGGGTCATCGGTGTTATGATGTTCCCGCTGATCGCACGTGCCTTTGGAATTATCGCATCTATAATCGGTATAGTCTCGGTTAAAGTCAAAGGCAGTGAAGACCCAATGAAGTCACTTAACAGAGGCTATTATATAGCAGTAATTTTAGCAATGATAGCTTTTGGTTTTGCTAGCTGGTGGCTCCTTAATCCGCCTGACGCGCCAGGTGCTTGGTGGCATTTCTTCCTTTGTGGAATAATCGGAGTTTTAACTTCCGTTGCGTTTGTCTATATCACTGAATATTATACAGAATATAAATATCGTCCAACGCTTTCTATCGCAGAGGCAAGCAAAACAGGTCCCGCTACAAATATAATCGCAGGATTATCTGTGGCTTTTGAGACGCCAGCTTTGCCAGTAATCACAATATCAATCGCCATACTCGCAGCGTTCTACTTGGGGAAATCGTCTGGTATGGGAGATATACCCGGATTAGCACCTGAAGATGCAGAAAAAATGAAACATGCTGCGGGATTTTTTGGAACAGCAGTAGCAACGATGGGAATGCTTGCGACAGCAGCATATATCCTTGCAATGGATACATTTGGTCCAATAGTTGACAACGCTGGTGGAATTATTGAAATGAGCCAGCAACCTGAGGAAGTCAGAGAAAAATCCGATAGGTTAGATGCTGTTGGAAATACTACAAAAGCCTTGACAAAAGGTTATGCAATCGGTTCTGCTGCACTTGCCGCATTCTTATTGTTCAACGCTTACATTGATGAAGTTAGAAACTATGGAGCTCAGTTATTAGGAGTAGATATATCTATTCCAGAGGTATTTATCGGTGCTTTACTTGGTGGAATGTTGGTTTATTTATTCTCATCTTTTGCTATTAGGGCGGTAGGAAGGGCTGCTCAATATGTTATAACCGACGTTAGAGACCAATTCAGAGAAAAGCCCGGAATACTTCAAGGAACTGAAAAACCCGATTACGGACGCACTGTGGATATAGTGACAAAAGGTGCATTGAAGCAGATGGTTTTGCCCGGTTTACTCGCGGTGCTTATGCCTGTTGTTGTCGGTATCATATTCAGATTTATTGGAAAAGGTCCCGAAACTGTCGCATCTCTGCTTATGATCGGAACAGCGGTTGGTATTCTCGCTGCTACATTCCTTAACAACGGCGGTGGTGCTTGGGATAATGCCAAGAAGTTCATTGAAACAGGACAATTCGGCGGAAAGGGATCAGATACTCACAAAGCAGCAGTCGTTGGCGATACTGTCGGCGATCCCTGCAAAGATACCGCTGGTCCTTCCTTGCACGTTTTAATAAAACTACTTTCTACAATTACATTGGTCTTAGCTCCATTGTTTATCGGAAAGTAATAAAAATTAGGAGGAGTTTCGTCTCCTCCTTTCCTAATTTTTATTTTTAACCTTTATCAAAAGGGAATGCAAAAATGAAAGCTTTCATAATAATCATAGGGATTTTGCTTATTGTCTCTTTTGTCGGTTGTGCTACATTGCCATTGGAGTCAAACCTTCAAAAGCCCGTAGCTATGACTCAAATCAGCAATTCAAGAGGCAACGACTTTGTCGTCACTAAACATGCCCTGTGGCTTTTCTGGGGATTGATCCCTGTCTCTGTGCTGAATGTTGATGAAATAATTGGTCCTAGGGTTGCAGATTATGAAGGTGTCCAGAACTTAAAGATCACAACTCAATATGGTTTTGTTGATTTTCTTTTGTCTGCGGTAACCTCTGGGGTGATCTATTCTCAAACGGTGACCATTCAAGGCAAAGTCTATTAAGACTGAATACAGTATCTATGTTTTCCTTTTTTGTTTTTTTGCAGCTGGGAATAGAACATTATTAAGTATAAGTCTATACCCCGGTGAATTTTTATGCAATTCAAGGTTTGTCGGTGGGTCTCCGACTTTATGTCTATAATCCTCCGGATCATGTCCTCCTAAAAATGTAAATGTCCCACGTCCACAAGCTCCATGTATATATTTGACATAATCACTGCCTTCAATATCACCTAACACAACAACAGTATCTTTAAGCAGTGATCTATTAAATGAAGTCGTCTGACCTAAAAATCCCTTCACTACTGAAACATGATTTTGTGTCAACATCGCAGGTATCGGATCATATTTTGCTGCGAATTCAAATAACGTAAAATCTTCTGTGCCTTTTGTTGGATCAAGTTCAACATTTGGATTATCTATGTTTGAGAATTCATATACATCAGCTCTGGTTTCTAATGTAAAATCCTTAAATGCGAAGGTTTTTGAAAAATCCAACTTTGATTGGAAATCTGGTGTTAAAGGCGTCCCATCAATTTCTGGCGGAACTATATCTATGCCCTCAGCAGCAAGGGCAATATCAACAGTGTCAGGAGTGCACATCATAAAAAAGAATCCACCTTGTAAGACATAATCTTTTATCGCTTTAACTACCGCACATTTATGTTCTTGGACGGACTTATATCCCGCTTTTTTAGCCTCTGCCTCAAACATTGCAACTTGCCTCTGATACCAAGGGGCATTTCTATATGTGCCGTAAAATTTGCCATATTGACCTGTAAAATCCTCGTGGTGACAATGTAACCAATCATAGTCCATTAATTTACCTGAAAGGACCTCTTCATCCCAAAGAGTGTCATAAGGTATCTCAGCATATTCTAATGCAAGCACAACCGCATCGTCCCAAGGTTCATCTGTCATACTTACTGGTCCTGATTTATCCTCTGGCGGTTTATAAATTGCTATCTTAGGGGCTTTCTCTAATTGAATAGCTTCCATATTACTGCTCTCAATCGTTTGATATATCGCATTTAGTTCTGATGAAGATAACGGTTGGAATGTTACCCCCATTAAAACAGCTTTTTGTCTCACATCAGGCTGATCCTCAACCAAAAATGATCCACAACGATAATTAAGTAGCCATTCAGCTTTATATTGTCTTGGTGATTGCAAAGTCCAGTAAACTAACCCATAGGCTTTTAAGTGATCGTTTTGGGATAAATCCATAGGTATTAATAGCTTTTGTGCATAAGTGGAATTTGCTATTAAAAAAATAATTATTATGATTAAGAGTAACCTAAAATTTCGCATATTATATCTCTATCTCCCGATTTTTCTATTTTTATCATTTAGCATTTGCGGAAGGACGAAGCGTCAAAGCACCAATTCCTCCTAAGAAAGCTACTCCTCCTGCTAAAAGGAAGGCAGGAAGGAAAGAGCCAGAGACATCTGCGATCCGTCCTGCGATGAAAGGGGCAATTGCCTGTCCAGCACCAAAGAAAAGTGTAATAAATCCCAAAGCAGCGGGAGCTAATTTTGACCCAAGAATGTCCCCACATGTCGCAGACATAATTGCAGGGATACTCCATGCTGACAAGCCGAATAATATCGCAGAAACAGTAAAGCCAAACGTATTAGGCACTAATGCAAATAAACTGAAAGATACCGCATGTATAAAATAGACTATCATTAAAGCATATTTTCTGCCTATAATGTCAGAAACAGTTCCCCAAATCAATCCGCATAACAGGCTAAACCACCCCATAATCATAAATAGCTTTCCAGCAGAGGTCTGCGTCCATCCACCTTCGGCGATAAGACCCTTGACAAAGAAAGTCATATAAATAATATAAGAAAATCCAAATGCGATATAAACTAATCCTAAATGCCATACCGAAAATGAGCGATAAACCTGTCCCCAGCCAATAGATTTGTTGTTAGCAGTCTGTATAGGTTTGTCATTATTATCACCCAAAGCGTTAAGTCCGATGTCTGACGGATGATTTCTTAGGACAAAGAAACAGATAACTGCGATCAAAACCACCACCCCAGCGAAGATAAACCAACTAACACGCCATCCGTTTTCACCATAAACAGATATTATGTAAGGGACGGTTGGTCCAATAGAGATGAGTGCCACAGACGATCCAGAAGCAGCGATACCAGATGCAAATCCACGTCTTCTTGTGCCAAACCACGCGGATAGAAGCGCCATCATTGGGACATTGCTTGCCCCACTGCCGATGCCAGTCAACGTTCGCCAAATCACAGCAGAGGAAAAGCTCTTTGCCAATCCTGTCAGTAACATTCCGATTCCAACTAAAAGCAATCCAAGAGATATAACAACTCTTGGGCTATACCTTGAAGCCAAAGCTCCGCCAATCACTGACAAGATGAGATAACCGATCAGGTTTGCTGTCGCCAATGCTCCTGCTTGTGCGTTGTTCATCTCCAAAGATTTCTGCATAGATGGCAAAACAATGGAATAGCCAAAACGCGCCAATCCTAATGCCCCAAAAACTACGAAAACCCCGAGAATTAATATAAACCAAGCATAATGTATTTTGTATTTTTCCATCTATTTTTATATGCCTCGTTTTGATTCTATAATGTTTGAAAGCATATTTAAATCACGCTCTCGTTTAAATAGTGGTTCGTTGCTATGACTATAAACGGTCAATTTCTCCTCAAATGTTGGTTTTGGATTAATATAAAGGACGCCAAGTGCATAAGATTCAGTATCAATTGCCTTCTTAAAAGCCTCCACTCGGTCATGTGGATCGTAAGATTCATCAAGATAATATGTTTTCTCTTTAAACCATCTGAAAGTGTTTATTTTATTATATGTCACGCATGGTTGGAAGACGTCAACAAGTGCATAACCTTTATGTTGAATGGCTTTTATGATTATCTCCTTTGTTTGATCAATATCACCCGCAAAAGCTCTTGCAACGAATGAAGCGTCTAAACTGATGGCAACAGCTAAAGGATTAAATGGTTCAGAAAATACGCCATCAATCTGAACTGGTGTCCTTAGCTCATGTGGACTTGTCGGTGATGCTTGACCTTTCGTCAGACCATAGACCATGTTATTATGGACTATATTAGTAATGTCAGGATTTCTACGAATAGTATGGATAAAATGGTTTCCGCCCTCTCCATAAGTGCAACCATCGCCACTTTCTGCTATGACAGTAAGGCTTGGATTGACCGCCTTTATAGCTGTCGCTGCTGGCAATGATCTCCCATGCAATCCATTAAATAAGTTACAGCGATAGTAATGAGGCGCCTTTGCTGCTTGCCCTATTCCTGACACCATAGCTAATTGTGTTGGCTCTATATTTAGCTCTGCTAATGCCCTTTTGATCGCGGAGAGTATCCCATAATTGCCACAACCAGGACACCACGCTATATCCAAATTCTCCATATCAAAGGATTTTGTATCCATATCAGTCTCCTAAAATTTATATTTGTCACAACAAGATATATTACTACATAATATTTTCCTTCAATTTTGCTTCTAATTCCTCAACAAAAAATGGCATACCGTTATATTTGAGAATACTCCTATCAATGCTTTTTCCAGTTTGCATTTTTATCAATTTTGCAAACAGAGATGTTGCATTATTTTCAACTATAATAGTTTTTTTGGCTTTTTTCAGATAGTCAACAGTTGACGGATGCAACGGATAAACCTGTTTATAGTGAAGGAAAGCAACGTCATCACTACCGATATTAGCTAATGCCTCTTTTACGACATTATAGTTTGATCCATAGGCTATTATAAGCGTTTTATAGTCAGGATTTCCGATCAATTCAGGAGAAAGCACCTCTTGGCTTATCAGATCAAGCTTTTTTAGCCTCTTATTGACCATGTTAGTTCTGACATCCATATCTTCGGTTATATGTCCTTCTTCATCGTGTTCATCACTATCAACGATGACTAATCCATCGCCATAGCCGGGGATACCTCTTGGAGATATGCCGTTTTCTGTGATTTTGTATCTTTTATAATCTTTATCTGTCTTAGTGATATATCGCTCTGGTTTTATACGATAAGGGTCAAGAGATGATATATTATGATGAGATTCAAGAATGTATTGATCTGTCAATATAAATACAGGGATTTGGTATTTATCAGCCAAGTTAAACGCATTTTGCGTTAGATAGAATATTTCCTCAATATCTCCCGGCGTAAAGATCGCCCTTGGAAATTCGCCATGCCCAGAAAATAACGCGAAGAAAAGGTCGCCTTGTTCAGTTCTTGTCGGCAGTCCAGTAGCTGGTGCAGGTCTCTGTGCGAGATGGATAACAACAGGAGATTCAATCATGCCAGCAAGACTTAATGCTTCAACCATGAGAGCAAATCCTCCGCCAGAAGTAGATGCCAAAGCCCTTGCCCCTGCATACCAAGCACCGATGACCATATTCATCGCGCTTATCTCGTCCTCTGCCTGTTCAACTATTATCCCAAATTGTTTTGAATATTGGGCAAGTGTTGTAGCGATGCCCGTTGATGGTGACATAGGATAGAATGATATGAAGTCACAACCTCCCGCTATCGCGCCAAGTGCCAACGCCTCTACACCGTCCATTATGATCTCATTAGTTACTTGGGAAGAACGTTGAATATTAACATGAATTCCATTCCCTTTCAGCAACTCATCGCTTAAAGCATACCCCTGTTCAGCAGCGTCTATATTTTTTTGGATAATGCTTTCGTCTTTGCCTGCAAACCGTTTTCTCAGATAATTACTGAACAACTCAATATCAACATCAAATAGCCTTAACATTAACGCAGAGGCAATTGTATTTGAATAGATAGCTCCGCCAACTTTTACCGCTATTTCTGATATCGGCACATTAATTGATCGGTGACCTTGATTTTCATCTTTAAACGATTTTTCCTCTCCTATTATCAATGTATCGGGAGATAATCTTTTACGGACATGCGTTAAAGCCCCCTTGCCAAATGGTATTAATATGTCAATTCTATTAACAGGTGCAGAAACCTTTTTTGATGAAATACGTATTGATGTTGAATTATTTCCGCCACGGATACGAGACATATACTCTTGGCTTGAAAAAACATTATATCCTGAAAGTTTTAGTGTTTGTATCATCAGATGCTCAACTGTTTGTATTCCCTGACCAGCTTCTCCGCAAAGGACAATTGAGACATCATCAATGAGATTTATTCCTTTATCCATTAAAATCCTCCGATAATCTTATGGATTAGTTCCTGTTTCAACAGGCATTCCCTCAACATTAGACCATTCGTTAAATCCGCCATCGTAATTCTTTACATTGGGATAGCCGAGTATATGCTTCAATGTAAAATAGGTATGTGCTGACATTTGTCCCTGACCGCATGAGACGATTATGTCCTTGTCGGGAGTAACGCCGATTCCCTCATATATTTTTTTGAGTTCATCTTTGCTTTTCCACGTTCCATCATCATTTAGATCAAGACCCCAAAAATGATTTATTGAACCTTTGATATGCCCTTTTCTTTTCCAATTTCCCTTTTCTCCTGAATAAAGATCAGCAGGTCTAACATCAAGAATAACGGCACTGTTATTGGTAACAGCACTGCTTACCTCGTTCAATTCTACTCTGACATTCTTATTGAGTTTAGCCATATATGATGCCGGAGTGATCTGTGGATAGTCTTGCGTTACGGGGCGATTTTCTGCTTTCCATTTTGCCCATCCACCATCAAGAATTGCGGATTTTGTATGTCCTATATAATCTAACGCCCATAGCAGATATGGGGCTTTGTAATCGCCCTTTTCGGAGTATATAACAACCATAGTCTTATTATTGATCCCAGCTTTTCCTAAGAGGTTAGCTAAATCTTTGATCGGCATTAATTTAACAGGGACGCCTTGATCGGGCCATCTAATAGCATCTGGATTGATATAGACCGCACCGGGTATATGTTCAAGCCAATATGCAGTTACGCTATCCCTTACATCTACTATCCTAAGATCAGCTGTTGAAAGATTGCTTGCAAGCCAGTTGGTATCAACTAATTTAGGTGTTGTCTCTTGTGCAATTGACGTAATAGAAGAGACAAAAACAAATGCAATTATTGTCAGGATTAGATTAACGAAAAACAATTTTTTCATACTTACCTCCATTTTAATATATTCAAATCTTTTGCTTTATTAATTTTACTTCATCTGCTCTATTTTTATCGCAGATAAGCAAACCATCAGCAGTATCTATTATTATAACGTCTTTCACGCCAATTAGGGCTACAATTTTTTGTGTGGAATATATTATACATCCGTTTGAATCTAAAGATATGTATTTTCCATAGTGAAAGTTAGAATTTTGATCTGCCTCCCAAGTCTCTGATACTTCCGTCCATGTTCCCATATCATTCCAATCTATATTAGTAGGAATAACAAGCATATTTTCTGCTTTTTCCATAACAGCATAGTCAATTGAAATATTCCGTATATCAGGATACATGCTATCTATAGCTTTTTTCTCGTCTGAAGTATTGATGCTTTTTTCAATTTGCATTATCTTTTCATAAATATCGGGTGTTAATTCGGACATCATATTAAATAACCACTTGATCGGGAAAGCATATATTCCACTGTTCCAAAGATATTTTCCTGTTGATAGAAATTCTTTTGCCTTTTTCTCATCGGGCTTTTCTGTAAAGCCCTCAGATTTGAATATGGAAAAATTTCCGTCATTAGAAACCTGATCCCCTATTTTTATGTATCCAAACCTAATGGCTGGAAAAGTAGGCTTTATGCCGAGGGCAACAGCGGTATTATGCTTTTCTGCGAAATATACAGCCTTAGACATGACATTTTTGAAGGTGATCTCATCCTTTATTAGCTGTTCACCGGGCATAGTTATAATTATCCCTGATTGATCTTTTCTTTTCATATATAAAGCAGAAAGAGCTATACACGCAAGCGTGCCTTTAGCTTCTGGCTCTAATATGAGATTTTCATAAGGAATTTCGTCAGCTTGATCTTTTAGTTCCTGTTCATGAAGTCTGTTGGATATTATGAAAATTTTTTCTGGGGATGTCAGATGTTTGACCCTTGATATAGTTCTTTGAAGGAGAGAAATTCCCGTCCCATCAAAACAAAGAAATGCCTTAGGGATATTTTTTGCTGTCAATGGCCAAAGCCTTGTGCCTTGACCGCCTGCAAGTATCAATACAAGAGGATAAGACATTGATCTTTCATTCCAAGATACAAAAATGTGTATAAAACCATTATAAAACTGCCAAAAAATTATATATCTATGAAAAAATTTTGTCAATTTCTATTTCTGATGACTAGAAATTCCTCAACATATACTCCAATAAAATTATATTTTATCTAAAGTTATTTAGTCAAAAAAATAAAGGGAAAAGGGCAAACTCCTCCTGTAAGGTT
>Ga0315298_1008382_pt1 | contig 13201 bp, 8 predicted proteins | sample WHS_1_MG_FD_203077 | JGI IMG/M metagenome (GOLD analysis project Ga0315298, IMG submission 203077) | Extremophilic microbial mat communities from Washburn Hot Springs, YNP, Wyoming, USA - WHS_1_MG | ecosystem: Environmental > Aquatic > Thermal springs > Hot (42-90C) | place: USA: Wyoming...
GGTGATCAAATGTCAGGCACGCATACCCGAATACGTGTGTGCCGAAGTGCGCAAGAGACACCCCATCGTGCGCCTGCCCGCAAGCCACGGCGGACTGGCGCTCGTCCACGCCATATGCTTTAACCCCGACACGGGCCAACCGACTGGCGCTGCAGATGCGGGCGCCGGTGGGATGGCTCTTTGCGTCTAAAAGCCATCCCGACCGGCTTATCCTTTACCTTTTGCGTAAGAGCGGCAGATAGAGCCTGGAGCCGCCGGTCACTGTGACCCGTGTCGCCGGCCAGCCGGTTAGGACGGGTTGGCCGTGATAGCTCGCTGTCGTTGCCTCTGGAGGCCACACGCTGAAGCGCAACCAGCTTGGGCTGAGGGTGGACGCGATCGCCCTGAAACGTATGGTAGCTACGGTGATATCCCCTGTCAGCGAGCCGCCGGGCATGGTGGCTGCGAAGCGTATCTTGCCTGCGCCGTTGTCAACGCTATTTGCCAGCACCGAAGCGAAAGCCCCCGGCTGAACGGTGTTCGTTGGGTTGCCCGTTGCATCTATCACCTGTAGGCTTCCCTGGGGGAAGCGGATATGAAGGTCGGCGGTGTCAACCGGCTGGGTGCCCGCGCGAAGCATGACGGTTACCGTGAAGACGTCACCTACAGAGGCGTTGATGGGACTGGGGACGAAAGTGATCGTCACCGGTTGGGAAGCGGCGAGTGGCGCGAGCGGTGATGGTAACTCTGGCGCTCCTCTTAGGGCGGCGCGCCACCGGGAGGAGGCCGCAGAGCCAACCTCTATATCCCCTCGCTGACCAAATGTGGCCGCCAAGAGGGCCATGTCCACGCCATTTACAACGCCGTCCTCATTGAGGTCCGCCCTGGGGTCCCAGTTGGTGGAGCTAGGGGTGCTACCGAAGGCCAAGTTGAGGAGCGAAGCGTCGGTGGCGTCCACGTCGTTGTCGTTATCTACGTCGCCCTCGCGCAAGGTTCCCAGATTTAGGGTATGAACGCCGCTAGTCAGGCTGAGGCCGGACCAACGGTTGGCCAAGGTGTGCATCCCTTTGACCCGCAAATCGTAGGTGCCGGGGGCGATTCCTGCGATGGCAAAACGTCCCCTGTTGTCGGTGCGCGGGGAGAAGACTTGGAGCAGGGCATCGGTGGTTGGGTCGCGCAACTCTACGGTGAGGGGGATCTCCCAGCGCGCATGGGGCGCGGCCGGACGCCCTTGTAAGACGACCGTGCCGGAGATGCTCCCCGAGGTACCGATGGTGACCGCCGACTCCTCGATCCTTCCGAGGATGGAATCTAAGCCGAGGAGGATCTCGGTGCGGCGCGGCGTAGTCCAGTTGAACTCCAGGGGGATGCCTCCCGCCGGGGTGGTGGCCAGGGCGCGGAAGTACATGGTGGCCACGCGCACCCGCCCGGTGAGCGGAGGGTTACCGAAGGGCACTCTGGCAGCATAGTTCACCTGGCCGGCCGCGTTGTCCACGGCGTTCTGCAGGATATATGTCGGCTCGCCAGGGGTGATGGACGTGGCCGGGTTGCCCGCCGCATCCACGCAGCGCAGGTAGGCGGGATCAAAGTTCACGTAAGCCTGGATGGTCTCGTAGGATTGCGCGGCGCTCTCGGCGATGATCTCCACAGCAAAGACTTCGTCCACCGCGGCGGTCACCGAACGAGGCGCCAGCTCAAGGGCGACCGCCTCGCGGACTGGGGCGACCAGGATCATGTATTCCACACTGACCTCAATCGGTCCGCCCTGATAGTCGCTGGCCTGGGAAGCTGCCCATTGGGTGGGAGTATTGGCGCCCCAGAAGGCGTTGATGTCCGGGTAGAGCCCGGAGCCGTCGGGGTCGGGGCGGAAGTAGCCCACCAGGCCCCAGACTCCGCGCTCGTTCGGGCCGGGGCGCTCCCAGACGTCGTAGATATCGTGAGAGAGGAAGGCGGCATCATCGTGGACGGAGGGCGCGTGGCCGCGGGTATGGCCGGAGGCCGGGGCGAAGACGCCGGGGTAGCCTTCCTCGGCGCTATTGAGGGCGGGATCGCTGATAGCGATGCGCTTTCCCTCCAGGCAATCCACGCCGGCAGCGGTAACCCAATGCCCGCCCAAACGGCGCCAGCCATCGGGCTGTTGTTCCCAGAAGCCGAGGAGCAGCAGCACGTCATCGCTACGAAGCACCTTATCGGAGACGCGATCGAAGGTTGGAGCCTGCTCCAGGGTGACGGAGTAGTCGTTGTGCAGCCACTTGGCCTGGAGATAACTACGGAGGCCGTTGGCCAAGTCATCGGGTCGGGTGCCGATCCACTGCCAGGGGCTACCCGGCTGGCCATCGGTGTGTGCGCGGGCAGCGAGGTCTAGGGTCAGGGGCGAGACGTTGCGCGCGTCGTGGTCGTCCCAGGCTCCATAGGCTTCCACCAGGGGGTAGCCGTCGGAGATGGTCGGCGGGGGCGTGGAACCGGACTCGAACTTGGAATCAAACCACCACAGGGAGTTAGCTGCGGCGGCGGGGCCATCGGCACGGGCGCGGGGGTCGGCGAAGCGGCCAGCTTGGTCAAAGTCGGGCACGCCGTTGGGAGCATAGTCGGGGTAGCCCCCCTTCCAGCAGAAGCTGGAAGGCTGCCCACCCGAGGGCGGCACGGCCGGGCCACAGCGGGAGACGCAGATCTCTACATCGTCCACGTAGGCCCACACCGGGCCTACATTCGAGCCGTCGTTGTGGGCGACGAACAGGATCTGCACACGCGCGCCGGCAAGGCTGGACAAGTCCACCGCCGCCTGCCGCCAGCCGTCACTATCTACAGTGCGTACCAGTTCCCAGAAATGCGGAATTCCGTCGGCATCAAGCCACCCGACCATAGCCAAGAAACCGTTTTCATTGATATCGTCGTCGAGATTGTCCACATAGTACCAAAAGCGCAGCTCCGCACCGTGGGCGTCAGCGGGGATGTCCACAAGTTGCGAAACAACGTCCGAACGGTATGCGTCTGGCTCGTCGGGCAGGATGCCTAGGAGCAAGGAGCGAGAGCCAGAATGGGTCAACGTCCCAACTCGCGGGGTCCCTTCCACCGCTAACCAATCGGCCAGGCCGCTCTCGAAGCCGCCGTTGGCGACCAGGTTACCCTCGCAGGGGCCGGCAGCTTGGAGGATGGTCACCGCAGCCGTCGCTGTGCGCAGGGTGTCGGCGCGATCGTTGGCCGTGGCGCGGAACTCGTTCACCGTGGAGGCGGTGGGCGCTTTGGCCCGAAACAGCATGCCACCCCCTATCCACCCGCCCGGGGGCATCCCTGGGCCGGGGAAGCCGAACGCGTGGGTTAGCTCCCCATCATCCGGCCCGCCAAATGGTGGGTCCCCAAGGAACGATAGGTAGGCCGTGTTGTAGGTATCGGTCACTTGGATGGAGGAGACGGGCACCGTGCCCGTATTGGTGATCCTAACCTGGAACCAGAAGTCATCGCCGGCGCAGATGATGGGGTCGGGGGCCCACTTAGCTACCTCGATCTGGGGCGGATCGGGATCGATGCCGTAATCCTCGCACCATTCGTCGTGGAGCCGAAGCAGGGGGGCGTTAGCTGCGACGCAATTCCATTCCAGCGCGCAGGCGTTCACGGCGCGGAAGCGGACCCGGATCTCGACCGCCTCGCCGGGATCAAGGGGGCCGACGTGAGCGGTCAGATCCCAGACTAGTGCATAATCAGGGCACCTGTTCGGCGACAGCGAGATGGGGTTCATGACGACAGCCAAAGTGCGCACAGACGCGATCGGCCAACTCCTGCGCCGTGAGCAGGCGGGCTGGCTCGACGATTTTGCGCTTGCCATGCCCCCAGTGCGGCTCAAGGCGATTGAGCCAGGGGCTCTTGACGGGCAGATAACAGGGCAGGATGCGCACCCCCTTACCGCTCTGGCGCGCCTCGCGATTGTGCTCCCGCATCCAGTGGCGCACTTCTTTGCTGACGTGCCAGGAGGCGTTGTCCCAGATCAGAAGCAACGCGCGCTTGCCCATCTTTTCCAGCCTCTCGCAGCACCACGCCAGGTACTGCGTCGTGATCGCGCCGATCGGGCGGCCATCCACGAAGCGCAGCCAGACCTGTTCGGGCAGCGTGTCAGGAGCCGCCGGGCAGGAGACCAGCAAGCCGTAACACGCCAGGGCCTTGGGGTCGGGATCGTCCTGCGGCGGCGTCTGCTCGATCAGCCGCAGCGCCTCGTCCTCCTCAGCCCAAGCGTGCAGGCGGGGTTGTGTCACGCGACTCCACCAGGTCTCGTCCTGAAAGCCCAACGCATACGCCGGGTGGCGCTTGGCCAGCGCGATCACTCGGTCGCGGTCGTTTTTTTTCGCTCATACGCCGGGTCAGGACTGTTGATCCACTGCTTGGCCCGCTTCCAGCTCACGCCCAAGCGCTGCAAAGCGGTACGCACGGCCTCGTGGCTCACCCGTTCGGCCGTCAAGCCCTGCGCAAAGCTGACCTTCGCCGCTAACTCCAGCGTCCAGAGGTTGGAGACTTGGCCAAAGTTGCGCGGGCTCTGGTGGAGCAAGGCCCGCAGCCGCTCGCTGGCCTCCGCATCAAAGGCCCGATGGATGGTGCGGGGCACGAACGAGCCAGCAACCAAGGCCGCCAGCCCGGCCCGGTTGAAGGCGTTGATCGCGTTCAGCGCGGTATCCGTATCGCAGCCCAGGTCGGTCGCAATCTGCGAGGCCCGCTTGCCGCTGGCACTGGCCAGCAGAATCTGGCACCTGCGCATCACAAAGGCATCTCGGGAGCGCAGCCCCGCCGTCAAAGCGGTGCGCTCCTCATTGGTCAAGGAACGAACAAAGATCGGTGATTTTGCCATGCCTGACATTATACCACGCCGATCAACCTGTCTGCAACTGCACTAGGGAGCCGTGGGTCTCGTCTACAGCGTCGGGGGGAGGAGCAGCATCTAGGAAGTCCAGACATCCGGGGTTGTATGCATCGGTGAGTTGGATGGCCGTTATCGTCGCGTCACCGGTGTTGCGCACGGTGATGGTGAACTCCAACACATCGCCCACGGCGATGGGGCCGGCCGGCGCGACCAAGTGCTTCTCGACCTCCATGCCGGGATGGGGTGGCAGCGTCTCAGTGGGGGTCGGCGAGCCGGTGCTGGTCGGCGTCGCTGTCGGCGTCCTGGTGCCCGTAGGGGTGGGCGTGGCAGTCATCGGCGTCTGGGTGCCCGTGGGGGTGTTGCTGGGCGTGGGCGTACGCGTGCGGGTCGGCGTCGCGGTGGCAGTGGGCGTGCGCGTGCGAGAGGGAGTAGCCGTCGGCGTAGGCAGGTACCAAACTACCTGCAGGTAAGGCCTATAGCCGGCGGCTTCATTGGAGTAGAAGCTGTGCCAGTGATAATTGGTAGAGCCGCCGCTCTCCTGGCCACGCATCTCCAAGCCGTAGTTCGAAGAGACCCCAAAGTTCTTGCCAAGCCAATAATCCCTCACTAAGCTAAGGACTGACCAGGACTTCCAGCCGGCGCTGGTGCCCACGCTAGTGCCGGTGTAGGAGGCAGAGGAAGGGCCGGGCCAACCCTGGGCGCAATTCCAAGAGGAAGTCACTCTGCGTATACCGATGAAGCTATTGCCATAAGCACCTGGCTTAAGATAGGCATAGAAGGTGGCCGAACTGACAATAGCATGGGAGGGTATGGACGACAGATTGAAGCCAAGGAAGGAGCGCTCTAGAACTGTGGGGCCGTCTGGCGGGTATTCATAGGAGACATGAAGTTCCGTTGAGCTGCAGTAACCGATGCCAGTTTCTGAGTTTACATAAGTGTCAATAACAGGATTACCAACGAAAGTGGCGTTTGGATCGGAGACGGCTGGGACGATGGCCATATAGCGGCCGCCGCCGAGGTCAATCTGTCGCATCTCGCCGTCTTCAACGAGCTTGGCGGCGAGGTCGGGATCAAGGGTAACTTCTTGGGGATCTACGGGCCGGGCTAGTACCTGAACTGATGCAAGGAGAGCAAGCAAGAGAAGCGAGGCAGCTACCAAGGCCGTTTTGCTCTTCATGTTCAGCCTCCGATGCGAGCGAGTTGTTAGAAGGCGGCACAATGAGAGAAAAAGAGCGAAAACGCGACTTACCGAGGCAAATCCACAGACGGCCAATCAGCGACGAAAGGCGTAGCCAGACAAGCTATGCGAAGAGATAGAGAAGGGTGTTCAATTCTCCGATTTGTTTTATATTATACCACCTTTAGTCAATTCTGTCAAGGTTTTTTGCGCTTATGCGCTTGGGTTAGGAGATCGTTGTCACGACCTGGCGCTGGCCTCTTGGTGCAAGGGTATAGCTCGTTTGCTCTTGGCGTAAAGAGCGGCTAGAATGGGTTTGGGTATGAGCACGCTTTCTGGAGGGCCTCTTTGAGAAGGCAAGAGTTCTCGCTGGCTGGCGAATATCGTTATGATCGTTCCAGCCCCTTGCGTTGGATCATCTCGCATATCCGGCGCTATTTCTACCTGCCCCTGATCATGGTTGTAGCCAGCATCCTGTCTAATTCGTTGATGAGCTACTCGCGCTTGCTGATCGGCCAGGCCTTCAGATGGGTTACAGGCCCAAGGCCCTTGTTAAGGGTTCTGGTTACGATTGTGCTGACGATGGCCGGCGCCTGGTTGGGACAGGCCTTGCTTAACCTGGGCCGAAACTTTTCTATGGAGACCCTGGCTCAGCTTCTAGAGCGAGACTGTCGGGACGAGCTCTATGTGAGCTTACTGGGCAAGAGCTTGACCTTTCATAGCCGGCAGCGCGTCGGAGACATTATGGCTCGGGCCACGAACGACGTGCGTCAAATCAACCTGATGGCCAGCCCGGGGATCAACCTGATCTTTGACTCGGCGATGAACGTCATCGTGCCCATCGTCACCATCGGAACGATCAGGCTTGAACTATTACTTGTCCCGATCCTCTTTGTCATTTTCTTGGTGATCACTCTACGGGATTACACCCGTAAGCTCAATCCGGTGTCGGATGCCATACGCCAGCAGTTTGGGGTAATGAACGCCGGATTGGCCGAGGCTATCTCGGGCATTGAGGTCGTCAAGGCCAATGCCCAAGAGAAACAGGAACAGGACAAGTTCTCAACGAACGCGAGGCGGGTGCGGGACCTGTCTGTACGGCGAGGCGATATTCAGGCTCGTTACTTTCCTTTCTTGGTCTATAGTGTGGCCTTTGCCGGGGCGCTTCTGCACGCCTTGCTTATTTATCTCCGTCACGACGGCTTTGACGTTGGTGACGTGATCTCTTACATGGGCCTGATGGGATTGCTACGAATGCCGACCTTCCTTTCCCTGTTCTCGTTCACCCTGGTGCAGATGGGCCTTTCCAGCGCCGAGCGCATCCTTAACGTGTTGAATGCCGAGACCGAGCTAGACGAGAACGAGGGCGGGGTACGGAAAACGATTCAAGGGGAGGTGGTCTTTGACGATGTCACCTTCGGCTATGACGCTAACGCGCCGGTACTCAAACACATCAGCTTCCGGGCGGCACCCGGAGAAACGATCGCCATCGTCGGCCAAACAGGGTCGGGCAAGACGACGCTGACGCGCCTCATCAATCGCGTCTATGATGTCAATGAGGGGCACGTGTACGTGGACGGGGTGGATGTGCGCGACTGGAGCCTGGAAAGTCTGCGTTCACAGATATCTACCATAGAACAGGATGTGTTCCTGTTTTCGCGTTCCATCGCCGAGAACATCGCCTTTGGCGTTGGACAGAAAGCCACCCAAGAGGAGATCGAACGCTGTGCCCGTGAGGCTCAGGCGCATGACTTTATCATGAGTTTTGCCGAGGGTTATCGCACAGAAGTAGGGGAGCGAGGGGTGACCCTTTCTGGTGGGCAGAGGCAGCGTATCGCCATCGCTCGCGCTTTTCTGGCTAATCCGCGTATTCTCATCTTGGACGATTCGACCAGCGCGATTGATAGTGCCACAGAGGACGAGATCCAGAAGGCGATGTATCGCGTCAAGCAAGGGCGTACTACGTTTATTATCACCCACAGGCTATCTCAAATCCGCTGGGCCGACCGCATTTTGGTCCTGCGGCGAGGCGAATTGGTGGACCAAGGGACTCACGAGGAGCTAATGGCCCGCTGCCAGGCCTATCGGCGCATTTTCGCTCTCTATGAGGATACTGCTTCCGCGCAGCCGGTGGCACGACGCGCCGGCGAGGCCAGGTAGCTAAACCATCTTACATTGAGGAGTTGGGAACTTGGGCTGGATCATGGCCGGACTCGATAAAGAGTCCTATGACCGACGGTATAGCGATCTCTATCTGCTGCGGCGCATATTGAGCTATTTTCGCCCACAAGCGAAGCCGATGGCCGTGGCTACTCTAGCGATCATCTTGCACTCTGTGTTTGATGCCACCGTCCCTTTACTGATCTCGCGGAGCATCGACCTTCTGGCGATGAAACCAACGGCTGGGAGGCTTGTTGCCCTGGTCTTGGGGGTGCTGGTCATCCAGTCCTCCTCTTGGCTGCTTAACTACCTCCGACAGACCCACTCGGTGCGTGCTATGAGTGACGTGGTGCTGAAGCTAGCCCAAGACGCTTTTCGCGCCGTTATCCAACAGGATCTCTCCTTCTTTGATGAGCAGCCTTCGGGCAAGATCGTCAGCCGTGTGACCTCGGACACTCAGGACTTTGCCAATACCGTAGATCTCACCATGAACCTGATGAGCCAGGTGCTCGTTGTGGTGGCCATCGCCATCATATCTTTCAGGATCAATGCCAAGCTCACCTTGACCATGTTGGCTATGAGCCCCTTCGTGGTGGCCATTGCCCTTAGCTTCCGGCACGTTGCCCGCAAAGTTACTTTGAATGCGCGGCGTATCCTGGCCAAGGTCAATGCCAATATCCAGGAGTCAGTCAGCGGCATCGCAGTAGCCAAAGGTTTCCGCCAAGAGCAGAGCATGTACCGCGAGTTCGCCGCCCTCAATCAGCAGACCTTTCGCGTCAACCTCGTGCGCGGCTTGACTTTACAAACGATCATGCCCTTGCTGGGGGGCACTTTTGGCATCGCCATGGCCATCATGCTGTACTTGGGAGGGCGAGGTGCTCTCAAGGGGGCGTTGGCGGCAGGGGGGCCTATGCCTCCAGGGGCGCTCACGGTAGGTGAGTGGTATCTCTTTATGCAGGCTATGGGTTATTTCTGGTTCCCGATGGTGGGGATCGCCTCGTTCTGGAGCCAGTTTCAGGACGGGCTTTCTGCGGCCGAGCGCGTCTTTGCCCTGATTGATGCCGAGCCTCGGGTCATTCAGCGCGACCATCGCCCCGTGCCCAAGCTTAAGGGCGAAGTAGAGTTTCGCCATGTGCGGCTGAGCTATACCGGCCAGGAGGTGGTGTTGCCCGATTTCTCGTTGAGGATAGAGCCGGGGGAAAGGGTGGCTTTAGTAGGACATACCGGCTCGGGCAAAACCAGCGTGGCCCGTTTGCTGGGCCGTTTTTACGAGTTTCAGGGCGGCGAGATCCTCGTGGATGGGCACGATATTCGCACCTTTGATCTGGCCCAGTATCGTCGCCAACTGGGATTTGTGCCCCAGGTGCCCTTTTTGTTCTCGGGCACTGTATTGGATAACATCCGTTACGGCGAGCCGGAAGCTACAGATGAGGAAGTTGAGAGGGCCGCGAGCCAGGTGGGCGGCGGAGATTGGCTGAACGATCTGCCCGATGGCCTGCAGACCGATGTGGGCGAACGCGGCTCGCGGCTTTCCATGGGCCAGCGGCAGCTCGTCGCCCTGGCGCGTGTGCTCTTGCGCAATCCGGCCATCTTTATCCTGGATGAAGCCACAGCCAGCATTGATCCCTTTACCGAGGCACAGATCCAGGAGGGTTTGGAGCTGGTGATGCGCAATCGCACTTCGTTGATCATTGCCCATCGTCTCTTTACGGTGAGGAGCGTGGATCGCATCATCGTCATGCGCGAAGGGCGAATCATTGAGGAGGGCGACCACGCTTCGCTGCTGGCGCAGGGCGGACATTACGCTGAACTATATAACACCTACTTCCGCCACCAGTCTCTAGAGTATATTGAAAGTGCCAAGCGGTTGTCTGCCTAGAATAAGCCATTGCGAAAGGGGTTCTCAAGCCAGGCCCCTGGGTGTCGGCACTGGGTGTGCTGCCCCGATCAGTAACAAGAGGAGCGATACCTAAGTGCTTTCCCGAGGTGTAAACGCCGGCCTCGGTGCTGTGGCCCCTCCGCTGAGGCTTTCAAGGTAGCAACGATAGGCATCGCCGACTGTCTGGATTTCCCAAGCGCTCTCGAAGGGAATAGAGACGCCGAGCTCTTCGAGACGCAGCATCATGGAGGCCAGGGCCAGCGAGTCAACTTGCAAATCCTGAACGAAGGAGGTCTCCGGCGTGAGCTTGTCCGGTGGAAGCATAAGCTCTTCGGCCAGAAGGGCCTGGAATTCCTCAAATGAGAGCGGAGCATTAGGTAGATTGGTCATCGGTCTGTAACTCCTTTAGAGCGATCTCCCGCAACTTGTACTTCTGCGGCTTGCCGGTTGAGGTGCGGGGAAATTCTTCCACGATGCGCACGTACTGGGGGATTTCATAAGCCTCCAAGCTCGCGCGGCAATGCGCCAGGATATCTTTCTCTCCAAGCGAAGCTCCCACTTCGGGGATCACGAATGCCCATACACTCTCTCCGCCGAGCGGATCCGGCACACCGACCACTGCTGCCTCGCGCACGCCGGGCAGGGCACTGATGTGAGCCTCAAGCTTGGCGGGGTGGATGTTCTGCCCGCCACGGATGATCATATCCTTTTTGCGACCCACGATACGGATATAGCCCTCGGCATCCATCACGGCCAGGTCGCCCGTATACAGCCAGCCTTGCTCATCTACAACCTCGCCGAGATTATGGCGATCTCCAAAGTACCCTAACATGAGGCCCTCGCCGCGACAAGCGAGCTCTCCGACTGAGCCGGGGGGTAGGGGTTGATGATCTTCGTCAACGATCTTGATCTCTATGCCCGGCATCGGTTGACCGACCGTCTCGGCCTGTCGGGAAGGGGAATCCTCCAGGCTGGTTGCGGCGATTCCCCCGCCAACTTCCGTCAGGCCGAAGCCGATGTGCACGGCGCAACCGAAACGGCGGCGGATCTCGCGGGCCAGTTCTGGCGGGCAGGGCGCTGCACCAGTAGCGCAGATGAGCAAGGAGGAGTAGCGGTAGCGATTGAATTCCCGGCTGCGCATCATGGCCACATAAGCCATGGGTACGGCGATCAAGATGGTCACTCGCTCTCGTTGGATGGCTTCCAGGGCATGTACAGGGTGAAAACGAGGCAAAATCACGAGTTTGTCGCCCATGAGGAGTGCCTGAAGCATAGCCTCGAGGCCGGCAATGGTGTGAAAACCGTTCGTGGACAAAAAGACTTGTTGTCTGCCGGCTGCTGCCAGTAAGCGCAGCCCATAGCGCACAAAGACGCGGATCCAACGATTTAAGAGCTTGAGGTTGGGCCAGGTCATCCAGGTCTCGCGCAACTTGAGGCTGGCCACAACCGGCGCGATAAGGCTGCGATGGCTGTGCATGATCCCCTTGGCCCTTCCGGTTGTTCCAGAGGAGTAGAGGATCGCCAGAAGGTCCCGACAGTTCACTTGGATCATCAAGTCCTCAGGAGAAGGGCTGGTGTCCAGCATGGCGCGAAACGACATCTCTGCGTTTTGGGGGGCATCGGTGACCAGCACATGATGCAAGGAGGGTAGCTCTTTCTGCAGAGCACGGAGCGCCTCCAGGCCCTCCGGCACTTCGAGGTCAGATGAGGTGATAACCAGCTTGGGCTGTAGCTCTCGCAGAAAGCCCTCCATCTCGTGGCGACGCAAACGGGGAGGCAAAGGGGCGATAACGGCACCTAAGAGGGCTGTGGCGAAGAAGACGTACACGAACTCCGCGGTTGACCACAATAGCGTGGCGATGCGATCTCCTTGACCTATGCCGAGTTCGCGTAGCGAATAGGCCAGCGCACGGACGCGCTGAAGAAGCTTTTGGTAGGTTATCCTTTCTTCACCCGCTACAAGGGCCACGCGCTTTGGGAAGCGAGAGGCAACTCTCTCCAGGGCCTGTCCCATCGTCATGTTGCTCGTTAGTTGCCCTTGTCCGCTCATCTTCCCCCCTTGACCGAGACGCTAAAAGAACAGTTGGTATAGCCGGTAATGCTTGTAACGCTCTGCCCCCAGCCTTTCGGCCAAGCGGACCACGGTGGGGTTATTCTCAGAGGTCAAAGAGCCTTCCAGCCAACGATAGCCCTTGCGGATCGCTGCTTGGACTGCCTCCAGGTACAGCAGCACGTCAATGCCCCGATGTCTGTACTCCTCAAGCACTCCCAACAATTTGAAGCTGACCACATCAATACGGCGGCTATACCACCATAGCTTGAACCAACCGAAAGGGAAAAGGCGGCCATTTAGACGCCAAAGGACCCGATTGAAATCGGGTATGGCGACCAAGAAGCCCACGGTTTTCCCCTCTGCTTCGGCAAACAAGGCAAGATCGGCATCTATCAGCGGGCGCATCTGATCGGCGAAACGGCGGAACTCGTCAGCGCTGATGGGCACGTACTCGGGAAGGTGTTGGAGGGTGGCATTGAACAGCTTGTGTACCAGGGCGACCTCATTATCCCAGTCTTCCAAGTGGACCTTGCGGATGCGCACCCATCCCTTTTCGCTCGCCGCCTTGAAAACGCGCAGAAGCTCCGGAGGGACGGCCTCCAAGTTGGGCCCTAGCTTGGACAGATCCACGCGCCAGGCGTAGCTGTCGCGGTATTTTTGCAAGCCATAGCGCTCCAAGAACGTCTGATAGTAAGGGGGTGTATGGGCCTCTAGCATGGCCGGTGGACAATCGGCCCCCGCGATGAGCACGCCCGGCTCATCCAGGTCGCTGAAGTTGGTCGGGCCGCGGAGGCCGACCATACCCCAAGAGCGAACTCTTTGGCAAGCGACGTCTAAGAGTTGTTTGGCGACCTGATAATCATCAATGACCTCAAAGAAGCCAAAGCCTCCCATGTGCTCGCCGAGATATTCGTTGCTGCGCTGATCCACAAAGGCAGCGATAGTGCCCACCGGCTTCTTACGGCGGTAGGCGATAAAGAGCTCCACCTGTGCGTGGGACAAGAAGGGATTCTTACGCGCATCCAGGCGCTCAAGCTGGGCAGAGATGAGAGGAGGTACCCAGTTGCGGTCATTGCGGTACACCTGCCACGGGAAGCGCACAAAGGT
>Ga0315298_1008383_pt1 | contig 13200 bp, 13 predicted proteins | sample WHS_1_MG_FD_203077 | JGI IMG/M metagenome (GOLD analysis project Ga0315298, IMG submission 203077) | Extremophilic microbial mat communities from Washburn Hot Springs, YNP, Wyoming, USA - WHS_1_MG | ecosystem: Environmental > Aquatic > Thermal springs > Hot (42-90C) | place: USA: Wyoming...
TGGGAGTCCACTTCGCCTCGGGGCTGGCTGGCGATGCTTCGAGCGTTGTCCAGAGATGGCAAGATTCCCGAACGCTTGCCCGACGACTTCGTGCAGCGGCTGTACAACTGCACCCTTTGCGGAAAGTGCGCCCAGGTTTGCCCGGCCCATATCGATCTGCGCAGGCTATGGATAGAGCTACGCCAGGAGGCCGTCGAGAGAGGGCAGGGGCCTGATTTCGTTAGCCGTGTGTCCGAAGTCGTGGGAAGAAAGCACAACGTCTTCAACATGCCCAACGATGAGCGAGCGGAGTGGGTGGAGTTTATGGCCGATGCCCCCGATGACCGTTATCAGAAGGAGGAGGCCGAGGTCCTTTACTACGTGGGCTGCGTCTCCTCCTTTTCTGCCGCCGCTCAGGGCATCCCCAAGGCGCTGGCCAAGGTTCTGGAGGTGGCGGGCGTCGATTTCGGCATTCTGGGCGGCGAGGAGTGGTGCTGTGGTTTTCCTCTGATCGCGGCGGGACAGCGCGAGGAAGCCAATGCGCTCATCGCTCACAACATCGAGCGACTCAAAGAGTTGGGAGCCAAAATTGTCGTGTTCAACTGCCCCTCGTGCTTTCACGCCTGGCAGCACGAGTACCATCTCGAAGGGGTGGAGTTACTGCACGAGACGCAATTCCTGGCTCGACTCGTCGCCGACGGGAAGCTCAAATTGGGGGATGTTCCCGTCAGAGTCACCTATCACGATCCGTGCGACTTGGGACGGAACTCAGGCGTCTACGAGGAACCGCGACAGGTCTTGGGCTCCGTTCCAGGGCTGGAGCTCGTCGAGCTGCTTCACAACCGAACGGAGGCACCCTGCTGTGGCGGAGGCGGCGACTTCGAGATGCTGGAGCCAGCGATGACGCATCGCATCGCCACCCACTTGATCGAGAAGGCGCATCGCGCCGGTGCCGAGAGGTTAGTGGTGGCCTGCCCGCAGTGCAAGCGTACGTCGCTGAGTGGCGCCGAGAGCCTGGAATCGTCGCTTGAGATTGTGGACATCGCCGAGCTGGTGCTGGAGGCAGCGCGGGCTTACCGAACGAGTGAGGATGTAGTTCACCGACAAAGCAGCGTGTAGGAACGCTTCACAAACAACGAGCTAGGAGACTACAATGGCTAAAGCCGATGAAATTGAATTACCAGGGGACCTGTTCTATGAGCGTAAAGATCACCTCTGGGCGCGTCTGGAGGACGGTAAAGTCAGAGTAGGCCTCGATGCGCTGGCCCAGAAGTCGGCAGGGCCTGTCAAGCACATCCAGCTGAAACCAGTGGGTACGCAAGTGGCCAAGAAACGGATGTTCGGAACGATCGAGGCTGGCAAATACGTCGGAGGACTGCGTGCTCCAGTAGGCGGCGTGCTGGTCGAGACCAACGAGAAAGTGATGGCTAGGCCTTCGCTGGTGAACGATGACCCGTACGGAGAGGGATGGCTCGTGGTAATTGAGCCAAGCAACCTAAATGAGGACCTGAAAGACCTGGTTCACGGGGAAGCCGAGGTTCAGGTCTGGCTGGACGGAGAAGTCAAAGAGTACCGGCGCAAGGGCTTGTTGAAGGACTGAGATGCCACGCGCAGTGATCGATCCAGCCCTTTGTCGTCCGGAGGTATGCAACAGCGGGAAATGCCCGGCCAGGAAGTCCTGTCCAGTGAAGGCCATCTGGCAGCCAGAGCAAGGAGAGATGCCATTTCTGGACCCTGGTCGCTGCCACGGTTGTGCGAAATGTCTGGCGGTTTGCGACTTCAAGGCCATCCGCCTCGTCTGAGGACAAGTCAATGGTGACGGATGAAAAGCAGAGCCGAGCAAAGCGAGTGATGGTGGTGGTCGCCCATCCGGACGACGCGGAGTTCACGTCGGGAGGGACGCTGGCGAAATGGGCGGCAGAGGGAGCGGATATCCGCTATGTGGTGTGCACCGACGGGAGCAAGGGCGGAGACGACCTGCAGATCGACGATGTGGCCTTGCGGGACTTACGAGAAGCGGAGCAGCAGGCGGCTGCCGAAACCATGGGGATCAAGGAGGTGGCGTTCCTGCGATATCCGGACGGGGACCTCGCATCGGCCAGTGACCTCCGCCGGGATCTGGTCGTGCTGATCCGTCGCTGGCGCCCCGATATCTTGCTTACCTGGGACGCGTGGCGGCCATACCAGTTGCATCCGGATCACCGGGCGGCAGGTCTCGCGGCCGTCGAGGCGGTGCTGGCGGCGGGGAATCCTCGTCGGTTCCCCGAACTAGCAGATCAAGGGCTGAAAGCCCATCGAGTGGAAGAGATTTACCTTTTCGGCACCGACGCCCCGGACACCTGTGTCGATATCTCGGATACCTTCGAGCGCAAGCTCAGAGCGATAGCCTGTCACCGCAGCCAGGTCGGCGATGCGAGGGGAGTAGTGGTCCAGATGGATGCGTGCAACCGGACTCTCGGCGAGCAAGATAGCGCCACCTACGCCGAAGGGTTCAAAGTACTGCACCCCTTCTGTGAGAGGTGATGTTAATATCCAGGGCCTCGTGGGGGCTCAAGCGTTACAGGCTAGCAATGATAATCCAGATGAAACGATAGTGAGGGGCAAAGGAAATCAGGTTGGTCGAGGGGAAGTCGAAAACTGGAGGGGAACGATGGCACGTATAGACGGCAAGACCACAATCGTACTTGGGGCCGGCGTGGGGGGCCTCGTCACCGCCAATGAGCTGGCTAGACGGCTAGGTCGCCAATACCGGGTGATCCTGATAGACAAAGGAGCGGAGTATCTCCATACTCCTTCCCTACTGTGGGTGATGGTTGGGCTGCGCCAGCCGCGCCAGATCACCAAGGAGCTGAGGCGAATGGTCAGGCCGGGGGTCGATCTGGTACAGTCAGAAGTGCTTGAGGTCGACGCCGAGCGGCAGCAGGTGAGGACAGGGAACGGTGCAATGGGCTACGACTACCTGGTGGTGGCCCTCGGCGCCGACACGGCGCCGGGTAGCATGCCTGGTTTTGAAGAAGCTGCCCACAACTTCTATGACCTTGAGGGAGCGGCAAGCCTTGCAAAGGACCTGGCGCGTTTCGATGGAGGCAGGGCCATCGTCGCCGTCTCGTCTCTCCCCTACAAGTGCCCGGCCGCACCTTACGAGGCGGCCCTGCTTCTGGACGATGCCCTGCGCCGCAAAATGGTGCGGAGCAAGGTGAACATCCAGGTGTTTACCCCCGAGCTACAGCCGATGCCGGTGGCGGGGCCCGCGGTGGGCAACGCAGTCAAAGGCATGCTCACACGACAAGGCATCAGTTACCACCCGGGCGTCCAGGTCGTCTCAATGGATGGCCAGCGAAAGGAACTGGTATTCAAGGACGGCTCTAGAGCTGGCTTCGATCTCCTGGCTGCCGTCCCGCCGCATCGGCCTCCCAGAGTCGTGAAAGAGTCGGCGCTGGCGAACGAGGCGGGCTGGATTCCGGTGGATCGAAGGACCCTCCGGACTCGATTCGAGAACGTCTATGCCATCGGGGACGTGGCGGCCATCACCCTCCCGAACGGAAAGCTCCTTCCCAGAGCCGGAGTCTTTGCTCACGCTCAGGCCATCACTGTGGCAGGCACCATCGCGGGCCAGATTTTGGGCGCTCCAGAGCGCGAGTTTGACGGAGTGGGCTTCTGCTGGGTGTCGATGGCTCGCGGCAGAGCGGGATTTGCCAGCGGCGCGTTCTACGCCGAACCGGAGCCGGCGATGAAGTTACAGAAGCCCGGATGGCTTTGGAGCGCCGGCAAGTTGCTGTTTGAGCGGTACTGGATGGGCGAGGGGCTGAATCGCAAGGCGGCGGAGCTCGGGCTGTTGTTGGGCAGCCGTTTGCTTGGAATACCTGTTGCCCTGTAGGTTGCACTCTGGCACGATAGCCAGTTGCCTGGCGTTATTCACTGGATGGAGCGTTGGGAGTGAAGCCTATCTATCTCGACTACAATGCGACCACTCCACTGGACCCCGCAGTGGAGGAGGCGATACTGCCATACTTGAAAGGTGGACTTGGCGGTAGCTTCGGGAATCCCTCTAGCTCGCACGAGTATGGTCGGGAAGCGCACTCCGCTGTCGGCACGGCGCGGGAACAGGTGGCGGAGCTACTGGGTTGTATGCCGCATGAAATCGTTTTTGTTGGCTGCGGCAGCGAGGCGGATAATATGGCGATAAAGGGAGTGGCGGAGGCGTACCGAGGCAAAGGTAATCACATCATCACCTCTCAGATCGAGCATCCCGCTGTTACCAACGTGTGCCGTTACCTGGAGCGGCACGGCTACGAAGTGACTTACCTGCCCGTGGACCAGTACGGCCTGGTCGATCCGGCTGTGGTCGAGGCGGCCATCACGGAGCGAACAATTCTTATCTCGATAATGCACGCCAATAACGAAGTCGGGACAGTGGAGCCTATCGCGGCCATCGGGTCTATTGCCCACAGCCGAGACATTCTCCTCCATACCGACGCGGCGCAATCGGTGGGCAAGATACCCGCCAAGGTCGATGAACTCGGCGTGGACCTGCTGACGGTGGCCGGGCACAAGCTGTACGCTCCCAAGGGAGTAGGTGCCCTCTACGTTCGTGCGGGCACGAAGCTTGAGCCCCTCATCCACGGAGCCGGCCACGAAGGGGGCCGACGTGCGGGCACTGAGAATGTGCCTCACATCGTAGGGCTGGGCAAAGCGTGTGAGGTCGCGGCAAATACAATGTCCGAGTATATGCCTCGACTGCAAGCGCTCCGCGAGCGCCTGCATGGACTTCTCGCCGCAGGCGTAGATGGCTTGAGACTGAATGGCCATCCCACCGAGAGGTTGCCCAACACGCTCAACGTTAGCTTTCCAGGGGTGGACGGCGAAGCGCTTCTAACGCGAACTCCGCAGCTAGCAGCATCAACCGGCTCGGCCTGCCACGCTGGGCGAACGGAGCCGTCGTCAGTATTGCTGGCAATGGGCGTGTCGCGAGAGATAGCGCTAGGAGCTGTCCGATTAAGCCTGGGTAAGTTCACTACCGAGGTAGGCGTTGATCTTGCTGCAACGGCGCTTATTCGCGGGGTCGGGGAACTGCGTAGCTAACTCGAGGAAGCTCGCAGCAGTCAAGGATCAATTGATCCAGATGTATTGCTTAATGCTGAATGTATCGGACATATTCAAGGAGGCGAAGAGTGAGAAAGTGTGGCCGACCGGATCCTGGATCAATAGAGAACGCCCTGGAAACCCTTGGGTTAGAACCAGGAGCAAGCGAAGTTGAGATCAGGAGAGTATTTCGTCGTCTTGCCTTCGACAATCATCCGGATAAACATCCCGATGATGCTTTTAAGGAAGAACGTTTCAAGCTGGTGGCAAAAGCCTACGAGATACTAACTGATCCCAAAGGTATTGGGCGGTATCAAGTGTTGGAAGACTTGGGAAATAACCGAAACGATGTGGAAACAATTATGCGCGATGATGATAAGTGGCGGTGGGATCAGTTCTCTGGACTCTTTGTCTGAATCGTCACGTCCACCTTGCCAGACGGGTAGCTGGATGGCTAACCCGATACACAGAGCCCGATTTGAGTAAAGACAGAATCGAACGCGGAATCGGACGGAATGCAGCGAGAACGGCCTTTGATAGCTTGGCCAGAGAGTACGACCTCTGGTATCGGACGCCACTCGGGGCGCTGGTCGACGCTCTGGAGAAGGAGGCCATTTTCTCGTTGGCAGACGTACAGATCGGAGAAACGGCGCTCGACGTAGGTTGCGGCACAGGAAACTACGCGCTGGAACTGGCCCGGCGCGGGGCTCGTGTTCGGGGAATCGATTCCTCACCCAGGATGCTGGAAATCGCGCGCTGGAAAGCCCAGGAGCAAGGACTGCCAGTCGAGTTTATGCACGGTTTCGTCGAGAAGCTGCCATTCCCTGATCGCACTTTCGACTTGATAACCTGCGTCACTGTCTTGGAGTTCGCAAGCTCACCGGAAGATGCCGTGGCTGAGATGGTCCGAACATTGAAGCCAGGCGGACGGTTGGTAGTGGGGGTTCTCAATGCCTGGAGCCTTTGGGCGGTTGCGCGGCGAATGGAGCGGAAAGAGACGATTTACTCGCGCGCTCACTTTTTCAGTCCATTGGCGCTGGCAGCCCTGCTGCGTCCTTACGGGAACGTCGCGTGGCAGACGGCTGTCTTCATTCCGCCGTGGGGCGTCAGGCCCAAGCCGATGGCGGTGAGAGTCACCGAGTTCCTGGGCAGGCTACTACTCAAGCCGTTCGGCGCCTTCATCGCTGCGCGGGTCGTGAAAGGAAGGTAGATCGTGAAAGTAAGTTGTCAGTTCGCGCTATATCCCTTGAAACAGGAAAACGTAGGCGAGGTCCTCGGCGAGACAATGCTGGAGCTAGACCGACTTGGGATTTCGTACCAGTTGGGCAAAATGAGTACGGAGATTCGGGGAGAAGAGGATCAGGTCTTTTGTGCCTTGCGCCGTGCGTTTCATCAGGCGGCCAGCCATGGCGAGATAGTTCTGGTCGCCACTGTCTCCAACGCGTGTGGCTAACAAGAACATCTTTTGACTTCCACTACTCGCCTTTACAACGTCTTCTTATTCGCATTCTAGAATATAGTTCAAGGAAACCAACCAACAAACGCAAACTCCGAAGATAGAACGACGAGTGACACGGTGTGGACCGTCTGGGCGGTACCAGGTGTTCTGATCGCAACTTTCATATCGCTGCCCCTCCTTTCGAGCCGAGCGATGACGGTGAGGCTGCTACCTTGAGTAACAAAGGATTTCGCTCCAGGTATCCCACCTCACGGGCCCAAGGTTCTAGAACCACGGAATCCCCAGCAGGTTCACCCCCAGGCTTATTGCCACCGGCAGCAGCACCGAGGTCAGGATCGGTGGGATCTCGAAGGCGATGGCCATGCCGGTTCCACGGATGACCGCTCGGCCTTTAGCTGCCTCAAGCGAGTAGCGAAGGTTCTCGCTGGCTTCCTTCGATGCGCGCAACAGGGTCTCCACGAGTCCGATGCCGGCCCGATTCTCGGCGTGGACCAGGAGGGTGAAAAGGTCGACCACCGCCTGAACGCCGGTGCCTCGGCCGACGTGGAGCAGGGCCTGCGCGAAGGGATAGCCCTGCAGGTCGATGAGTCGAAAGGCGTGGGCCATCTCCTGGTGGAGCGGACCGTCTCCCTCCTCCGCCACCGCTCGCATCGCGTCGGATAATCGTCTCCCCGTGCCCATGATGCGGTTCGCCAGTTGCGCGGCGAAGAAAGGTAGGCTCACATAGATCTCACGCTTGCGCGCCTCCGCTCTTCGCCTCAGCGAAATCAGCGGGAGCCGGTATCCGAGAAGGACCGCCATTCCCACGAGCACCACCGCGAAGCCGATGTCCGCCCCGCTCACCAGGTACCCGAAGGCCACCACTGCTGCCCAGAGCATTGACGACGCTTGCTGCCGTGCCCGGAAGGCTTCGACGCTCACCGCCCGCATCCCTCCCTGATCCAGCAGGTCCCGCAGCTCCCTGGCCCTGGCGTCGCTTTCCGGCGACTGGCGGTAGCGAAGACGCTGGCCCAGAGGCCAGGCCAGCCGATAGGCCAGAGTGCTGGTGGCATCTTTGTTTAAGGGAAGCTCTCCCCGCGCCAGAGCCACGAGTTCCGGCAGGAAGTAGAAGAGCCCCAGAAGCGCGAGCAGCGAGAGATAGCTCACCTCATCCCCCTACTGCGGCCTGATGTTGATGGCCTGGGCTACGGCATTGATGGCGTCGCGAACACGCCCGCCCAGCAGGGTGAAGGCTGCCACCACCGCCAGGGCGACGAAGCCGACGATTAGGCCATACTCCACCGCCGTTTGGCCTTCTTGCCCCGATACGTTCAGTCTGCGAAGTATCGGGGCTTGCCGGTTCAGCCGCCGCGCCAGGTCTTGGAGCAGCACCTGACCTTTTATCCACCCCTTCAAGAGCATCTCCTCCACGTCACGTCCTCCTTTCTTTGTTTTGTGGTCTATTAGCCGTTCGACAGTCACACCTTGACCCCCTTTATGAGATTGGCCAGCCGTCCCTGGCGAGTGACCATAAGGACGCCGATCCAGGAGTAGGCTAGCATCGCCACCACGAGACTCTGCCCCAGGGTTGTGCGAAACATCAGGTCCGCCACCTCGGGGCTGATAATCCGCCACATCGCCAGCATCGCTATAGGAATCGCCGCCAGAACGTACATCTGGCTCACGACCAGCGAGAAAGACGCCCGGATAGAGCTGCGCAGGGTGCGTTGCTCACGGATGTGATCCCTCACATGCCCCAAAAGCTGCGAGGTTTGTCCTTCGGTTCCGCTGGTAGCGGCGGCTACGAACATATCGAAGGCCGGATGGGCTACTCTGGCGCCGGCCGAGCGCAGCGCTTCCGCCAGGGTGTGATTTGTCTCCTGTAGCTCTTCCACCAGTCGCACCAACTCCGGACCGAGAGGCGCGGGGAGAATACAGTGCAACCTTCTCGTTCCGCCGATATTCTCTTCCTCCACCAGCTCGCCGAGAGCCGAGCGAAGGTTGCGGCCCGAGGCCTGGAGCAGGTTGATCAGGATGGACAGAAGTTTGTCCATCTGCTCCTCGATGGCCTCCTCCCGGCTGCGTTGATTCATGGTCACGTAGCCGATCGGCACGATCAGCGAGGCCAGGGCGATCTCGGCCGCCAGAAGATCACCCCCCACTAGCCAGCGTGTAAGCACGAAGACGGCGGCCACGTTCCCAGCACACACTCCCAGGTACTCGACGGTGGCCACGTCGTGCAGCCCTCCTCGGTTCAGCCATCGGCGCAAGCGCGTCGGGAAGCTCTCCTCGGACGGGAACTGCAGCGCGAGAACGCGGTCGGCCTGCCGGAGGTTGGTGCGAAGCTCGGTCGGGCCGGGAATGGAGATACGGCGCGAGCCGTAGAAGGCCATCAATACTCCCACGCCCACGAGACACGCCACCGCAAAGGCCGCAAGGCTTATCACGATATTTCTACTCCTTTCTTCGCCGACGAAATCGATCCCACTGAAAACACAAAGAGCACCTCGCCGCAGGTGCTCCTCTTTTCGAGGAGGGCTTGCGATGGCTGCCCCGCACCAGGGTCGGTGGCTCCCACTTCGAGTGGGAGGGCCGTGCCCTCGTTGGCATCGTGCGCCTGGACTAATTCCAGGTATTATTCCCTTCCAGCTACGACGAAACTCTCTCTGATCTCTCCCGTCTTCCTGTCGACGAACACGGTTATGACTATCGCTCGGTGCCGGCGCATCGCTTCCTGATGGCTTCGCACCAGGCTCACTATGGCACGAGCGAGGCTTCGCTCCAAATTGTTATTGTCCGGGGAAGCTGACACGCTCCTGCCGGCGATAGGTGTATTGGCCACTTCAATCCCTCACCAATCTGGGCGATTCGACGCCGTACCGCCGGCATCGCTCTACTAACCTCGGCGAAAGCTCTCCTCCCAGGCAGCGCAGGCGCTGGCCATCGTAGACGAACAGCTCGCCGGTCTGGATCTGTCCGGTTGACCAGTCGATGCCCGTGACCACGTGGATCTCGGTTACCTGACGTCGTACCCGGTAGCGCCCCTTGTCAAGCTCTTCGAGGACCTCTCGCTGAAAGATAACCAGGTCGATGGCGCTGTAGATCTTGTAGTAGAGCATCCGCTCGGGCATATCGCGGCGCATTCCCATGTACATCAGCGAGAGCAGGCGTACGAAAACGTCCCGCGCGTCGTTGGCGTGAAGGGTCGTCAAGCTCCCTTCGTGGCCCGTGCCCATCGCCTCCATCATCTCCAGCGCCGCTCCGTCGCGCACCTCGCTCACCACGATGCGATCGGGTCGCGCTCGCATCGCGTTGACGATGAGATCGCCCACTGTCACGGTCTTGCCCCCTTCGGCGGAAGCGCGCCTTGTCTCCCACACTACATGATTGGGATTGGTGTGGGGCAGCTCGCTCGGTGCCTCGATGTAGACGATGCGCTCTTTCGCGGGGATTCGTTCCGTCAGGGCGCACATCGTGGTCGTCTTGCCCGAGGAAGTTCCCCCGGCGATGACGACGTTGGCTCGCGCCGCCAGCATCGCCAGCAGGAAATCGGCGGCCTGCTGTGACAGGGTGCCCCTGACCACGAGGTCTTCCAGCGCCAGGGGCTTCTCGGGAAACACACGCAAGGTGACGCCGTAGCCGTAGAGGTTGATGCTCTTGTCGACGATGTTGATGCGCATCCGCGATCCCGAGAGCCGGGCGTCCACAAGGGGATTGAGCGGGCCGATGTTCTCGCCGCTCTCCCGAAGCAGCAGCTCCACGGTTCGGGCCAGCTGTTCCTCGCCGAGGGGCGGAATCGAGATTCGCTCGTCACCGCGATAGACCCACGCCGAGCGCGTCCCGTTGATCATAATCTCGGTGGTGCCGGGCATTTTGCGATACTCGTCGATGACGCCAAGGCCCAGGACCGTCTGGAGCACGCTGCTCAGCACCGCCTCCACGTCCAGGGGTTGATTGCGTAGCTGCCGCTGCAGCCTCTCGCTCTCCATCAGCTCCCGGGCGATGGCTTCGGCCGAGGTCCCGTTCTTCCCTGACACGCTGGCCTCCATCAGTCGGCGACGCACCTCGTCGGCCAGCCGTTCCACCAGCTCGGCATCGGCAGCCCCTCTGGTCGGCTTTTCGAAGCTATCGCGCACCCCACGGCGCAGGGCAAAGCCCTTGCTGATCGGATCTCGCTCGTCCATCAGCCCCTCCTGAAGAAAGCGAAACGTTTAGGCTGCGGCACGAAGACTTCGGGCAGCGGCCCCAGCTTGCGCACCATCTCGGCCATAGCCACGGTGAACGGCGTGCTTCGCTCGGAGAGGACCGCCGGCCTGCGCTCCATTCGAGATGCTTCCACCTCGGCTGTCGCCAAAGGAATCTCCCCCAGCTGCGGCAGGTTCCCCAGGAGCTCGCGAATCTGTCCGCCCGCGAGGCCCACCCCAGGCTCCACCTTGTTGGCCACGAAGCGGACCTTCTTCTCCCCCTGGGCCACTTTGGTCAGGTCGCCGAGCGACTCGGCCACCATCTCCACCGTCTGAGGGCTCGGGGTGGTCACCACCGCGATCACGTCGGCCTTGCGCAGGGCAGCCGCGTGGGAGGGCAGGTTGAGGTCCTGGCCGATGTCCACTACGACGAAGGTGTACATCCGCGCCAGCGCGTCCAGGATGCGGGCGAAGAGCTCCGGACTCCCCAGATGGTCGTCGATCCACTGCTCGTCCACCGGCGGGGCGAAGAGCAGGTTGAGCTCCCCCTCGTGCCCGCCGTGGCGCCGGTAGATCAAGAGATTCTGGCGAATCAGCTCGGTGAGCGCCGGATCGTTGGTTTCTACCGAGGCGTTGACGCACAGCCGAAACAGGTTCTTCACCTGGTCGTGCTGGGTGAAAGGAAAAAGCCGGAACTGGATGGAGCCCGTGGCGCAGAAGTCCACCAGCACGGTCGGATGGTGGCCGATGAGCGCCAGGGTCGCCGCCGTCTCCCGGGCCATAGTGGATTTCCCCACGCCCCCGGCCCGACTGTGGAACACGATGATCCGATCCTTGATCACCTGCAGCCGGTCCCTTACCTCGCGCACCACAAGATTGCCTGATGGCTGACGAAGTTGCTCGGCCCTGACCCGCGCCATCTGAATCTTGAGGATGAGCTCGTCGCCCTCGAAGGGCGGTGACTGCACATCGACGAAGCCCATATCGCGCAGGGCTGATGCCGTCCACCTTCCTGTCGACGTGAGGCCGATGCACGTCGCTCCGCTAGCGACGAGGACCGTCTCCACCGTACGCCGCGAGAGGCCGGGCATATCGGCGTCGATCAACACCACGTTGGGCTGCTCTCGCTTGAGCGCGTCCATCAGGAGCGGCAGCCGCGTATACCAGCCTACCAGGATGATGTGGTACTGCGCGTTGGCCCGCAGGTGCTCGTAGATGGCGTCGTGCCATTCGCCGCTCGACGTGGCCAGCGCCACTCGGGTCTGTTCGATCGGTTGAGCCTGCTCCTCAGCCAAAGTCCTCCTCCTCTCTACTGCTGCCCGAGATTCGTGCCTTTGACCTGAATCACCGGCAGCCAGCGCGTTCGGCCCGATTCCAGGATCTCCTCCTTGACCTCGGACCAGAGGAGAGCGTCGGGGTCCGAGACCCTCACCTGGCCCACCACCCGCCACCGCTGCACCGGCTCTCCCGTTACCGGATCTGTATCCCAGTAAGGCTCTTTGACGTCCTCCCAGTGCCAGCGGTCCGTCTCCCATAGCTGTCGCTCGTACTGCACTCGCCAGCGGCGCGTCACCTGTACTTTGTAGGCGTCCAGATCGCCGCCCACTTCGGTCCGGCATTCGCTCGGACAGGGCTGCCCGTGCGAGCTCCAGTTGTAGGTATGGCTGGGCCGATAGTTGTACTCCTCCAGGCCCGAGCCGTCCCCGAAGTCCCAGCGCGTGGGCTGCTCCTCGATGGCGATGATGTTCTCCCCCTGCCCAGGGTCGGGCTGTCCTCCGGTCACCTGATAGAAGGTTTCCAGGTGCACCACGCTACGCGCTGGAGATATCCTCAGATCGCTGGAGGGCGCGGGCGGGGCGTAGCCTTTCCAGTAGGTTGGCCTCTCTGTTTCCGGCGCTGGGCCGGGAGGCGGTGGCGGTGAGGGCGCGGGTTCGACCGGCGCACAGGGATGATCGGCGGCGAAGACCCAGAACTCGTTGGCCAAGACCCAACTGCCACCCCGCACCTGCCAGTACTTGTTCCAGTACCAGGTTCCCGCCGCCAGATTCGCGTCCCCCGGGCAGGCGAAGCGCCGCCACTGGGGAGCGGTCCCGTCGTTGCGCCAATCAGGGCCCGGTTCTGCCGCCACCGGCCCGGCTCCCGAGACGATATCGCCTCGCGCGGTGGCCGTGCTCGTGGTCGTGCCATCGCGGAAGACGGCGTAGATGCCACTGCCGGTGTAGACGTTATCCACCACCACGGACGTGACGTAGTGGTAGCCAGGATCGAGCGGCGGCCATTCGGTAGCATCTGCATTAGCAATGGTCGGCATCAGAGCTACAAGCACGGCGACCGAGACCACTGCTTTCAGGCCCATTAGCATCGCCTTCATTGCGCGCTCCTCTCCGTATCGAGCGAATCGTGCGCAACTGGAGTCCCGGACATTCCAGGATGCCAACGTGGTTCCCGGAGGGAAAGATTGGCAGCCAGCAGTATGGCCAGTACCGCGAACGGCAAGACTATCGGCAACACGAGGCT
>Ga0315298_1008385_pt1 | contig 13200 bp, 11 predicted proteins | sample WHS_1_MG_FD_203077 | JGI IMG/M metagenome (GOLD analysis project Ga0315298, IMG submission 203077) | Extremophilic microbial mat communities from Washburn Hot Springs, YNP, Wyoming, USA - WHS_1_MG | ecosystem: Environmental > Aquatic > Thermal springs > Hot (42-90C) | place: USA: Wyoming...
GTATTTTTCTGGCAATATAAAAATTGGAAAACTCTTTGACTAAATCAGCTTTAGTTACTTTTAAATTCTCGTTCTTATTATAAACAAAATATTGTAATATCTCTCTTTCTTGGGAAGGTTCGTTGCCTTTGTACCAACACAAGTAATTTAAGGTCATTATTGAGGAAGAAAAATGGGCAAAACTTCCCAAGGGAATAAGATTAAACTTCTTCCCGCCTGAGTCTTTAACAATAAACTCAGCTATTTCTTGATTAAGATAAAATGATTGTCCGAGATTGTATTTTTGGGACGCAAGGGTGTCTTTGCCAGTAAAAACAAAAAAATTATTTTTTAAAAGAAAATAGAAATTAAAAATGCTTAAAATAATTAATGAAAAAAGAGCAAGTTTTCCAAAACGCCAACTTAAAAGACTTTCAGTTACCACTCCCAATAAAAGTGCGATTGCTCCAAACAAAACTGGAACATAAGATTCAGAGGGCGCGCCGTGAATGAGAAATCCTAAAAAAGGAATAAAAATCCAAAGGAGAAGCAAACTGATACTTTTTTCTTTTAGGCTTCCCTTTTTTTCTCTAAACTCTCTAAAATACCCTTTTAATAAAAAGAAACATCCTAAAACAAAAATACCAATTGAAAACTCAACGCTTGGCCAAAAAATAATTCTCGACAAAGCAGAGAAAATAATTTTTAGCTTTTCATAAAAGGAAATACCAGGACCTTTTTCTCCGATTAGAATGCTGACAGGTGGTAGTTTGTGTATCACCCAGGCAATAAAACCAACTGTCTGCGTCCAACCGTTTTGAAAATCGTAGATAATTTTTGGTAGCCAAGTAAACAAAAAAGCAACAAATGAAAAAAACAACAATTTGAAGTTGACTTGCTTTCGATATTGGTAAAGCCAAATTATTAGAATTGGTAATAAAACCAAATTAGACAATTCCAGTTGCATTAAAAGACCAAAAAGAAAAAAAGACAAAACAACTAGTTTAACGTTTTTCATCATTTTCCAGAGCGAAAACATAAAAATAATCGTAAAAAGAGAAATCAAGCTTTGGTGATAAGGATAACGGTCAAAAATTACCACTAAAGGTGAGGTTGCATAAAAAAGCGCAGACAATAGGCCTGCCTTTTCCGAAAAAAGTTTTTTTCCTAAAAAATAAATTGCAAGAACCCCAAAAACTCCTAAAATTCCGACAAAATACCCACCACTTAAGGGATTGTATTTTCCTAACCATAGAACAATTGAAAGAAGATAAGTAAAAAAAGTTCCTTGGTGGAGCCAAGGTACGCTCGTTGGAATTCCGACAAGGGGGAAAATTTTTTTAAGGGCAATGTCTCTGGCTGCTAAAAAATCCCAAGCTACATCTCCACCAAATGGCATATATTGAGAAACTTTATAAATTCTTAAAAAAACCGCTAAAAACAAGATTAGTACTTTGTATTTTTCGTACTTTTTTTCTGAGCTAAAAATTTTTCTAAAAATTTTTTTCATTTTTTACCTTTGCTTTAAAAAGAAACTGGTAGGAAAAAAGATTGGGAAAAAATTTTGATAAAAAAAGACTGATTTTAGGAAAACCGCCGCTTACCGGATCGAAAGAAAAATAAACAATTTCATATCCAGCATTATCCAAAAGTTTGGAGAAAGTACTTTTTGTAAAGAAATGAAGATGATTTTCGTCAAAGATTCCGTATTTTTCATATTCAAATTTTCCCAAAATAATTTTTAAGCGAGCTGACCAATGAACGCTATTGGGCACAGTGGCAACTAAAAAACCACCCGGTTCGATCAAGTTAACCCATTGTTGCAAACAAACCAAAGGATTTTTTAAATGCTCAATAACAGAAGAAGCTAAAATTAATTTAAATCTTTTGTATTTTTTCAACTTTTGGTAAATACGATAATTTTCGATATCCCCGTTAATTACTTGAAGGCCTTTTTTCCTGGCTAAAACAGAGGCTTTCTTGTCGATTTCCACTCCTACAACATGACATTTTTTTTGTCTTATAAGATATTCTCCCATAAAACCATCGGCACAACCTATTTCTAAAACCCTACAGCCCTCGGGAACTAAAGAAATTGTTTGCCTGTCAATATTGAGAGGATGCAGTTTTTCTGGCTCGAATTTTCCTTGATAGAAATATTTCATTTTCTTAAAAAACCTTCTTTATTAAATAAACAGTAAAGGGTATTAATAAAATTGAGGAGAAAACTACTGACAAAGCTGCTCCAGTTAGACCGTATTTTAAAATAAGAGGTAAAACAAAAATAATTAAAAATAAAAATGAAAGAAAAGAAATTAAGGAAACATATTCTTGCTTTTTAACTGAATAAAACAAAGTAAGGGAAGACGAAGTTATTGCTTTTATTGGGGGAAAGCAGGACAAAATTTTTAAAATCGGCCAACAATCAAGCCATTTTTCTCCTAAAACAAAATAAATAATTTGTTTTGAAAATAAAAATAGGATTACCGCTGGAAGCAAAGTAAGAAAAAAAGTGCTTGCTACTGTTTTTAAAAACGCCCTTTTTAATCTAGCAGTGTCGTTGCTAATTTTTAAATAAACAGGAAAAGTTACTTTGGAAACTACATCTGTAATCTCGGTAATTGGCAAAATGGCAATTTTGTAAGCCATTTGATAAATTCCTAAATCTTGAGTTTGCAGGATTCTTCCAACTGCGATACTGTCTCCTTGGCTAAAGAAATAATTAAAAATTCCCGCTAAAGTTACCCACTTGCCACGACTAATAATCTTTTTAAGATAATCTTTTGAAAACGAGAAGCAGGGTCTTGGGGTAGCCATTTTAAATGAAAGGAATATTTCCACGATTACTCCTAAAATTACTCCTAAAATTAAGGCTAAAACTGACTTTAAAATTACGACCAGTATTATAGAAAAAAATGCTTCTGCAAAAAAAGATAAAAACTTTATTTTAAATTCTTTCTCGAATAAAAGATTTTTTTGAAATTGAATTACCGATGGATTAATAAACCCGCGCAAAATAGGAATAAGACTCGCCCACAAAAGAAGATTTGTCACTTCAGGCGAATGAAAAAAAGAGGCTACCAAATATCGAGAAAAAATCATTAGAAAAGCAATTATAAATCCTCTAATTATGGAAACTATCCATGCAGAACTAGTATAAGTTTTGGAAATTTTTTCTTCTTGAATAAGAACTACATTAACGCCTGTTTCTGTTAAAATTTCCAAAAAGGTCAAAGTTAAAGAAACTATACCAAAAACCCCAAATTCATATGGAAAAAGAATTCGGGCAATTATTACTGTTTTGGCAAAAGTAATTAAACGAGTAAGAATTCGTAAAAAACTGATTAAGGAAAATCCTTTTATAGTTGACTTTAAAAACCCCATACTTTTTAGTTTAACAAAATTTTAAAGAGAAACTTTTAATTTTATTACTGCCAGTCTCTTGCCTTTTTTTATTTCGACTCGCAGAATACCGTCCAGCACACTTTTCGGATGAATGCGACAAACCTGCCTGCCGGCAGGCAGGGAAACAACCTTTTCTGGTCCGCCAGCTGGCGGATCCAGAATACCGCGTCAGCCTGTCTGCCGACAAGGCAGGCTTGCTGCGCGGTAGTTTATTTAAGACTCATCTATTTGCCAAAAATTCTAAAAATTTATGAATTTTTTCTATTAATCCTCCCAAAGTTTTTCCATAATGCTTTTTAAAAAAGTATTCTCTGCTTTGTCGAAAGTAGAATATGCTTGGGTTTATTATTTTAACATTTTGACCTACATTTGGCTTTGCTTCCAAAAGTTTACTTTTTATTTCGCGCTTCAGAATACCCCGCCTTTCCAAAGGCGGGGATGAATGAAGCAAGAAACGCAGCCTTTCCCGCGAAGCGGGAACCTTTCCTCTGGAAGAGGAAACCCCGCCCTTCCACGGGCGGGGAGGCTTCATTATTATTCCACAAGTCTTGCTTGGATTTTTTGTTATTTCTGAAGAAAAAGATTTTTCAAAATTAGTAGTACTTTTCCCCCCAAAGTGAACTATCTTGGTATAAGGGAAAAAAACAATCTCAAAACCTTCCTTTTTAATTCTTTGGCACAAATCGTTTTCCTCAAAATAGAGAAAAAAATTACTATCAAATCCTCCTATTTTGTTAAAAACTTCTTTTCTTATAATCATTGCGGCGCCAGCAACCGCATCCACCGAGAGAACACCATTAATCTTTTTTTTGTTTTGGCCATAAACTAAATAAGTAAAAATAGGATTGTTAGGCCAAATGGATTTTATAGGGCTAAATATAAAGAAAGAAAAAAGGGGATTTGGGAATCTACAGCAGGAAATTTGAGGAACCTTAGAAAAGTTTTGATATATTTTCGGTCCCAATACTCCTACTTTCGGATGTTTCTCTAAATAGGCAATAGCTTTTTTTAAATTATCGCCTAAAAAGACAGTGTCAGGATTAAGAAATAGAAGATACTTTCCTTTCGCTTCTTTTGCTCCCTTATTACAACCTGCGCCATAACCGACATTATTTTTGTCATTATCTACCACGATAATCTCTAAGGAAACTTCTTTTTGTTTATTGAGAGAATCAAGACAATTTTTTAAGTATTGCTCTGATCGATATTTAACAATGATTGCGGAAACTTGTGGAAGAGTTTTTTTCATTTTTAATTTTATGGTAACAACCTTTTAAACTTCCTATCATTACGGCAAAATCAGATGTAATTTGCAAAACGGGTAGCCAAAAAAATGCTTTTAACTGCCTGACATAGCGATAATTTTTTACAATTGACCAAACAAGATAAAGAAAAAAAGAGAAAAATAAAACTTTTAAATAAAAATTCTGGTGAAAAAAAAGAAAATAAAAAAATAAAAATAAAAAAAATAAATAACGGGTATAAACAGAAGCGACTTTTAGCTTTCTTAAACCAGCCATAGCATCTCCTCTGGCAAAACGAAAGATCATTTTCCAAAAATCATGGAGATTAGACCGAGGCAACCATTCAACAATAGCTTTTTGAGCGAAAAACGGCTTAATGCCGCCACTGATTAATCTTTGGGCGAAAACGAAATCTTCGTTATCAGAAAAATTTTCAGGGAAACCACCAAACTGCCAAAAAACTTCCTTTCTAATAGCCATTGAACGAGATGCAGGATAAAAATTATTTGGATTAACTTTGTCTGGCATTACCAAAACATATGGAATTACGCATTTTTCAAAAGTATTTTTTGCTTTTCCTTTATAATATCCTGAAACTAGCTTTACTTTAGGATCAGAAAATGGTTTGGTTATTTCTTGTAACCAATTTTTATCTAGAATGCAACCTGCATCAGTAAAAGCCAGTATCTCACCAGTGGCTTTTTTTGCGCCAATATTTCTTCCTTGGGAACGATTTGCTCCCGGCTCTATAATAATTCTCAAGTTAAGATTGTCCAACCATTTTTTTTGCATTTTTTCTACTGTCCAGTCAACCGAACCACCATCCACAACAATTACTTCATCTGGCTTTTTTATCTGACCGGCGACAGAATCAAGAAAGGCATCAATGGTTTTTTCTTCGTTTAGTACTGTAGTTACAATTGAAACTTTCATTGTTTATCTTTAAATCTCCATAACTTGAGGTATTCTTGAGTTAATTTTTCCCAATTTTGCTCTCTTGCCCAATTATAACCTTCTTTTATCATTTTTTTTTCCTCAGATGGGTTTTCAAGATAATATTTGACCTTCATTGCCAATTTTTCAGGATTTTTCTCAATTACAATCCACTGACCAAACGGAGCCATTTTTAGATAGTCTTCCTTAAGTGGATTATCGTAAACCGAGAAAACAAGCTTTTTATTTATCATTGCTTCCAAGATTGAAAGATAGCCGGAAGTGAAAACAAAATCAGACTCTTGCATCTGCTCATTTACATCCTCCACAAACCCCAAAACCGTTCCATATTTTTCTGCCTCTTTTCTCAAACTCCCGTCTCCCGCAAACTTTGCTTCTACCCTATCTCTCAAAATCGCCAAAGTTTTTAAATAAATTGGCAACCCGGTATCTTTCTCCAACCTGCCAACAAACAAAATTTTAAACTTTGAACTGTAACTTTGCACTTTGCACTTTGAACTGTAACTTTGAACTTTGAACTTTGAACTTTGAACTATATTTACCCCTCCATATGTTACAAAATCCGCCTTCGTGCCATACCATTTTTCTATATAATTCCCTACACAAATATTTCCAAATGAGAGTTTTTCAGAAATTTTTCTGATAATTTTGTTCTTGAGTCTGGGGGGGTATATTCCTTCCCAACCATGGAAGGTAGTAAAAACTTTTTTTCTTGGGTAAAGAAAGCGAAAAGGAAGATACCAGAAAAAAACATCATGGCAATGAATAACCTCCGCTTCTTTAATTAACTTTCGATGATTTAATAACCACCACCAAATCTGAAATTTCTTTGATTTTTCCTCGGTTGTTATCGGAATTCTATAAATATTTATTCCCTCATATGTTTCTTTCGGTTTGGAATTTTTGTCTGGAGTCTCAGTGACTACAGTCAAAGTGTGCCCTTGAGCTACTAACCGTTTACCAATTTCTAGGCAATGTTTCTCCACTCCCCCAATTAATGGATAAAATCTTCTTGTAAAAAAAAGAATCCTCATTTCTTTTGGGCAACCACTACTATATCAGATTCACCAAATAGAGGAATTGTCAATTCATCTATAAAAGTTACAACTTCAGACAAGAATTTTATTTTATTTATAGCCTTGATAAATAGCCCCATATATTTATTAGTAAAAAGAAAGTTTCTAAATAAACCTTCTGCTTTTATTATTTCAATAGGAGCAAATCCAGAAGATTCAATTAGTTTTTTTATTCCTTTAATTGAATATCTTCTCAAATGCCCAACCCTTTTATCAAATTTGTTTGCTACTCCTGTTTTATGAAGTAGTGAATTCTCTGACGGAACAGATAATATCAAGATACCGTTTTTAACTAATAAGTCGTGAATTTTTTTAATTACCTTTGAGTCTCCCTTTATATGTTCCAGTACTTCTAAACAAATAACCATATCAAATTTTTGGTGAATTTCTATATTTGAAAAATCTCCTTTAAAAAATCTAGTATAATGCGATAAATTTAAGAATTCTGCGCTTTTAATGCATCTGGAAATTGCAGTTTTTGAGATATCTATTCCTGTGACTTTTTTCTTTTTATTGGCAATAAAAAAATCAATTGTTCCAACTCCGCAACCAACATCTAAAATGTTTTCTCTTCCACGCAGATATTTTTCTATTACTGGAATTAAGTTCTTATAAGTAAAATTTTCTCTATTGATGAGCCTCGTTTGTAAGCGGCTTTCCTTATGAAAATTTTCGTATATTTTTTCCATTTGTTTTCAAATTTACAACTTTTTAAAGCCTTGACAGCAATGACATCGTTTAATACTATTAGTTTAATGAAAAGATTTATAAAATTCTTATTCTTATTGACTTTTATTACTCCTTTTTTTCTTAAACCTAATTTAGTTTATTCTACCATTCTTTTTCAGGACAATTTTGATAATGCGACAGAAAGTGCTAAAAAATGGGAGGTAGTAGGGCCACAACTGTATAACGGAGATGGTACTCCAGCAAATTGGGTGTTTAAAGATGGAAAGTATGGTGTTGTAATTAATAACCGAGGGTCCCAATCTAATGAAGTAGTTCCAAAAGATTCTTTTTGGAATAATTCATGGCGTAACTATATATTTACGGTTGATTTTGTTATAGGAGAAGGGCCTAATCCCAATTATAAGCCAGCTGATACAAACCTAGCCTTTAGGTTGATAGACCACACGCATTGGTACGGAATACATGGAATCAACACTGAATATAGGTTTGTCTTACAAAAAGCTGGGGAAAGTTGGTCTAGCGGAGCACCGCCAGATAGGTGGTTTGCTTTCGAATACAACATACCATATAGAATAAAAATCATAGTTGAAGATGACCATATAGTTGTTTCAACTAGAAATAAAATTACTAATGACGAGATAACTCATTGGGATATATATGATCATGGGACTTCTATAACTTATGGGAAACCAGCTTTACAGGCTAGTACTGGAGCCAATCCTTACTGTGATGTTTGGTTTGATAATGTGTTGGTTACGACTCTGGATGAGCCGGAGGAAACACCCACTCCAATACCCACCGAAACACCCACCCAAACTCCTACTCCGACTCTGACTCCCACTCCTACTCCGCCTACTCCAGTAGTTTTTCTGCCTGGGTTGGGAGGAAGCTTTAATTTTAAAGAGATGTTTTTGGGCGTTTCTGATCCTGATGGTTGGAGAATGACTCCTGGAGCAAATGTCTATAAAAATATTCAAAAGGCCTTTGAGGGAAGTTCTGATTTTTTTGTTTTTTATTATGATTGGCGCAAACCAGTATTAGAAAATGCTCAAAAATTAAATGATTATATTCAAAATACAGTGAAACCATGGAACAATAAAGTGGATCTTATCGGTCATTCACTTGGCGGATTGGTGGCTAGAACCTGCGTCCAAAAAACTGCTAATAATTGCTATGTTGACAAATTAATTACAGTTGGTTCGCCTCATTATGGAGCTGTTGATGCTTATCCGGCTTTGGAAGGCGGAGAGATTTGGAGATCTGGGCCAATTAAACTTGGTTATGAACTTTTGGTCCATTATTTTCAACAACCGGGTGAAACGCGAAGGGAAACGATTGAAAGGATTGCTCCCGTTTTAAAAGATTTACTGCCAACGTTTGATTATTTGGAAAAAAATGGCGTAAATCTTTCTCCAGAAGATTTATCATTTAAAAATACCCTTCTTCCTAGTCTTTCTGATTTATCGTTATTGGAAAATATTACTAAAACTATTTCCGGTCGCGGTTATAATTCAGTTGAAAAAATTGTTTTGTCTGAGGCTAATTGGGTAGATAAAATACTCGGAAACTGGCCTGATGGAAAACCTGAACAAAAAATTTATACATTAGAAGGTGATACTTCTGTCTTAATAAAAAGCGCTTCTTTCCCAAATCAAAATATTGAAAATTTTACTTATACGCTTGACCACGGGGGAATTATTTCAGAAGAAAGTCCTTTGAAAAAAATCTTAGAAATTTTAGGAAGAGAAACAAATTCAGTAACTTATAATGGAATAAAAGATGAGGAAAATTTCTTGGTGTTTTTAGTCCACTCGCCAGTTAAGATTTCCTCTCCAGATATTACCCAAAATAGCTATAATAGTGACGAATTAATTATTATTCCCGACCCTCAAACCAAAATCTATACTTTGAATGTTGAGGGATTATCAAGTGGATATTATTTACTTTCAGTTGGGCAAATTTTTGGGGAAAAGGTTGCTTGGAATGATTATCTTGAGGAAACTAATTCTGGTAAAAAACAAAGTTTTTCTTTTTCAATAAATTCTTCTTTGTTAGAAAATCCTATCGTTGACCCAGAAGGAATAAATACCAACAATCAATTGATTTCTCAAATAAAGGAATTCAAGAAAGAGATAGACGACTTAAAAATAAAGCAAAAGTACAAAATTCCAATGAATAATTTACTTGATAAAATTCAAAATTCAACAAGAAAGCCAGAGGAAGCATTTTTTTGGGTTTACTCTTTAAGATTTACGATCACTGAGTATGAAAATAAAAAAATTATTAATCACGAAATTGCTAATCAATTTAGAGAAAAGGCTTCGAGATTGGCTACTTCTTTAGAATACTTAAGTTTGCTAAACCCGAAAAATACAAGTAAATTTCAAGCTCAATCAGCAATAAAAGAAGCAGAAAAAACAAGAAATTCTATCAAAGAGGGTGAATTAGGAAAAAATGGGGCATTGGTTTTTCTTTTCGGCCAAGAAAAACTTGGTCAAGCTAATGAGGCTTTTGAGAAAAAACAATTTTATAAAGCTAAGGTTTTTGCTGGAGAAGCACTTCATCTCTTTCTTGAATCCAAAAAAATCAAATGAAACTTCACTGACCGTATTTAACTGTCGGAAAGGAGAAAAGGTTAGATTGATGGAGTTTGAGAAAAAAGAATTACCAGCTGGTCATCTGAAAAGCTTTTTACCAAGAAATAGTATTCTTATGTGCGAGGTAAAATTTCTTTATCTTAAGCCAAAGAAGCAACTAAAAAAGGTGGACTCGAGAGGATTCGAACCTCTAACCCCCTCGATGTGAACGAGGTGCTCTACCATTGAGCCACGAGTCCTTCTTCCCAATTTCTTCTTGACACTATTATACCAGGAAGCTAAACTTAAGTATATGTCAGTTTTGAAAAAAATCGGTTTTTTTATTTTAGATACAATTCAAACAATTGTTCTTTCTTTATCGATATTTATTATCGTTTATTTGTTTTTCTTCCAACCACACCAAGTGAAGGGTAGTTCAATGTATCCAAATTTGCAGAATGGAGATTTTCTTCTAACTAATAAGATTTCTTATCGACTTCATAATCCCCAAAGAGGAGATATCATTGTTTTTAAGGCTCCTAAAACTGAACCATGTTCAGAAATAGAGTGCGAATACATTAAAAGATTAATTGGTTTGCCGGGAGATAGAGTGATGGTCTTGGGAGGTAAGATATATATAAATGGTCAGGTTTTAAATGAATCTAATTATCTGGCGGCAGATGTTGTAACTCAACCTGGAACTTTTTTACCGGAAGGAGTAGAAAAAATAATTCCAGAAAATTATTATTTACCAATAGGAGATAATCGTCCGTTTTCTCGAGACGGGAGGGAATTTGGGCCTATTCCCAAAGATTCAATTGTTGGAAAAGCCTGGATTCGTTATTGGCCGCTTAATAAATTGGGAGTCATAAAGAATTAGGGAGCCAAAGTAAAAAGACAAATTCTTAACTTCTTAAATTAGAACAGTTTTTTATTTCGACTCGCAGAATACCGTCCAGCACACTTTTCGGATGAATGCGACAAACCTGCCTGCCGGCAGGCAGGGAAATAAACTTCTCCGACGTAACGTCGGAGTACCGCGTCAGTCTGTCTGCCGACAAGGCAGGCTTGCTGCGCGGTAGTTTATTGCAAAAGAAAGCTTTATTTCGCCCCCGAATATACCGCCAGTCTTTTGGCGGGGATGAATCAGGTAAGAAAGAAGCCTCTTGTTGAAAGGTGAGCTCTTTCCACTTTGAACCCGAGGAACCTTCCCTTCTCCGCCTTGTCGACAGACAGGCATGGGCATGTAGGCTTCGTTCTATTGATTATTTGGGGAAGATTTAGTTTTACAGATCGCCTTGTAAATTCTTTGCAATCTTTCTTCAGTTTCTCGTAGGTCACCGGAAAGTAAAATAGTTAGTCTTGTCTCTACTCGTGAACGAGAAAGCTTAACCCTAGTTTTAACCTGTTTACCATCAGAAATAGAAAGAGCTTCCTCTATATCTTTGCGAATTTTGTCGGTTTCATCGCTAATAATAAGCGCTTCTTTTGAGGAAGAAATGAATTCTCCTTTTTTGGCCTTCATTCTTCTGGCTAAATCTTCCGCTTTCCTTACTGAGGCAGATTCTCTAAGCACGATCTTGTAGGCTTCTATCATTAAACTATTATCAGTGATAGCAGCAAGGGCACGCGCATGGCCTTCTGTAATTAGTCCAGATAAAACTCCATCTTTTATGGCATCTGGAAGGGTCAAAAGCCTAAGCGAATTGGAAACGTATGACTGACTTTTCCCAATTCTTTGAGCAATATCAGCGGTGGTAAGACCAAACTCATCTATTAGTCTTTGAAAAGCCCGAGCCCTCTCTATAGGATTAAGATCTATTCTTTGAACATTTTCTACAATTGCCATCTCCAGCATCCCTTTTGGAGTGGTTTCTTTGATAATAGCCGGGACAGTTTTAAGCCCTAAAATTTTGGCAGATCGCCATCGTCTTTCCCCAGCAATAATTTGGTAACCAGCAGGAGTTTTGGCAACAACTAAAGGCTCTAAAATACCGTGCTCGCGAATAGAGTCGACCAAATCAGTTAAACTTTCGGGGGTAATTACTCCTCTTGGTTGAAGAGGATTGGCTTGAAGTTCGTCAATTGGAATTTGGACAATATTTTCTTGCGTCCTGTTTTCGTTATCGTTCATTTCACTGTGACGAGTTTTTTTCCAAGATACTTCTTAAGCTCTACCACACCAGACTTAATGGCAAATATAGTAAAATCTCTTCCCATTTTTGTACCTTCGCCAGCGCGAAAGGTAGACCCACGTTGTCTTAAGATTATCTGACCTTTATTAACAGATTGTCCTCCGGAAACTTTTATTCCTAATCGATTACCTTTTCTTGGAGTTCCCTGACGAGCTCGACCTGATGTTTTGGTATGCGCCATATAGATACAATATAATTTAATTTTTCACGAAAGTCAAGACACAGATATTTTTTCTACTCTGAGAAGCGTTTTTTGAGGACGATAACCTCTTTTTCTGCGATATCCAACTTTGGCTTTAAATTTGCGAATGGTAATTTTTTTATCAGAAAAATTTTTGATGAATTTTAAATCCACTTTAACCTCACTAAGGGTGGGATTCCCGATTTTTACTTGTTCTCCATCTGCATAAAAAAGAACTTCGGGTTCAAGGTTTTTAAGACTTTCCTGAGCAACATTGTTAACCTCAATCTCGTCGTTTTCGCTCACTTTAAATTGTTGGCCTTTTACTCGAATTATCGCGTATTTCATACTATACTTATTTTACTTCAAGGTAGAAATTTTTGCAATCAGCGAATTTGGAAAAAGTTCCTTTTAGAAGATTTAGCAGCAATATTTTCCAAGATTCCCAAACTAATCATGGTAGAAAGAAGAGAACTACCACCGTAAGAAAAAAGCGGCAAGGTAACACCAGTTATGGGGAAAAGTCCAAGATTCATACCAATATTTTCTATTGACTGAAAAAAAATATAAGAAAAAATCCCTATTAATAAAACAAAATAATTATTGGTATAAAGGCGATTTTCAGCTAGCGAAAAGCCAATTGTTAAAATTCTCCAAAAAAACAAAAAATACAAAAATAAAAGAAAAGTTACACCCAAAAAACCACCTTCTTCAGCAAAAGAGGCAAAGGCAAAATCGGTATATCTTTCTGGCAAAAAATACAAATGACTTTGCGTTCCATGACCAAATCCTCTTCCAAAAAATTTTCCAGATCCAACAGAAATTTTGGCTTGAATTAGATTGTAACCCGAACCCAAAGGATCTGAATAGGGGTCTAAAAATTGATGAATTCTTTGTTTT
>Ga0315298_1008387_pt1 | contig 13198 bp, 11 predicted proteins | sample WHS_1_MG_FD_203077 | JGI IMG/M metagenome (GOLD analysis project Ga0315298, IMG submission 203077) | Extremophilic microbial mat communities from Washburn Hot Springs, YNP, Wyoming, USA - WHS_1_MG | ecosystem: Environmental > Aquatic > Thermal springs > Hot (42-90C) | place: USA: Wyoming...
TGGCCGCAGCCGACGAAGGTGGTCGCCGCGAAAAATCCGTCGGCCCGGGGCAAAAGCCGCTTCGGATAGCCCCAGCTCGTCAGGTCGAGGCTGCGCCCGTCGGCTGCAAGGATGCGGAACCCGATGGCGGCGAGATCCGCCGTTCCGGCGATGCGGATGGCGGCGCGGGCCGCGGTGTCGCGGGCGGCGAAGACGGCATCGTTGTCGAGCGCGATGATCGTGCGGCCGTGGCCGAGGGTGCTTACACGGTTGCGGCCACCGGGCACGCCGAAATTCTGCCCGACGCCGTAGAGCGCGACATGGGGGAATTCGGTCGCCACCGTCGCCAGGGCGGCGCGCATGCCGGGCGGTGAGTTCTGGTCGAGCACGATGACATGGCTGTCCAGCCCGGTTTGCGCGGCCGCCGAACGGATCGCGGCGATGGTTTCACGCGGGCGGTGATGGCTCAGGATGACAATGTCGGCATCATAGGCGTGGCCAGGGGGCGGCGTCCCGGCCAGCAGGCGCGGCTCAGATGGCATTGCGGCCGATCAACACAGCGGGGATCGTGCGCAGCAGGATGGCGAGGTCGAGCCAGGGGGACCAGCGCTCGATATAGTCGAGATCGGCGGCGACTCGGGCCGCCACGAGGTCGCGCCGGTCGGTCGGGCCGCGCAGGCCGCGCACCTGGGCGAGGCCGGTCAACCCCGGCTTCACGCGGTGGCGCACGCCGTAGAAGGCGATCGCCTGTTCGAAGGTGAAGTCGCCGGCGGTGGTGTGCGGCGCGTGCGGGCGGGGGCCGACCAGCGACATCTCGCCGCGCAGCACGTTGAATAGTTGGGGTAATTCGTCGAGCGAAAGGCGGCGGAGAATGGCGCCGAGCCGGGTGATCCGCCGATCGCCAGGCTGGGCCTGAGACACCGGGCCTGCGGCTTGTCTGGGTGGCTGCGGGCGCATCGTGCGGAACTTGAAGACCGTGAACGGCGCGCCGTCGAGCCCGATGCGGCGCTGGCGGAACAGGACGGGTCCGGTCATCCGTAGGGCGAGGGCGATCAGGGCCAGAAGCGGGCCGAGCAGGATGATCAGCAAGGCGGCGCCGCCCACGTCCATGCTCCGCTTTGCCACGGCGCCGAACGGACGGATCGGCCGGTCGAGCACCGTGACGAGACGCAGGCTCCGGCCGGTCGCGAGGTCGCACGCGCCGATCTCGGCCACCGCGTCGAAGGCGAGGCGGATCCGTACCGGCTGATCGGCAAGGCGGGCAAGCAGTGCATCGATTTTGCTGCGGGCTTCGGGCCCATCGCCGCGCTGGACGAAGACGACGAGATCGCCGATCTGGCCAGAGCGGATCATGGCTTCCAGGGTCGCCGCATCGGCGATGGTGCGCAGGCCTGATGTCGGGGCGAGCCCCCAGCAGAAGACATAGCCAAGCCGGTGGTCGGTCATGCGGTCGAGACGAGTGCAGAGCATACGGTCGCACGGAGTTGCGGCAACGAGGGCGGATGCTCCTCGCGGGATGCCGATTCCGTGGCGGCGCCAGAACGCGGCAACCATTGCGCGCTCGCCGAGCATCAGCACGGCAGTGAACGTGAAGGCACCGACGGCCCATGCAATTGATCTGTCGAGCGGCAATATGGCTGGCACAGGGCGCAACAGTGCGATCCGCAGCAGGGCAAGCACGTCCGCCGCCACGAGGGCGCGCAGCATGGCTCCGATATGGACGAGCGGCGCGCGCGCGGGGCCGACTGCGTAAAGACCGGCAGCGAACAGGGCGAGCAATGTCAGGCCACCAAAGACGAGTTCGTTGAACGGCCCGGCGGCCATGGTGGGGGCAGGCGCCAACACTCGGGTGGCAAGACGCGGGCCAATGAGAACGGTCGCGGCATCCGCGACCAGGAGAAATGCGATTCCGCTACTCGGGCCGAGGTGCGGACGGAATCGGTGCGCCCGCTTGACCGGGATTGCCGCCATACGGCGGACTGGTTCGGCCAAAGGCTCGAGAATCGTCTGAGACATCCGGTTCGCCTCCACCTAGAGTTGCTTGACCGCAATCCAAGGTTGATTTTTGGTTAACCGAAAACGAGGCGGCGGGAAAGCAGAAAATTGATGAGGAAGCCCGACGCCGCCCCGGCGGCGACGGCCAACACCGGATAGTGACGCGGCAGGACAAAGCTTGCGATCAGAGCGGAATACGCGCCGCGATTGACCATGAAGCCAGCGAGGTTGACCATGAGAAAGCGCAACCACTGGGTGTGGGCCGGGCGCTGGGCGCGGGCGCGGAACGTCCACAGCCGGTGTAGCACCCAGTTGCAACTGGCAGCGATCAGATAGGCGGCCATGCCGGCGCCGTAGAGGCCGAGGCTTGGGATCAGCGCATAGACGGCGGCGATATCGACCAGCAGGCCGAACACGCCGACCAGGCCGAAGCGCAGGAACTCGCCCGCCGCCGCGCGGTGGCGGGCCGGCAGTCGGTTGGTGACCAGCTCGATCGGCGAGGGCAGGGCGGGCATCGGGCAGGAGGGTTAGCAGGCCGGCGGCGGCGCGCAAGCGGAACTGTGTCAAATTCTGCCAAATTCGTGTGCCGCCGCAGGAAAGCGCGGCGGTTCTCTTGACCAATGCGGAAGAGCCCCATCATCATGTGATCAGGAAGCGGTCCGCCCTGGCGGAGGGGCGCGCGTGATCATGAACGGAGGAATCAATGCCCCAGGTTAAACTCACGGTGAACGGCAAGCCGGCGACCGCTGACGTCGAGGCGCGCACGCTGCTGGTCGAGATGCTGCGCGAGAACCTGCACCTGACCGGCACGCATGTCGGCTGCGACACGAGTCAGTGCGGTGCCTGTGTGGTCAAGGTCGACGGCAAGTCGGTCAAGTCGTGCACCATGCTCGCGGTGCAGGCGGATGGTGCTGAGGTGACGACGATCGAAGGGCTCGCGGCCGCGGACGGCACGCTGCATCCGATGCAGGAAATGTTTCGCGAGCATCATGGCCTGCAATGCGGCTTCTGCACGCCGGGCATGGTGATGAGCGCGATCGATCTTGTCGAAAGCCATCCGGAAGGTCTGACCGAACAACAGATCCGCGATGGGCTGGAAGGCAATATCTGCCGCTGCACCGGCTACCACAACATCGTCAAGGCGATCGCTGCGGCGTGGCCGCTGATGCATGGGCGGGAATTGCCGCAGGCTGCGGAGTGAGGCTCGGATCATAAAAGATACCGCGCCGGTATCGTCCGGCGCGGCAAAAATTCGGGAGATCATCCATGAACGACATGACGCAGCCGCACATCGTGAAGGGCGGCATTGGCGATTCGCCGAAGCGCGTGGAGGACCGCCGGTTTCTGTCGGGCCGCGGCCATTACACCGATGACATCAACCGCCCGGGGCAGGCCTATGCCGTGTTCCGGCGATCCGACGTGGCGCACGGCAACATCCGCTCGATTGACGCCGGCGCGGCGCGCGCGATGCCCGGCGTGGTGGCGATCTTTACCGGCGAGGATATCGCAAAGGCCGGGATCGGCGGCGTGCCCTGCGGCTGGCAGATCCATAGCAAGGACGGTTCCCCTATGGTCGAGCCGCCGCATCCGGTGCTCGCGCAGGGCAAGGTGCGGTATGTCGGCGATGCGGTCGCGATGGTGATCGCCGAGACCGTCGACCAGGCAAAGGATGCCGCCGAGGCGCTGGTGGTCAACATCGACCCGCTGCCCGCCGTCTCCAACATGGTCGCGGCGACCGCCGCGGGCGCGCCGCTGGTGCATGACGACGCCAAGGGCAATGTCTGCTTCGACTGGCATATCGGCGACAAGGACGCGGTGGATGCCGCCTTCGCCAAGGCCTTCAAGGTGGCGAAGATCGATGTGGTGAACAACCGGCTGGTGCCCAACCCGATCGAGCCGCGTGCGGCGATCGGCGATTTCGACCAGGCGACCGGCGAACACACGCTCTACACCACCAGCCAGAACCCCCATGTGATCCGCCTGCTGATGGGCGCCTTCGTGCTGCAGATTCCCGAGCACAAGCTGCGCGTCGTGGCGCCGGATGTCGGTGGCGGGTTCGGGGCGAAGATTTTCCACTATATCGAGGAAGCGGCGGTGACCTGGGCGGCCGCGCAGGTGAACCGTCCGGTGAAATGGACCTGCGAACGCAGCGAATCCTTCATCACCGACGCCCACGGCCGCGACCATATCACCCACGCCGAGCTGGCGTTGGCCGAGGACGGCGCATTCCTCGGGCTGAGAGTGAAGACGATGGCCAATCTCGGCGCCTATCTCTCGACCTTCGCGCCATCGGTCCCGACCTATCTGTCGGCGACGCTGCTTGCCGGCGTCTATACCACGCCCGCGATCTATTCCGAGGTGAAGGCGATCTTCACCAATACCGTTCCGGTCGATGCCTATCGCGGCGCCGGCCGTCCGGAGACCACGTTCCTGCTCGAACGCCTTGTCGACGTCGCGGCGAAGACGATGGGGATGGATCGTGTCGCCATCCGCCGGCGCAACTTCATCCCGCCCGATGCCTACCCGTATCAGACGCCGGTCGCACTGCAATATGACAGCGGCAATCACGAGGCGACGCTTGCCCGCTGCATGGAACTGGCCGACTGGAACGGCTTCGAGGCACGGCGCGCGGAATCGGCGAAGCGCGGCAAGCTGCGCGGCATCGGCATGTCGACCTATCTCGAGGCCTGCGGCATCGCGCCGTCTGCGGTTGCCGGTGCGCTTGGCGCCAGGGCCGGTCTTTACGAGGTCGCCAACGTCAAGGTGCACCCGACCGGATCGGTAACGCTCTATACTGGCACGCACAGCCACGGTCAGGGCCATGAGACGACTTTCGCCCAGCTCGTTGCCGACCAGCTCGGCGTGCCGTTCGAGCAGGTCGAGATCGTGCATGGCGATACCAGCAAGATCCCGTTCGGCATGGGCACCTATGGCAGCCGCTCGCTTGCCGTGGGCGGATCGGCAATCGTCAAGGCAGTCGACAAGATCATTGCCAAGGGCAAGAAGATCGCCGCTCACCTGATGGAAGCCTCGGTTGACGACATCGAATTCAAGGACGGCAAGTTCACCGTGGCCGGCACCGACAAGTCGAAAGCCTTCGGCGAGATTGCGCTGACCGCCTATGTGCCGCACAACTATCCGCATGACGAACTCGAGCCCGGCCTCGACGAGACGGCATTCTACGACCCGAAGAACTTCACCTTCCCCGGCGGGTGCCATATCTGCGAGGTGGAGGTTGATCCCGATACGGGTGTCGTCACCTTGCTCAACTTCACTGCCGTCGATGATATCGGCCGTGTGATCAACCCGATGATCGTTCATGGCCAGGTGCATGGCGGCGTTGCTCAGGGTATCGGGCAGGCGCTGCTCGAACATGCGATCTATGACGAAGCGGGTCAGCTGCTGTCCGGTTCGCTGATGGATTATACGATGCCGCGGGCAGACAATCTCGTGAGCATCCATGTCGGCACCGAATCGACGATGTGCACGCATAACCCGCTTGGCGCGAAGGGAGTGGGCGAGGTGGGGGCAATCGGCAGTCCGCCGGCCGTCATCAATGCCGTGGTCGACGCGTTGCGTGATTACGGGGTAACGCATGTGGACATGCCGGCCACAGCGCAGAAGATCTGGTCGATCATCAATGCGGCGTCGCCGCGGATGGCCGCCGAGTAACGGAGAGAAGAGATGTACGATTTCAAGTATCAGAAACCGGCTGCCGTGGATGACGCGGTAAAGGCGCTGGCGGCCGATCCCGAGGCCAAGGCGCTCGCTGGCGGCATGACCTTCATCCCCGTGCTCAAGCAGCGCCTGGCGAAGCCGAGCGCGGTGGTGGATCTCGCAGGACTGGGGCTGTCCGGCATCCGCCGCGAAGGTAATACGCTGGTTATCAAGGCGATGACCACGCATCGCGAGGTCGCGACATCGAAAGACGTGGCCGATGCGATTCCCGCGCTCGCGCACCTGGCCAGCCATATCGGCGACCGCCAGGTCCGTTACCGCGGTACGATCGGTGGGTCGCTCGCCAACAACGATCCCTCTGCCTGCTATCCCTCGGCTGTGCTGGCGCTTGGCGCAACCATCCGCACCACGAAGCGCGAGATCGCGGCGGACGACTATTTCCAGGGCATGTTCACCACCGCGTTGGAGCCGGACGAACTGATCACCGAGGTCTCGTTCCCGATCCCCGAGAAGGCGGCTTATGAGAAGTTCCCGAACCCGGCGTCGCGCTACGCGATGGTCGGCGTGTTTGTGGCAAAGAACGCGGGCGGCGTACGGGTTGCCGTGACCGGCGCCGGGAATAATGGTGTTTTTCGCCATACCGCGATGGAGCAGGCGCTGTCGGCGCATTTCGCTCCCGACGCGATCAGCGGCGTGAAGACACCGGAAGAGGATATGAGCAGCGACATCCATGCCAGCGCCGCGTATCGGGCGCATCTTGTGGGCGTGATGGCGCGGCGGGCTGTTGCGGCCTGCGGCTAGCCGGTTCAGGTTGGTATCCGGGAAAGGGCGGCATCAAGCCGCCCTTTTTCGTGATGTAGGGATTGTGACCGTAACGCTGTCCCGTTTTGTTACAACCGGGAATGTGGCGCCCAATTCGCACTTGCGTCAGGACCGACATGTCGTATTGTCGGCATACTTCGCATGTTGCGGAGAGAAAAGCGGAAAACGCGTTTGAACCACAACGTTCCAGGAGATACATCCATGTGGACCAAGCCGAAGCTCGTCGAAATCGCCGTTGGCACCGAAATCAACTGCTACGCCTGCGCTGATCTCGACTGATCTGAACACAAGGTGCCGGAGCCGGTGCCTCGCGCCGGTTCCGGCGATCTATCAAATCCATGAAGATCATCATTCTCGGCGCCGCCGCCGGAGGCGGCTTTCCGCAGTGGAATTGTGCCTGCGGCAATTGCGCGCGGGCGCGTTGTGGCGATCCGGCAGCGAAGCCGCGGACCCAAGCCGCGCTGGCCGTGAGCGTCAACGACTCGGATTATGTGATCTTTAACGCCTCTCCGGATCTGCGCGGGCAGATCCTTGCGACCCCCGCACTTCAGCCTCGTTCCGGACTGCGCGACAGTCCCATTGCGGCAGCGGTACTGACGGGAGGGGATGTCGACTTCACGGCCGGTCTGCTCAATCTGCGCGAGGGGCATCGGTTCGGCCTGTATGCGGGCCGGCGGATTTTTGACTTGCTCGGTGACAGCCAGATTTTCCGCGTGCTGGATGCCGGCCTGGTACCGCGCCGCGAGCTTCCGGTCGATGTGCCGACGCGGCTTGCCAACGGCGCGGGGCAGGATCTCGGAATCACCGTGGAAGCCTTCGTGGTACCAGGCAAGGTGGCACTTTATGCCGAGGATGTGAGCCGCGCGGATTTCGGCTCATCCGAGGGCGACACGATCGGGCTGCGCATTGCCGACGATCATGGCAGGGCGTTCTTCTATATCCCCAGCTGCGCCAGGGTTTCGGAGGATGTGGCAAGACGGGTGCGCGGTGCGGCGCTCGTCCTGTTCGACGGCACGCTTTGGCACGACAATGAAATGATCGAGGCGGGTCTGATGCCCAAGACAGGTGCGCGGATGGGGCATATCAGCGTCAGCGGGCCTGAGGGATCGATCGCTGCGTTCGCCGGGCTCGATGTCGCGCGGAAGGTGTTTGTTCATGTCAATAACAGCAATCCGATGATTCTTGACGACACGCCGGAGCGCGCCGAGGCGGAGCGCGCAGGGTGGATCGTTGCCCATGACGGGATGGAGATCGTGCTATGACGGTGCTGATGAGTCCGGACGAACTGGAAGCCGCGCTCCGCGCAGTGGGTGCGGCGCGGTACCACAACCGCCATCCGTTCCATCAGCTTCTGCACGGCGGGAAACTGGATAAGCGGCAGGTTCAGGCTTGGGCGCTCAATCGCTACTGTTATCAGGCGGCGATTCCGATCAAGGATGCCACGCTGATCGCCCGCACTGATGATTCCGAGTTGCGCCGGATCTGGCGCCAGCGCCTTGTCGATCACGACGGCACGCAACCGGGAGAGGGCGGCATCGTCCGCTGGCTGGCTCTCGCCGAGGGGCTGGGACTCGATCGCGACATGGTCATCAGCGAGCGCCGTGCCCTCCCGGCGACGCGGTTCGCCGTGCGCGCCTATGTCGATTTCGTGCGCGACCGCTCGTTGCTGGAGGCCGTGGCGTCGTCGCTGACGGAAATGTTCTCGCCGACGATCATTTCCGAGCGCGTTTCCGGCATGCTTGCCAATTACGACTTCATCACGAGGGAAACGCTGGCCTACTTCAATGCGCGTCTCGACCAGGCGCCGCGCGACGCCGATTTCGCGCTCGACTACGTCAAGCACCATGCCCGCACGCCGGAGCAGCAGCAGGCGGCCATCGCGGCGCTGACATTCAAGTGCGATGTGCTCTGGGCGCAACTCGACGCGTTGCACCATGCCTATGTCAGCCCGGGGCTGATCCCGCCGGGGGCGTTCGGCCATGATGGTATCTGGTCGTGACACTCACTGCTGACAGCGTGCCGCATCTGCCGCGGCACGTCAGGTTTCGCTTCGATGCAGCACGCAACTGCCACGTCCTGCTCGCCCCCGAGATGGTCATCATGCCGGATGCGATTGCGGTAGCGGTTCTCGATGCGGTTGATGGCATAGCCAGCGTCGGCGCGATCGCCGATACGCTTGCCGCGCGCTATGAGGCGCCGCGCGAGGCGGTGCTGGCGGATTGCATCGAGATGCTTAACGATCTCGCGAGGAAAGGGATGATCGCGTCATGAACGATCTCGCACCCGCCACGGTGAATGCAGCACGGCATGCACCCGCGCCGCCGCTCGCGATGCTGATGGAACTCACGCATCGTTGTCCGCTCAAATGCCCGTATTGCTCGAACCCGCTCGCCATGGACCGCGCGCGCGACGAGATGAGCACCGAAACATGGAAGCGGGTGATTAGCGAGGCGGCGGCGCTTGGCGCGCTGCAAGGGCATTTCTCGGGTGGCGAACCCATGGTGCGGGACGATCTGGTGGAGCTGGTCCGCCATGCGCATCGCGAGGGACTTTATACCAATCTGATCACCTCGGCGGTGCTGCTCGACAAGCGCCGGATGGATGAACTGGCCGAGGCCGGACTGGATCATGTGCAAATCAGCTTCCAGGGATCGGAGACTGCGTTAGCTGACCATATTGCAGGGTTGAGACATGCACATGTGAAGAAGCTCGCCGCGGCGCGGCTGGTGCGGGGCGCAGGCCTGGCCCTGACGGTGAACGCCGTGATGCACCGGCGCAACCTGCACCAGTTGCCGGCGATGCTCGACCTTGCGGTCGAGGCCGGGGCGCAGCGGATAGAGGTCGCGCATGTACAGTACTACGGCTGGGCGTTGAAGAACCGCGCGGCCCTGATTCCGACCCGTGCGCAGCTCGACGAGGCGACGCGCATCGTCGAGGTCGCGCGTCAGAAGCTCGAAGGCGTGCTGAACATCGACTATGTCGTGCCCGACTATTACGCATCTCGCCCCAAGGCCTGCATGGGCGGCTGGGCGCGGCGGTTCTTCAATGTGACGCCGTCGGGAAAGGTGCTGCCGTGTCATGCTGCGGAAACCATCGGTCATCTGCATTTCGACACGGTTCAGGAGAAGTCGCTTGCCGAGATCTGGGCGCATTCCGAGGCGTTCAACGTCTATCGCGGCACGGAGTGGATGCCCGAGCCATGCAAGGGCTGCGATCGCGCGGAGATCGACTGGGGTGGATGCCGCTGCCAAGCGCTGGCCCTGACGGGTGATGCCGCGGCAACGGACCCTGCCTGCGGCCTCTCGCCGCATCACGCGATGATGAAGGAACTCGCTGTAGCGGAAAGCGCAGCGGGTGCCGAGGATTTCGCCTACCGGATGATTTCGTAGAGCGCCACGGCCGCGGCTGCGGACACATTAAGGCTTTCCATTCCGCCCGGCATCGGCAGCGAGACAAGTTCGTCGCAGGTTTCGCGGGTCAGGCGGCGCAGCCCTTCGCCCTCGGCCCCGAGCACCAGGGCGGCACGACGGTTGCCGATCGCGTCGCGCGACAGATGCGACAATCCTGCCGCATCGAGCCCCATGACCCACAGACCCGCCGCCTTTAGCGCGATCAGCGCCCGAGCGATGTTCACTGTGCGTAGCAGCGGTATCCGTTCCAGCGCGCCGGAAGCTGCCTTGGCGAGTGCACCGCCCTCCTCTGGGGCATTGCGTTCCTGCGCAATGACCATTGCCGCGCCGAAGGCCTGGGCTGAGCGCAGGATCGCCCCGACATTGCGCGGGTCGGTGATCTGATCGAGCACGAGAACCGGGCCCGGACGTTTGAGTGCGTCGTTCAGCGATGGCGGCACCAGGGGATCGGCCTGCAGGGCAACGCCCTGATGCACGATACCGCGGCCAAGCATCTGGTCGAGTCGATCGCGCTCGATCCGCTCGGGTTGAATCGGCCATGGATGCGGCAGGCGCCCGGCGAGTGCGGCTTCGCCTTCCTCGGTAACAACGAGGCGGCGCAGCCTGCGGGCGGGATTCGCAAGCGCCGCCTCGACGGAATGCAATCCATAGAGCCAAAGCCCACCGGCGGATGATGCGGGTCGCCGGTCACGCGGCGCATCGCCTTGTGGCCGCCTGTGAGGATGCGGGCCGCGAGGAAGTTTGTGGCGGCCGCCGTTGCCGGCCTTTCCGTGAGAGTGGCGCTTGTCCATGGCGGCTCTCTAGCCTGCGACCACCGATGTTGACAACGCCGGCGCGATCGAAGATTACGGGCGGCGGAGAGGTGCCCGAGTGGCTAAAGGGGGCGGACTGTAAATCCGCTGGCGCACGCCTACGTTGGTTCGAATCCAACCCTCTCCACCATCTCCCGATGAACTGAACGGGATGGATGCCTTGCAGCTTGCATGGCAAATCGTTCGGTCGTCAATTGTATGCGCGGAAACCCATATATTTCTGGGGTAAAATATCAATCATTATGAAATATAATCGTCAAAAATATTTCATAATGATTGTATTCGATGCGTAATAAAAAATAATTCTGAAAAATTATTCAACAAATTGAATAATCGGAGTTACTCTACGACGCTATAACGCGTTCGCCTTTCGAGGGGAGCTGCGGATGTCTGAGATTCTTGATCCTCGATACTACAGGCTCGTCGCGCCGGTTAACGTATGGGTATGCATAGGCCGGGCACGAGCGGAGCGCTCCGGCGGGCGTGCGGGGGCCATGCATCCAATCTACCTGGCTGCGGGCCTGTTGCCCGGCGATGAACTCGTTGAATACTGGCGTGAGGCCTTCGTGGTCTTCGCCGAGGGGATGGAGCGCTGGCCCGTTCAGTTTGAAACCCCTTTCGATCGCGATGAGGGCATCCGCAATCAACCGACTGTTGGAAAATCGGTTCCGGAGGGAATCCGGCAGTTTTGTCTGCGACCGTTGCCAGGGGGCCCGCGTCACCGGGCACAGGAGCAGGCCCCCGCCGATCAGAACCGGCACCCGGTGCAGGCAAGTCGCGTGGTGCGGCTAGATCCCGACGTGGAAGGTAATCAAGCCCGCATGTTTCGAAGCCCGGTAATGGCGACCCAGTATCTTGCCGGTACGCTGCTGGGCCTCCGTCTGACCGGGCAGTTTCGGCCAGACGTTGCCCACCATGCTCCCAAACGGTGGCTTGCCGCATCATGACCGGCACTGTTCCGGCTCACGACCACAGTCGTTGAGACATGACGGCGTCAACTACGGGTAATGATCCGGGCGATGGTCAATGCGTCGCCGAACTGGTCTCCGTGGTGGCGAGCATATCGTGGATCCAGCTAATCGCGGCAGCCACATCGATGCGGCTGCCGGGGTGTGCGGCAGGGCCGGCGATGGTCATGGAAAGGCTTGGCACGGTCTTGGCCTGAGAGACGGCAGGGCGGGCAGCCAGAGTCAGGTTCAGGTGGTCCTGCGCGAGATTGAGGTCGCCAGCCGCGGCCAGCTCGCCGGCCGGGCCACTGAGGGCGGCATGGTCGAGCCGCACTGTGCGCTGGCCAATCGTCGCCGTCAGATCAAGCAGATTGAAGGTGGTCGTTCCCTTGCCAAGCAAACCGCGAAGAGCGTGGGCCGTCGCGATCGGACCAACCGGATGCGGCGCCTGGATGGCTGCGCCGAGTGTCTGTCCGACGCCGGCAAGATCAAGCCCTGAGATCGTGATGCCGTGACTCGACGCGGTGAGACTGCCTGCGAGCGAGCGCTGCCATGCCCGCCCGGAATCGCCCTGGGCCATGAGATTGGCACCGAGATCGACCGCGCCTCCGGAGAGCGGAAGCGCAAGGCCGTGGGTGGCAGCGATTGACGCAACGGCTGAGGCCCGTGCCCCGGTCAGGCTGGCCTGCAGGCTGAGCGTGGCCGGCGTGCTTCCCGCCGCGCCGGTGAGGATCGCGCGGCCCGAAAGCCTGCCGCCAACGACTTCCGCGCGGTTTAGCGTGACCGCGATGCGTGGCGCCAGCTTTCCCTGGTCGAGGGCAAGGCTGAACGACGCGTGCCGTGCCACCGTTTCGCCGAACCGTTCGACCCGTGCCGCGCTGAGGATGGGGAAATTGACGCGTAACCCGCTGCCAAGGGCGGCTCTGGCAGCCCCCTCCAATGCTGGCGGGGCGGGAACCGCCAGCGTATCGGCGGCAATTCTCCCGGAGATCTGTGGAGGACCGTCGGCCAGATCGGCGTTGATCCTGCCTGAAATCGTCAGCGCGCCGAGCGAGGCAACGAAATCGGAGAGGCCCATGTGGCCACCCACGAAGAAACCGGCAGCGCGTAGACTGGCCGACCCAGGGCCGGGCCAGCCGAGTCCGGCATGTTCGCCGAGCAGGTTGGCGCCGCCGAGGCTGCGTATCAACGCCACAGCATTCGGTGCCCGAAGCGTGATCGGACCTACTGCGGAACGATTCGTGAGGTCGATCACCGGCGCGGCAGCGGCGTGAAGTGAGCCGAGACGGAGAGCCCACGTCGTCGCCAGCGCCTTCTCGGCGCCATCGGCAGCGATCGCAAGCGAAAAAGGTTGACGGAACGCCTGGTGCGTTGCCCAGCGGTCCGGCAGACCGAGAATGCGTGCAAGTGCCGTCATTGTGTTCTGTGCGTCCGGCCCGGCCAGAAACAATCGGGCGCCGATCACATCGCCGTTGGCTTTGCGCAGTCCACGACCGAGGAGCAGCCCCCGGCCGAGATGCGCGCTGGCGAGGCGGATATGAACGCCTCCTCCGAT
>Ga0315298_1008388_pt1 | contig 13197 bp, 9 predicted proteins | sample WHS_1_MG_FD_203077 | JGI IMG/M metagenome (GOLD analysis project Ga0315298, IMG submission 203077) | Extremophilic microbial mat communities from Washburn Hot Springs, YNP, Wyoming, USA - WHS_1_MG | ecosystem: Environmental > Aquatic > Thermal springs > Hot (42-90C) | place: USA: Wyoming...
CTGATCCGTTACCAGCAGCGCCTTCTTCGCTCCCATGGCCGTGGCCTCAGCCCCCAACCGTTCCGACGCTCCCAGCCCGGCTAAGACGAGATGAGGTAACCTCAACGACATGATCTTCGAGTCCATTGGAAAAACCCCCTTTCCCTTTTTTGTCTCTGTCGGTGCCATCCGCGGAGGGCCCGCAATGATGAAGTGAACCCTCCTCCCCAATGAACAGCTTCCTGCCAAAAAGAGTTAAACGTTACAGCATCCATTACATGACGAACTCGCTTCTCCCCGTCCCTCCCTTTCCACTTCGCCCTTTGGGTGGCCCTTCGAACCGGTAACCGTGGAGCCGGAAACCGCAGGAATTCCGTATGATGATCTCGGGCTGAAGGATGATCTGATTGACCATGGAAGGGGTTTTCTGTTCGATCTTATCGATCAGGATCCGGACGGCTAAGGACCCCATCTCGTACTTCTTTTGGCTGATCGTGGTGATCTCCACCCCTTTCAGGGCCGCTGCAGCAATATCATCGAACCCCACGAGGGCCACATCCTCCGGAATACGAAGGCCCGTGTCGAGAATCGCCTCCCGGGCGCCCAAAGCCATATAATCGTTTTCCACGAAGAGGGCAGTGGGAGGGTTTCTCATCTGCAAGAACCGCTTTGTTGCATCATAAGCCATCTCCTTCGAGAAGTGGCACTCGGCGAGGAGGGAGGGTTCGGCCTTGATGGCATAGTCCTTCATGGCCTTCCGGGCTCCTTCGGTTCTCTCCACGGCCGTTGAGATGTTAAAACCTCCTGCGACAATGGCGATCCTTCGATGTCCCAGCCTGCAAAGGTGCTCCATGGCCATGTAGCCGCCGGTGCAATTGTCGAGGACGATATAGTCGAGCCTTTTGCTGAGGAGAGGGTTGTGGACGCGGCGGTTGACCAGGACAAAAGGGAATCGATCTTCGATGAGGGCCTTGATGTTGGGATCCCGCGTCTCCACCGACGAGAAAATGATGCCGTCAACCCCTTTGCTTCTGAGAATATCTATGTAGTACTTTTCGAGTTTCAAATCGTAATTGGTGCTGCAGAGGATGATGTTATAACCCGATTCGGATGCCTTGTCTTCGATCCCTTTGGCCAATTCGGGGTAAAAGGGGTTGAGAATGGTCGTGATAATGAGGCCGATTGTATGGGTCTTTTTCTTCACCAGGCTTCGGGCCACAAAATTGGGCTGGTAGCCCAGTTGATGGGCGATCTGCAGAATCCGGGCTTTGGTCTTCGCCGCGATCCGAGGCTGATCATTGAGGGCCATCGAGACGGCGGTGGGAGAAACCTTGGCCATCTTCGCGATGTCTTTGATCGTGGGTCTTCGCTTCTGCATTGCTTTACCGTTTCAGCGATTCTAATCAACATGGAGCATTTTGTCAAGAGGGCGATGCCCCTCGATTGATTCTGGGGAAAATATCTTGTAGCATAAGAGGGGATTCTTTTGGAAAATAAGACGAAAGAAGGTTTCTCCGATGGAACGTTTTCGGCTGGGTCTGATCGCCGATGATCTGACCGGCGCTCTCGATACGGGGGTCCAATTTCAGCAAAAAGGCCTGACCACCGTTGTTCCGTTCAAGTATGGTCGATCTTTTCAAGATGTGGGAGTGGTGGCTTTCAACTCGAATACGAGGCACGAGAAACGGGAAGTTGCGTTTCGGAGAGTTTTCCAGCTTACGCGGAGGCTCAAGGGCCGTATCCTCTTTAAGAAGGTCGATTCGACCCTTCGGGGAAACGTGGCCGCTGAGATCTTGGCGATGCTCGAAGCCTCAGGGCTACACAAAGCGATCTTGGCGCCAGCCTTTCCCACCCAGGGGCGAACCCTTGAAGAAGGGATCCTGAAGTTCTACGGGACGCCTTTTCACAGGACAGCCTACCGGGAGGCATTCTCACCCCCTTTGGATACGTCCTTCGTTCCCGAGTTGATGGAGCGAGGGCTGGGAGAGAAGGTTGGTCATCTGGGTCGCGAGGCGTTGAAGCACGGGCCTCTCAAGCTTTCAGAGAGGATTCGAGGGGCGAGGGAGAGGGTGATTCTCGTCGACAGCTACAACCGTCGAGATCTTCGGTTGATCGGTCAAGCCTGGTGGTCCTTTTTGAGGGATGAGGCACTGATTTGCGGATCGGCCGGTTTGGCAAAAGAGATCGACTTAGGGGAACCCCCAAGGCGAACGACGCCCTTTCGGATGAGAAGAAAAAAAGGGCCTCTCCTTCTCGTGTCGGGGAGCCGGCATGAGAAAACGTTGAATCAGGTGAGAAGAGTCCTTAAGGTTTTAGGATTCCCCCTGGTCGAACCGGATATGGCGGATTTTACGAACCCCCTCAAGAGCGCGCAGGAGATCAGGAAAGTCGCAAGGCTTGTCGGAGATGCCTTAGACCGTTCGAAAGGAGTCGTCCTTTCCACCTCGTTTCGCGAGATGGTGAAGGGAAACGAGGATCAGGTGGCTCAAAGCCTGGGGAAAGTGGTAGGCCATGTTCTTCGGCGCCACGAGATATCAAGCTTGATCCTAAGCGGTGGAGACGTGGCTATGGAAGTCTGCCAAAATCTCCGTTCAGGAGGGATGAGGATTGAAACGGAAATCCTCCAAGGCATTCCCCTGAGCTCTCTTTTGGATGGACCGTGGAAGGGGCTTCCTATTGTCACAAAGGGAGGAGGCCTGGGAGATCCCAATGCCTTCCTGGAGGTGATCCATTACCTGACCGGTTAACCCGCCCGTTGCATTGTGGAGCTCCGGAGAGGCCGGCCTGGAGGCCTTTTCAAACGGGTTTAGTGGACACGTGAGCGGTTATCGCAGACTCCACCAAGGGTAAAGTCCAGCAGAGGGACCGAAACTTCCCATGCAACCTCCTTGAGGTACCACCACAAGCCTTCTTTGGCAACGTCAGGGGGCCCTTGAGGAGGATTTGTTACAACACGGGGGTTAAGCTTTTTTCGAAGAGCAGAGGTGTATGGATCCTCTTTCTTGGAACTTCGAAGCTCGACGATAAAGGAGGAAACAGCGATGGCCTTTCGGGAGAGACCCTTCATCGCAATCACCATCGGTGATCCTGCTGGGATCGGGCCGGAGATAACGGTTAAGGCCTTGGCGAAAGATTGGAACTGGATTTCCAGGCGGGCGATTCCTGTGGTGATCGGTGATGCCAACGTCATGGCGCAGGCACTTCAGATCGCGCGAAGCGACCTGCCCCTTCATATCCTTTCTCAACTCTCTGATGCGAAGGCGGAGGGGCCCGTGTTGAACCTTCTCGACATGAAAAATGTGGAGATGGATCGGTTTGTTCACGGGAAAGCGGATCCGATGACGGGAAAGGCCGCCTATGACTACATCGTCAAAGCCGCTCAGTTGGCGCGAGAAGGCCTGGTTCGAGCCATTGTCACCGGACCTGTGAGTAAGGAAGCCATCAACAAGGCGGGTTTGCCCTTTACGGGCCATACCGAGCTTCTGGCGGAGCTCCTGGGGGCGAAAGATTATGCCATGATGCTCGCTCACGGCCCCTTTCGGGTCGCCCACGTGACCACCCATTGTTCCCTGAGAGAGGCGTGTGAAAGGATAAAGAAGGAACGGGTTCTTTCGGTGATCCGTTTGACGGATGAAACGTTGAAGCACATGGGTGTTGAGGGTGCGAAGATCGCCGTGGCGGGGTTGAACCCTCATGCGGGCGAGGAGGGTCTTTTTGGTGAAGAGGATCGCCGGGAAATCGCGCCGGCCGTAGTGGAGGCGAGGGCCGAGGGTATCGACGTGGAGGGGCCCATCCCTCCCGATACGATTTTCCCCAAGCTGAAAGGAAGGCTTTACGATGCTGTGGTTGTCATGTACCATGATCAGGGTCATATCCCTGTGAAGCTTCTCGGCTTTTCGGTGAAGAAAAAGGGCATGGACTGGTCCCAGATGGGAGGGATCAATCTGATGATGGGCCTTCCTGTGATCCGCACCTCCGTGGACCATGGCGTGGCTTTTGGAAAGGCAGGGCAAGGCAGGGCCAACCCCGAGAGTATGCGCGATGCGATCAAGATGGCGATTCGTCTCTTGAGCAAGAAGAGCCATCCGAAGCGCACGGGATTTTCCGGATAAAGGTCCTTTCTCATCGAACAAAAATGTGCGATTTTCTTGACATTTCATGCTCCCTGTGGTATGAAACCTCGGTAAGCCCAAAGGCTTGAAAGGGGATCAACTCCGTTTCGATCCGGTTATCGGAGCCTGATCTCGTGAAGAGGAAGAAGAGGAAACTTTGAGAATCGTGAGGAAGGTTCCGGAGCCGAACATGCGTGCCTCCGGCAACCATCCAGGGTCTTCCAGAGGAAGAAGGGAGAAGGGCTGGAGCGAATGCTCTTCTCGGGAGATCTCTTGCGGAGAGAGGTCTCCTTCCGGTTCAGAGCCTGCTCGCGAAGGAGAGGGTTATGCCGAAAAAAGAAGAGGCCGAAGGACAGGCGACGGAGTGGACACCTTTTGGCGATGCGGAGACGAACGACCTCCTGATGGATAATCGTGAGGAGATGGATGAGGAGATCATCGAGCTCGTGGAGGTTGTGGAGGAGCCCGAGACTCGCTTGAGTATTGATCAGTTCGTTTCGCCCGAAGGCCCGCAGCAGGAATTGGATCTTTTCTCGACCGAACCGTGGGCTCGCTCCTTCGATCAAGGGGCTCCGGAGGAAGGGGTGGAGGGAGAAAGAGGTCTTGAGGGGGTGAGCGAAGAGGAGCTTCTCGAGGGGCTTGAGCTCAAGGCACAAGAGATTGAGGAACCCCTTTCTTCCCCGGCTCCGGAGAAAAAGGAAGTCGAAGCGGAGGGACCGGTTCGGGAAAAGGAGTCTGAAGAAGACGTTTTTGAGAAACTTGAGCTCGAAGAGATCCTTGAAAAAGTGGAGATGCTGAAGCCGGCCCTCGAAAAGGAATGGCCCAAGGAGGGAGGGGAGGCCGGAGAAGCAAAAGTGGAAGAACATGGCCCTCCATTACCCGGGCTTCAACCTTCGGAAACAAGGGATTGGTTTTCCGAGGTCGAGGAGAAAGCCGAAGCCCCAGGGGTCGAGGAGGTCTCGAGGGTCGAAGAAGAAAGGCCGATGGATTTTGATCAGTTTCAGACCCTTTTGAAAAAGGATCTGGGCCTGGAAGCTCCCGACGAATCTACCCTTGAGTCCCTCCCTCTCGGCGAAGGAGAGGTCAAGTATGGAGAAGAAGGGGAAGCGGCAAAGAAGCAGGTGAGCTCAAAGGAGCTTGAGTCGCTCCTTGAAGAGGTAGCCGCTTTGGAGGTAGGGCCAAGGGTTGAGGAGGAGCCCCCTGAGAAGGAGGAGCCCCCTATCCCCCTTATCAAGGAGGAGCCCGTTGGCGAGCCTTCTGGACTTGCCGAATTTGAAGCCCTTCTTCAGAGGGGGGTGGAACCGGAGGCTCCATCCGAGGAGGCTCTGCCCCCGTTTACCTTTGAAGAGGAGGCAAGAAAAGAGGTTTTGGAGGAACCTCTCATCACGAAGCCCTCTTTTGAGGAGGAGCTCCCCGAGCTTCAGGAGGAGGCCTTTCCCGAAGCCCTGATCGAGGCGATTGAAGAAGACTTCGAGGAGGAGGTCCTTGCGATAGAGGAAGTGAGGGGGGTGGAGGCGGCTCCGGAAGAGAAAGTCGAGGCGTTGACGGAACTTCCTCCCCCGACTCCCCTTGAAGGCGAGGAGATGCCCTTCGCCTTCGAGGAAGTCAAGGAGGTGGAGCCCCGAGTGGAAGTAGGGCCCTCACCGATTGTACCTCCTTCCGAGAAGTTCGCTGAGACCGGAGCTGTGCCTCTCACGCTGGCGAGCAGGCAGTTGCAGGAATCGATCGCCCGGGGCGTTCAGGAGATGATCGGCGATTTCATCACAAAGATCCTTCCGGAGATGACCCAAGAGATCCTTCAGCTCACGACGGAGAGGATTGAGAAGATGGTAAAGGAGATCGTTCCCGAGATGGCGGAAAAAGCCATCCGCCAAGAGATCGAACGAATCGAGAAGGGAGAGAAGTGAACCGAAGCGTTCCCTGACGGTGCCTCTTCGGCAAGCATCTCGGACCCTATCACGTTTCAGAAGACAGAAGTACCTTACTGAAGTGAAACTTTAGGTTGAGGAAAATGGGGAAGGAAAGGTTACAGAGATGGCATCGAGAATTCTCGACAAATCCTATGATCCCCACCGGGTGGAGGAACGCTGGTATTCCTTCTGGGTGGGGCAGGGCTTCTTCAGAGCCGACGAATACTCCGAGCGGAAGGCCTATTGCATCGTTATCCCACCTCCCAACGTCACCGGCGTCCTCCACATAGGACATGCCCTGAACAATACGCTGCAGGATATTTTGGTTCGATGGAAAAGGATGGAGGGATATAACGTCCTCTGGCTTCCCGGGACCGATCATGCCGGCATCGCAACCCAGAACGTAGTCGAAAGGCAACTGGCAGAGGAAGGATTGAGCCGACACGCCCTGGGCCGCGAGAAGTTTATCGAGCGCGTGTGGAGGTGGAAAGAGCAGTCCGGCGGAACGATCATCAATCAGTTGAAGAAGCTGGGAGCCTCCTGCGATTGGAGCCGAGAACGCTTCACCATGGACGAAGGCCTAAGCGAGGCGGTAAAGGAGGTTTTCATCCGTCTCTACCGGGAAGGGCTGATCTACCGAAGCAACTATATCATCAACTGGTGTCCTCGTTGTCAGACGGCCCTGGCCGATCTCGAAGTCGAGCATCAGGAGATTGTGGGGAAGCTTTACTATCTCCGATACCCCGTCGCCGGGGAGAACGCCGAGGCCCTTGTGGTCGCAACCACCCGGCCTGAGACGATGCTGGGCGATACGGCCGTGGCAGTCAATCCCCAGGACGAACGTTACCGGAAGTGGATCGGGAAAAAGGTTCTTCTCCCTGTTGTTCGCCGCGAGATTCCCATTATTGCAGATCCCTATGTGGATATCGAATTCGGGACAGGGGCCCTGAAGATCACGCCCGCACACGATTTTAACGACTTCGAGATCTCGCTCAAACACGGTCTTGCCCAGATCCAGGTGATCGACGAGACGGGCCACATGAATGAGCACGCAGGGCCTTACAACGGATTGGACCGGTTCGAGTGCCGAAGGGAGATCGTCGGTCGCTTCGAAGAAGATGGCACCCTTGTCAAGACCGAAGATTACCGCCACATGGTTGGACACTGCTATCGCTGTAAGACGATCGTGGAGCCCCACCTCTCCCTTCAGTGGTTTGTTCGGACGAAGCCTCTGGCTGAGCCGGCCATCCAAGCCGTTCGCGAAGGTCGAACGCGAATCGTTCCTGAGCTGTGGGAAAAGACCTACTACGAGTGGATGGAGAACATCCGGGACTGGTGCATCTCCCGTCAGATCTGGTGGGGGCATCGGATCCCTGCCTGGTATTGCGATGCATGCGGCGAGATGGTCGTCGAAAAAGAAGCTCCGCCACGGTGCCCGAAGTGCGGATCCGAGACGTTGAGGCAGGAGACGGACGTTCTGGACACCTGGTTCAGCTCAGCCCTTTGGCCCTTTTCGACCCTGGGATGGCCGCGGGAAACTCCGGAGCTCAGACGCTTTTATCCCACATCGGTGTTGGTGACGGGTTTTGATATCCTCTTTTTTTGGGTGGCGAGGATGATGATGATGGGCCTGAAGTTCATGGGCGACGTCCCGTTTCGGGATGTTTATATCCATGGTTTGGTCCGCGACGAAAGGGGCGAGAAATACTCAAAGACCCGGGGCAACGTCGTCGATCCCCTCGATTTGATCGAACGCTACGGTGCCGACGCCCTTCGGTTCACCTTGGCTGCTCTCACCATGCCTGGAAGCGATCTCAAGCTTTCGGAGGCTCGAACAGAAGGTTACCGCCACTTCGCGAACAAGATTTGGAACGCTTCGCGCTTCGCCCTCATGAACCTTGACGAAGCGGTGGACGTTGAGGAGACGATCGATCCGGGAACGCTCAGTCTACCCGACCGATGGATTCGGGGAAGGCTCAATCGAACCATTCTCGAGGTTCGACAGGCCCTCGAGGTCTATCGGTTCGACGAAGCCTGCCATAGCCTTTACCAGTTTATCTGGCACGAATTCTGCGACTGGTATCTCGAGCTCATCAAGCCCTATCTCTATCAGGACGAGGATCCGCTGCGGAAGCGAATCGCCCAAAAGATGCTTGCCAGGGTTCTGGACCAAACCTTGCGGCTCCTTCATCCCTTCATGCCCTTCATCACTGAAGAGATTTGGCAACAGTTGCCCTTGAAGGGAAAGGGAAGTTCGATCATGGTGTCGTCTTTCCCGCGGGCTTACGAAGCCCTCGAAGATCCCCAAGCCGAGGAGGAGATGGGCCTTCTCATCGAGACCATCGTCGCCCTTCGAACCATCCGAAGCGAGATGAACGTTCCCCCTTCGCAATCCCTCGCCATAAGCATACGGGCCCAAGACGACGAGCCTCTCGAGCGGCTCGAAAGAAACCGGCTTTTTATCGAACGGATGGTGAAGGCCGATCGGGTGGAGATCGGAAAGGATACGGAAAAACCTCCTCTTTCAGCCTTCGCCGTGGTGAGAGGGGTGGAGCTTTTTGTTCCCATGGATCGACCTCGAATGGAAGAAGAGCTCAAGAGGCTCCAAAAAGAGATCGTCAAGATCGAGAAGGAGATGGCTTTTGTCAGCCGAAAGCTTTCGAATGAGCAGTTTATCGCCAAAGCCCCGGCCCACGTCGTAGAGGAGGAGCGAGAGAAGGCTGCCCAATACGAGGCGATCCGGGCGAAGTTGGAGGAAAGTTCCAGAAAGATCCGCGAGGTATTGGGGTAGCGGACGGATTGCTCCCATCGTTCTGGGGCGGCTCGGGGTGGAGTTTTCTTGGAAGAGGAGAATTGGCGTGATGTTTCACGTCGTCCCATGGAGAGGCCTATGAAGATGGATATTGAGAAGGTGGCGAGGCTTGCCCGCCTTGAGCTCTCCGAGGAAGAGAAGTCGATCTTTGGAAAACAGTTGGATCAGGTGCTGGAGTATATGGAGCAGCTCGAGGGTGTTGACACGGAGGGGGTGGAACCGACCTCCCACGCCATCCCTCTTTCGAATGTCTTTCGGGAAGATGAGCAGACGGATTCCTTTCCTCGGGAGGACGTATTGGGCGTGGCTCCCGAGGAAGAGGGAGGGTATTTCAGGGTTCCCAGGATCATTGAGTAAGCCGAAACGCTGCAGAGGGAGAGCCATCGGGAATCACAGGGCAAGGAAGGCGAAACGTATATGGACCTATGCCGATTGACCATTCACGAGCTTCATGATCTTCTGGTCCGAAAAGAGGTCACGTCGCGGGAAGTGACCGAGGCCTTTTACGATCGGATTCGCTGTCTGGACGATCGAATCCAGGCCTACCTTCTCTTGACCGAGGAAGAGGCCTTCCGCAAAGCCGAGGAGGTCGATCGAAAGATCGCGAGAGGAGAACCGATGGGAGACCTCTCAGGCATTCCGATTGGGATCAAAGATATCCTTTGCACGAAAGGATTACGGACGACCTGCGGCTCGAGGATCCTTGGGAACTATGTTCCTTTTTACGACGCAACCGCTGTGAAGAAATTGAAGGCCCGGGATGCGGTTTTTCTGGGAAAGCTCAACATGGACGAATTCGCCATGGGCTCTTCAACGGAAAACTCGGGTTTCCAGATTACCCGTAATCCATGGGATCTGGAGCGGATACCGGGCGGCTCAAGTGGAGGCTCCGCGGCCGCCGTTTCAGCCGACGAATGTGCCGGCGCCCTGGGCACGGATACGGGAGGCTCGATTCGGCAGCCGGCTTCGTGCTGCGGCGTGGTGGGTTTGAAACCCACCTATGGAAGGGTTTCGCGTTACGGCCTCGTTGCCTTTGCCTCCTCGCTCGATCAGATTGGTCCGATCACGAAGGACGTGGAGGATTGCGCCATCCTCTTGGAGGCGATCAGCGGCTACGACCCTCACGACTCCACGTCCGTTAACGTGCCCGTTCCGGATTACAAAAAGTCCCTCGTCAAGGATGTGCATGGAATGCGAATCGGCATTCCGGAAGAATACTTCATCTCGGGCATGGATCCTCACGTTGAGAAAGCCGTTCAAGAAGCCCTCGCCGTCTTCGAGAGAGAGGGAGCGAAGGTCAAGAAGGTTTCTCTTCCGCATACACCTTATGCGGTCGCGGTCTACTATATCATCTGCACCGCAGAGGCCAGTTCCAATCTTGCCCGTTACGACGGGGTGAAGTACGGGTTTCGTTCAAGGGAAGGCCGAGACCTGATGGAGATGTACACCCAGACCCGCTCGAAAGGGTTTGGTCAGGAGGTGAAGCGCCGGATCATTCTCGGGACCTATGTGCTTTCCGCGGGCTATTATGAGGCCTATTATCGAAAGGCTTCACAGGTCAGGACGTTGATGCGGAACGATTTCGCCAAGGCCTTTGGCGAGGTCGATGTGGTCGTTACCCCCACCGCTCCCACCCCTGCTTTCCGGATCGGGGAAAAGGTGATGGACCCCTTACAGATGTACCTTTCGGATATTTTCACGATTCCTGCCAACCTGGCGGGCCTTCCCGCTGTCTCGATTCCCTGTGGCTTCAGTGCTGAAGGGCTTCCTATCGGCCTTCAGATCATGGGGAAACATTTCGATGAGGAGACCCTTCTGCGGGTCGCTTACACATTCGAGCAAGAGACCGACTTCCACCTCCAGAAACCGAAAGGTCTTGCCTAAGGGGAGAAGAAGCCCCCTTAAGGTGCCGTTCCAAGCCCTCTCTGGCGCCCTCACCGGGGCTCTTGAGTTGGATTCATTGCAACCTCAGGGTTTCCGGTCATTTCCTTGAGCCAGGCGAGATAGGGCGATGATCCTTCGAGGATGGGAAGGCTGATGATCTCGGGGACGGAGTACGAATGAAGGGATCGGATCCTCGGTTCAAGTTCGCGAAACCGTTCGGCCTGAGTCTTGATGATGAGAAGCCATTCCCCCTCGTCGAAGATTTTTCCTTCCCACCGATAGATCGATCGAACGGGCGAAAGGATGTTGACGCAGGCCGCCAACCTCTCTTCCACGAGGGCCCGGCCGATTTTTTGAGCCTCTTCTTCGGAACCACAGGACACAAGAACAACGATGAACGGAGACATAGCTTCTCCCGATCCGGTTCCAACAAGCGACTCAGGGTTTTCCTGACAAACGTTGTCTGGAGGACGATTTTGCGCCGAGAACTTTTTCGAAGGCCTTGAGAGCCGTCTCGACGTCATCTCGGTTGACATCGAGGTGCGTGACCATCCGGATTTTGTCCTTTCGAAATGCGTAGATCAGGACACCTTCCTTTTTCATCGCCTCCGCGATCTGAGGAGCCGTCATCCCCGTTCCGCTCACATCAAAGATGACGATGTTTGTTTCCACGTATTTCGGTTCGATCTCGATTCCCTTGATCTCGTGAAGGCCTACGGCGAGGCGCTTTGCATTTTCATGATCCTCTTTCAGACGGTCGATATGGTGATCGAGGGCGTAGAGGCCTGCGGCAGCGACGATGCCGACCTGTCGCATGCCTCCTCCGTACATCTTTCGAAATCGGTGAGCCCGATCGATGAAGGTCTTCGATCCCGCAATGAGAGAACCGATGGGAGCCCCGAGGCCTTTTGAGAGGCAGACAGAGACCGAGTCCGCATATTGGGCGTATTCCCGGGGAGCGACACCCGAAGCCACCGAAGCATTCCAAAGCCTCGCACCATCGAGATGGACAGCGAGGCCTCGAGATTTGGCCAGGTGATAGATTTCGCGCATCTTGTCAAGCGGAAAGACCGTTCCTCCTCCGAAGTTGTGGGTGTTTTCCAGGCAGACGAGTCGCGTGACGGGCTGATGGTGATCCGTTCCACGGATGACCTCCTCGATCTGAGAGGCCTCGATCACTCCCCGAACCCCCTTCAGCAGATAGAACGAAACACCGGCCAAGGCGGCTCCTGCAGCGCTTTCGCTGTTAAAGGCGTGGCCGCTCGCTTCGATCACGACCTCGTCGCCCGCCTGGGTATGGGATCGGATTGAGACCTGGTTCGCCATGGTCCCTGTGGGCACGAAGAGGGCAGCCTCCTTCCCTAAAATCTGTGCTACCTTCTCCTGCAAAGCGTTTACGGTGGGATCTTCTCCAAAGACATCGTCACCGACCTCGGCTTCGAACATGGCCTTTCTCATGGCGGGCGTGGGTTTGGTTACGGTGTCGCTTCTGAAATCGATCAACTCTTTTGTGTTCGTGTTCATGGGGCCCCCATCATCAGGAGATGAAAAACCGAAACAAAGATATCATATAACCCCAGCCCCTCCGAAATCAAGAGGGGAGAAGGAACTCCAATTCCGGTTTATGAACTGAAAGTCTTTTCCCATCGGGTCGTTGCGGGCACCTGCAAGGTGCGTAGGAATCTCGCTGTAAAAAGCAAGATTGCTTCGGTTCCCTCGCAATGACTATTTCTAAATCCGAATTTGAGAGGCCAAACTCGCCAAATTTAACCCCTCCTCGCGAATCCCCGCGGTCACGAGAAGCTGGACGCTCCCCGACGCAAACCTGGAGTAAGAGACCAACCCTGTTCTTTTGGCTTGGTTTTTCACCTGGACATCCTATGCCGGGCATTGTATAAATATTCTATCCTTTCCGGCTGAGGCAGGTTAAGCCTGTGGCTGGGAGAGAAATGGAGGTCGAAAGGAGCAGTCGATGAGGGAGATGAAAAAAGTCGCTTGGCTCGGGTTGGTCGGTCTTGCTGTATGGGTGTGCTTTCCGTTGAGTTCCGCCTTGGGGATAGATCCCAGCCTCCTCAATGGCCAGTGGTTCAAGGCAAAGGGGAGCATGAAGGGTTACGCCATCGACATGGAGCACAATGTCGTTGCAGGCACTGTTTCAGGAGCGGCCACCTTTTACATGAAGACGACTTACAGCGGAGGCGATGGAGGCTTTTTCACGGTGACCACCTGTTCTCAGGATGACGAAAATCCAAGTCTGTGGCATCCGGTGGCGAGCGATCCCATCCCCATGGAACAGATTTACGGTGCCAATCTTGAGATCTGGGATTTCCAGGGAACTCCCATACCCATTTACGACGGTTACAATAGCTGGTGGGTCTATCCGACCCTTTTCCTGAAGGTGACAACCGATGGTGCTTCTTTGAAAAAGGCGACGCTCAAGACGATTACCTGTGCCATCTGGGGAGAGATGGAGGATGGGATCATTATCGGTTCCTGCAAG
>Ga0315298_1008390_pt1 | contig 13196 bp, 15 predicted proteins | sample WHS_1_MG_FD_203077 | JGI IMG/M metagenome (GOLD analysis project Ga0315298, IMG submission 203077) | Extremophilic microbial mat communities from Washburn Hot Springs, YNP, Wyoming, USA - WHS_1_MG | ecosystem: Environmental > Aquatic > Thermal springs > Hot (42-90C) | place: USA: Wyoming...
GGACCGTCCGGCCGTGCTCCGACCCCAGGAAGTCGGCCACGTCCTGGGTGATGGCGACCAGGCCGAGGTAGTACTTGCGCGCCCGGCGGGCCATGCTGGCCAGGAAGGCGCCCCCTCGGGGCACTGCATGAGGCTCCAGGCCTCGTCGATGATGAGGAGGCGTGGCCGGCGCGTGCGGCGCACCTGGTTCCAGACGAAGCCGGTGATCAGGTGGATGCCCAGGGGCCGCAGCTCCGGCTCGAGCGCCTGGACGTTGAACACCACGAAGCGGCGATCGAGGGCCACGTTGGTGGGCGAGGAGAAGAGGCCGGCCAGGGAGCCCTCCACGTAGCGCCCGAGGCGCGTCGCCAGGCTGGCCGCGACGTCACCGGGGCTCGCCAGGAGCACCGCGTGGAGGTCGCTCAGCAGCGGCGCCGGGCGGCCGTGGGTGGCTGCGTCCTCGGTGATGCCGGCCTCGGCATAGGTTCGGTAGAGGGCGCGGTCGAGCACCGCGCGCTCGTGGGTGCCGAGCGGCTGGCCTGGCTCCGCCAGCATGAGTTCGAGGAGACCCTGCAAGGCTGCCACCTGCTCGGCCAGCGGGTCGCGACCTTCTTCGTCGCTGCCGGCCGGGGGCAGATCGAAGGGGTTGAGGTGCTGGCCCGAAGAGCTGGCGAAGCGTACGTACTGGCCCCCGACCGCCGTGCAGAGGCTGCGGTATTCATCCTCGGGGTCGATGACCAGGAAGTCGACGCCGACCAGGAGATTTCTGAGCGCCATCAGCTTGGTGAAGTAGCTCTTGCCGGCGCCCGACTTGGCGAAGACGACCGCGTTGGCGTTCTCGAGGCTCTCGTCGAAGGGGTCGAAGATGACCGGCGAGTGGTTGTGCCGGGCGATGCCGTAGAGGACGCCTCGTTCCATCGTGAGCGTGCTCGAGGAGAAGGGGAACATCGTCGCGAGCGAGCTGGTGTCGAGGTTGCGGTAGACGAGCAGGCGGTCCTGGCCCTCGGGCAGGCAGGAACGGAAGCCCGCGTCCTGTTCGAGGATCGCTACCCGGGACCGGGCCAGCATCCCGCCAAGGGTGCTTTCCACCCGGCGGGTCAGGTCGTCCAGCGCGGGGAGCGAGCTCGCCCGCAGCAGGAGGTAGAGGCTGACCGCGAAGATCTTCTCCTCGCCCCGCTGGAGGGCGTCGCGGAGTCGCTCGGCATCCTCGTAGGCCACTTCCCGCTCCGGGTCGGCCAGCCTGCCACCCCGGGCCGCCAGCAGGCGCGAGGAGTGGAGCTGGACCATCTTGTGGGTCAGAGCAGATACCATCTGGCCACTGTCCAGCGGATACAGATGGAGACTGATCTCGATCGGCTCCTCGAAGTCGATGAGCGGGCCGAGCCAGCCGGGGCCGACGGTCCGCGGATAGCCGGTGACGACCAGCGTGCGGGCGTACTGGTAATCGAGGCGAACGTGGTCGCGAGCGATCTCGACCGCGGCCGGCGCGACGAGATCGGCGAGCGAACGCGTACCGAGGGCGAAGCGCCGCTCGTCGGGCGGAAGCGCCCGCCTTGGTTCGGCGGTGCGGCGGCGGAAGGTGATGAGCGGCATCAGGTCCTCCTTTTCATTTGGCGACTGGCCTGGACGACCAGCGCGGTGCAGTCGGCGAGCTCTCGCCGCACGCGCTGGACGCGGGCGAGCTCGGGACACCAGCAGGCGTAGAAGAGCTGGGCGAGTTCGACGCTGGCCAGGCGCCGCGCGGGCAGTCCGCATCGGGCGAGCTGCCGTTCGACCTCCTCGCAGCGGAAGGTGAGCTGCTTGCGGGCCGCCTCGGGCGCGGCGGCGGGCGCCTTCCGACCGAAGGGCGAGCGGTAGCCGGCCCGCGGCAGCTCCGCCTGCGCCGGCACGACCAGGTAGAAGCGTCGCTCGAGCAGCGTGCGGCTCCTGGCCAGCCGTCGGAGGTAGGCGACGTGGTCGCGCGCCAGGTCGGCCGGCCGCTCGGGAAGTTGCAATGCCCGCCGCTCCAGCTCCCCGAGGTAGCCGTCGACGTCGATGGGCAGCGCCCGGACGAGGATCTGGACGGGGAAGGACAGGCTATTCAGGAAGGCGGCGAAGCCGGCGACGGTCGCCTCCTGTTCGGCCTCCCCCTGGAGCCCGAAGTTGACGCTGCCCACTTCCAGCACCGCCCGGTACTGGCCGCAGGCGAGGCGCACGACGTCGTCCTCGATCGCCTCCAGGCTGAAGTGGGCGGTCTGTACGGACGCGAGCCGACTCATCGCCGCCCCTCTTCGCTGGAGCTGTCGGAGTCGGCCATCCAGGCGGGCCGCGGGGAGAGCTCCGCCCAGCGCGCGGACGACGGCCGCCAGCTGGCCGGATCGGGCTCCCGCGGTCGCCAGACGCTGCCCTTGGGGGCCGCCGCGTAGTGCAGGGCGACGAAGGCCCACTCCTCGAGCCCCCGCCCGTGGGGGCGAACCAGCGCCAGGGCCGCGGCCAGCGCGAAGCAGGCCACCGCGAGCGCCAGACGCGCGGCCACGGGCAGGGCGGGCCATTGGTTCCAGAGCCCATAGCTCGTGGCCAGGCCGATGGTGAGGTACATGAACTGGCGGGCCGAGAGGCCATAGAAGGCCTTATCCTCGACGTTCAGGTGGGTCGGGATCTCGTGGGGTTTCGCTGCCATGGCCTCCTCCTAACCCCCACCCAGCGCCGACTGGATCATGCCGGCGATGACGCGGGCCGAGAGGACGATGGCCAGGCCGGCGATGGCGTTGACCATGGCGGACTTGCCCCGCTCCATCTGGTGCGGGTTGCCGCCGGCACTCATATAAATGAAGGCGCCCCACATCAGGAAGAAGGCGGCCACCGTCACCGCCACCCCCAGGCCGATGTTCAGGAGATTGGTGAACAGAGTGTTGATCGCTTCCATGACGAGAACCTCCTCAAATCTTGGTTTCCGCGGATGTGCTCCGCGTGCCTCTGAGTCCTTCCCTGCCGTTCCGTCGGACGGGCCAGCGGCGGACCGCGACCTTGAAGCGACGCCACATCTACCTCCACACCCGGCCCGCGCCGGCGTAGTGGGCGCCCCAGTAGCCGCTGAAGACTTCCATCTCGCGCACCACGTCGCCCTGGCTCGGGGCGTTGATCATCCGCCCACCCCCGACGTAGATGCCGACGTGGGTGATGGGCCGGGCCGACGGGTACGTGTGGGCGAAGAAGACCAGGTCGCCGGGCCGAAGCTCCGCCGGGCCGATACGCATCGTCGCGTCGAACTGCTGCTGGGCCGTCCGGGGGAGGCCGACGCCGACCTGGCGGTACGTCCACTGGACGAGCCCGCTGCAATCGAAGCTCGTCGCCGGGCTGGCACCACCCCAGACGTAGGGCTGGCCGATCTGGGCGCGGGCGAGATCGACGACCCGGCTCGACGGCGCGCCCGGCATCAGGTAGCCGTAGCGGACGGCCACGGCGAGGACCTGCTCGACGTACCAGTCCGCCTGGCCGTATGCCCGAAGGGCCTGCCGGAGATCCTGCGGCCCCCCGTGGTCGCACAGGTAGCGCGCCATGGCCGGGATGGCCTCGCGATAGTCGTAGGGGTCGCCGCCGTCGCCGTAAGCGGCCCAGCTCGACGGCAGGAGCTGCCCGTAGCCGATCGCGCCGGTAGAGCTGGTCGCCATGTTGCGGCCGAAGTCGGACTCGACCTTCGCGACCGCCGCCAGGACCTGCCACGGCAGGCCGCAAACGGCGGCGGCCGTCTGCATCACGGCGAGCTGGTCGGGCGGGATCTCGTCCGGCCGGGCGCTCGCGACCTCGTGGCCGGGGGCGGCCGCCCCGAAGAGCGCCGCCAGGCTGGCGATGGCGAAGGCGAGGGCGACCACCACCGCCAAGACCAGGCCGGCGACCACTTTGAGCGCGTCGCGGCCGAGCCCTGACAGGGCGAGCGAGAGGAGCGGCCCCTGCATCAGGCGCCTCCTCGCGGGGCACCGCCCGCCCGGCCCTCCAGCGCCCGCGCCCCCTGGCGATAGACGAAGTAGCGGGCGAAGCCGAGCCCGTCGCCCAGGTGGTTGCGCATCAGGCCAGGGATCTTCATCGTCAGGAGCAGCACCGCCATGCCGAGGAACACGGCCAGCAGCGCCGCGTCTGCGGCCATCGGGGTGAGCTCGGTCAGGAGCGAGCCGCCGAGCTTGAGGGCGAGCACCTGCACGAACTGGGTGAAGACCGCCCCGAAGAACGTGCTCGACCAGAGTCGCGCCCACCCCTGGGTCTGGGGCAGCACCCAGCACAGGAGCCCGAGGGGCGAGACGACGAGGAGCACGTCGATCAGCGCCAGACGCATCAGCATCTGGAGCAGCAGCAGGAGGCTCGTCACCAGGTAGATGAGGATGGCGATCACCTCGACCAGGAGCTGCGTCGCGCTATCGGCGCGCTCCCAGGCCGGGAGGCTGGCCTGGCCGATGGCCTGGCAGAGGGCGTTGTTCGCGTCGATGGCGAGCTGCGCCCAGGTGAGGCTGGTGTTGGCGAGGAGCGCCCCGAGCACGAGGCGCGGGAAGAGCTCCATGGCCTCGTGGTAGGGCGAGCCGACCTGATCGCGGGCGATCAGGCCGAAGCCGCCCCAGAGGGCGACGAGCACCAGGGCGGCGTTGGCTATGGCCCGCACGACGTTCCAGAGCGTCTGGACGGTCGGGCTGGCGTAGGAGCCCGCCGGGGGCGTCTGGGTGATGAAGTTCAGCGAGCTCCCCATCACGCTGCCGACGACGCCGCGGATGGCGTTCGAGAGGCCCTGCAGGAGATCGACCAGGACCTGGTTGAAGACGTCGGCCGCCCACTGCTTCGGGTCGGGCAGAAACCCGAACAGGCCGCCCGAAGGGTCCGGCGCCGGGTCGCCTTCAGGCGGCGTCGGCGTCGGGACAGCCACCGGCGTCGGCTCAGGAGTCGGATCCTCAGCATAGACCGTCATGGTGGCGACCCCGAGGCCCAGGACGACCGCCAGCGCGGCAGCCGCGAGGAGGAAGCGGGCGCCCGTCATCGGCCCACCTCCGGCCGGAAGCGCACCAGCCAGTGCTCGGGCTGGCTCGGCCCGAGGCTCGCAGACCCCGGCAGAGCGATCAGCGCCTGTGCGTGGGCGACGTTCCAGCGGACGGCGAAGCGCGTGAGAGCCCCGAGCGATAGCTCGGCTGCATCGTGGCTCTCGCCGCTCGGCGCTACCTGCCGCAGCACGAGTCGGCCACTCGATGAGCGTGCCAGGACGAGCACGCTCCCGTCGCTTCGCCAGACCGGGAACTGGCCCTCTGCCGTGCCCACCCGCTCTCCGACGGGGCGGGCCAGGTCGGCGGCGAACAGCCCGATCGTCGTCTTCGACCCGAATAGCCAGCCGCCGCCCGTCTGACGATCCTAGGCCGGGGCGGTGTAGAGCAGGCGTCGGCCGTCTGGCGACCAGGCCAGTGGAGGGAACGGCAGCGAGCCGGCGTCGTCCCGGCTCAGATCGGCCAGGTAGTGGAACGTGCCGTCCCTGGTCCCGAGAAGACAGAGGGAGGCGAGCTGGCCCGTCCTGGTGATGAACGCCACCCTTTCCTCATCGGGGCTCCAGCCATAGCTGCCCGGAGCGACCTCGCTGGGCAGGCTTATCAGCTCTCGGGGATCACCCCTGTCGATGGGCAGCCAGCGCAGGCGGGTGCGCTGCCCGCCCCCGGGCAATTGCTGCCGGCTGGCGAGAAGGAGCTGCTGCCCATCCGGCGCCCAACTCAGATCGACCAAGCGCTCATCGGCGGCGCTCGCGGGCAGGACGTGGCGCCGCTCGCCGCGCTCGCTGTCGCGCCCTGCGATCCAGACCTCGTCCAGGCGTGTCGAGGTGCCGGAACGCTGACTCGCCGCGAGGTACGCGACCTGTTCGCCATCCGGCGAGGCGGCGAGGCTGCCGAGGGCAGAAGGCGGCCCGAAGCGACGCAGGCCGCCGTTGCCATCGGCGAGCCACAGCTGGCGTTCGTCGCCAGGGGGCGGCCCCACCGCGAGCGCAACGCGGCCGTCACGGAGGAAGTCGGCGCCGACGATGCTCGCCCCGGGGAAGGGAGGGCGCAGTCGTTGCACCCGCGGGCTGCGAAGCCAGAGCTCCGCCGCGATGGACGCGGTCTCGCCGGCTTCGAGCCGGACCTGGTAGGCCGCCTCGATGGAGCGCTCGTGGCGCACCGTGACGCGATGCTCACCCGGCGTGAGCTGCAGGTCGATCGGGGTGTGCCCGCGCGCTTGTCCGTCGATGGCGACGGTAGCCGCCATTGGCACGCAGCTCAACTGCAGCGTGGCGGTGGCGGTCTCCGTCTCACGCTGCGGCTGCGTCGAGAAGACGACCAGGCCGGCCGTACCGGCGGCGACCAGTGTTCCGGCGATGGCCCAGGTCCACCATGCTCGCGCCAGGCGCGCAAGCTCTGCCCGGCTCGGGGCTTCGACGACGACCGAGAAAGGAAGCTGCATCGGTGACCTCCGTGGCTGGTGTGTTGTTCTCGACCCCAGCCTAAGAAGTGCCGATTACCTGAGGGCTTCCTGAGCGCTACCTGGCAGTTACCTGTAGCGAGTTTCGAGGGTCATCCGAGACTTGGCCATTGCGCTGTACCACCACGATTACCTGCGAGTTGCCTGGGCACAACGAGGCCGTAGCTGGGGGCGCATGCCACGGCCAAACATGAGGAGGAGCACCGTCTCGAGGAAGGACTCCGAATTTACGCTGGTGGGGGTGGTTGCAATGGCTGCCAGTGCACGTCAACCTCAGCCGTGAGTTGAGGCCACCCAAGCCGCGATGAAGCACGCAGCGAAGTATGAGGCAGCCATCGACCATTCGCGGGGCACAGGGGCTGGAGGGGAGACTCGGTGTTCTTACATGATCTGCGCTGCCCGACGGGTATGTGGGCCAGCGTGTCGACGCGCCTGAGTATCGTTGTGGACGGCATGGTGAAGAGGGTGCCGTACAACGGAAGTAGTGCTGCGGATGGATAGCACGGCCCGCGCGAAGTCATGCCGTCCAGATTACGTGGCGTGCGAACATCAAGAGAGAGCTTTATGTCTTTGCGGCCCGGCAGACAGAGTGTGTCGGAGGGGTAGTGCGTGCCATAGAGCTTCATTTGCTTCGCTCTTCTTTGATTCCCCTTGCTCAAGGTGGCTCACAGGCGGCGCATTCGGCTCGTCGCGGACGAAAGACGTGGCGGCGCGCCAGCGGCGCGAAGCGCAGGTCGTGGTCGAAGAAGTTGTGCAGGGGCGTGCCCAGACCGATAACTTCCTTCACCACCTCAGCGGCGAGCACGATACCTGCAGCACTGGTCACGAGCGGCAGGACCGGGGCTTGGCTGGGTACGTGTAGCGACAACGGCGTCTCGCCGCACTCTGTCAAGCTCGGCACCTCGTTGAACAGCGTGCCCAAGAGAGGTGCGAAGTCCTCCACCTGGCGTCCCTGCACGTCGGCAAGCCGTGCCAGATCCTCGGCGGTGACCGAGATACCCTCGGCGAAGCGCCGCCGGACCTCCTCGACGGGCAACCCCCAGCGCAGCGCCCGGCGCTTCCAGGTGATATCCGGGTCGCGCGGGACCTTGCACTCCAGACACCAGCCGCCTGGCACCACGCGCAGCACGGAGTAGAGCAGGCCCACGACACCCCCCTCGATGATGAGCCTGGGGCGCGAGCGCTGCACATCCCAGCGCGCCTCCGGCGTGTCGACGGTGCAGATCACGGTACCCCACGGCCCAGCTACCACATGCCACGGTGACGGCTCGAGCCGGGATCGTAGATCGGGGGCGTAGCGGTCGAGGAACGTCCGTACCGAGGTGAGCTTGTGCAGCCCGCTGTGCACCTGGGCGTAGTCGCTCATCAGGTAGCGCCCGAGGTTGGATGCCTTCAGACTGCCCGGCTCGACGATCGTCGCGTCGCTCGTGAGGTGCGGGAAGGAGGCTAGGGTGTAAAGGACGGCCGTGCCGCCGGCCCCGGCGCCGGCCACGGCCAAGTCGCGCAGCGAGAGTTCAGCGACATCTGGGCCGACGGCGGCGGTCTCATCGATGCCGAAGTTCAATAGCGAGAAGGCGAGATCGTTGACCAGTTGGCCCTCGTTCCAGCCGAAGTTGCGCCTCAGGAGCCTCTTGAATGCTTCGGTGGCGCCCAGCACGGCGGCGAAATACGGACCAAGTGGGCACTGGTCGATCCAACGGCTGTCGACAGCCCGGCGTCCGAGCAGCGCGCGCCAGGCGTCGGCGCCGAGTACGAGATCGGGCATCCGGTCGATGCCCGGACCGATGGCCAAGCGAACGTCGGGTTCTCCGACTGGGCGGCCAACGATCAACTCGGTCCGATAGTCCGAGGCCGGCCCGGAGAGGGAGTCGATGAGCGCGCCGAGCCCCTCGAGCAGGCGATCGCCGGGTAGCGGCACGCCCGTGAGCCGGCTGGTGTCGCTGGCACCGACCAAGATGATGTGCGACACGACGCCCTTCATGCGTGCGAGCAGGTGCACGAGGAGCGCGAGCAGGTGCTGGCCGACGGGGCTCTCGTGCACGCCCTCGCCGACGACGATCTCCACCCGCCCGTGCACGAGTGGTAAGCGCGCCTCGGCTACGAGGCCGCGCAGCGCTTTCTCTATCCGATGAGTTTCCGTTTCAGGCTCGATGCGATCGTACTCAGCCATGACTCCCTCTTGAGTGCTTCGGTAACGATGGGCAGGATGGGAATCGGTCGACGCTCCTCGAACAGGCCGTTCACGACGATACGCCGGCACACCTCATCCTCGGATAGGCGGACGAAACGGCGGCCATCGTACTCGTGGACGCCACAGTGCTTGGGCGCCTTCACACCCCGCCCGAAACAGGGCGCGACGAGCGAGATGAAACCTTCGTGAGCACTCGCGGCCCGCTCATCATCGCCGTAGGAGTGCCCCGCAAGACCACCGTGCGAGTGGAACTGGGCGATAACCTTCTCGTCACGCTCTTTAAGACGGCGTAGCAACCAGCGCCCCTCATCGGCGGTCACCTTTACGTGGCCGCCTTGCGGCACGTGGGCGGGAATGTAGAGTCCCGTGACCTGGATGGTATCACCGGTGACGATTCCGCCCCAAAATACCAGGCCCTCGGAGCCGACGGTGCCGTAGAGGCGCAGCACGTCGAGCGAACGCTGCCAAACTTCGACGGGCACATGGATCGTGGCACCCGCGTCTGGGTAGGGCACGTGGCGGCGCGATGTCGCTAGCCCAGGCATTTCTGGATCTCCATCAGGAGCTTGTTGAGGTTGGCCCGCCGGCCACCTCGGTCCCGGTGCAATTGCGAGTGGAAGCCGTAAGTGCCTTCCAGGCAGATGGTGGGAGGGCTGGCACCGGGATTGAAGCCCCTGACGCCGGTCGGCCAATACGCCGCGCCCTCCTTGCTCCGGTCTTCGGGATCGACGAACTGCTCGCGCCGGCCGGCTGTCTTGAAGTCGGCGTGATACCGGAGCCGCAGCACATAGGTCTTGGGCGACACGTCTGCCGCCTGTCCGCCCTCGCGCCGCCGGAAGCGGACATAGAGGTCGATCCAATCTGTGTGGTCGTCTGCGACATCGACCTCCGGAGACCAGCCGTACTTCTCAGCCCAGCGTGGCTTGATAGAGTGGATCTCCTCCAGCGCCTCGGCGCGCCAGCCCTCGGCCATAGGTCAGATCACCTCAGGCCGCGGCACGAGTTCCAACTCCACGCGGTCGCCCCAACCGAACTGCGCTGCATAGTCGCCGATGCGGCGATTCAGATCGAGCGGCTGATTGTCGAACTCGAGAGTGAACAGGTCGCGGTTGGCGCCGCCCACTGCTTGCAGCGCTCGGTTGAATACCACCTGCATCGGCTCGTGGACGTTGAAGCGCTCTTCCAGATCCTCACCCGTGGTGGTCACTGCAACAATGATCAAGTTGTCGTTCGCCATCGAGAACCTCCTAGTTCTGGGTTACGCACCACACGGCGCGTCCTAGCCTCCCACTGATTCCCTTCATCGTCGGTCACCCTGATGGGGGGTGATGCACTAATAGATTTGGGCACTCAAAACCGGAAATGCGCCAGGTCAGAATTGCCGACCTTGAGAGTCAAAGCTCACAAGTCGACTCACGAGGGTGTCCAGGTTTGATCGAGCGCAATGCCGAGCTGGCGTGCGCGCTCCTTGGCCACGTCGTGACCGGACCGCCCTGACACGACCTTCGGGACCACGACGTAGAACTGCCCACTCCATTGCCTGGCGGCGGCGAACAACGTCCACTGGCTCGACGTGTGCGCATCGAAAACGGTGCTGGCGGTCTCGGCCTCGAGGATGATCATGGTCCGTCCAGTGTCGTTGCGGCGGCAGGTGACGTCCGGGCGATGATCCTCCTTGGTGCCTCTGATGGTCTCCGGCTGCGTGTAGCCCGGCAGGTCGGCGCGGACATCCGTGAACCCCTGGCTCTGGAAGTAGGACGCCATCATCTGGATGAGATTCGCGTGTTCCTGGCTCTCCGAAACGCCTCGTTGTGCCACGGGATGACTTCCTTGCTTCGTCATGGTTCTGATGCTTCCAATGCGCCCGCTCTTGCCTTCCGATGTATCGCTGTCTTATAATATATGCGCAAATGGCGGTCGCATTCTCTTCGAGATAGTAGTATAATACCAACATACCGGTATATCAAGCGACCGTGGGGGTGATTTTGCGATGAACACCGTGGGCAAGCGATTGCGCCACGTCCGGGAGCAAAGAGGCCTCACCCTGGATCAACTCGCGGATCGTGCCGGTGTCTCCAAGAGCTTTCTCTGGGAGGTCGAGCAGGACAAGTCCGGCATCAGTGGTGAGAGGCTGTTGCGGGTAGCCAACGCTCTCGGCGCGTCCCTGGATTTCCTTCTGCGCGGCGAGCCGACACCGAACTCGTACCGTCCGCCCGTCATAGAGATCCCGCGGGAGTTGAGCGAACTGGCGGAGGAGCTGGGCCTCACCCATCGGCAGACCCTTGCCCTGCTCGAGATCAACCAATCCATCCTCGCCCGCCGAAGTACCAAGCCCCGAGCGCCGATGACGAAGGAGGAGTGGCGCAAGCTCTACGACGGCGTGAGCTCATTCTTGGAGGGGAATCCGTGAAGTGGGCTGAGCGACAGGGTTACGAGGCTGTGCTGAGACGGGCGGCCAAGACTCTGGGACTCCCGCTTACAGATGATCTCGAAGAAGTGATCGTCAGGCACTGCGTGGCTCGGCTCGGAGAGTGGGTCGCCGTTTACGGACCGCCGACGACCTTCGTCGATCTACTCACCCTCGCCACCGCCTGTCTCAACCTGGAAATTGTTGAGGTCCACAGCGATGCGGATCTCCAGGAGCTTCTGAGGCGAATCCCGCCCGAAAAAGAGCCGGTGATGGCTCGGCTTCGGTCCGAGCTTGACGACAACACAGACGGGGTCACGATCAGGCGCCAGCGTCACGAGGCCTGGGAGAAGCCTTTCCTCGCGGTGATCAACTGCCGCGGCCGGCATGCGCTTCGTCGCTTCTTCAGCAAATGGCACGAAGTCGCCCATCTCCTCATCGAAGGGCAGCGGCTGAACGTTGCCTTCCGGCAAACACGCGTGCCGGAGCTTAGGCGGGAACCGGAAGAGACCCTGGCCGACCGCGTCGCCGCGGCACTGGCGTTCTATCCCGACATCTTTGAACCTGTCTTCCTGGAGGAACTAGGCCGCTGTGGGCGGCTTACCTTCGACGTGATCGATGAGACCCGGGAACGTGTGGCGCCCGAGGCCAGCCACCATGCTACTATCCTAGCGTGTCTGCGCCATTGTCCGGATCCCGTGTACTTCATTCGCTGCAAGATGGGTTATAAGCGAGACGAAGAGCGGACGCTGGCAAGCCCGCAGCTGGCTCTCTTCCCGGACCACGTGCCGGTGCCAGAGCCGAAGCTGCGAGTGGCCGAGGTGACAGGAAGCCCAGCTGCACTAGAAAGCGGCATTCGGGTGCATCCGAACATGCAAGTCCCGGAGGCGAGCCTCGTGGCCCGTGCGTTCCAGGATCCTTGGATGCTTGCTGGGAGCGGACGGGAAGCACTTGAGCAGTGGCAGACATCGTCTGGCGGGCCGATCGGGTCCGGAGAGGTGGAAGTCGAGGCGATGCGCCTTGAGGACGAGGTGTGGGCACTCCTCCGGCTCACAAGTGCGTCCGGCCCAGGGCGGAGACCATGAACAAGCGCAGCACCGGCGCGAAGCCCTTGAAACGTGAAGGCGGCGTAGAGAGAGACAAGCTATGAGCACGTTCACTCTGCAGCTTCTCAACATCTCGGACTGCGAGGCTGCTGTCGAGCGAGGCTACTACGACTGGGGTAGGGGGCGACCAGCCGACTCGCCCGAGCCCGACTGGGATGCGGCATCGCCGGAGCAGCGACGGCAGATTGCCCTCCGCGGATATGCGCTGTACGACGGCCTGCCCGCCCAGGGCGGCAATCGGCTGGGGCCGCTGGAGGTCTACGCCAGCACCGGCATCAACTCGCGCATCACTCTCCTGGATGCCGTTCGCTTTCTGCTGCGGGCCGATCAGGCCGAGCCACTGCTGGCGCGCATTCCGGATGAGGCGCTGCTGGAGAACGGAACCGACGACCAGATCGCGGCGGCCGGCGAGCTGATCGACCTCCTCGACAACGCCTACCAACTGGGGCGCGGAAAGGTTACCAAGGTTCTCCACCTGAAGCGGCCCGGCTTCATCCCGGTGATCGATTCCGTGGTGGGCGACTTCCTGTGGAAGAACTTCCCCTTCCTGCTAAGGCAGAACTCGTCTACCGAGTCGGTGCTACGGGTGTACCAGATGCTGCTCCAAGCCCGGGCTGAGGTTCTCGCGCCGACCCGCGCCGGCCTGGCCGAGCGCGGCTTCACCCTTAGCGCGGCGCGGCTGCTGAGCTACCTGATCTGGCTCGGCTGGCGCGATCACGTCGATGCCTACGGCTTCGGTCGATCGTTGCAGACGGAGTGGCAGGCCGATAGTATCACCGAGGCGCGTGCGAAGGCGCAGGAGTCGTGGGACCGCCAGTTGGGAGGGCGGGCATCGATTGGGGAAGGGGTCAATGCTCCTCGATCCTGACGAGCTGATCGGCGAGCTCGTGTTGCTTGCCACGCGGAGAGGCTGGGATGTGGCGATGGACGACTGTCGTTGTCCAGTGAAAATGTCACGTTAACGGTTCAGTGAATTTGACACCACGTGCGGTCGACGCCAAGGATGATCGGCTGCTGGTCGATGCGACTTGCGGTTGCCGTCGTTCGCCGCCTTGTT
>Ga0315298_1008393_pt1 | contig 13193 bp, 18 predicted proteins | sample WHS_1_MG_FD_203077 | JGI IMG/M metagenome (GOLD analysis project Ga0315298, IMG submission 203077) | Extremophilic microbial mat communities from Washburn Hot Springs, YNP, Wyoming, USA - WHS_1_MG | ecosystem: Environmental > Aquatic > Thermal springs > Hot (42-90C) | place: USA: Wyoming...
CTGCCTTCTTTACATTCAGACCTTGCTTCACTATCCTCATCTTTTTATTATCAAATTCTAGTACTGAATCATATCCGAATTCATCAGGCAGGCAGAAAAAGTAAAGGTGCATTGCGTGGTCCCTTAATATTGTAGCGTTCATGCTTAGATGCCTCTGGATTATTGTTTGTTCTGAAGGTTCAACCTCTAATGCATTTTCTATGGCTTCTATACAGCAGGTCATATGAGAGAGGCTGCAGGTGCCACATATCCTTGAGACTATAGATGGGATATTGTCTATTGACAAACCCCTTACTGCCTGGGTGTAAAACCTCTTATTCTCTGTTATTCTCAGCTTAGTAGACAAAACCTTTCCCTTCCCGACCTTGACTGAAAGCGATGCATGACCCTCTATCTTGCTCAGATTCTTTATAGTGATATCTGATTCAGAATGCATAATATCCACTCCCTCCATCTCTTACTCTATTTCTTACTCTATTTCTTATTCTTTTTCGCATAATAAAATGAATTTATCAAGTTCTTTCACAAATGTTTCAGAATTCATTGGACACCCTTGGACTGTAGAGTCGACTTTTATAAATTTTGTAACCGGCTCCACCTTCTCTAATGCCTTAAATTTTTTCAATATTGGTTTGATTTCTTTAAGCTGTGACTGGCTGAAATTGTTCCTTAATCCTGCAGGCATTCCATTGATTGCGCACGAACCTACAGCAATTATGTATTTGCTGTTTTCTCTTATCTTTTTTATAAGCTTTAAATCCTCTTCAGTGGATATCGCACCTTCGACAACCGCTATATCAAGATTTTCCATTGAATTCCTTGATTTTAGGGTTTTCATAAATTTAAAGTCAAGCTTGTCTTTCCATCTATCGAAATTATCGTTTAACAGCTCTATGAATGTAATTGCACACCCCTCGCAGCAGGTAAAAGTAAACCAACCAAACCTTACTTTATTTTTTCTCTCAAACATCGCTTCACCTAGAACCTCTGCTTGATACTCTTCTTGATATTCTTGTTTTCAGGTATTCAGTTAACCTGTATAAAAGTGTTAACAAGATTACAAATATAAAGTTTAATATCAAGCCGAAAAATATGAAAAATATTGAAAGAGAAAGAAATACAGAAATGAAAACAATAAGATTGAAATTGAACTGAATGGCTGCATAGTTTATGAACATGAATAAAACTAAGAGAGGAATTATTGAAAATGAGAAGAGGACGCTCAAGCTTGCTTTCCAATCGTCTTCACTTGGACATGCAGTCAAAGCAGATATCATTATCAAGTAAAGAAGGATCACGCCCTGAAGAGAAGGATTGAAGACTAGATTCACTAAGGAAGCCATTATAGGAAAAATTATTGATGAGACAATATTAAAGACTGAAACTGGATCAAGAGAAAGACCTGATTTCAGAACATTATTGAATGGAACGTTTATCTGCAAGAAAACAACCGAAACAACCATCAAAATAATAGGAGGAAGAAATCCTGGTGCAAATGCAGCTATTACAGTTGAAATCCATCCCCCTATTGACTGGGATGTTCTTGCCGCTATCCTTCCGCCTTGGGCTGAAACAAATGATTCCTTCAAATTTATTTCAGAACCAGTAAATAATGCAGCAGCCAGATGAGAGAGTTCATGAATTGCGATTGAAACCTCTACTATAAACCATTCTGTAATCTTATTCTTGTACAAAGTAGGAAAAATGAATTTTCTTACTATGAACAGCAGAGAAATAGACTGAATAGCCCATATTAAAAGAATTAATACGAAAGATACGATTGGAAGAACTAAATAACTGAAAATCGGATCCAGTGCCATAGATTATATTAAACGTATAATTTAAAAATTATAATCAATGTTTATAATAAATAGACAAAAACAGATATAAGAAATAATTGATGAAGATTATATGAACAAAGGATGATAAAAATGAAAAATAAAAAGGAAACCTTTGCATCTAGAGTATATGCTGAACTGAATAAGGTGCCAAAAGGAAAAGCGATAACGTACAAAGAACTCGCAAGAAGAGCTGGAAATCAGAATGCTGCAAGAGCAGTAGGTATGCTAATGAAGAATAACAAACAGCCAGAATACATACCCTGCTATAAGGTAGTCAAAAGCAATGGAGAGGTTGGAGAATACTCTGCAAAAGGAGGAAGAAAAAAGAAAATTAAACTCCTTAAAAATGAAGGGATAAAAATAAAAAGAGAAAAAGTAGATGAAAAATATCTAATCAGATGATACAGAGAGACAAATCATCAATGTACTGATTAAACTAATCATGATATAATATCACTTGATAATATATCACTTTATTTCTTAGATCTTAAATCTGTTAGCTGCTTCTTTATTCTGTCTTCCTGTTTCTCAAGTATTTGTAGTCTTGCATCTATCGTTGATTTTCTGTCGTTGAGATCCTTTACTATTTCTTCTTTTGATGATTTAATAAGGATTGGTCCGACCAGTCTGTACATCTCTCCCTTTGCCTTCTCTATCTCGTTTAAAGAGTGATCTATCTCTTCAGACTGTATCTTAAGTTGCTGCTTTTGCAACGAAAGAAGCTGCAACTGCTGTTGCAAGGATTGCAATTCTATTTCTCTGTCTTCTACCATACTAGCACCTCGTTAAACATGTGAAAAACAATCATCAAATATTCAATGAGTAGTAATTTATAATAAACAATATATAATGATATATAATGAACATGAAAATTTATAAATGTGCAAACTGAACGTAAACTCTGAGAAATGCACTGCTGCTTTTGCTTTCTTCAATCTTCTGAAAAGTTCTGGACTCCAGTTATGACCTTAAGCGCCCTAAGCTGAGAACCCACTGCAGCATGCAAAGAAGCCAGATCTTCTGCCTCGATATGTATTATCAATGAACTCGTTTTCTTATCTTCTCTCAATGAAATCTTTGCTCTTCCTTTGAAATTTAGTTCTGGCTGCAAAGCAAGGAACGCATTATGTATCTCTTTTTCGTTTTTGAAAGGCATATTTATGGTAAGCGAAATAGATTTATTCATGTCACTCCCTTCACAAAATATTAATCGAGAATTATTTGCTCAGCTATGTTAATCATCATTTGCTCAGTTATCTGAATCATCTGCTGGATTATTTTTTCTCTCTAGAAGATCAAGAACATTGATCTTCATCTTAATGTCTTTGTACTTGAATTCCAGCTTATTGTCTGAAATAATGAATTTGACAGTATCATCCGAATATGGTTGAGGTAAGCTGAATAGACTTGCAATTCTAGCTGCTTTTTCCGCCTTTTCTTTTGACTTACTCGAAGTAGACATTTCCACTTCCTTATTAATCGGCCTGATCTTCCTCATAGTATATTCTGTAGGAACTGAAAATATTATGAATGGAAACAACCATTCCATCTTTTCAGAATCTATGAACGCTAATTTTCTTGGATTCCCCTTCTGTTCACTCACTATAATTATCCTATTGAAGCCTAGCTTCTCTGCTCTTGCCATCACTTCTTCTATTGATTTCTTGCCTCTGTGTTCGTAGACTGAATTCAAAAAATTCGCGAGATTGTATGCAAATATTTTAGTTGAATTAGAAACGTTTCTGCTTGTAGTAACATACATCAAACCACATACCTGCAATGATGGAAATGAAAAGAAAAAGTAAAAAAGAAAGAGGAAAAATTAATCTGTTTTAACTTTTCTTGCAACAGGTAGCGGAGCTTTATAGAATATTCTCCATGCACAATACGGGCACCTTACAAAGTTGCCTATCTCTTCTATTTCCTTGCCACAATTTCCACACTTATACATAACAACACCTACCTGCACTTAAAACATCAAGACACGCGAGAATAACCTAATCAGATAAAACCAATAGATTATTGCTTCTTGTTGAAGTCTGATATTATACGTGCAACTGTCTCTCCGAACTGAGTTGTTGGAGAGTAAGCTCCACCTGCGAAAGTGTATCCGCAAGCCTGGCATTTCCAGATTCCTGTTGATATTCTTTTAACCTTTAATTTTCCACAAGCAGGACACTTGTACTTCTGCTTAAGTTGCTTTTTGACTGATTCAAGACGTATCTTAACGGAACGTCCTCCCCTTATTGTTGGCGATACCATAACAATCCCTCTAAAATCACTCAGATGTCATATTAGACTCTGCTTGAACGTTTCAAATATCAATTGAAAAAATCAATTGAATATATTATAATTTGTTCAAAAGGCTTAATAAATATTTTCTTTGCTCGAACGATTTGTCAAGCAAGGATATTATCTCCTCCTTGCTGAACGAGCCTGAACCTGCCTTTTGAATCGCATACAGCATGTTGTCCCCAACGCAGTATGTTATTCTTGCATCTGCTACCAGTTCCTCTGCATATGTCGGATCAATAATAATTTCCTTGCCTATCTTTGCAAATGTACATTGTGTAGGTATTGTAATGAGAGGTTTCGGAGTCAAATTCTCCCTTACTATTTTTCCATCTTTGTATTCAGGAACCTTCATAGTCTGGAGTGCTGCAACTGCTGCAAGAGCAGCGGTATCTAAAAGATTTCCATCATGGTCAATAGTATAGATATCAACGAACACTCCCCAGACTTTTCCTTCCTCTATAAACAAAGACTTAAGGTCAACAGCCTCTGCAGCTCTTATTCCTCTGTCCACCACTCTTGCCAATTCTATTGATTCCTCGCTTGGTGGTCCTTCTTCGAATGTCTCGTGCGCAGTCGGAAGTAGATCTGCGTTCACTGTAAGAGTTCCTTCAGTCGGCCTGTCTAAAAAAGGCTCGACTACTTCTAATTTCACTCCTGCGATTACTCTTGATTTACCAATTCTTACATCTGCAGAACCCTCTGCAGCGGAAATCACATTTGTCTTGATACTGATCTCCCTGTAATCGCTAAATCCTCTCTCATCATCCCTTTTTCCGTTTTTAATAAGCTCACGGATTGCATCCTTTTTCAATTCGTCAATAACCATTACCATATGATCACCTGTATTCGCTCCTTATTTTCTCAATATCCTGAATCCTCATTTCTTGAAGCTTCATTTCCTGCATCAGATTCCTCAGAAGACTGCTGTATTGGCTCACTCTGCTGCTCTATCGTGTTCAAACCAGAATTATCCTGCTCGTTTTCTACTGCAGCTGATGATTTCTTGAAGAATTCCCTGAGAGCATTTATCTGCTTCTCCCTTATTTCATCCACTTTAGCATAAGCCAAATCCAGCGCATAGACAAACTCCTCTCTTGTCATCTTTCCATCCATCTGTAGAAGAATTATCTCTCCAGATGCAGGGGCAATAGCCAACGGTATATCCGCCTGGCCGAAGTTATCCTCTTCTTTCATCATATCTACTGCAATCTGGTTCTCTATCTTTCCTACTGAAACTCCTATTGGGATGTCCTTCATAGGTATCCCGGCGTTTGCAAGCGCAACTGCAGCCGCAGTTAAACCTGCAACTCTTGTGGAACCCTGGCCTTCAAGAATGTCTACATATATGTCAATTGCTGTCTTTGGATATACTTCCTTTATTATTATGTTTTCGAAAGCCTCTCTCATTACCTTTGAGATCTCTCTTGACCTTCTGTTTGGTCCTGCTCTTCCATGCTCCTCTGTTGAGAACGGAGCCATCATGTACCTGCATCTTACAACAGAACCATAAAGATTGGTTTCGTGCTTTGGAAAAACCTCTCTTGGACCATATACGGCTGCAAGCACCTTGTTCTTTCCCCAGGTAAGGTATGCGCTTCCTGTAGCTCTGTTCAATACTCCTGCCTCTATTGTGATCGGTCGCAACTCGTCCATTTTTCTTCCATCTAATCTCTTGCCGTTTACGATCAACGGCACATCAGAATTTCCTCCCATTTAATTCACCTCAAAAATAAACATTATTTCAAATTCAAACACTGCAATCAACTAACTCAATAAAATTCCCTCTGCGGAGCTCTTTGGAACTTTTCAAGCATCTCTGGAGTGACATTGAGATAATTCATTATCCTGTCTGTCAAACCAGAAGTGTGGGCCTCCCTGACAATCTTCTGAATCGCGTCTATTGCCTTTGGAACGTCTCCTCCTTTTATCCATATTAATCCATTCTTTCCTACAAGGATATTTGAGCCGGTTCCTGCCTTTAGGACATTGAGCATTGATGAATGCTTTCCTATAACTCTTGAAATTTTTGTTGGCGAAACATCTATTATTTCACCGCCTACTAGCTTCATCGGCCTGCTCAGCCAGATGTCCTTTACTTCGCTTATTTCGAAAACCTCTGCAAGGATTATATCTCCCACATTGAAGGTTGTCCTCAATGATTTAGAAGACAGCAAACCATGATAGGGTGAGAAGAGATTTACTCCGTAACCTATCGGTTTCTCCTCCTCTATCATTCCTATAACGCTATCCCTGAGCGAAGGAAGATAAGATGCCTTGATTGGCATGAACTTTGATTGCTGCTCATCGAACATTCCCACTACTGCGGCAAATGTTTTTTCATCCTTAATATAAGTGTACGGGTTCCTGACTGGTTTATTCAACAGCAGATCCCCTGGAATAACTAATTTTCCCATTTTTTCACCTTTAAAACAAATATAACAATCTTTTGACTTAATTGTTTTGATAATACTTAAGATTAGTATCTTTCTATAATTTACTTATGATCTAATTTTAATAGATATATGAATGCCTTTGTTCTGACTTAGGAACAGCAGGAAAAGATATAATATATATTAAACAATATCGTATTTAATACTTTGCTTTTTTGGTTTCTGTTATAGTTATTGTTTTTAATGACAATAGTAATAGTATTACTTCTTTTCCTTTGGAACATCCTTTATCTGTGCCTTCCCTGCTGTAAGCTTGTTTATCCTGTCAAGGAATTCTGTCTGCATTCCAGCAGGTATCTCTATCAATGCTATCAAAGAGCCGTCTCCTTGCCATTCCTCTTTTTGAATACTGTATGACTTCAATGAACCATAAACCTTCTGTGCAAGCTCTGCTGGTATTCTTACTGCATACCTTGCAGTATCTATCTTCATCGGAAGAACTGTTCTCAATGCAGAAATTACTTCGTTTACCTGGTTCTCTGCAGGCTTGAATGGATCAATATGCAGCTTGACCTCCTCCATTGCTTTTTCGATTCTCTGTGGTGGATGTGGTGCATTAGTTCTAGGATCTATTGTTTCCCTTGCAAGAATCGCCACTATCTTCTTTCTTTTTTCCTCCACCATTTGCCTTCTCTGCTCTGTGGTTATGGGCAAATCCCCATCCAGGATTATCTTCTTTCCTATTTCCAATGGATCAGTAGTTCCAAAGTATTTCTTGAGCTTCTCTGCAGATGCTCTTTCACCCTTCTTCGCATCCTTGAATACTTCCTCTGCCAACATTACGTTGTTGAAATCCTTCTTCTTACCTAGCTTGAAATCCATTGCAAGATTAGGATCAACATATATCTCGAATCTATCTCCCTGGATCGAAATTGATGCTATGACCGACTTTTCTAGTCCCATACAAACCACTTGATTTCAAAATGACAAAAAAACAATAATCAGAGCTTGGAGGTTATAGAAGCAATCTTGTCTGCTGGAAGGAATTCGAACTTCTTTGTTTGCTTTGTTATGAATCCGACATCGAATATCTCTGACTTGAGCTTCATGTCAGGCACTTTTTTCAATGCCTTGAATCCTAATTCAATCAGATCATCCATTGCAAGATTGTCTTCGTAATCCTTCTCAAGGAACTCCAGAACCTCATTTTTTCCAGAGCCGATAACTGCTGCTTTCATTCCTGTGTATGAACCGCTTGGCTCTGTTTCAAAAACTCTTGATTCTGAATCCACTCCTGCAAATATAAGTGATGCTCCGAAAGGTCTTGCACCTCCGTACTGGGTGTAGAGTTGCATGGTATCAGTTATGTTTCTAGTGATATATTCGACATCAGCAGGCTCATTATAGGTGTATCTATACTTCTGTGCCTCTATTCTTGCCATGTCTATGAGTCTTCTTGCATCTGCAATCAATCCTGATGCAACTATTGCCACATGGTCGTCTATTACAAATATCTTCTTCAATGATTCAGGCACAAGGAGTCTGGAACTCTTGGTTTTGTGCGCAATGAGTACTACTCCATCCTTTCCTGTCAATGCCATGGAAGTGGCTCCTCTATTTACTGCCTCCTTTGCGTATTCCACCTGGAAAAGCCTTCCGTCTGGTGAAAACACTGTTATTGCTCTGTCGTATGCTGATGGGGATGCTGGATACATAAAATCAACCTCTTTATCATTAACTTCATTAATATTTATTTTGATTAATATTATATTTATTTTCTAAATTCTAAAGAATATTGTTCATTTAAATTTAAAAACTTATGTTGCACCATTGAAGTTGTATAATTGAAGAAAACATCGATGGTGCCTAGTAGTGCTTGCTAGCTGATAATTCAGCTGGTGTTTGATTTAGAATTGTTTTTGTACACTATTGAAACAGTGGTCATTCCTGTGTTCGGATTCTGTTCCTTGGTTCCATTCTGGATTGTTGCTGACTTGAACAATGAGCCTTCGTTGTACATTATGAAAACGGTGTAGAGAAGAATTGCAAAAACCAAAAGAAGAAGAATGAATCCTATTGTTTGTCTATTTATATTGCTTTGTTGAGAGGGCCTTGAAAACCTGTACTTCTTTTCATTCTTCTTTGTCTTCATTTAAACCATCCTATACTTAATTTATACGATTCATTTATGCAATGACTCCTTTATACCCTCTTCCCTCTACCCTGTGTTTTATTCTTTCTGCATTTTATTATTTCATGCACTAGCTTATTTGATTATGGTGTACTTTGAAATATAGAGATGGGCCTGCAGTACTACAAGGAATGGAAGGATGAACAAGGAATTGACAAGTATTATGAATCCCTGTCTTAGCATTGGGTCAACAAACATTAGGAATGACAGCGAAGCAAAGATGTAAAGAAGGATGAATGCTATTATCAGCCATACCACAAAGTTTATTGGCCTTCTTGCAATGTGCTTCAGACTGCTTACCATAGCTGGGATTGGTTTCTTTTCTTCCAGGACCACCGCTGGTGCGATGTAAAACAATGCAAGAGAAAATAGGAAGCTGAAGATATATACTGGGAGTTCGTTAGTTCCTATTGAAACCAGGTAGGATAAAAGAATTACTTCTAGTATCTTGAACGCTATGAAGATCATGAATACCTGGAAGGTGTACTTTCCAAGGTTTCTCATCGCCTCTGCAGACACCCTGGTCCTTGTTTTAGATGACTTCACAACCAAAGTTACAGCCACTGTTGCTAGAGAGATGAACAGTAAAGAAAGGCCAGAGGATAAAACTATTACTAGCAGATCAAGGTTTGTCATTTCTGGAATGCTACCGCTTCTCAAGAAGTAACCTCCAAGCGCTGAGAACACTGGTGCTGGTGAGAATGGAGGAAGCAGAAGAACCAATGATATTATGAATGGAATTGAGAAGAATAAAATCAATCCTACATTCCTTACGTATGATTCAATAGAATCCTTTAATATTTCGAACATTCGACCACCTTATGATTGTGCCTCTCTGTTTTAATAATATTGAAATCTGGCACTTGCCTCTAATATATTGAGTATATATTAATAAATAAAATTTTAAATCTAACATAATTCAATAATAGCAATTAAAGAGCAGGTTAAAAGCAGTTTAAGCCTTAATGCTGTATTAGAAATTATGAATCAGATTATTAGTCCAATTTATTCATTCTCTCTTTCGCCTTTCTTATAGTGCCTGCTGTGTATAATGACATTAAATGAATCTTTTCATTCCTGTTTTCAGTTTTGTAACTTGTAATCAATGCCAATCCAGATCTGAATAATTCTGCACCTTCATCGAGAACTCTGACTACTGCTGCTTGATGAATTGGATCGAAATAAGCAATGCTGGGTATTATAGAAGGATAATTAATCTTTCCAACTATTGGTGGCAGTTCATTCCTAAGAATATAGATTAAATCTTCTTTTGTCAGATTGTTTTTTGATATTATCTTGATTACGATATATCTATAGTTTTCTCTCAGCGTAGCCTTCATTATATCACTCTTAAATCACAAGTAAAATCTTTTTACCTCGTTCTCTATCATTCTGGCTTGACATACTTTTCAAGCAAGGAGTATCCATGTCTGACCTGGTCTCTTGTCAAGCCGCAGTAGGAAAGAATTGAAGCTGCTTCCTCCACAGATCTTATTGAATACTCATCCCTTGCCAATGAAGCAAATACTAATTTTAAATTATAATGTCTTGCGACCTTTATGAAGTTCTTAATTCTGTACGTGATAAATGGATTATATAAGATTTGAGAAATGCTTACTAGAAATGCCTTATCCTGCTCTTTTGCTTTTGCAAAAAGCTCCAATGAATACTCATAGCTAGGAATATGAAGGATGTCGAATTTTCTATAATAATTTAAAAGCATGTCTGCATTTCCCTCTAGTATATTTGCTTTAACTGTTGGTTTTGATGTGATTGATATATCTTTTGTTGTAAAAATCCTGTCAAAACCATAGAAACTAGGTGGGAATCGTAAAGAAGAAATATCGAAATCAACTAGATCAAAGTACTTCATAATGAGTATAAGAAGAAAAAGAAATAAAAAAGTATAGAAAATGAATAATATAAGAAACAAAAGTAAAAAAGAAAGAGATTAAAGACTAGCTTATCTTAATCCTCTCATCTTTCTTCCCTGAGAGGTCAATCCCCTGAATACTCTTCCTTTCTGCAGGTTAAGTCCTGCTTTCTTAGGATCTGCAAGTATTACTTCATAGAACTTGTATTGTCCGTCTTCACCTACAAAATAGGAATTCAGCACTTCCATGTTCCTGTGCCTTTTTCCTGCCCTCTCCTCTGCTATCAGCTGAAGAGATTTATGTCTTGCATAGAAGTAACCTGTTTTGGATGGCTTTCTTCCTCTCATGTGGATTTTTCTCTTTCTCTTTCCTCTTTCCACTCTAACTCTTACTACTGCATAGCCGTCTTTTGCCTTGTATCCTAGTGTTCTTGCTCTTGCAAGATTTGTAGGCTTCTCTACTCTAACAACTGGAGACTCTTTTCTCCATTGCGCGATTCTTGCCCTGTAAATAGGACTTCTTTCCTTGTACTCCTTTTGGAATGTTTCCTGTATTTGTTTATAAAGAGACATAACATCACTCTTTTTGCTTATAAGTAATCAAAACTCAAACTGTGGATTTAGCGGATGTAATATATTAATGGATAAAAGTATATAAATGTTGCAGTAAGAAAAGCATCCAAAAATATAAAGGAGATATTCTGGCTTACTGTGTTTTCTCAATTATTAGCTTCCAGGTATCCCCTTGTTCGGTGCGCTTAATATATTTAATTGAAGCTTTTAAACCCATTGAAGCAATTTTATTGCTTAATTCTTCCGCGAACTTGTCTGCAATATTTTGTTTTGCTTGAATAGAAACGTTTTTATTAAATTGTAATGCATCTGGATTAATTACGAAGTTTTCTCCTTTATATGCACGATCTAAAGTTTTTGCTCTGAATGTTATAGTCTTACTTTCTATAGTGATTGGAGTATCCTTAAATGAGATAGGTTCGATTTTTCTTTCTTCATTATTTTCTTCCTTTTGTTTGGTAACTGAAGCAGAAGTATATTTTAATATTTCATTTTGTGTAATCCTTCTATATACGTAAGATCCTTTTTCATATTTGACTCCATACCCAATTGGTTTACCATCTGACGATTTTCCAAAATACAAAAAATCATTGTCCGAAACTTGTTTTTCTTCTACTTCTGCACCTGCCCGATATTTGGCTATTTCTTTTAAAATACTCATCATTTCAGTGTTTTCTTTCATATTAAAAGAGATACTTTCTCCTTCACTAAATGTTCCCTCTTCAAGTTTTTTTATTTTAGGTGCTGCTTTATCTAAATTACCTAACTCTTTAGTAATTGGAGTTTTATCCTTATTTTGACCTGTTTGTATTTTTATTGATTTCAAATTTTCTATCGCGCTAATGAGCTTACTTCGTTCTTCAGGCTTAACCTCACCTTTTATCTCTTTTTGTTCTTTGGCTCCTTCACTTTTTATATCCATCGGTGTTGAACTTTGACTAACTGTACCTGTTGAAGCGCCTATGTTATATTTACTTTTCCACTTACTTATTTCATCATTGATTATTTGTACTGTTTTATCGATCTTATTAAGATCAGCTTTAACTATATTAATCGTTTCATTTCCATCAGATTCACTACTTTTATCAGTAACCGTCTTTTCTACAGGAGGTATTTTTATTTCCAATCCTATTTTTTGAGTCGAAGGTGAATTAGCATATTTTACAAACTCCCTTATTGCATCATCTATGTTAGGATATTGTTGTTTAAACTCTTCAAATTTGGTTGCAAGATATGAATCCTTTGGTAATACCTCTGCTTTGAATTCATAACCAAACATCTTAAAAATTTCTTGAAGGTTCTGAACATCTCTTCCACTTAAAACAAAAATTCCATATTTATTGATCTCCCTCATTCGCTTTTCAATTTCTTCTGGCTTCATTTCATTTATATTTATACCTAAATAACCTAATTGATTTGTAAATTTAATCCATGACTCAATGTGCTCTTTTGATAAATTTGATAAATCTGGTTCTTTATCTTTTTTATCTTTTTCTTTATCTTTTTCTACTGGCTTTTTAAAAGCTTGAGCTAGAAACAAAATTAACATCTAATTCACCTCTTAGCAACATCAGACAAATTAATATTAATTCGTACAGGTGCGATTTGAGAGATCTGAACTGCTTTTGTTAGTTGTGCTTTCTGCTCGCTGTTTAACTCAATTCCCTCTTTTTCTATCTTATTCACCATATCTTCTTTAATCTTTGCCTTTTCTTTCTCATTCAGCAATCCATATCTATCTGGGAAGATGAATACTGAAAGCGTCTCATCACCTGAATCATTCTTTACTCTTGCTATATAATATAACTTACTGTCAATATATAATCTTTTTCCTTCTGCCTCTTTGTTCACAATTTCTGACTTTCCATATTCAGGAGGCATGAAAACAATCTGTGGCATTCCTGGTGCATTAAAATCAAAATTATAGGAGTCGAAAGGAACATATATTCCATCTTCATCTAACCAGACCTGATTTCCATATTTGTCAAGAGAAAGAGTTGCTGTCTTTCCATTTCTCATTTTCAATTCAG
>Ga0315298_1008394_pt1 | contig 13193 bp, 5 predicted proteins | sample WHS_1_MG_FD_203077 | JGI IMG/M metagenome (GOLD analysis project Ga0315298, IMG submission 203077) | Extremophilic microbial mat communities from Washburn Hot Springs, YNP, Wyoming, USA - WHS_1_MG | ecosystem: Environmental > Aquatic > Thermal springs > Hot (42-90C) | place: USA: Wyoming...
AGTCAACTTCACTACCAAGATAATCTGTTCCAACTGGTTGACCGATATAAAGTGGTTTAAAATATTTATTTCTCTCTTTATCATAATAAGAACTTACATAAACTTTGCCAATCCTGGAATCATTATAAGATAAAATATAACCTAAATCTTTTCCACCAGTAATCGTATACTTGCCAATCCTGCCGTTTTCATCAACGGTATATTTGGCTATCTCACCCGTACGGTAGCCATAATCAGATAACGCATAGACATAACCCCTATAGAAGTCTCCATTTCCATAGGTAAAGGTAAAATAATTAATCCACAGGTTGGCCAGATCAGCTTCGTATACCTGACCATAATAATTGTAACATCCAATACGGTAGCGGGAATCCTGGTCTGAGATAATATATCCCGACTCACTGCCGAGGTAGGAGTAACCGGCCACATTCTTGTAGTTTAGGGGCGTGAAGGTTTTATTGCTTTCTTTGTCATAATATTTGGTGAGATAGACTTTGCCGATGCGGCTGTCGTCATAATAGCAATAGCCCAGATCGGTGCCGCCGGTGATCTTATAATTACCCGCCTGGCCATGCTCGTCCAAGGCATATTTGACGATCTGCCCCGTGCGGTAGCCATAATCTGAATCAGCATAGACATAGCCTTCGTAATAATCACCATTGGCATAAAGAAAGGTAAAATTATTGCGCCACAGGTTGGCCAGATCAGCTTCGTATACCTGACCATAATAATTGTAACATCCAAAACGGTAGCGGGAATCCTGGTTTGAGATAATATATCCCGACTCACTGCCGAGATAGGAGTAACCGGCCACATTCTGGTAATTTAGCGGCGTGAAGGTTTTATTGCTTTCTTTGTCAAAATATGTTGAAATAAATACTTGGCCATTTAAATTATCATCATAGCCTGATGCAACATAATTTATTTTATAGTATCCTGGATTATTGTTTTCATCAATAATCCACTTTTCAGCAGAAAAATAATCTTTAGGGGCAAAACCATAACCTTTATAATAATCACCATCCCCGTTTTGATATTTGAAAGTGTATTCATATTTCCATATATCAGCATAACTACAATTAATTATTAATAGAATAATCATAGTTGTTTTTGTTAATAATATTAAATGTTTGAACTTCATTTTAATCTCTCCTTTTATATTTTAATTATTTATACTTATAGCTTTAAAATGATTTAATTTTATAAAATATTCATACCGCTAAATTTAAAAATCATACTTTTATCTTCATATAAGAAAATTACGACAAGATATTTCATGAAGATTTTATTTCAAGCAGCTGGTTACCAGCAAGCAGTAACGACTACTGATCGTAATTCATACAATTTATAGGCTTCCCGCCGAAGTCGATCAATATATTAACTGCTGCGTCAAATAACCTAGAAGAGTCTCCAAAAAACACAGCCGGGGAGCCGCTTTTCCCGGCGCCCCGGCTGATCATCCCTGTTCAGTGAAAACGGCTGTGAGGACCGCTTCGCTGCGGTAAATAACCTATGTTAATCGCGTAGCAGAGAACTGTAAAAAAGTCAAGAAAATTTTATGCAGCTCGCGAGGGCGACAGCGCCCGGTAGAGCGCCGGGTTGGGATGGGTTGGCGATTCGGGCGGCGGCGTGTTGGGAGGCTGGCCGGGGTCTGGTTCAACGTGTTGGGTTTTTGTCGCCCTGGTGAGTATGTGTTTGTGGGTAAACACTGGGTTGCGGATACAGCTGAGATGGCTGATTTTTCTCACGCAGGCCTGCAGGGCCCAGGAAAATTTTCCCCTTACTTCAGCCCTCGACCGCAGCACGCGTAGGACCACTCGCTGACGCTCGTGGCTCAGATGGTATCTGGTTCCCCGCCAGCGGGGGACAAAGGCTTCCAGATGGCCGGGCGGGCGCGGCGGCCACCCACTGCTACTGGTTTTTTTCCAGAGACCGAAACCTGAAACATACTACGGCGGGCACGGCCCGCCCTATAGGCCTGTTCCTCGGCAGCGGGGGGCGAGGGAGTCCAGATGGCCGGGCGGGCGCAACCCGCCCCACTGGCAAAGATCCAACGGCGGGCGCGGCGGCCCGCCCGAGGCGAGAAATTTTCTGACAACTAAAAACTAAAAACTAAAAACTATGAACTATGAACTGACAACTGGCCACTGACAACTGCCAACTGCCCGGCCCCTCGCCGGCCCGGGAATTAGCGCCGCACCGGGGTGGTTGGGCTGGCAGGCGCGGGCGGGGCGGCGGGAGTTGGGCTGGAGGGCGTTTTCCCCTCGCTTTTGCGGGCCTCCAGGCGTTTGAGGGCGTCGCCGGCCGGGGAAAAGGTGGGATTCAGGACCAGGGCCCGTTTATAGTGCTCGACGGCTCGGTCGGGTTCGCCCCAGGCCTCCAGCATGCGGCCCAGCTCGAAATGGTAGATGAAGAAGTCCCGTTCCTTGGAGAAGAGGAAGGCAAATTCCCGCATGGCCTTCTGGCGTTCGCCCAGCATGGCGAAGACCCGGGCCAGGTCGAAATGGGCCTCCAGGTTCTCGGGGGACAGCTCCAAGGCCTTGATCAGATAGGACTGGGCCACGTCTAATTTATCCTTATCGAAGGAATACATTTTGCCCAGCCAGGCCATGGCATGGTAGTTTTCCGGATCCAGTTCCAGGACTTTTTTGAAGGCCTTTTCGGCCTGGTCCTTGTCCTTCTGATAGAAATACACCCGCCCCAACCAGAAGTGGGCCAGGGGCGACGTCGGGGCCAGGCGGGCGGTTTCCTGGAACTCTTTCAAGGCTTCGTCCAGTTTCTGGTCCTGGAGGAATTTCTGTCCCTGGGCCAGGTGTTCCAGGGCCTCGGAACTCATGGGGGGCTTGGCCTTGCCGGTTTCTTTCTTCTCGGGGCTGGGGCTGCCGGCTTGACAGCCCAGGAAGAGGAGCAGGCCGAGGACGGCCAGGCCGGCGGCCCAGAGCCGGGGCAGGGTGTGGGAGCGATGGATCATGATGCGTACTCCTTCTGTGAGGGAGAGATGTGGTGGGTCCCCATGGGGCCCCCCAGGGTGATATTATGGGCAGCTGACTGCGGTCCGCAGGCGGGCCGCATGATCAGCAGGTAATGAGCCGGCAGGATGAAAAGGGTGAGGAGGGTGGCGCTGAGGAGGCCGCCGATCACCGTCCAGGCCAGGGGACTCCAGAGCTGGGCCCCTTCCTGCCGTTCCAGGGCCATGGGGAGGAGGCCAAGGATGGCCGTGGCCGAAGTGATGAGGATGGGGCGGAGACGGTCCTGGGTGCCCTGGACCACGGCCCGGAGCCCGCGGCGGCCCTTGGCCCGCAGGGTATTGATATGGTCTACCAGCACGATGGCGTTGTTCAGGACGATGCCCAGCAGGACCAGGGCCCCCACATAGACGGCCAGACTGACGGCGTGGCGGGTGGCCAGGAGGATGGCCACGACGCCGACCACGGCCAGGGGGACCGAGGAGAGGATCACCAGGGGAGCCCGGAAGGACTCGAAGAGGGCCGCCATGATCATGTAGACCAGGAGCAGGGCGACCAGCAGGGCCGCAGTGATTTCCCGGCGATTTTCCTGCAATTCTTTAATATTTTGACCGAACCGAATCTCATAGCCGGGCGGGCGGGGGGTCTTGGCCACAAGGGGCTGCAGGGCCTGGGTGGCCCGATATAAGTCCAAACCCTGGATTTCGGCGGTCAATTCGATGGCCCGGACGCGGTCCAGGCGATGAATTTCGGTGGTCCCCAGGTGTGTGTGCATACTGATGGCCGGCCGGATGGGGACCAGCACCTCCCGGCGTTGGGCGCGATCCAGCTTGGGGATGGTCAGGGTGGAGAAGAGCCGATAGTCATCCCGGGCGCCGGCAGGCAGGCGGGTGCGGATGTCCAGCTCTTTATCCGCTTCCCGCAGGCGGTTGGCCAGGGGGCCGGTGATGGCGGCGCGGATGCCATGAGCGATATCCATGGCGGTCAGACCAAGATTGGCGGCCCGTTGGTGCCAGACCGAGACCTCGATTTCGGGCACGGGATTGCGCAGGTGGATGACCGCATCCCGGATAAAGGGCACAGCTTGCAGCTGCTGGCGCAGGTTGAGGGCCAGACGGATGAGGGTATCCTGATCAGGCCCCAGGACTTCCAGAGATACCTGGCGTTCCCGTTTGCCGGCGCCCTCGATGTTAAAATGGACCAGAGCGAAGGGCAGGGCCTCGAGTTGCGGGCGGAGCATTTCCACGATCTGGCGGGTGGTCTGCCGACGTTTCCCCGGGGGCACCAGGCGGACCCGCAGGGTGGCAGCATTGTCATGGACCCGGGTGGAGACGTCCTGCACTTCGGGCCGGGCCAGCAGCAGGCGTTCCGCCCGCTTGGTCAGACTGTCGGTCACGGCCTGGACGGTCCCGGGCTGGGTCTGGGCGACCAGGGTAAATTCTCCCCGGTCCAGGGCGGTGCTGCTTTCAAACCCCAGGAAAGGCAGGAAAAAGAGGCTGGCGGCCAGCAAGACTATGGCAAAGGCGGCCCAGAGGCCGGCGTGCCGCAACACCGCCAGGAGGAGCCGGCGGTGCCAGACTTTCAGTTTCTCGAGCCACGTTACCCGGTGGGTTGGCCGGGGGAAACGGGCGGCCACCACCGGCGCCAGGACCACGGCCACGGCCAGGGAGAGGAGGAGGGAGAAGGAGACCGTATAGAACAGGTCCTGATATAAGAGGCGGATGCGCTTCTGCAGGAAGAAGATGGGGAAAAAGACGGCCAGATGCAGGAGGGTGGCCGCAGTCAGGGCCTGGAGCACCTCCACCGTCCCCAGGCTGGCGGCGTCCGGCCCGGCTAAGCGGCCCTGGCGATAGCGGTAGATATTCTCAATAACGACAATGGCATTGTCCACGAGCATGCCGATGCCCAGGGTCAGGCCGGCCAGGGAGATGAGGTTCAGGCTGATGCCGCTGAGGAACATGAACCCGAAGGTGCCCAGGATGGAGATGGGGATGGCGGCAGCAATGGCCAGGGTGCTGGCCAGATGGCGCAGGAAGAGAAAGACCACGGCCATGGCCAGCCCCGCGCCGATGAGGCCGGCCAGGCGCAGGCGCTGGACGGCATCCAGGATGAAGGTCCCCTGATCATAGATGATGTCGGTTTTTACCCCAAAGGGTAAGCGCTTCTGAAGGCGCGCCAATTCGGCCCGCAGGGCGGCGGAGACCGCCACGATATGGGAGCCGTACTCCCGATAGACCTGGACGCTGACCCGGGGGTCGCCCTGATAGCGGCTGATGGTGTCTTCGGTCTGGCCCACGCAGCTGACGCGGGCGACCTGATCCAGGGAGATGATGGAGCCGGCGGGAGTCCGGATTACGCCGATTTTTTTGATGTCGGCCAAGGAGCGGAATTCCCCGGCCGAGCGCCAGGGCAGGCTCAGCTGCCCCTGGGTAATGGCCCCCAACGACACCTCCACATTATTCCGCTTCAGGAGGTTGGTCAGGTCGAGAATGGACAATCCCAGGGCCCGGAGGCGCTCCGGATCGGGTTCAATGACGATCTCGAGGCGGCGGCCGCCGCTGACCTCAATATGGGCCACGCCGGGCACCCGGGCCAGGCTTTTCTGGAGGATATCTTCGGCGGCTTGGCGCAGCACCACTTCATCGGCGGGACCAAAGACGCCGATGGCCAGGATGGGGGAGGCATTGGGGTCGTATTTACTGACCTGGGGCTTCAGGGTGTCCTCGGGGAAGGTGGGCTGCAGGTAGGCCAGGCGTTCCCGGACCTCCTGCATGGCAAAATCCATATCCGTTCCCAGCTTGAACTCCATCTGGATTTCGGCTCGCCCCTCCTGGGAGATGGATCGGAGGCGGACCAGATTGTTCAGCGAGGCCAGGGCGGTTTCAATGGGCTTGGTGATGGCCTGCTCGATCTCCAACGGGCTGTAGCCGCCCAGAATGGTCGTGACGCTGAGGACCGGGTAGGAGGTCTCGGGCAGCAGGTCAATGGGCAGGCGCAGCAGGGAAATGCTGCCGAGAAGCACCAGGCTGAGAAAAACCATGGCTACGGCCACCGGCCGCTGGATGATCTGCTGGAACCAGGTCACGGCACGACCTCGCTTACCCGCGGGACTGCCGACGCCAGCGGGCCAGCAGTTTTTCGCCCTGCAGATAGAACAGCGGCGTCACCAGGAGGGTCAAAAACGTGGAGATGGCCAGGCCGCTGATCACGGTGAGGGCCAGCGGGGTGCGCAATTCCGAACCCTCTCCCCGCCACAGCACCATGGGCAGCAGGCCCAGGATGGTGGTGAGGGTGGTCATGACCACCGGCCGCAGGCGGGTGCGGCAGCCCTGGACCACGGCGGCTTCCAGGTCAACGCCCCGGCGGCGCAAGGTGTTGGTATAATCCACCAACAGGATGGAGTTGTTGACGACGATGCCGCCCAGCATAATGGCGCCCAGGTACACCCCGATGTTCAGGCTCGCGCCGGTCGCCGCCAGGACCAGACTGACCCCCATGAGCGCCAGGGGAATGGCGACCAGGATGATGAGCGGATGGAAGAGGGACTCAAACTGCCCGGCCAGGATCATGTAGACCAAAAGAATGGAGAGGGCCAGGGCATACATCAGGGCTTGCAAAGAATAGGTGATCTCCAGCAGTTCGCTGCTGAAGGTTATCGTATAGCCCTCGGGCAGGGCCACCGTGGCCAGGGCCTGGTCGATATCCTGCTTGCTGGCGCTCAGGCGGCGGCCCACCACATTGCCGCGGATGGGCACCACCCGGATCTGGTCGCTCCGGTAGATTTCCCGCCATCCCGGTCCAGTTTCCAGCGAGGCCACCGCTACCAGGGGGATATCGGCTTGCAGGTCCCGGGAATGGATAAACAAGGCCTTGAAGTCCGTTTTATCCTGGTAATTTTCCGGCCACATCTTCACCCGGATATCCACATCCTTTTCCGGCTGGCGATATTGGGTGGCGACCTCTCCCTGGATGGCCACTTTGAGGCTTTCGCCGATCTCTTTCATGGTGAGGCCGAAGGCGGCGGCCCGTTGGCGATCCAGGACCACCCGGGTTTCCTCGCCATATTTTTTCAGGTCCACCGCCAGGTCTTGGAGGCCGGGGATGTCCTTAATTTTTTCCCGGATTTCCAGGGCCAGCTTCTCCAGGACGGCCAGGTCGGTCCCCTGGACGGCCAGCAGTTCGGGCACCTCGGCCTTCTGCCCCCACCATTGGTTCACGGCCTGGGGCAGGATATAGTCAATCTTGGTGTCGGGGAAGCCGGCCAGGGCCGGGCGCAGCCTTTGGATAAAGGTGGAGGCGCTGGTGGCGGCCTCCCGTTGGGGCTTTAACGTCACCGAGATCTGGCCGACCCGGGGTTCCTTTTCCTGGAGCACCTTTTCGTATTCTTCTTTGGGATTATAACCCAGCTGCGTGATCACCGTGGCCACTTCGGGATGGGCGAGGATGACGGCCTCGACCTCCTCCAAGCGCTGCACGGTAGCGGCATAGGAATAATTGGCGGGGGTATGGACCCGCAGGAAGAATTCCTGCTGATCTAAGGTGGGCAGCAGCTCCCGGTCCAGGGTGAAGAAGAGGGCGACGGCCAGGATGAAGATGAGCCCCGTGACCGCCACGACCCGCCGGGGCGCGGCCAAAACCCGGTCTAGGACCTGGGCGTAGACGCCGTCCAGGGCCTGATGCAGCCGTTGGGCCCAGGTGGCGGGCCAGCGGCTTCCGGCGGCGGCCGCCGGTGGGCCGCCGGGACGCCTCTCCAAAGAAATGAGCATGGGGTTAAAAAAGAGGGACACCGCCAGGGAGACCAGGAGAGAAAAGGAGATGGTCAAGGCCAGTTGGGACATGAGCTGTCCGGCCAGCCCGGCCACAAAGATCACCGGCAGGAAGACGATGATGTGGGCCAGGGTAGAGGCGGTGACCGCCAACTTGACTTCGTCGGTCCCCTGGTTGATGGCAGCCGCCGGGGTCAGGACACCCGCTTCCTGGTGGCGCCGGATATTCTCCAGGACCACCACGCCGTTGTCCACCAGCATGCCGATCCCCAGAGCCAGCCCGCCCAGCGACATCATATTCAGACTGACACCGGCCAGGTACATGAGGCCGAAGGTGGCCAGGATGGAGATGGGGATGGCGGTGACCACCGTCAAGGCGCTGCGCCAGGTGCCCAGGAAAAGGAGCAAGACCACAAAGGCCAGGACGCCGCCGAGGACGGCGGCTTCCTGGATCTGGCTGATGGCCTGTTGAATATAGCGACCCTGGTCCTGGACCGGGATCAGCTGCAAACGGCCCTGCAGCTCCTGATTCAATTCCTGGACCCGCTCCTGCACCTGCTGCACCACCGCCACCGTATTGGCATCGGCCATCTTATAGATGGCCAACAGCAGGCCGGGCCGGCCGTTGAGGCGGGCGACGGTCTGTTCGGCCTTGAAGGTATCCAGCACCGCGGCCACGTCGCGGATGTATACCGGCGTCTTGCCGGGGCCGGGCAGGATGCCGACCTGGCCGATGTCTTGGGGCGCCTTGAATTCGCCCACGGTGCGGAGGCGGAATTCCTGCTGCTGCCGGGTGATCTTGCCGCCGGGAAAGTTGATGTTGGCCTGTTTGAGGCTGTCCAAGAGTGCCGTGATGGGGATCTTGTGGGCCAGCAGTCGGCCCTGGGACGCCACCACCTGGATCTCCCGCTCCCGGGCGCCGCTGAGGCGGGCGCCGGCCACACCGGGGACCCGTTCCAGATCCCGCTTGATTTTCTCGGCCCAGATATCCTGGAGGTCCGCGAAGCTTACCGCTTCGCCTTTGAGGGCCAGGGTAATGACCGGCAGGCTTTCCGGGTTGAAGCGGATGATCATGGGGGTCTTGGTTTCCCGGGGCAACAGATCCTGGATCTGGTCCAGCCGCTCCCGGATGTCCAGGGCGGCATAATTCATATTGGTGCCCCACTCAAAGTCCAGGACGACCAGGGAGAGCCCTTCCCGGGAATACGACTGCAGGCGCCGGAGCCGGCTCACGGTTCCCAGGGCCGTCTCCACCTTTTTCGTGACCAGCGATTCGATTTCCAGGGGGCCGACGTTTTCGCAGCTGGTGACGATGGTCAGCTGGGGAAAATTGATGTTGGGCAGCAGCTCAACGGGCAGGCGTCGCCAGGAGAGAAAGCCCAACAAGACCAGGCCAGCAAAAAACATGCTGACGGCAATGGGACGTTTCTGGACCAAGGCAGTGAGGCTCATGTCACGGCGACGGGGGGGAAGCTTGATAGGGGATGGGAATAACCCGGGCCAATTCCTTCAACTGCTCGCCGCCTTCCACGACGACTAAATCGCCGGGCTGCAGACCTGACTTGATTTCGGCCTCGGTGGCGGTGGTGAGTCCCACCTCGACTTTCTTTTTAAAAGCGACGTTATCAACGATGACAAAGACTTCGGTGGCTTTGTCCGGGGACAGCCGCAGGGCCTGGATAGGAATGGCTACCACCTGGGGCGTCTTTTCGAGGACGATGTCGAGGCGGCTGAACATCCCGGGGCGGAGCAGGAAATCGGGATTCTTAACCCGCACCCGGGCTATCACCGTGCGGCTCTGCTCTCTCAGGACCGGCTCCAGCTGTTCCACCCTGCCCTTGAAGACGGTCCGGGGGTAGGCGTCCGGGAAGATGTTGGCCTCCAGCCCGGGCCGGAGTTTGGCCAGGTCCTTGTCGCTGATCTCGGCCTCCACATAGACCTCGTCCACTCTCAGGATGGTCACCACGCCCTTTTCCGAAGGGATAGGAACCCGTTCGCCGGGAAAATAGTTCTTCTTGCCGACGATGCCGACAATGGGGCTGCGAATGACGGCCTTCTGGAGCTTGGCCCGGATGCGGCCGATATCCGCCTCGATCTGGGCCACCTCAGCCTGGCGGGCCTGATACACGGCGGCCGCTTCTTCTAAATCGTGCAGCGAGCTGCCGCCCTTGGCCTGAACCTGTCGGAGGGCCTGGTATTTCCAGGCGGCCAGTTCATAGTGGGCGTGGGCCTGTTCCAGGCGGGCCTGGAGGGATTTGAGTTCGGCCCGGAGTACGGCGGTGTCGATGACGGCTACCACCTGACCGGGACGGACCAGGTCCCCCACATCCACCAGCACCTCTTGAATAATGCCCGTGGATTCTTCGTACGAGGCATCGCATTTGTCGACGTAGGTGACGGAGCCAAAAACCGGCAGGGTCACGGCCAGATCACCCTGGCGGGCCGGCGCCACTTTCACCGGCAGGCGCTGCACCCCGGAGGCGTCGGCTTCCGCCCCGCCGGCACCGGCACGGGCTGGACCACCCTCCCGCGGGCCCGGGCTCTGGGCCACCTCGGTCTGGCTCTGTTTGAGGAGAAAATACCAGGCGCTGCCCAGCAGCAGCACGAGAGCAATGGCCACCAGGGGCCAGGACCAACCGCGCTTCATGGACTCGACTCCAGGGGAAACAGATTCCGACCCAACATGCGGTGGAGCTGCACCAAGGCGATGGCAAAATCTCTCCGAGCATTGATCAGGTTGATGTTGGCCTCGGCCAAGGCCGCGCGGGCCTTGAGGACATCGGCCACCGTGGCCAAACCGGTGCGGTATTTCTGTCTACTGATGGCCACCATCTCCTCAGACATGCCGATCTGTTTTTTGGCCAAGTTGATGCGGGCGGAACTCTCCTGCTTCTGGGCCAGCACGGCCTTGAGCTCGGCGCTGAGTCCGAGCTGCTCTTGGCGCCAGCGATCGTGGGCCAGCTCCCGGTCCGATCGGGCCTTTTCCAACTCAACTTTATTGGAGCTGTTATCGAACAGCGAATATTTCAAGGTCCGCACCGAAAAATAGTAGGTCGCCAAGGGCGGCGAGCCCGGATAGCGGGGGAAGGCATAGGCGTTGGGATAGATCTGTTGCCGACTCTCCTGGTAGCTGAGGGTAGTATTTTCCCAGGAATAACTGGCCTTGAGCATGATATAAAAGTTTTTATTGCTTTCAAAAACCTGGGGCGATTGCCACTCGTGGGCCGCCACCAGACTGAATTGGGGCTTCTGCTTCCCTCTTTCGATATCGGTCCGGAGCTGATTATACTTAACGTCTTCGGTGACATAAAGCAGCTCCGGCCGCTTGGTCATGGCCTCGCCCACCAAGAGGTCGAACTCCGGGGTGATATCGGCAATGGGCATTTCGTCCACCAGGCGCAGGTATTCATCCCCCTCCAGCCCCAGGATTTTCCGGAGGCTGGCCGTGGCGGCCTGATGGTCGGCCCGGGCTCGGGATAATTTCTGTTGAGTATCCAAGAGCCGATTGGCAGCCTCCAAGAGGTCAAAACGGGATACCAGGCCGGACTTGAAGCGGGTTTCGGCCTCCCGCACCTCTTCTTCGCTCTGTTTCTGCAGGGCCTCATATTGATCCACAGTACCCTGGGTGCTCAAAGTTTGGAAATAGGCCCGGGTTGCTTCGGTGGTGGTGCGCTGATAATAAATGGCATATTCATAGCCCTGCCGGCGGATCTCGGATTCCGCCAACTTGACCGAGTTTCTGATGGTCCCCCCCGCATAGAGAGGTTGATCCATAGCCACAAAACTGTTCCAGAGCATCTTGTTGATCACCGGCTGGCCGAAGTAATCAACCTGGGGGCTGTTGGTCAGGCCGATGTCCAGCTTGGGCAGATACCGCCGCCGGGCTTGAGAGCGCTTGGTCTCGGCGATCTGGATGGACCGCTTGGCATTTTTCGTTTCTGGATCGTGCTCCAGGGCCAGCCGGACGGCCTCCTGCAGGGTCAGCAACCTGGCAGCCGCAGCCGTGCGGCTCAGGGGCCCCAGGGCTAACAGCCAAGCCAGCAGCGCCAAACCTAAGCCTAGCAGTAATTTCTTCATCACCCTTGTTTTTTTCAAGCAATTATGGTCTGGCCGGTTGATACGGCACGGCGAGGCTCTCCTCCTCCTCAGCCCTGGCCGCCAGTCCAAACCCCTGCCCTGAGGACAACCCAGGGCGCCAAGACAGCGCCAACGAGGCCACCGACAGTGCCAACCCACCCACACTCATGATGAATCTAAGAGACGGACCGAGATCGTCACTCCCAAGAGGACAATCCTTGGAGTCGAAAGGATCGCCGGTCTTGCTGCCTAACGCACTCTAGTCGCGGTATCTTGCTTATCTTATTATTTCCCGATATCAGAGTCAATCAAGTTTCAACCTGTTGCTCCGGAAAGAACTGCTCGCCGCGTTTGCAGATTCCGTCAGGATTGGGTTGCGAGCCGTGGGCAGGAAATTCCTTGAGCCGGACAGGCCTGCAGCGCCCCCGCAGTGAGCCGCCGCAAAAAGTTTCGAGAAAGCCTTTTTTCTATGGCAGGCCGCGCCCATCGTCTGCCGTATTACGGTTCCCGGTTGCCAGAAAAAGTTTTGCCTGAGGCGGGCCGGCAGCGTCCGCCTCAGGCAGCCAATCATTTCCGAGATCGAACCAGAACAGCCTCTCTACTCATCCGCCTCCCAGTAGCCCTGGCCGAATTTGTGGGCATCGCTTACCGAGACGATGTAGCCCAGCTCCGAGGTCAGATAGTTGCTCCCCAAGGGGTTGGTATAGTTGAGGGGGCGGAACCACTTGGCCGTGGTGCGGTCGCCATCCCTGTACCAATCTACATAGACCTTGCCATATTTGGCCGTGTCGCCAGTCCAGGTCTGGGAGAGGATTTCGTAGTAGCCGTTGAGGCCCAGCTCATTCTTCTTGGTGATCTTCAAGCCGGGATAATAGCCTGTGGCCGACGGCGCCCGGTAGACATAACCCTGATAGTAGTCGCCGTTGCCATAAGTATAGCGGAACGCGTATTTGTCGCCCACATCAGCCTCATAGTAGCCCTTGCCGAACTGATAGGCCGCCACGCCGTCCTTGAGGATATAATCCAGCTCGCTCCCCAGATTGGCCGTGCCCACCGCTTGGCCCTTGTGGACCGGGGTGAAGCCTTTGATGCTCTCCCCGTCTTTATAATAGTCCACATAAACCTGACCGTATTTGGCGGTGTCGCCGGTCCAGGTCTGGGAGAGGATTTCGTAGTAGCCTTCTAAACCCAGCTCATTTTTCTTGGCGATCTTTTGGCCGGGATGGTAGCTCCAAGCTGCCGGCGCCCGGTAAACCGAGCCCTGGTAGGAGTCGCCGTTGCCATAAGTATAGCGGAAAGCGTATTTGTCACCCACATCGGCTTCATAGTAGCCCTTGCCGAACTGGTAGGCCGCCACGCCATCCTTAAGGATATAATCCAGTTC
>Ga0315298_1008395_pt1 | contig 13192 bp, 11 predicted proteins | sample WHS_1_MG_FD_203077 | JGI IMG/M metagenome (GOLD analysis project Ga0315298, IMG submission 203077) | Extremophilic microbial mat communities from Washburn Hot Springs, YNP, Wyoming, USA - WHS_1_MG | ecosystem: Environmental > Aquatic > Thermal springs > Hot (42-90C) | place: USA: Wyoming...
TGATTTCTCTATCTCCCTTAATTTCTCCTCGGAAAGGAATGGAAAGGAATTGTAATCTTGCCATTCAATCGTTTGACTTGCGAATTGCCAGCTCTGGACACAAGGACCGACCAAGAGACCTTCCAGTGCGTAATAGAAATCGTTTCCCTCGCCATCAAATATGCGGATTCCAACATCCTTGATAGAGCCTATTTTCCTCCCCAACTCGCGCAAGGGAACCAATACTTCTTTATTTAAACTATCTTTAAATAGAGGGACGTAAAAATTTGATTCGCCCTTGTAATCGAATCCAAGGAATTTCACGCCGTAATCGGAATGAGCAATTAGAGCCAATTTATCTCTATCTATATATACATCCATTGCTCTCTCGTCTTTCCATTCCCTTTTGTCAAGGGCAAACCATCTGCCCGCCAGCATAGCCTCAACATTTATCGGTGCCCAGTGCGCTTCCTCCTCCTCTTTGAACTCGTAGGCTTCAGACCGGCGGGCGTGAGGGGGCTCAACGAGGGTGAAAACTCTCGTGAAGTAATCAAAGCCCCGGGACATAATATCGTAAGGGTCTGTGCTATGGGGAAGCCCGAAGGTATGTCCAAGCTCGTGAAGGGCAGCGCCCATAGTTGTGGAGGCGCATGCCCATACAGTATCCCTCCAAACAGAATCGCTGAAGACCTTGCTCGTATCAATGGGAGTTGCATCCATAAAAGTTCTTTGCACTTCTTTGAGATTGTTTGGCCAGGTGAAGAGGTCTATTCCTCCCATAACTGCAAGGTTTCCACCGCCTAAAGCAAGATGGGCGTAAACCTTCTTTGCTGAGGGGTCAAAATAGGTGAAGGCAGGGACAACGAGATTCTTCGCATAAGGGTCGGGCATCTGCCTTTCTATCTCGTTGTATATCTCCCCATATATTTCTCCTCCCTCCATCTTCCAATACTCCTCCTTGCTCTTGCTCCCCTTGAGGATATGCACCACCACATCGCCGTTTTCATCAAACTCTAAATTGAAGGTTCGCCTGGGAAAGCCGAGGTCGTGAAGCTTCTCCGCGGTGAATGTTTGGAGGAGCTTCGCCATTGTATCCAATTTCCCCTTGTAATCCTGGGGGTCATCGGGAAATTGGGTTTGATAGCGAGTATCTCCTGAGGAGTCAGTGAAATAGATTATCCGAACATAATAGGGATTTGTCTGTGGTTTGTAGGTGAGCTTGAAATTAAGCCTTGATGAGCCGGAACGCAAAACAAGTTCATTTTCCCCTGGAACCAGTTCTGCAAGAACCTTGAACCTCCCTTTATGGACAACTCCGTTCATTATCCTCGTATTCTTATGAGACGATTTGTTCACCACCACTATTTCGCTTGCGTTTGTGTCCGACACCTCTCCTTTCAGGAGAACGACGGGATAACGCACAACCTCTCTAAACTTATAATTCGTTATCCTTATCCCTCGCTGGGGAAATGCAAGAAGACAAAGGAAAGAGAGTAGGAGGATTTGCCCGGAGAATTTCATCTCTTTAACCTCCTATCGTTATGCTTTCTCCCTCTATTTGTTTGCCATTAAGGATAAATTTCCTCATATTCTGGGGGAATTTCACTTCCGCGGCGCATCCCTTGGGGAGTTTTATGTCGGCTATAAATGTGTCATCGCTTATCTTATAGCTTACCTCAATTTTGCCGAGAGGAGTGGGAATCGTGCCCTTTGCCCACTTCAAATCGCAGAGATTGGGCTCAATTAGAACCTTCGCGAAGCCTGGCTCAATGGGTTTAACGCCGAGGATATGAGTGGGGAGGAAGAAGGCGGGCGCTGCTGACCAGGCGTGGCAGTGGCTTCTCGTGAGCTTCTTGCCAAGCCAATCTAAGGAACCGGGGAATGTCTCCCAACAGGTAGTTGCGCCATAATCAAGCATAAGCCCCCATTTCTCCCTGATTTCCTCAAGGATTCTCTCTATCTTCCCTATTTTAGCGAGAGCATCAAGGTAGAAGAAGGACATAAAGGGGCTCCCGATTTTCACGAAATCCTGCGGTGGATTGAGGAGATATCCCTCAATAATTTTTCTTCTCTCTTCCGTTGCGCAGTCGCTTAGGAAAACGATGACTTGTGTTTGCAGGCTGAAGACGCTTGAGCGAGTCCCATCGCTGTGGATGCTATCAATATAAGCCCTGCGATTCTCATCCCAAAGATGCTCGTTTATCGCCTTCTTCAAACTTTCAGAGAATTCAAGGAGGAACTGCTCGTCCTCGTTCTTTCCTAAAATTCGCGCTATGCCAGCGGTCTCCTTCAAAGCTTTCACCAAAAGGGCATTTTGATGGGTTACAACCCCACTTCCCGGCGTATCCATCGGCGCCCAATCAAGCATATTCCAAGCGAAGATATCAAGTAATCCCTTATCGTTTATGAACTGTTTGAAATTCCTCGCGGTTTGGATGAGATAGGGATAAATCTCCTCAAGGAAATCCCTCTCGCCGGTGAAAAGATAGTATTCCTTGCAGGCGAGCATCCAGAGTATTGTCCAAGCGGTGAGGATATTTTGCCATCCGCTGGGAACTTGTGATTCGGGAAGGGGAGAACGATAAAGCGATTTTGGAACCAACCTCAAACAGCGTTTGGATAATGGGTAGGCTCCAAATGTGGTGTAATTTATAAGAGCTTCATTTCTCGAATCGCCCACCCAGAATGTCTGCTCGTAAGCGGGGCAGTCAACATAAGTATCCTCCATACAGAGCCTCTCGGTATGCTTTGATATCTCCCATATCCTATTAAGCATATAGTCATTGCTGTGGAAGGTCCCTATCTCCGCAACGGGATAAGTGGCAAGATATGTCTTTATGTTGTAAATCCTGACCGGCGATTTCTGATTTCTTATGGTGAGCATCACATATCTGAAGCCACGCCTTATGAAGGAGCGATAGCTTTGATGTCCATCCCGGCAAACATATCGCAGGGTATTGTGTAGACCCTCGGTGTTTTCAATGAAGCCATCGTGGAGGCTTTCAAAGGCATAGAAATCCAAAATCGTGCCCGTAGAAGCCTCCACCTCGAATTCAAGGAATCCGCTGAGCTCCATCCCGAAATCCACAATCAGCTCCATATCGCCTTCGGAGGGCGCGATCTCGGTATAGGAATCGTTGGCGTAAACGAGATTTTGATGTTTGAGTAAGACATCCAATTCTCTCAATATCGTCTTCTGGGTCGAGAGAGTGAAGACGACATCTTTGCAGGTGTGCTCTCGCAGGATTGGCTTCAGCCAATTCTGGAATTGGGAAAGGGAGGAAGCTTCATTTATCTCCCAAACCTTCTCGTAATCGGGATGAGGTTTAAATTCGTCCTCCTGGGGATAACCTATTTGAAGAAGGGTTCTCTGGGCGAAGGGTCCGATGGAGATGAACTCCCCTTCCCCAATGGGGGACTGGAAGGAGACCTCCTCGGGGAAATCAAAGGCTAAATTCACGAAGGGGTCATGGTAGGTGCCGCTTACATCCATTAAGAAGAAGTTATCACCTTCCTCAAGCTCCACTTCCACCTGATTCGTTCCCGGGAATTGATATTCCTTACCGTTCAATTTGAACCTGCCCATTATACCGAAGGGAATGATTATCCTTCCCCTCATTTTCTTCGGCGATTTTATCATAGTCGCTATATAGCCGATATGCTGTTTCATATTCGCATCGTATTCGCCAGGATAGAAATTCGGACGCAAATCTAAGGAGATATGGGTCTTGACGGGCTTTACCTCTTTCAATGATATGACCCTTTTGGGATAGATGGGCTCATTCGTGAGGAAGGGGATATCACGGGGTATCAGGGATTTCCAGGGTGGCGTTCCATAGGGACCGATTTCTATTGCGTTATCCCAATCTTTGTCGTCAAAGCAGAGCTCATTCCAATTAGGGTCAAATTTGTTGGCGTCGTAAATCTCCGCCCAAGCCTGCTGACAGCTTATCCTCACGGAAGCCCTTTGAAAACCTGTATGTTCCTTGGTCTTCCAAGAGCTATCGCTAACCACACTATCTATGACTGCCCCATCTTTTAGGAAGTCCAACTGGGCGATAAGCCCACCTCTTCCCTCAATATATTGAAATGTGCTTATCCCGTAATGGGTGACTATGACGGAGATCACATTTTCCCCTGGCTTGAGCAAGTGCTTAATGGAATAAGTATCGTAGGATAGTTCAAAGGGCCAGGAGCGAACGGGACCGAAGCCGATGAACTCCCCGTTTAAATAGAGGAAATAGCGAGAATCGGCTGTTATATGCAGATTGGCTTCGTCAAATTGCTCTGGCGTATTAAAGGTTTTGCGAAAGGCAAGCCAATAGTTTCTCGGATGCTCCTCGCTTTGGTTCCAAATCCATTTTGCTTTCCATTGCATAAGATTGAACCTCCTTCAAATTTTTTTAAACTATTATATTCGGTTAAAAAGAATTATGCTAAAAGAAAATATGTTTGTTATAATTCAAATAGGAGGTGTTTTGATGCCGAAACTTACGAAGGAAGAAGTTGAGCATGTCGCTTATCTAGCTCGTCTTTCCCTTTCTGAGGAAGAAAAGGAGATGTTCACGGAGCAGTTAAATCGCATTTTGGAGGCTTTCGCGAAGCTTCAGGAATTGCCAACGGAGGATGTCGAGCCCCTATCCCATATCATCCCCCTCCAAAATGTCTTCGCTGAAGATGAGCCAGGGAAATGCCTTCCCGTTGAGGAAGCGCTCGCAAATGCTCCGGATAGCGATGGCAATTTCTTTATAGTGCCGAGAATTATAGAGGATTAGGAGAGCTATGGAATTGTTCAATTTGAGCGCGAAACAACTTGCGGAGAAAATAAAAAAGAAGGAGGTCAGCCCGAAAGAGGTTGTCTCCTCCTTTATTAAGAGGATTGAAGAAGTTGAGCCAAAGGTGAGGGCTTATATCACTCTTACTCTGGAGCAGGCGATGAAGGAAGCGGAGGAGGTTGAGAAAAGGCTGATGAGGGGGGAGGATGTGGGGCTTTTAGCTGGCGTTCCTATAGCCATCAAGGATAACATCTGCACGAGGGGAATCCCCACAACCTGTGCCTCTCGCATCTTGGAGAACTTCGTCCCACCCTATGATGCAACGGTTATAAAGCTTTTGAGGGAAGCGGGGGCGATAATAATCGGCAAGACGAATATGGACGAGTTCGCTATGGGCTCGTCAACGGAGAATTCCGCCTTCTTCCCCACCCACAATCCCTATGATTTGGAGAGAGTTCCCGGTGGCTCCTCAGGCGGTTCGGCGGCTGCCGTGTCCGCGAGAGAGGCGCCTTTAGCCCTTGGCTCGGATACCGGTGGCTCAATAAGACAACCCGCCTCCTTTTGCGGAATCGTCGGCTTCAAACCCACTTATGGAAGGGTTTCTCGCTACGGCTTGGTCGCTTTCGCCTCAAGCCTTGACCAAATAGGTCCCCTCACAGCAAATGTTGAGGATTGTGCCCTCCTGTTTCACATAATCGGTCGCTACGATGAAATGGATTCAACTTCCGCTCCCATTCCTACTCCCTCTCTTGAGGAGATGCTCTCACCAAAGGTAGAGGGAGTGAGGATAGGGCTTGTTGAGGAGCTCTTTGGAGAAGGAGTGGAGGAGGAAGTGAGAGAAGGGGTTTTGAAGGCTGTAAAGTATCTTGAGGAGGCGGGGGCTTTTGTGGATTGGGTTTCCCTTCCCCACCTTCCCTACGCCCTTCCTTGCTATTACATAATAGCTCCCTCGGAGGCTTCCTCTAATCTTGCCAGATACGATGGAGTGAAGTATGGATTGAGAGTTGAAGCGGATGGCGTAATCCCGATGTATATGGAGACGAGGAGAAAAGGGTTCGGGGCGGAGGTCAAGAGAAGGATAATGCTCGGCACTTACGCCTTATCGGCTGGGTATTACGATGCCTATTATTTGAAAGCCCTGAAGGTGCGTGCCTTGATCAAGAAGGACTTTGATGAGGCTTTCAAGAATTTTGATATCCTCGTCAGTCCCACCTCTCCCATTCCGCCCTTTAGGATTGGGGAGAAGATAGACGACCCCTTAAAGATGTATATGGCTGATATATGCACGATACCGGTTAATCTCGCCGCTCTCCCCGCTATATCAATCCCCGCTGGCTTGGACTCTCAGGGCTTGCCGATAGGAATTCAATTCATAGGAAAGCCCTTTGAGGAAGCTGAGCTTCTGAGATTGGCCCTTGCCTACGAGGAAGCAAACCCTAATCTTCCCCTGCCTACTCCTTTGTAAGCTTTCTTATTTTCCCTTATCCTCAAACGGCGAGTTAACCACATATGACCACCAATTATTCAACTTGCCATCTGGTCCCCGCCCTTCGGAACGAGGAAGGTGTTTCAACCACCATTTATGGTGAAGACGAATGTCTCCATTGCCCCATTCGGAGCAGTTCACCAACCTTTTCTTTCCCGTGAGCTTGGGATAGGTTAGCCAATCATCACAGGTGCTCCATACATAGCGCTTATTCCCCCAATCGTAGTCCTTCTCGCTATTTGGAGCATAATGCACATTCCCGCATCCAGCCTTGCCGGGAGCAACTTTGTCGTATAAAGTGAATCTATTCCAAGCGTGGGTTTCTTTGGCTTCCCAACTGCCATATATATGCGTCATTATAGACTCAACTCTATGACCGAAATCCTCCAGCATCTCGCCAACTCCCCTCTCGTAGTTGAAGCCCATTATGATGAAGGGCTTGCAATCCACATCATTTAGGGGAGGGGAATTGCACCAATAGGCTCCCTTGCCCACCATCAGGCTCTCCCAATAGCCCATATAAGGAGCGCCCCATAGCCAGACCTCGTCTATCTCTCCTTTATCAACCCTCTCCGTGATGTTGAACTTCTCTATTATATATTTGTAATCCACTCCATCTGGCTGGTGCCACTGGGATTTTCCCGAGATGCAGTTAAGAAATTCCTCCTCCGTAAACTTATAGCCGTCTATTTTCGGGGGAAACTCGTCAACATCCACCCATTGAACGACTTTATATTTCACATATCCACCGCTACATTCCTCCAAATCCTTGATATATTCCTTCGTTAACTTACGAGGGTCGTTCCATTTGAAGACCTTATGGAGACGCTCATTTCCCTTGCTTCTTATTATCGGATCGTAGTTGATAACGAGGACTTTCTTGACAACAGGCTTGAGATTTTTGGACTGAATCTCCGAAAGAGCAAAAAGAAGCAAGGCACTGAGAGCGAGATATTTCATAAAATCACCTCATCATAAGTTAATTGGATACTTACCGAACTCCCTGATTGCTTCGTAGAAGGCGAGGACATTTTCCAAGGGGGTGGAGGGAACGATTTCGGATGAGGAACCGATGAAGAAACCACCTCCAGGGGCAGCGACTTTCAGTGCCCATTTCACTTTTTCCCTTATTTCCTCGGGAGTTCCCAGGGGAAGGAGCTGGCTACAATCTATTCCTCCCACGAGTATCAATTTGTCTCCCCATCTCCTTTTCAAGAGCTCCAAATCCATTCCCGCCAATTGTTCAAGGGGGTTTAGACCATCAACTCCAACGGAGATGAGGTCATCAACGATCTCCAAGAGGTTGCCATCGGAATGAAATATCACTTTTATCCCCGCTTTTTTGAGGGGTTCAATGATGTATTGAAGGCGAGGCAACCAGTTTTCCCTCAACCAGCGAGGGGAATACATAGTTCCGCTTTTGAAGGCAATGTCATCCCAAACGAAGGCAAGGGGAGAGAGACGGGATTCAGCCATAGCCTCGGAGTATCTCCTGCTGGCTTCCATATGCTCGGTCAAGATTCTATCAATCTCATCTGGCATATCGTAGATTGCATAAGTGAAAAGCTCAAATCCTATGGCGTGGCGAGCTGCGTCCAAGCCGACACCGCATCCGGGGACGAACATAACCTTGGGGGCGAATGCTTCAATCCATCTTCTCATCTCCGGCACCCACCCATCCATTACCTCTTCCCTTGAGGGAATGTAGCAACGGTATCCTTTGATATCCTCCAACTTCTTATAGGGTCTCTCCGCAAGCCAGACGGTTTGCCCCTCAACCGCATAGCCGAACTCTCCCGCCTTGGAGACATTTCCCTCGTCCTCTTCCCTTGGAGGCAAAGCTATTCCCCTGCAGAGGTCTATTCCCAAACCCTCATAGACTTTCACCGAGGCTTTAAGATGGTCTTTCTCTCCGGGAGCGAAATATTCGTAAACAGCCCAGTTATCAATGAGGTCCCAGACGGGAACCCTATCTCCCTCTTGATGATTCGCTGATTTGATAATTCTCTCGTAAACTACGCTGTCCAAAACTTCTTGGGCATAGAACCTATCCATATAATCTACCTCCCTTTAGTTTTAGAAGAACAGTTGTTGGAGAAGATTGGCTAAATCCATAATTCTCGCTTCCTCTTCCTTTCCTCGGGCGCATTGGCAGAGGGCTTCAGTTAAAATGGCGAGTCCAACGCTGTTTATCGCCGATTTCACTGCCGATAACTGGGTTATTATCTCGGCGTAATCCCTGCCTTCCTTTATCATCTTCTGTATACCTCTTATCTGTCCCTCAATTATCCTTAAAGATGAGAGAATCTTCTTATCCATATTCTATCTTCCTCCCAATATATCTAAAAACATAACTTCCAAGCAGAGTTGTTCGTCGAAATTGAAACCGGGCTGGAGCCATCTATAGGCTTTTTGCAAGGCACTTAAAGCGGAATGGAGAAAATCAGGACTGTAATTTTTGTGGATACGCTCAAGATGTCTCTTTTTGTCATAATTGATGAGAAGTGAGGGGTCGCCGGCGAGTCGGAGAATGAGAAGGTCGCGGAAGAAGGAAGAGGCGAAGAGAAGGCACTGCTGGATTTTGTCTTTGTCTTCTCCCTCCTCAATTTGGCTCGCAATCTCGGATAATCTCTCCGCTGCCCTCAAGGAGTAATCGGGATTTAAAGGCATATCCATTAAAAGGCGCAGGGTTTCTTCTCTCGCTTTTTTAAGCTTTTCATCCCTTGCTATTTTTACTGCAAAGCCGGGGCGTCCCTCGGAAAGGGAGGCAATGGCATAAGCTAAGTCCTCATTCATCCCATATTTTTCTCGTAGAAACCGAGCGATTTCCTCCTTCTCAACGCTGAGGAACTTGATGATGTGGCTGCGTGAGACGATGGTGGGAGGGACATCTCCAACATTGGGAGCTAAAAGGATGAAGATACAACGCTCTGGCGGCTCCTCCAAAACCTTCAAAAGGGCATCTCCCGCTTCCCTTGTGAGAACCTCTGCTTTCCCTATTATGTTTACCTTCCAGCCTCCCCAAATAGCTGAGGAGTATGCTGATTGGCGAATAGCTTTTATTACCTCTATCCCTAGCTCCCTTTTCTCAGGAAGTTCCTCATAAATTTCCTTTAATTCGGCTTTTATTTCATCTATGATTGATTCATTTTTGAGCGAATTCGCCTCAGAGGACGAGTTTCCAAACAGCTTTTTTCTGATATTTCTTATCCCGTCCCGTACCTCCTTCTTCGTTTCGCTTGGGAATTCGTCCTGAATAAGCTCAAAGAGGGGTTCCAACTTGAAGGAAAATATCATTTTCAATGTTTTCAATGCCTCGTCAAATCCCGATTCGGCTTTATCGCAGACATCCAACATAGAATTTATCTCTTTTCTCAAAGCCTCCATTGGGAGTGATACGATTCTAACATCTGGATGATAACCCTCATCAATTGCCCTGCAAGACCTGCATTTATCGCAGGGCTCTTTATCTGGAGAAGGGTTCTCGCAGTTCAGCGCCTTTGCGAAGTTCAGGGCGACGGTTGTCTTCCCCACTCCCTTCGGTCCGACAAATAGATAAGCATGAGGTATTCTCTGCCCTTTTATATAAGACTTTAGCAGTTCTATAACCCCTTTATGACCTATTATATCTTTAAAAGCCATAATCTACTTCTTATCCTCTCCCATTTTAAAAGCGGTGGAACTGCTCCACGGGCACAACGAAAACAATTGCTCCTCCTACCCTGACCTTCATAGGAGTGGGGAAGGGGAAAGGACCGACCTCGCTCAAGGGAAGGGGACGGGGATTGATGAACTGCTCCCTGCTCTTGCAATTCCTCTCTATCAGGCTAAGAACCGATTCCAACTCCTCATCCTCAACTCCAATCAAGAGAGTGGTATTTCCTTCCCTCAAAAGCCCTCCCGTTGAGGCTACCTCAGTGAACCTGTAGCCAGCAGCGAGAAGTTCCTGGCTTAAACGAGCCTTATCCCTGCTATGAACAACCGTTATAAGAAGCTTCATCATGCCACCTCCTTATAACTTCCTCTACTATTTTTTCTATTCTCTCTTTAACCTCCTCAACTCCTCCCCTTCCGTCTACAACCTTTATTTTCTCTGGATAGCGTGAGGCGAGCTCAAGATATCCTTCTCTAACCCTTTTATGGAATTCAAGCGGCTCTCCCTCAAAGGGAGTGATTGTGGGAAGACGCTTCATCCCCTCTTCGGGCGGTATATCTATATAAATGGTTAGATGAGGAGATATACCTTGTCGGGCGAAAGCGTCCATCTCCTCCAAAAGTGAAAGGTCTAATCCTCTGCCGAATCCCTGATAGGCGAGGGAGGAAAGGGAGAAGCGGTCGGAGATGACAATCTGTCCTTTCTCTAAAGCGGGCTTAATCACTTCCTCAATATGTTGGGCGCGTGCGGCGAGGAAGAGGAAGAGCTCGGCTCTTGGATTGATGGGACGAAGAGCGGGGTCCAAAAGAAGCTCCCTTATCCTCTCTCCCAAGGGCGTTCCGCCCGGTTCCCTTGTTAGGATGGCGGGAAAGCGTTGGGAAAGGGAGCGGTAAAGGAGCTCGGCTTGAGTGGATTTGCCCGCTCCTTCCCCTCCCTCTATAACAATAAATAAACCTTTTAATGAATCATACATCTCTGCTCATTAATAAGTTTAACAAATTTCTGGGAAAAAGTGAAATATTATATTAGGATTGCCTGAAAATTTGATAAGCTGTCCACTTTATATAACGCTTGCAAATTCCCTGAACTGGGCAGGCTTCACAATGGGGCTCAAGGTCTTTACAATAGCCGTCTTCATAAAGATAAAATGCTCCGTTATCCACATAGAAGGGAATCATTCCAGCTTGGCTAACGATTTGCTCAATAACTGAGCGCATTTTGCTTGCTTGGATTATATATGGTCTTTTCTTTTCATATAAAACCTCACCAAGTAGACCTGTTCGGCAGAAAACCTTGCCCACATGTCCATCCACTATCATTAAAGTATCTTCCAATCTTACCTCTTCAAAACCGAATATTTCTCCAAAGAGGAAAACAACCCAGTTAACAAACATTCTACAAGCTTTGGGGTCATTTCCAACCCATCCCGCTTCAAGGACGGGATGGGAGCTGAGGAACCTGAAGAGCTCTTTGACTCCTTGTTCCAAAATGAAATCGTGGATTAAATCGTAAAACTTGAGATTTTCTTCGTTTAGCCAACGAATGAACCCCTCATATGCCTTGAAGCGATAGGCAAATAAAGAGAGAGGCTTTATACCTCCTAACGCTCCAACCTTATAAACTAATGAGCCCTTCGCTCCACCGATTTCTTTGTATATTGAAAATAGGTTCTTTTCATAGATATTGAATGGTTCGTAAAACAATTTCTCTCTAAATTCGCTATATAGGGAAATAGATAACTCTTTTACTTTATCCGCCCTTGCCTGCTGATTGAGCAATATCCTGAGGAGAAGATAGCGCAATATTTCTTCCTGTATTTCCCTTTTATTCATAGATTCGGATAAGGAAGAGGGTAGAGCCATATGTTCCCGCCATCTTTTCAGCCATTTTTCCCTGCCTTCCTTCTCCAATTCTTTCAATAATTGATAAGATAAGCTATCCGGAAGTCTTTCCTGGGTTTCTTTTGCCATTTCTCACCGATGTTTTGTTCGCTACTTTCTCCTGGAGGAAGGTTCGTAGGTGGCGGGCATCATCCCGCACGATTATCTCCACCTCATAATCTGCCCCGAAGAGCAAGTCCTTGCTCAAGCCCATTTTAGCCTTTACGACCTCTAAAAGCTCCAAATCTATTTCATATCCCACGCTATTTCTACCGAGCTTGGCGGATACTCTATTTGTAGTGCCAGAACCCATAAATGGGTCCAAAATAGTCTCGCCAATATAAGAGAACAGCTTTATTAACCTGTAGGGAATCTCTTCTGGAAAGGCAGCTATGCCTTCTTCCAATCTGTTTTTAATCGGCAAGACATTCGTTATCTCCCAAATCGTTAAATACCACTTGTTCTTTTGATATTCCTCTACATCCAATTTTGAAAGTTCTCGCTTTTCCTCGGGGATGCTCCTGTAGTCGAACTTTCCCTTCTGAAAAATGAGGATTGTTTCCTGAATGTTATCGGGATAATAGTACATCGGATAAGGATGTTGGAGGACAACCCCGCTTCTCCTGCTTATCCTTATATATCCCTCCGGCTTCACCCAGATGATTTTATCCCTATAATTGAAACCTTCTTCCACATAAATCCTCGTCAAATCGGCAACAACCGGATATTTCTTCCCATCTATCAGGGTATCATCACACACTATACAAGCAATCCTCCCTTCCTGCAAAACCCTCAACATCTCCCTCGCTACCCTCCTCATCTTCTCCAGATATGCTTCATAACTCTCAAATAAGTCGGGATAATCAAAGGGAGCATTGAAGTAGGGAGGAGAGGTTATAATGAGCTGAATGCTGCCGTCCTCAAGCTCCCTCATATCCTCCGCATCGCCGAATATCAGTTTATGGTGTGTTTTCATAGATTTATATTTCAAACCTCAATTTGCTCTCTCCAACCTGTATTATATCCCCATTTTTCAATTTTTCCCTTGCCACCCTCATCCCGCTCACGAATGTCCCATTCGTTGAGCCCTCATCAACTATATAATAACCATCATCCTCCAAAACTATCTTGCAATGCTTTCGTGAAACAGCCCTATCCAATATAGTGAGGTCCCTATCCTCAGCTCTCCCAATTGTGAATTCGCCTTTACTTATCGGGAAAACCTCGCCTTCCAATGGCCCCTTAATCACGACGAGTCTAGCGCCAGATGGAGCGGGTTTTTGAACCTGTTTTGAGGGCAGGACAGCTGTTTGCCCTGGTTCCAAAGGCGAGGGTTGAGTTGCTGGTGTGCAGGCGCAAGCGCCTGTGATGGGGTCCTTTCTCTGACCGCAATAAGGACATATATCGCTGGCTATTG
>Ga0315298_1008399_pt1 | contig 13187 bp, 6 predicted proteins | sample WHS_1_MG_FD_203077 | JGI IMG/M metagenome (GOLD analysis project Ga0315298, IMG submission 203077) | Extremophilic microbial mat communities from Washburn Hot Springs, YNP, Wyoming, USA - WHS_1_MG | ecosystem: Environmental > Aquatic > Thermal springs > Hot (42-90C) | place: USA: Wyoming...
ATTCCTTTACCGACCCGCGAAGTAGAGAGCCTTTTACGAACAACACAAAATTCAAGTCTGCCGTCTTTACTCCTGTAAAACCCATAGATCTTAAAACCCTAACCAAGGCTGTCAGCACCTATGAGGAACTTACAGGTAAAACTGTGGATGTTGAAAAGAATGCTATTGCTATCGCCGCAAAAGAGTATGCCGAAAGTGAAATTAAGGAAATCGTTATCCCTGCTCTTGAAAAAGCGAAGGCCTGGAAACTGCCTGTAGTGCCCATACTTGAGAAGTACCAAGAAATTCTTAGAGACATTCAAAACGGTTCAGCAGATGATTGCGTGAATGTCCTGGCATCCGGTGCGATTTCTCTTAAGGATACTCGCGAGCGAGTGCGCAAGGTTGCAACATGCCTGAATAACGACGGATTGGCCATCATCGAACAGGCAAGATTAGCCGCAGATGAAATGACTCGACAGCTTGAATCTCACGGCGAGACGGAGATCGCCGCCAGAGGTAAACATCTGTTGGAATTGCTCCAGTCTGAAACCTTTTTCGAGAATATGTCCGAGATCAGAGTAACAGTGCAAGAAATCGTGGCTACGTATCGCAAGCTCTATAGCGATATTCATGCCGACCGGGCTAAGCAGTTCCAGGATGCCATAGAAAGAGTCAAGAGCAGCAGAGAATGGGAGCAGGTGCCTGAATTGATGCGGGAACAGGTCTTATCACCGCTTACGTCACGTGCCTGCCAGGATATCGATTTACCAGAGCTGAGCCTAACTTGTAACTCCTGCCATGCCAGTATCAACCAGATGGAGTCGGACATCGAGGCCCTTGGCGGTCTCTTTGCCAAGGTCGTTTCCGAAATCCAGCGCCTGACGACGCCACCCGAGGTGAAAATCGAACGCGTCCGGGTGTCCGAGTATTTCTCCGGATCATTTGAATCGGCGGACCAGGTCAAGAAGGCCGTGGCCCGCCTGCAGGACCATCTCCTGAAACTGCTCGATGAGGGCGTGAAGATCGTGGTGGAGTAACTCATGGATCAGACCATACGAAACAGGCTGCGAGGCGTCGTGACCCAGTGCCGAAAGCTGCTGGAGGACTCCACAACCCAGGCGCTCCAGGGGCGATTCGGCATCTACGCGGCGCGCAAGAAGGGCGAGGTCCATATTGAGGACGAGGCCCGCATGGCGCACCTCACCGAGGAGGACCGGGCCTGCCGCCAGGACCTGCTGGACCATCTGGAGCACATCCAGGCCATTGGCTACAAGCCGAGCGAGGCGCTGGAACAGCTTGTCCGCGAGATCAGTTTCACACATCTCAACCGCCTGTGTGCCTATAAGATGATGGAGTCCCGGGGCCTTATCCGCGAGGCCGTGAGCCGCGGGCTCAAGTCTCAAGGATTCTTCTTCTACCTCGCCGACCACCCAGAAGATGAAAAGCTCCATAACGGCGGCGGGCAGGAGACGGCATACCGCAACTTTCTCGACTGGCTGGGCGGAACCCTTTCGCAGGAAATCGGCGTCCTCTTCAACCCCAATGACCCTGCCAACCGCATCTACCCCCCGCAACGTGTACTGGATGAGGTTTTGGCCCTAATCAACGATGGCGACTTGAAGGACATTTGGTCCCAGGACGAGACTATCGGCTGGGTGTATCAGTACTTCACGCCCAAGGAACTGCGGGACAAGGCGCGCAAGGAAAGCCAAGCCCCGCGCAATTCCTATGAGCTGGCCTTCCGAAATCAGTTTTTCACCCCTCGGTATGTGGTGGAGTTCTTAACCGATAACACCCTCGGTCGCATCTGGTACGAAATGCGCAAGGGCAAGACCATTCTCAAAGACCGCTGCAAATACCTGGTACGGCGTCCCATGGAGATATTCCTGAAGGAAGGCGAACAGCCTCCCGTGGAATCGAAAAAAGCGCGCGAAGACCTGTCGCAGGAGGAATTGCTGAAGCAGCCTGTTTACATTCCCCACCGGCCCAAGAAAGACCCGCGCGATCTTAAGGTCCTCGACCCAGCCTGCGGCTCAGGCCACTTCCTGCTTTACGCCTTCGACCTCCTGGAACACATCTACGAGGAGGCATGGTCGGACGAGGACAGCCCGAAGTCCGAGGTCACCGGCCGGACGATTCAGGAAGACTTCGAGACCCTCGACGATCTGCGCCGGATGGTCCCCAAACTGGTCGTGGAGTACAACCTGCACGGCATCGACATCGACCCGCGCGCGGTGCAGATAGCGGCCTTGGCCCTCTGGCTGCGGGCGCAGAAGACCTGGAAAAATCTCCACCTCAAGGCCTCGGAACGGCCGCGCATCGTCAAATCGAACATCGTCACCGCCGAGCCGATGCCCGGTGAAGAAGATATGCGCCGGGAGTTCACCGACAGCCTCAAGCCCCGGGTGCTGGGGCAGATCGTGGACGAGGTGTTCGAAAAGATGAAACTCGCCGGCGAAGCGGGCTCGCTCCTCAAGATCGAGGAGGAGATCAAGGACGCCGTCACAGCGGCCCGGAAGCAGTGGCGGGAAGGTCCGAAGCCCGAGCAACAACTGCTCTTCTTCCCCGGCATGGCCGATCCGCGCCCGAAGCAGCAGGAACTGCGCTTCGATGTGAAAGGGATCACCGACGAGCGGTTCTGGGAGGAGGCGGAAGACCGCATCTTGGATGCCCTGAAGGACTATGCCGAACGGGCGGAGAAAGGACATGCCACGCGTCGCCGCCTCTTTGCCGAGGATGCGGCCCGCGGCTTCGCATTCATCGACCTCTGCCGCAAGCGCTACGATGTGGTGCTGATGAATCCGCCGTTCGGGGAACCGGCCAAGCCCTCCAAGGCGCTTATCGAACAGTCATTTCCAAGGACGAAGAACGACATGTACGCCGCCTTCGTCGAGCGGGGCCTCGGCCTCCTGCACAGTGGCGGAATACTGGGGGCGATCACCTCGCGCACAGGGTTTTTCCTCTCTTCGTTCACCAAATGGCGCGAAGAGATTCTGCTCAAGGAAGCCAAACCGACCGTCTTCGCCGATCTCGGCTACGGCGTGATGGACAGCGCCATGGTCGAGGCTGCGGCGTATTGTTTGGAGGCGCAGAAATGAGGATCAAGCAGATCGAAATCGAGAACTATCGTTCCATCAAACATCTTAAGCTTGATGTCCCCCAAATCTGCGCCCTCGTCGGTCCGAACAACGCCGGTAAGAGCAATATTCTCACCGCGGTTTACAAAGTCCTGGGTCGGGATTGGGTGACCGTCAGTTCATTCGATCTCGACGACATCCATGGGCGCGATCCGGAATCGGATATGAGAATATCTCTTACGTTCGACCCGCCGGTGCAGTACCGGCGGTTCAAACAAGCCGATCCGGTTGAGATACCTAGGTTCTTTTTTGAATTCACCCGCTACAAGGTCGGAGAAAAAAAAGGAGAGTGGAGGTTGGAACAGAAATGCCTGACGCAAGACGGTAAGTCCCCCATGGTCTTGAAGAAGGCGCCGAAGAAGGGCGAAAAACATGAGTACGAGCCTCTGGTGAACATCCCGTCGGAAGTCCGCGAAAGCGTGCCCCTTATTTACATCGGGACCAACCGTTCCTTGAAGGAGCAGCTTCCTTCGGCGCGTTATTCCCTGCTTCGGCAGCTTCTTGAGGATGTAAACCGCGATCTTCACGATCCCTCTCAAACAATCCGCTTTACCGACGAAGACGGGACGGAAAAGACCGTCCCGAGAGCCGAACGCTTCAAAGATCTGATGGCAAAGGCCCTGGAACTCCTGAGAACAGAATCATTTGTGCAGCTTGAAAAATCCATTAAAGAAAATGCACTTCGCCAACTCGGATTCGATCCGGCGGTGGACGGCGACAAACTTGACCTTCATTTCGCTCCGTTCGACACGATGGATTTCTACAAGGCTCTTGATTTGCTGGTGTGCGAAGGCGGCTTCACCATCAGCGCGACCGAACTCGGTGAAGGAATTCAAAACGCCTTGGTTCTGGCGATTCTTCAGGCGTTTGAGGCACGCCGCAAGCAGGGCGCGATACTTCTGATCGAGGAGCCGGAAATGTTCCTCCATCCGCAGATGCAGCGCTCGCTTTACAAGACGCTCCGTGAAATAGGAAAGACCAATCAAGTCATTTACACCACTCATTCGCCCCATTTCGTCGCAGTCCCGGATTACGATCAAGTGGCTCTCGTCAGAAAGAACGTCAGCGGCACCTATGTGACTTTTTCGGACCTCCCCATGGATGAGAAGCGCAAAGAGAAACTAGTGAAGGAACTCGACCCCGAGCGTAACGAGCTGTTTTTTGCGACACGGGTCCTCTTCGTCGAGGGGGACACGGAGAAACTCGCCTTTCCGGAATACGCCCGCCGCTTGGGCCTCGATCTGGACAAGGCGGGCGCTTCCATCGTCGAGGTCGGCGGCAAGAGGAACCTGCTGGAATTCTGTCGGATCGCGCGTTCTTTCCAAATCCCCTTCGGCGTCGTGTATGACGAGGACTCATCGGAAATCAAGGATAAGAAAGAGGAAGCCGCATACAACCAGCAGTTGGACGCACTAGGCAATAACGGAAACCGCACCTGGCGGTTTGTGAAGAAGTATGAAGACGAGCTGAAAGAGGCGGTCGGAGGAGACCCTGCATACCAGAGCCTGTGTCAGAAATACCCGAATGTGGGCAAGCCGACGCGGGCGAGGCTCATTGCGGCCGATCCAGATAAAGCTATTCCCAAAAAAGTGAAGGACATTCTCACATGGCTGTCGGGAAACAAGGGGGCCACATTATGACGAACACCTTCTTCATCCGCCTGCTGCAGCACGAGGACAAGGGCGCGGCGCTGGCCGAACGGGTCGCGGCGTTGCGCGAGGGGCGCATCTATGACGATGTTTATGCCGTCAACCCGGAATCCTTCCGGCAGGTGCCCAACACTCCCTTCTGCTACTGGGTGAGCGAACGCATTCGGCGGCTGTTCACGGAACTGCCGCCCTTCGAAAGCGAAGGACGCACGGTGAAGCAGGGCCTGGCCACGGCGGACGATTTCCGTTTTGTGCGGGCCTGGTGGGAGGTGCCGCCGGAAAAGATTTTGGACGGTTGGCAGTATGCAGTAGGCGGTAAGCAGCAGGATGGGGAAGAGAAATGGACGGAGGAGCGCATACGGGAGTTTCAGGGGTGGTGCCGCCGGCGCACCTTCGAGGGCAAGCGCTGGGTCCCCTTCGCCAAGGGCGGCGAATACTCCCCCTACTACGCCGACATCCACCTCCTCGTCAATTGGGAGAAAGAGGGGGCGGAGATAAAGCAATTCATTATTCAACGTTACCCGTATTTGTATGGCAAATGGGAGTGGGTGGCGAAAAATTCCGACTACTACTTCCGCCCGGGGCTGACGTGGCCGAGAAGAACGCAGCAGTTCGGACCACGTGTCATGCCAGCCTGCAGTGTCTTTGCCGACAAGGGACCAGCAGCCTTTGTATCAAAGCACCAGGTGGAAGAGATGCTCTTACTGCTTTCGCTTATGTTGTCTCGACCTTTCGGCATGCTGGTTGAACTTAGTCTTAACGCGGCGGACAAGACCGCGCGTTCTTATGAAGTGGGCATCCTGCAAGGAGTTCCTGTCTCAAGTGTTGCTAAGAGGGATCAGGCGCAACTTGGAGCATTGGCTCACAGCGCTTGGTCTAAGAAACGATCATTTGACCTAGTCAACGACACCTCCCACGCCTTCATCCTCCCCGTGTTATTGATGATGCAAGACGGCACGCTTGTCGATCGGGCGGAGGCGTATGCAAAGCAGGCCGCACAAACTGAAGTTGAACTGCAGCGGATTCAAGCCGAAGCGGACGAGATCGCCTTCGACCTGTACGGGTTCACAGAAGAGGAGCGGAAGGCGGTGGTCGGCGAGCAGTGGGCAGTGGGTAGTGATCAGAGTGAGCCTGCCGACGGGGACGATTCCAACGGGGAGGCCGGCGAGGTTGTAAATGAAGCGGCGGAATCCGGCTCTTCCGTCCACCGCTCAGTGCTGACGGGCCACTTTCTTCAGTGGTGCGTTGGCGTCGCCTTAGGCCGCTGGGATGTCCGCTTCGCCACCGGCAAGCGACAACCGCCGGAGCTCCCTGATCCCTTCGATCCACTGCCTGTCTGTCCGCCAGGCATGCTCCAAGGTCCGGACGGCCTGCCGGCGAAGCCCGAAGACGTGCCGTCGGACTACCCCATCCGCATCAACTGGGAAGGCATCCTCGTGGACGACCCGGAACACCAGGACGATATCGTCCGGCGGGTGCGCGATGTGCTGGAGATGATCTGGAAGGACCGCTCCGAGGCCATCGAGAAGGAGGCCTGTGAAATCTTGGGTGTGCGGGAACTGCGCGACTACTTCCGCAAGTCCGCAAACGGCGGATTCTGGATGGACCATGTCAAGCGCTACTCGAAGAGCCGCCGCAAGGCCCCCATCTACTGGTACCTGCGCTCATCCAGAGGCAACTATGGACTCTGGCTATACTATCACCGTCTGGACAAGGATATTCTCTTTAAGGCTCTCATGAACTATGTGGAACCTAAGATACGTCTGGAAGAGGACCGCTTGAATACACTTCGTGCACGCAAGCAGAATGGGGGAACTTCTGGCCGTGTGGCAAAAGAAATTGAAAGAGAAATTGACCGCTTAGAGCAGTTTGTTTCTGAACTACAAGATTTTGCAGAGAAGTTGCATCGGGCGGCTGATTTGCAACTTGACTTTGATTTAAATGACGGAGTAATTCTAAACATGGCTCCATTATGGGAACTGATTCCTTGGAACCAACCGAAAAAATACTGGGAAGAACTTCAAGAAGGTAAATACGACTGGGCGCATATTGCTTATCAACTCTGGCCTGAGCGCGTAAAAGAAAAATGCAAAACAGATCGTTCCCTGGCTATTGCCCACGGCCTTGAAGAAATATGGGAAGAATTTAATAAGCCATCAAGAAAAAAGATAAACAGATAATGAAAGAGAGATAATGAGATGGCATTTCAAACTCCTATAACAGTGAAGGAAGCGATTGAAAATATACATACTTAACCCTAAGAGCAATGGGGACGAAACCGACATGGTCTATGACTTCGACTTTTTGACAGAAAAAGAGGCGAAAAGCAGTGGAGATGACGTATTTTGGTTAAAAGTTGGGGATATTCTCAATTTAAAAGAACAATTTGAGGTAAATGATTATTTGATCGGGCACGGTTTAATGCAGCGTCCTTTGGAACAGGCGAAGTTCGCTAACAAAATGCTTTTCAGATTGTGGGAGGTAATTCATCAAACAAAGGTGATCAATTATTACCTAGAGAATGATGAGAGCCTTAACAAGGTCTTGAATATTTTCATTCGAGTTGACAGTGGTGGAACCATTTTAAGTTATTCTGACCTTCTGCTATCGGTTGCTACAGCCCAATGGAAAAACAAAGATGCTCGAGAGGAAATTACATCGCTAGTTGATGAGCTTGACAATATTGGCGATGGTTTTAAATTCGATGAGGATGTGATAATTAAAGGTAGTCTTGTTTTGGCCGATATAAACAATATAGCTTTTAAAGCGGATAACTTTAACAAAGAAAACATGTCTAAAATTGAAGAACAGTGGGAACAAATTGAAAAAGCTTTTCGAGGGGCTGTTCTGCTGGCGGCAACCTTCGGCTATAACCGCGATACTTTAACGTCAAATTATGCCATCATTCCAATAGCCTATTATTTAAAAAAGTTGGGCCTACCAGAAAACTTCTATATTTCGAGTAAATATAAAAATGATCGTGAAGCAATCTGTCGTTGGCTTGTCTGTTTGCTTATAAAGCGTGTATTTGGAGGTTCTCCGGATATGGTGCTAAGACAAATCCGAGAGGTGCTGTCTAAAGCGAATGGCAGCTTTCAGTACGAGGAAATCGTTGAAAAATTCAAAGGAACTCCAAAGTCTCTTGTCTTTACAGAAGATGATATAGAGAGTCTTCTTAATTATAAGTGGGGTAACGAATATACCTTCTCAATCCTTGCCTTGATGTATCCGACTTTAGATTTCCGGAATAAATTCCATATTGATCATGCTCATCCTCGAAGCAAGTTTAAGATTCCAGAATTGCGGCAGGCTGGCATCCAGGAGGCGGATCAAGAGTTTTATCTTAAAAATATGGATCTTTTGCCTAATTTAAAGTTATTGGAAGGTATCCCAAACGAGGAAAAATCTGACACTTATTTTGCAGATTGGTTTGAAAAAAACTTTAAAAAAGAAGAAAAAAAAGAAGTTTATAGAAAGCGACATTACATTCCGAATATTGATTTATCATTTTTCAATTTCGAGGAGTTTTTTAAAGAACTAAGAGATCTATTACGTCAGGAGTTGTGTCGGGTTCTTGTTGTACCAGTGCAAAAGCAAGAGTAGGAGGTTGATATGGGACCTGTATCAAAATATCTGTGCGAATTGATAGCAAATCAAGTTGATGAAAAGGGCCTTGTCGTATGGTATGACCCTGAGAAAGCTTATGGAGAAATTGCCAAGAGTTTGGAATTGCCTAACACAACTGTGCTTCTTTATGAAGGTAGCTTTCTTCAGCTGCGTTGGGAAATCGACCAAAGGAAACTTATGGATGGGGAGGTTCCCCCTCGTTTGGTAGTCTATGTTCCGATGGCCCAAGAGGAGACCCATCATGCGCTCATAGAGCTGGAAGCAGCTGGTGTGGTTATAAAACCAGGTCAGCAACCGCCATCTCGTAATACCCGCTTAGCATTAATTGCCCGTAAAGCGCTCAAAGATGTTCTTCAAGAAGATGCCGTTAAGGAGTTGGAAAAACAAACAGAAGCAGGAAAACTCACAATAGCCGAGCTAGATAAACTAGCGGAAAAGGGCGGACAGAGAAGCAAGGGGGTGCTCACTATTATCTTCGACACTGGAAACCCACATGAAATAGCTCTTTCTTTTCTAAATAGCGACCAGTTTGACGATAACATTAATAATAAAGAGGCAAAATGTGAACTTATTGAGCTGTTGCGAAATAATTTCGGCTACGATGGTAAAAGCATCTCAAGCTTATTCGATATACGGCAAAGTTTTGCTCGTCATGTTCTTATGACTGAATTAATTACCTGCCTTGGCGAAGCCATTCCCACTAAGTTAGCTTCGGTACCGGTTGCTTCTACCAAAGCCTCTGCAGAGGCATGTATTGCCTTAGCTCAGGCATGGAGAAGGCAATATGATATGAAAGATAGCTATGTAGCTTTTGCCCGAAGAATCGAGCAGGAAATTGGCCTGTCCACGGTAAATTTTGATCCCAGAGCGATTGAAAGGATTGAAACTTTTCAGGCTGTTGAAGAAGCGTTATTGCGACATGCTGAGAATAGGCTTTTTGAGGGCACAGATGGAACCATTCTTAATATGGCTGAAGCACGTTTGTCTAGCTTCTGGTGCAAAGCCGAACCAAGACTACAGGCGCATTGGGCTCTTATTGCCAATGCAGCAAAAGTGTTTTTGGAAGCGGATCGGGTAGAGCAAGATCTCAAAAAAACTACAATATCAGGTTATGAAATAATTGGACGGTATGCGGAAGACCCCAATCCGTGGTGCCTACTTGATACCTATTATCGCCACATGGAAAGCCAATGGCATAATTTTGAGGCCTATAGTGAGGATTCCGATAGCATCGAAAAATTGGTTATCAAGGCAAGGCAGCGTTATATGGAAGTAAGCTCTGATTTGGCAAAATATTTTATAACGCAATTACCAAAAATCATTCAGGATAAAAAAGTTCTATGCCAAAGTGAGGTATTCGAAAAATATGTGAAGCCGTCGCTTAATAAGAACGAAAAGATAGCTTATGTTTGGGTAGATGCGCTTCGCTTTGAAATGGCCAGAGAGCTAACCCGCTTATTAAAAGATGATTTTCAGGTCGAGATTAATGTTGCTTTAGCTGCTGTTCCAACCATAACTGAAATTGGTATGGCGGCACTATTGCCAGGAGCCCACACAGCTGCGAAAGTGATCTCAACAGGCGATGGCAAAATCGCACTTGAAGTTTGCGGAACTTTAATAAAAGATCGTAAGGATCGTGTGGCATTTCTAAGAGTGCATTCAGGCGTAAAAGTATTTGACATAAAACTAGAAAAATTATTGCCAAAACCGTCGAAAGAGATACGGGAGGGAATTAAAGATGCCCAGTTGATACTAGTTACATCGCAGGAAATTGATGAGCTTTGCGAACAGGACAATATCAATCAAGCCAGAAGGCAAATGGACGGGATTCTGAATGATATTCGTCGCGGTCTTCGCATTCTTGTTGACCAGGGTATTCAACGCATCATTTTAGCCTCTGATCATGGGCATCTGTTCGGTGAAGAATTAAGCGATGATAAGAAAATTGAACCTCCTGGAGGAGAGACTATTTTTCTCCATAGACGGATTTGGGTAGGGCATGGAGGTTCTGTGAATGATGCTTTTCTGCGTCTTCCTATCAAATTATTTTACAATCAGGGTGAGTTTGACCTGGCTACACCTTTGAGCTTTGCCTGCTTCAAATGTAAGGGTGGGGCCAGAGCTTATTTTCATGGAGGGCTTTCCCCTCAGGAATTACTTATTCCTGTTATGAGTTTGATTCCGTCGGCAAAACGGTCATTGGCCACCTCGGCCAGAATTAATTGGAAGCTCATACCTGGAAGTCAAAAGCTATCTACTAGATTTTTCTCGATTCAGATTGTAGGTGAGATTATTGGATTGTTTGAAATAGAACCACCCAGAGTGCGCGTTGAAATACGTGCTAAAGAGAAAGTCATTTCACAGGTCGTCAGCGCCTCATACGGCTTTGATGCCGACACGGGGGATGTAGTTCTTCGTGTTGATGAAAAAGATAATAAGAAAATTGAGCCTAATACGGTCACCCTCATGGTCACCGGGGAAACCGGTCAGAAAAGCGTAAACTTATATCTCATTGATTCAAAAACCGGGGTTGAGATATCACGATTAGAGCAAATAGAAGTGACCATTTCAATTTAGGTAAAAAGGAGATGGAAATGAATGAACTTGACCGCAAAGTCACGAGGGTTTTTGCCGGAAAAGTGGTCCGAAAAGACCTCGTTAGAAAGGTAAAGGTGGGGGCGAATATTCCTGTCTTTGTCCTAGAGTATCTTCTAGGGAAATATTGTGCTACTGACGATCCGGTGGCTATTGAAGCAGGTCTACGAGTTGTAAATGACATAATCAGTTCAAATTTTGTCAGACCTGATGAAGCTAATAGAGCCCAATCGCTGGTGAAAGAAAAAGGTAAGCATACCTTTATTGACAAAGTAAAAGTTAGTTATCTTGCAGATGAAGATAAGTATTGGGCAGAATTGTTGAATTTCGGGCATAAGTATGTTCATATTCCTGAACATTACTTGCGTAATTATGATCGACTGTTGATGGGAGGCATTTGGGCGCAGGTTGATCTTAGGCATCAATATGATGAGGAAGCCAGGGGAAGGCGGAGTCCTTTCTGGATTGAAGACTTGAAACCCATCCAGATTGCTACTTTTGATATTAATGAATATCAAGAGTGCCGTCGTGAATTCTCTAAAGATGAGTGGCTTGACCTACTTATACAAACTATCGGTCTAGAGCCTCAAAACTTCAACCGAAGGATCAAGATGTTGTTCCTGGTGCGATTAATACCACTATGTGAAAATAATTATAATCTGGTAGAATTTGGGCCTCGTGGTACTGGGAAAAGCTATGCCTACCAAGAGCTATCACCATATACTATCCTTCTGACTGGCCCAACTACTGTTGCGAATCTTTTTTATAACATGGCGACTGGCAAAATTGGTCTGGTAGGAATATGGGATGCCGTGGCCTTTGATGAGGTCGCAGACCTCCAGAAGATGCAGAAAGAGGTGGTCACTACTCTTAAAACATATTGTGAATCAGGTACCTTCGCTCGTGGGAAAGATGCCCTTACAGGAAGGGCCTCAATCGCTATGTTTGGCAATATAAACCAACCGGTTGATGTTATGGTGCGCTCATCCCATCTTTTTATGCCAATGCCAGAAGTAATTAGAGATGATCTTGCTTTTCTCGATAGGCTTCATTTTTATATTCCTGGCTGGGAAATTCCAAAGATGCGGATGGAATATTTCACAGACCATTATGGGTTTGTCGTTGACTATTTTGCTGAGGCACTCCGCGAATTGCGGAAATATAACTTTACTGAGGTTTTAGATCGACATTTCTCCCTCGGGTCTCATCTAAATGCTCGTGACGTCAAGGCGGTTAGAAAGACAGTTTCAGGATTAATAAAGCTAATCTATCCTCATGGTGAGATTAGCCGAGACGACCTAATCGAGATTCTGGAATTGGCCCTTGAAGGACGGCGGAGAGTTAAAGAACAATTAAAGAAAATGGGTGCTTTTGAATTCCATCAGACTTCATTTTCCTATCGTGATCACGAAACAGCTGAAGAAAGATATGTAGGAGTACCCGAAGAAGGCGGCAGAGCCTTAATTTCTACTGATCCATTGCCGCCAGGATCAGTTTATGCGGCTTCAGTCAATGATGATGGGAAGGCAGGATTATTCCGTATAGAAGTTGGCATATCTACTGGAACCGGAAAATTAAGGACAGCAGGAGGGGTGGATTTTATAATGAAAGATTGTTTAAATCGTGCATTTAGTTATTTGGAAGCTCATAAAGTCCAGATGGGATTAGCCAGTATATTCGAATCTACAGATTTTCACGTTGAGGTTATTGACCTTCTTTCTAATCGCGTTCCGTGCGAAGCAGGGATCGGTTTCTTAGTGGCTTTAGTATCTGCTCTCAGGAAGACGTCGGTTGTCCCAGCGCTCATCATCCTTGGAGATATGAGCATTCAAGGAAATATAAAGCCAGTATATTCTTTAACAGAGCCATTGCAAATTGCTATGGAAAATGGAGCAAAACGGGCATTAATACCATTAGAAAATAAACGAAATTTCCTTGAAGTATCTGCGGATATTCTAGAAAAGGTAGATCCAATATTCTATGGGGATCCTCAAACAGCAATTTTAAAAAGCCTGGTAAATCTATAAACTTTGCAAGACAATCTATTTTCTTAATACCGATAGAAATAGAAAACGATAATAATTTACTAGAGACATCTTCTATATTTTTCACCCTTAAAATCATCGAAAGGGGTGATGAAATTGAAGACTATTTTTTGTAATAAAGATTTAAAATTTCTTATTAAATAAGGATTTAA
>Ga0315298_1008402_pt1 | contig 13186 bp, 10 predicted proteins | sample WHS_1_MG_FD_203077 | JGI IMG/M metagenome (GOLD analysis project Ga0315298, IMG submission 203077) | Extremophilic microbial mat communities from Washburn Hot Springs, YNP, Wyoming, USA - WHS_1_MG | ecosystem: Environmental > Aquatic > Thermal springs > Hot (42-90C) | place: USA: Wyoming...
GCGCCCGCGACGGGTGGGGCAGGGGAGGCGGCTATCGAATTCCCGGTCCTGTTCCACCGCCACGGCAGCTTCGAGGACGACGCGACCGATGATGTCGGTACGGCCACTTCGGATGACGACAGCGATTCCGCAGAGGGTCGTTGAGCGGGTCGATCCGTCCCGTCCCCCGTCCCCCGCCCCGCGTCCCCCGGCACCATAGATCGGGCAAGCCACCGCAAGACCGGCAACTCGCCCACCGGGCTCCATACGCTTCGAGACCCTGACCCCAATCCCGACCCCGCCACCCGAAAGGAGATCGCCATGCTGCCGATCGCGCTGTCACGCGCCATCCGCCTGCCACTGCTCACCGCCGATCCGTTCACGGCCACCAAATGGGACACCGGGGACGACAAGGCGAAATTCGCCAACCACCTGCTCCGGTTCATCGCGGAGGATTTTCCCGAACGTCTGTTCACCAAGGCGTTCTACCATCGCCTCTGCAACACGTTCGGGCATATCGCTCACACTAATCATACCGGCTTCCTGGATGAGTTCTTCCGCAGCCGCGCCACGAAGATCGAGTTCCTCGAACAGACGATCACCCACCCCTGCTACGGCGATCCGGGCTGGACCTACAGCGACGTCGAGCGGGCCATCATCCGGCGGCTGAAAGGCACAGCCATCCTCGACTGGCACCACCGGCTGCTCGCGCAGGAACATGAGGCGCGAGACCGGGCGGAATACCAACGCCTCGCCCGGAAATTCGTGCCGATGAACAATCCGGCGCCCCCGGAACGGCATGGCGTGGCGCACATCCCGGCTACCACCACGGCGAACATCACGACGGCAACCGGGCCATCCGCCCCGCCGCCCCACACTGTAGCGCACCAACCCGATCTCTTCGTCGGGTTCTGACCCGACCATCGCGGCTTATCGCAGCCACGCGTCGCAGAGTGCCGTGCCCGGCAGCGCTGCGCTCCATCGCCGCCTGCGCCGCCCGGTCCCGCGTCGGCGCCGTTCCGGCCCGCCGCAGGACAGGGCGGCTCGCCGGCAATGGTGCCGGTCCCGTCACCCTGCACGGCGGGCATCGCTTCCAGAATGAACTGGAAGGGAAAGACACGATCAAACCAGCCCAACCGACCCCAACCCACAAAAGGAGCTACCGATGAACCTGAGACAGGTTGATCCCAAGACACTCGTGCCCAACCCCGCGAACCCGCGCCGGACCAAACCCGACGCCGCCTACGAGGACCAGCTCGCGGCCAATATCCGCGAAATCGGCCTGATCCAGCCGCCGATCGCCCGGGAGATCGACGGCAGGCTGGTGATCAAGGCCGGTGATCGCCGCACCCGCGCCTGCATCGCGGCCGGTCTCGCCACCATCCCGGTGCTGGTGATCGATGGCGATGACGCCAATCACGACAGCATGCGCGCCTTCAGCGAGAATATCGTGCGCGCAGGCCTCGGCACGGTCGACATGTGGCGCGCCATCGAAGCCCTCTGCGGCGATGGCTGGACCGAGGACGGCATCGCCACCGCGCTCTCGCTGCCGCCGCGCGTGATCAAACGCCTGAAACTCTGCGGCTCGATCCATCCCGCCATTCTCGACCAAATGGCCAAGGGGGATGAACCGAACGAGCGGGATCTGCGCACCATCGCCAGCGCCTCGCGCGAGGATCAGACGGAAGCCTGGAAGAAGCACAAGCCGAAGAAGACCGAACGCACCTCGTGGTGGGAGCTGGCCCGCGCGCTGACCAAAACCCGGTTCTATGCCCGCGATGCCGAGTTCGATGCGAAGATCGCCAAGGCCAACGGCATTCTCTGGGAAGAGGACCTGTTCGCCCAGGACGGTCAGGATAACCGCTTCACCACCCAGGCCGATGCGTATCTCAACGCCCAGCACGAATATCTCAGCAAGAAGCTGCCCAAGGGTCACGTCATCCTGCCGGTGAACGAGCAGGGCGAACCGAAACTGCCCGCCAAGGCGACCAGGATTTATGGTGACAAGCCGGGCAAGGGCGAGATCGCCGGGCGCTACGTCAACGAACGCACGGGCCGCGTCGAAACCGTGATCTACCGCCTCCCTGCGCCAAAACCGGTTGCGAAAGCCAAAGCCAAGGTGAAGGCCGCCGCGTCGGGCGGGGCTGGTATGGAGTGCGATCAGGATCAGGATCAGGATACGAACGACACCGGCACCGACGCCGAAACTGTTGCGGTCTCCACTCGCGCGCCGGTGACCAAGGATGGCGTCAAGATGATCGGCGACTTCCAGACCGATGCGCTGCACGAAGCGCTGGAGGCGGTCGAGATCGACGACCTGACCCTGGTCGCCCTGCTGGCCCTCGCCTTCGCCGGCAACAACGTACAAGTCCGCACCGGCGAGAGGATCGAACCGGGCACGGCACATTACCGCCGCAGTCGGATCGCGGCGGCACTGATCCCCGGTGGTGCGCTCACCCTCGATCCGGAGACCATCCGCGGCGCGGCCCGCGCCATGCTGCGGCACACCCTGAGCCTGCGAGTCGACTGGAGCGGCAACAGCGGTGATCTCGCTCGCATCGCCGGTCACCAGATCGGCGCGGACCGGTTCCTGCCGAGCATGGCGACACAGGAATTCCTCTCCTGCCTGTCGAAACCGGAGATCGAGACAGTCGCGGCCGCGAACGGGATCCTGCCCCGACCGACCGGAAAGGCCACCCGCGCCGCCGTGGTCGATCGGTTCAAGACCGAACGCTTCGTCTACCCCGCCGCAACCTTCGCCCTGTCGCAGGACGAATTGACAAAACTGGCGGAAACCCAGGCGAAACTTGCCGCGGCGAATGACGACGAGAGCGACGTCGCGATCGACGACGAGGCTCCTGACGACCCGACCGAGGCTGACGACGAGGCCGAAGACGAGCCGGCGCCCGGTGAGGCACCCGAAGCCGGATCACCCAGCCAGTCCGAACAGATGGCGGCGGAGTAACGCCGCTCTCTCACCATCAACGGGCCGGGCGGGACACACCGCCCGGCCCATGGAGACACCCATGTTCAACCCCGACGAACAACGAGCCACTATGCTTGCCCTGAATAGATGACCAAATCTTGAAATATCGCTCATCGAGAAATCCCGGTACTGCGAGGAAAACAGTCAACCGCGGTTCGCAACTTGGCGACCGAATATGGCCCCACCATCCGACACAAGCCGACCAATCTGCTCTGGTAGCCCAAAGAAAAACTCAGGCGCGAAGTCAGCAGGAAATCAACAGCCTTGGACATTGCATACCTCGAATCCTTGCCTCGACATTCAGCGTGAACACGCTTCAGTGAGTCCCCCGGGGCGACGCCACGTCGGCGATTGACAGTTCAGACGAGTCACTGGTATCGATTACAGAAGGGAGTGAAAACGATATCAGTGACAGCACGAATTTCCGATGTTGCCAGACAGGCCGGAGTGTCGACCGCGACCGTATCGCGCTTTCTGGGCGGCGAGCGGGTCCGTGAGGTCGAACGCATCGTTCAAGCGATAGAGGCGCTGGGCTATCGCCCTGCCGTTGCTGCGCGTAGCCTGCGCTCTGGCATCCATTATGCCATCGCGATGGTCGTTCCTGACATTACCAACCCTTACTTTGCTGCGGTGGCGAAAGGCGTCGAGTCGGTATTCCGCGACACGCACTATCGTCTTTTTCTTGCCAATACAGATGAGTCCGCGACTACCGAGGACGCCGTCCTGCATGACCTGATGCATCGTGTGGATGGGATCATCCTTGCTCCTGCCGCCGAGCAGGAGGAAACACCGCTGCGGATGCGACGAGCGGGCATGCCGATTGTGATGGTTGACCGCGAATTGTCGGAAAAGATTTTCGACAGTGTGCTGGTCGACAATGCCGGTGGTGCGGCAGCCGCAGCTTCGCATCTCGTGGAGCTTGGTCATACCGCAATCGCGATGATCAGCGGGCCTCTGGTGAACACGCCGGGCCGGATGCGGTATGACGGTTTCCTGGCGGCACTCGCGAAGGCTGGTATCGAACCGCCGCGCGAATATCTCGAAGTCGCGAATTTCAGGGAATCCGGCGGCTATGAGGCGATGCTGCGACTCCTCGACCTTCCCAAACCGCCAACGGCAGTCTTCTGTGCCAACAACGTCATGACGGTTGGGAGTCTGAAGGCTCTCGCCGCACGCCGGGTCAGGATGCCCATGGATATCTCCCTAATTGGCTTTGATGACCTCGATCTCGGCGTACTTTTGAATCCACCACTCACAGTGATCGCTCGACCAGCGGAGGAACAGGGGGCGTTGGCGGCTCGCCTCATGCTTCGGCGCCTCGCCGGTGAAGATGACCGTGCGCCCGACCGCATCATGATGCCAACAAACCTGATCGTGCGGGGATCGTGCAAAAAACCGCGAGCTGGCCAGTTGCCGCAGAGGCTGCAGGCATGATCGGGGTACGGGATCTTTCGGTCCGCTTCGGGCCGATCACTGCTTTGAACGGTGTCAATGTTGAAATCCGTCCCGGCACGATCCATGCGCTCGCGGGCGAGAACGGTTCTGGCAAGAGCACCTTGCTCAAGGTCCTCGGCGGCGCACAGACACCAAGCGGCGGAACGATCGAGCTCGACGGCAAACCTGTCATCTTCGCCGACACCTCGCAGGCCACGGCTGCTGGCGTCGGGCTCATCTTCCAGGAACTCAGCCTGTTTCCCCATCTTTCGGGTTATTCGAACATTTACGTCGGGAACGAGCCTCGCAGCTTCGGCTTGATGCAATTACGTCGCCTGCGAGAGGACGCCGAGCGGCTGGTGCGCGAACTCGGCTTTCCGCGTCCCGATCTCGAACGAGCTGTGGCCGAGCTTACCGTCGCCGAGCAGCAGATCGTCGAAATTCTGAAATGCCTAAGTCGGAAGCCGAAGATTGTCCTGTTTGATGAACCGACGGCGTCGTTGACGCAACGCGAGATTCGGCCGGTCCTGACCAACATGAAACGCCTTCGCGATCAGGGATACACAGTTGTCTTCGTTTCGCACTATCTCGAGGAAGTCTTTGCAGTGGCCGACCGAATCACGGTGTTGCGCGATGGCAGTGTGACACTCGACGAGGACATGGCCGATGTCGATCGTGACCGCATTCTAGGAGCGATGCTGGGCCGCAGGCTGACCGAATTCTATCCCGCACGTAAGGCCGCGCCGCTGCGCGAGATCGTCCTGAAGCTTAAGGATGCGGATTGCAGCGGCATCGAACCCCTTACGCTTGAAATCAGGAAGGGCGAGATCCTCGGCGTTGCAGGTACGGTTGGTTCAGGCAGCGCGGCATTCGGAGAAATGCTCGGCGGGTTACGCCGGTTGCGCGGCGGTTCGATGGCCCTCGACGGAGACCGTTATGCGCCGAGGAACGCCGCCGATGCGCTCCGCGCCGGGATCGCCTATGTGCCTGAAGACCGGCGAACCGAAGCGCTGTTGCTGGATCTTTCGGTCGCATCGAATATGAGCCTGCCACTGGTTGCGGCACCGGCCAGCTCACTAGTCACAGCGCGTGGTTTTCTTCGCCTCAGACGAGAGCGTCGTCTCGTCGAACACGAGATTAGCCATATGAACGTCCGGCCTGGCAATCCCTTCCTGCCGGCGCGTGCCCTCTCGGGCGGAAATCAGCAGAAAGTAGTCCTTGGTCGCTGGTTCCTGTACGATCGGACCTGTCTCGTGTTGAACAACCCCACGAAGGGCGTCGATGTCGGCTCGAAGGCCGAGATATACAAATTTATCGCCGATCTTGCCGATTCAGGCCACACGATCATTCTGATCTCCAACTACAATCCCGAGCTTCTTGGCACAGCCGATCGGATCATCGCCTTCCGCGAAGGCAGGCTGATCGCATCGTATGACCGCGGCGAAGTAACCGAGGATGATCTGCTCGCCAGCACGATGGGTGGTATTGAGGCGATGTTAGTCGAAGAGGAAACCCTATGACGACCCAACCAATGGCCAACCCGACCAGCCTTCGGTCCGGCCTCGTCGCCCTGCTCAACTCGTCTCTGGTAGCGGCCGTGCTGGTCGTTCTTATCATCGCCTTTTCGCTGGCAGCACCGGAGTTCATGAGCGGCAGCAACGTGCTGAACCTGCTTCAGTCGGTGGCGGTTATTGCAGTCCTGTCGATCGGCCAAACTTTTGTAATCATTACGGCGGGGATCGACCTTTCGCAGGGGGCCGTCATTGGGCTCTCCGGCGTGCTCGGCGCTGGGGTGATGGGTGCAACGGGTGGCGCCGGGAGCATCATTCTCGGCATTGCAGTTGCGGTGGCCGTGGGTCTTGGTGTGGGTCTCGTCAACGGACTCATAACCGCCTTCACCCGTGTTCCGGCCTTTATTGTAACCCTTGGCACGCTGAGCATCGCGAGTGGTATCGCACTCCTGGTGACGGGCGGTGAGCCAATCTACCAGCTTCCCCCTGCTTTCGACTCCTTCGGCACTAATGCTTTGGGGGTCTTTCCCGACATCATAATGGTCAGCGTGATGCTGGCGATTTTAGGACAGATCCTGCTCAGACGCACGCGGTTCGGGCGAAGCGTCTACGCCATAGGCAGCAACCCGCGGGCGGCAGCTCTATCGGGCCTGCCGGTACGCCGGAATATCGTGCTCGTTTACGTTATGTCGGGAATCCTGTCGGCGATCGGGGGCATTCTCCTGACCGCCTATGTGAATTCGGCCCTTCCAACAGCTGGCGCGGGTTACGAGCTCGACTCGATCGCGGCAGTGGTCATTGGCGGTGGCAGCCTGTTCGGCGGTCAAGGAACCGTTTGGGCGTCCATGCTGGGTGTGCTGCTTATCGGTGTGCTCGGCAATGGCACTGACCTGCTTGGCGTGTCGAGTTACTCGCAGACAGTCATTCTCGGCTGCGTCGTGATCGGCGCGGTTTATATCGATTCGTTCCGCAAGCGCGTCGCGATCTGAATGCGCAAGGATGAATACCCGACACAACAACAACCTAGGAGAGCGTCATGAATGTCAAGACACTAACGCGCAGGAGCGCAATCTGCGTTACCCGTTCCACCGGGCTGGCGATCGTTGGATTGATGGGAGCCGTGCTGGTTTCAGGGACAGCCAACGCTGCGCCTCAGAAGACGATCGAATTCATTCCCTCATCCAACGCCACGCCGTACTTTCTGCGCGAATATGCCGGCGTGAAACGAGAGGCGAAGAAATACGGCTACAAGACCCTGTTCCAGGCGCCGTCGGTGTCAACTCATGTCGGCAAGCAGATCGGGATGGTCTACACCGCGATCACCCGCAAGGTCGATGGCATTGTCCTGGTGCCCTACAGCCCGACCGCTTTGCTACCTCCTGTTGAAAAGGCGATGGCAGCCCATATCCCGGTGATTGCCACCGATTCGACACTGACGCCGATGAAGGCGGTGACTTTCACCGCCGTCCCGAACAAGAAGGCGGCCGGAGCCGTTGCGACCTACGCCGCAAATATGGTCCACGGCAAAGGGGAATACGCGATCATCGACTACAACCTCTCGACCACTTCCGGCCGGGATCGGCGCGACGGATTCAAGGCGGCGATGGCGAAGTTCCCGGGAATGAAATTTGCGGGCCTGCAGATCAGTCACTCGATCCCGCAGACTGCACTGACAGAGACGCAGGCTCTGCTCGAGCGTGATCCCAAGATCAACGTGATTTTTGGCGCCAACGACCGTTCGGCCCTGGGTGTTGCTGAGGCGGTGCAGCGGATGCACCTACAGAACAAAGTGGTGGTTGTCGGATTCGATGCCGATCTCGGTGAGATCAACTACATCAAATCGGGTGTCATTAAGGCCTCCGTGCTGCAGAGCCCGGTGCTGATGGGCGAAACAGCGGTGAAGGTGCTGCACGACATGTTTAAGGACCCGACCAAGACACCGCCGAAATTTATTCCTCTTCCGTACCATATGGTCACATACAAGAACTTCCAAGACCCCACGTCGATAGCCGCAATCCGGCAGTATATTGCCGGATATAAAGGCTGAACCGATAAAACATGAAAGGCTGAACCAATGACACCAAGGACTGTTGTCGAGAATTATTGGGAAATTGAATGCAAGCGGAACGTCGACGCAATCCTTGGATGTTATAACGAGGACGCCGAGCTGTTGGTGCCTGGCCTTGGTCGGTTGGTCGGGCATGATCAGATCCGCCGCTTCTACCAGGAGAGCATCGACCGCTTTCCGACGCTCGAGGTAAAAATCGTTGGCGCAGTCGAGAACGGGGACCGGGGCGCCTTCGAATGGCGCTCTCGTTTCCGCGATCATGAAGGGCGGGAATACCCGCTCGGTGGTGTAAACATGATCCGCGTTCGTGACGGCAGGCTGCAGGAGGTTCATGTCTATTATGATCCTGCTGAGATCGAAGTGGCATGACCGGCCCGATCGTTATTCTCGGTGCGTTCTTCGTCGATCTTGCCTGCCGCGCAGACCGAATGCCGGCTTGGGGCGAGACGCTGCATGGGTCGAGCTTCGCTTTCGGCCCCGGCGGCAAGGGGGCAAACCAGGCCGTAGCCGCGGCGCGGCAGGGGGCTCGGGTCGAGATGATCACGAGGGTCGGACGCGACGTCTTTGGTGACATGGCTCGCGACCTCTTTGTGAAGGAGCACATCGGCACGGACTTCGTCCTCACCGACGACGTGTCGCCGACAGGGACGGCGACCATCATCGTCGACGACGCGACCGCCGAAAATGCGATCATCATCGTCCCTGGCGCGTGCGGCCGTCTCTCGATTTCTGACGTTGAGGCGGCAACTACAACGATCGCCAGCGCATCCTTCTTCGTCTCGCAGCTTGAGATTGAGCTTGCGGCCTGTTGGAGGGGAATGGAGATTGCTCACCGGGCCGGCGTGCCGGTGCTGCTCAACCCGGCGCCGGCGATCGAGTTGCCAGAGAGCGCGTTTCCCATGGTGTCATACCTGACACCCAACGAGACCGAGGCAGCGGCGCTGACTGGCATGCTGATCACCGATTTGGCCGGCGCGAAAGCAGCGGCGGGCCGGCTGCGCGATCTCGGCGTCCGCAACGTCATCATCACGCTCGGTGAGGTCGGAGCCTATGTCAATGGCGAGTCGTTCGAAGGCGTGGTTCCGGCCTTTCGTGCCGGACCCGTGCGCGACACGACCGGCGCGGGTGACGCCTTCAACGGTGGCTTCGTTGCTGCCCTTTCTGAGGGAGCTGGACTGAGGGAGGCAGCGCAGTTCGGCTGCGCGGTTGCGGGGATTTCTGTCACGCGGCCGGGCACAGCGCCGTCGATGCCGAGCCGCAACGAGGTCGAGAAGATTCTTGGAGCCGCATCGTGAACGCTCACGCACATCATCATCCCGACAATCGCGGCATTCCGCTCGACACTGGATGGGTCAACGGGCTTCGCATCAATCCCGCTGCTGCGGAAATGCGAGCGGACACGATGACCAAACGGCGCACAGTCAAAAAGGTTTATCAGGCCGCCTGGCTGCTCCGGGCGATTTCCTGCATTGATCTGACTACGCTTTCCGGCGATGACACTGCGGAGCGTGTGCGCCGACTATGCCATAAGGCGCGGACCCCAGTGCGAGCAGAACTGCTACAGGCTTTGGGGGCTGACTCGCTTGACCTGACGGTGGCGGCGGTCTGCGTCTATCACGCCTATGTCGAGACTGCCGTTCGCGCCCTTGAAGGAAGCGGCATCCCGGTCGCCGCCGTTTCCACCGGCTTTCCGGCGGGCCTGTCGCCGTTCACAGAGCGCGTCGCTGAGATCCGCCGCTCCGTCGAGGCCGGGGCAGGGGAGATCGACATCGTCATCACTCGTTCGCACGTGTTCCGCGGCGATTGGACAGCGCTCTATGACGAGGTTGCGGCGTTTCGCGAGGCCTGTGGGCCCGCTCATATGAAGGCGATCCTTGCCACCGGAGACCTCGTGACTCTGCGCAACGTCGCCCGCGCCAGTCTTGTCTGCATGATGGCCGGGGCCGATTTCATCAAGACCTCAACAGGGAAGGAATCTGCTAACGCAATCCTGCCTGTCGGCCTCGTGATGGCGCGCGCCATCCGCCACTACCGTGAAAAGACCGGGCTGACAGTTGGCTTCAAGCCCGCAGGCGGCATCAGTACCGCGCGCGCGGCGATCGACTGGCTCGCGATGATCCGCGAGGAACTGGGGCCGACATGGCTTGATTCCGGGTTGTTCCGCTTTGGTGCCAGTTCGATGCTCGGCGACATTGAGCGCCAGCTCGAACACAACGTGACCGGCCGCTACTCGGCCGCGTTCCGCCACCCGATGGGTTAAGGAAAGGCTGCGCCGATGGATATGAACATTCTGGAAGCATTTACGACAATGAGCTACGGTCCCGCACCCGAAGACACGCGTGAGGCGCTTGCCTGGCTCGATCGTCACGACCGGTGTTTTGGCCTGTTCATCGACGGCGCCTGGTGCCGACGTGATCAGCTCTTCGAAACCATCAATCCTGCGACCGGCGAGGCCATCGCCACCTGCGCCATAGCCGACGAAACTGATGTCGACGCAGCAGTTGAGGCCGCGCGACGCGCCTTTCCACTCTGGTCCAGTCTGTCGGGTCATCAGCGGGCGCGCCACCTTTATGCGCTAGCCCGGCTGGTCCAAAAGCACGCACGCCGCCTCGCCGTGCTTGAGACGCTCGACAACGGCAAGCCGATCCGCGAGACCCGCGACATCGATGTCCCACTGGTCGCGCGTCATTTCTACCATCACGCAGGCTGGGCGCAAATGTTTGCAGACGTCTTTCCGGGCCAGGTGCCACTCGGCGTCGTTGGGCAGATAATTCCCTGGAATTTTCCTCTCCTCATGTTGGCTTGGAAGATCGCGCCCGCGCTTGCGGCTGGCAATACGGTCGTTCTGAAGCCGGCCGAATACACGCCTTTGACTGCGATGGCGTTTGCTGAACTATGCATCGAATCGGGCCTGCCGGCGGGTGTCGTGAACATCGTGACGGGTGCCGGCGAGACGGGTGCGGCGCTGGTCGCCCATCCCGGTATCGACAAGATCGCATTCACCGGCTCAACCGAGGTCGGGCGCGAGATTCGGCGACGTACGGCCGGGACGACGAAGCGGATCACACTGGAACTCGGCGGCAAGTCACCTTTCATCGTGTTCGACGATGCGGATCTGGATGCTGCGGTCGAGGGCGTAGTCGACGGCATCTGGTTGAATCAGGGCGAGGTGTGCTGCGCCGGTTCGCGTCTCTTAGTGCATGAGGCAGTGGCCAGCGACTTCCACGCGAGGCTTCGCCGGCGCATGGAAACGCTTCGCCTCGGGGACCCGCTCGACAAGAGCACGGATATCGGTGCGGTTGTCGCGCCCGCGCAGCTGGAGCGTATCCGCAGGCTTGTCGCCTGCGCAATAGAAGAGGGCGCGGAATGTCACCAGCCGGCTAGCACGGTGCCCAGCGCCGGCCTGTTCTTTCCGCCCACGCTGCTAACCAATGTCGGGCCCGCTTCGACGGCGGCGCAGGTGGAGATTTTCGGGCCAGTATTGGTCTCGATGACCTTCAGGACACCTGCCGAGGCGGCGGAACTCGCGAACAACACTGTCTATGGTCTGGCCGCGAGCATCTGGTCGGAGACGATCGGCGTCGCTCTGGAGCTTGCGGCAAAGGTCAAGGCCGGGGTGGTCTGGGTGAACGGGACCAACCGCTTTGACGCGGCATGTGGCTTTGGCGGGTACCGCGAGAGCGGATATGGCCGCGAGGGCGGTCGTGAGGGCATGGCTGAATATCTGTGCCCGGCCTGGATTCGCGACCTGCCGCCGCTCGACGCCGACGAGGTAGCATGGCGTACGGCTGAGGGCACCGGCCCGAAGCGCGGTGACGGAATCGACCGGACCGCCAAGCTCTATATTGGTGGCAAGCAGAAACGGCCCGACAGCGGTTACAGCGAACCGGTGGCCGCCGCGGACGGAAGTCTGCTCGGTGAAGTGCCGCTCGGCAATCGCAAAGACGTGCGCGATGCGGTCGAGGCCGCGCGCAAGGCTGTCTCGTGGGAACGAATGGACGGTCATGCACGGGCACAGGTTCTCTACTTTTTCGGCGAAAACCTCATTCTGCGACGTGACGAGTTCGCTGACCGGCTTGATCGGATGACCGGATCGGGGCGACAGGGCGCACTTATGGAGGTTGAGGCCGGGATCGAGGCTGCCTTTTCAGCAGCGGCATGGGCCGATAAATATGAGGGCACTGTTCACAATCCGCCTGGACGGGTCGTCACCATGGCGTTGCACGAGCCGTTGGGAGTGGTGGGTATTGTCTGCCCGGACCAGGCGCCGTTTGCCGGTTTCCTTTCGCTCACGCTGCATGCGGTTGGAATGGGAAACCGCGTTGTTGCCGTTCCGTCAGCGGCCTATCCGTTGATCGCGGCTGATTTTTACCAGGTATTCGACACGAGCGATGTGCCGGCCGGCGTCATCAATATCGTCAGCGGGAGATCCCGGGAACTTGCAATGGTCCTTGCTGGACACGCCGATGTCGACGGCATCTGGTATTTTGGGACACCGGCGCATGTCGCCGAAGTGACAGCAGAAACCGCCGCAAACCTCAAAAGGATCTGGACTCATGAAGGCCGGTCATTGCCTTGGAAACGGCCCAATTCAGGGCTGGTTCAGGAGATGCTGCGCCAGGCGGTGCAGGTGAAGAACGTGTGGGTGCCCTACGGTGCGTGACCCGTTCCGATGAGATGTCCCGGTCAGCCGCCGCAAGGTGGCTGCAGGAGATTTCAACAGCCGGCTTGGGCAATAACTCCGGTCGGGCACGCCCTCCCAGCGTCACACCACACACCAACCCCGCCACCGGCACCAAACGAAACCAGGCAGAGCCCACTTATCCTCTGCTGGGAACCATTCAGACGAACAAAATCTGGTCAGTTCAACAACGAACGTGAGATCCCAGCGACGAGTGGCGGATCGGGGCACTCCCTCCCTGGCCACTCTGCACGGACTACGGACCCAGCGAGCATGTTGAATGAAACAAACTATCGGGCGGAAACTAATATTCGGCGAGTCAGAAGAGCCTGATCGCGAAAAGTTTTACGCCGTGCTTTCGCGTCACTGCTTGAGTTTTGAAAGCCAGCCAGTTAATCGGTTAATTGGAAGAATGTTGGGGGGATTGTGATCAAAAGTGAGCGACCTACCCTAAAAGATGTTGCGCGTTACGCGAATGTATCGACTGCGACCGTCTCGTTTGTCCTGAACGCGTCGAAGCGGGTTTC
>Ga0315298_1008404_pt1 | contig 13184 bp, 11 predicted proteins | sample WHS_1_MG_FD_203077 | JGI IMG/M metagenome (GOLD analysis project Ga0315298, IMG submission 203077) | Extremophilic microbial mat communities from Washburn Hot Springs, YNP, Wyoming, USA - WHS_1_MG | ecosystem: Environmental > Aquatic > Thermal springs > Hot (42-90C) | place: USA: Wyoming...
AGAGGACTGTGCCCAGTGTTTTGGTGGTGTATATAAGGGAAAGAAGACAGGGACTATAGGAGATATAGGTTGCTTCAGTTTCTGCCAGAGCAAGCACTTTACCACAGGTGGTGAAGGGGGTGCTATTATTACTGATAATGAGGACCTCTGGTGGGAGTGCAGGTCTTTTAGAGACCATGGCTATGATGTAAAGGAGCGGCTGCGACTTCTTGATCTTGAGGCAAAACTTACTTATATCCACAAAAGGGTAGGGTTTAACTACAGGATGACAGAGATTCAGTCATTGATAGGGTTGTGTGAACTTGAGCGGCTGGGTACCTGGAACCTTCCTAACAGAAGAAGAAACGCGAGATTTTTGATAGATGTGCTGAAAGACCATCCACTTGTGTTATATCCTCCTGTTGATACAGAGGAAAGGCAGAATGCCTTCTGGTGGGTGCCTTTTGTCCTTGATGCTGAACGGCTAAAGGTTCCCATAAAGCAGTTTGTTGCAGCAATAGAGGCGGAAGGTGTCCCTGTATATGGGGTTCAATGGCCTGAGATGTATAAAGAGGAGGCATATGTCCAGAGGAATGGATTTGGACGGCTAAAATATCCTTTTAATGACCCCAATGCAAGGAAGATTGACTATACAAAGTTTGACTGTAAGAAGGCGCAGTGGCTTGAGGCAAGGACAATGAACTTCTTCCCGCATCCTGTATATGAGATAAAGCATATGGAAAAGTGTGTTGAGGCATTCAATAAGGTGGCAAAGGCATATATGAAGTGAAGGAGGGCTTATGAGAAAGGTAAGGATGGGTGTTATAGGTGCTGGTGGTATTGCATACAGGAGAACCATACCGGGGATGGTTAAAGCAAAAAATATAGAACTTGTGGCAGTGATGGATGTTGCTGGTGTTGAGAAGGTGGCAAAAGAATTTAATGTGCCAAAGGTATATACAAGAGAGAAAGATATTGTAAATGACCCTGAAATAGAGGCAGTTTATATTGCTACCCCTGTTTATCTTCACTTGAAACATATCAAGATGGCTGCTGAAAAGGGGAAACATATACTCTGTGAAAAGGCGCTCGCCTGTAATCTTAAAGAAGTAAGAGAGGCAGTGAATATATGCAAGAAAAATGGGGTATTTCTTCAGGAAGGTTATATGATGAAGTTCCATGGTGCACATATAAAGATAAAGGAACTTATAAAGAAGGGTATGCTCGGAAAGATTGTTTATATAAGGGCACAACTTTCCTGCTGGTATCCACCGATAGAAGGTGCATGGAGGCAGGACCCAAAGAAAGGTGGAGGTGGTGCGCTGATAGATATGGCGACACACCTTTATGACCTTATTGAATTTTTTACAGATGAAAGGATAAGGTGGGTGTCTGCCATTACCAACAGGCAGGTGCACAGTTATAAGTCAGAGGACTCATCTACAACACTTTTGGAGTTAGGTTCAGGCACCCATGCAACGGTTGACTGTTTCTTCTGCATCCCTGATGAGGCATCCAGAACACGGCTTGAAATCTATGGTTCCCAGGGGAGTATCTTTACAGAAGGGACAATAGGGCAGAGTGTGGGTGGCTCTGTTGAGGGTATCTTCGGAATTGGGACAGGTGGATATGATGCCAAACAGAGTAAGGATGTTGTGCGTAAGTTCAGAAAGGTTCCTTTCAAGAAGATAAATCCTTATACAGCAGAGTGTGAATATCTTGCTGACTGTATAATAAAAAATATACCTCCTGAGATAAACGGCGTGGATAATGCCCTCCATATAATGGAGGTTACAGAAAAGGCATACGTTTCCTATAAAAAGAAAAGGATTATGAGGGTTTTATAGTATTCACTTTAATTTTGCCATAGGTCCCTTTCTTACGGTTTTCCCAGATTTTTTCAAACGAAAGATAGGGTGTAGCAGTGATAATATCAACTCTTACAGGTTCATATCCTATTGGTATATCTTGGTATTGAGTAAAAGGCAACTGCATATGCGCCGATAATGCAGTATCTTACTTTATTTTTGTTTAATAATTCTAATAACTCTTCGTAATCCTTTTCTGTTTTCATTTAATTTAAGGTTCATTTCTCTTAACATCTGGACTATATCCAGCCTTTGTTCAGGTGTCATTTTCACATAATAGTTTATATCAAATTGTCTTGCCTTTTTGAACCCTTTTGCCTTGTTTACCCATATCTTCATCTTCTTTTCACCCTCTATAGATATAGTATATTTCTACTCAATCTACCACTAAGAATTTCCTTCACTTTATTATTTCTGAAAGATAAGTTTTGAGTAATCAGATAATAGGTTATATTTTCTTTCCCAGGTGGTGTACATAAAGCCGGTTATACCTGGAATATCTTTAGAAATCTCAATCCATCCTTTTACATCTTCAAGGTCTTCTGCATCATAATAGTTTGCTATTAAGATTTTAAACCCTTTTTCAGAGAAGAATTTTAAACTTTCTTTTCTCGGTTTTCCTCCCCATAAAGCAATAATTATATCCTTCGGTAAATAATTCCAGGAACCTGTAAAATCACCTTTTACGAGATAATAATTCGGTCTTGCATTATGGTTCGGGTCAAACATATCACTCCAGATGTAAATTTCTGTATTCGGATTATATTTTTTTAATATTTCAGTCAGTTTTTTTACGCAATCTCCGAGAAGTTGTGCCATATCTTTCCCCTCGCATGCCTTGCAGGTTCCTCCCATCCTTATCTCATCCGCATTGAGTATTACCTTTTTATATCCTGTCTTCTCCCATAGGAGTTTCGCCTCATAGTCAAATATCTCATAAACCTCTGGCTCTGCCATACAGACAGTTACCTGGCTATCATAAATCAGCATTGGATGATACCAGCTTACTCTCAGATATTGCCCTTCTTTTATTCTACTGCCAGGCAGGATTTTTATTTTTGGCTCTGGATAATCAAAGTCCCTTCTATAAGGATTTATATATAGGTCTACAATCTTTTCATAGTCCTTTCCTTCCTCATAGATAATACCTCCGTCTTCACTTTTTACAATAACAGGTGTTCCTGGACGGCGAAGGACATTATAAGGACCCACTTCCTCTATCTTCCAGTCATCAATCCAGAATTTTCCTGCCTTCCCTTCCCATATGCCTGCATAAACTTTCAGAGAGTCAAACTCCATACTGTTAAATATCATAGTGAGTTTTCTCCAGTCAGTATTTGGTGGTAGATTGAAGGAACGGGGGGCAATATCGCGATTTCCTGCAAGAACCAGAAGTCGGAAGTTTCCAGATGGTCTTAAATTTTCTGTTTTAACCCATAGGCACATTTTATAACATCTATACGGGAAAACCTTTATCTCCTGCATTATCCTACCATGTCCATATGGAGAGATATTGAAATTTTCAAATCTTAAAGAGGCATTTCCTGAATGTTTAACTTCATTATCAACAAAACTTATTTTACCTGGCTCATCATGAAATCTGTAATTTTTAACTCTATTTCCTTCATACTCTTCAAATCCACCATTTAAAATTTCAATATTTCCCTCAGGTATATGAACCCCTTCATTCCCTTTCACAACAAAGAGTGCATCCTTTACAGGTAAGCCCTCTGCAAGGTTTCTATTATGGTTGAGGATACCTCCACCATATCCAATGGAGAAGACAGAAGGTATGAGTTCAATATTAAGACCATCACAGGTCCTTTTTATCTTCTCAAGGTTTTCAAGATAGCCCTTTTCCTGTTTAGAAAGAGAGTCAAGACCTGATAAGACAATGCCGTTGTAATTATTACGGGAGGCACTTTCAATCAGTGAAAGAACCTTTTCAACATCCTCATCCTTCATCAGGTTAAATCCAAATATCCATAAAAACCTATCGCGGTAGTTTTCAGAAAAACAAAGGCAGGCAAGTAAAAGAAAACAGACGAGTATCTTTTTCATATTCTTATTTTATTCCCTGTGCTATAAATTTTCAACTTTTTATTTTTGACTTGACATTTTTATTTCTTGATATATAATAATGTAAAATTTAATTTTATAATGTAAAATTATAAAAATGATACAGGTAATTAAAAGGGCATTTGAGATACTGAATTTTGTTGCGGAGAGTCCTGAGGAGCCAAAGACACTGGGCGATATTGCAAAAAATACAGGGCTTAATAATGGAACCTGTGCCAACATCATAAAGACACTCTGTGAATATAACCTTCTTGAACAACTTGGTAGAAAAAAGGGATATATACTTGGAGCAGCGGTTTATTATCTCGCACGCAATGGTCCCTATCGCAAAGATATTGTGAATATAGTTGAGCCATTTTTAACCTCTCTTGCAGCAGAGGTTCAGGAAACTGTTCTTGTTGCCACACTTCATCAGGGAAAAAGGTCTGTGCTTTTACAGGTAGATGGAAACAGGAGGGTTGTAATAAATAAAGATTTTCTCCTTCAGGAAAATATTTATAATACCGCCACAGGAAGATTACTTCTTGCATTTTTGCCATCTTCAGAACTGGAAAGGTTTATTTCTAAAAATGGTTTGCCAGATAAGAAGACCTGGCCAGAGGCAACTACAAAGAAGAAACTTCTTGCCTGCATTTCAGAGATAAGAAAAAAAGGGAAGGTACTACATATCAGACCACATGAAGGTGTTGTTGGTATTGCCTTTCCAGTAAAGCAGGAAGAGAAGGTTATTGCAGCATTAGGACTTTATCTCCCATATTTCAGGTTTAAAGGTAGACACAGGGAAGAGATACTGAAAAAGATGAAGGAAACATCTGAGAAAATAAGCGAAGCACTGACAGAAAGGAGAGAGCAATGAATATAAAAAAAGAGGTAATAAAAAAGGCAAAGGAGTTAGGTGCTGATATAGTTGGTATAGCACCTGTGGAAAGGTTTAAAAATGCACCTGTAAGAATGAGCCCACAGGGTTTACTTCCTGAGGCAAAAAGTGTTATTGTCTGCGGGATTCATCATCTTGATGCATCTGTTGAACTTGGAGGTGAGCCAACCCCACACAATATGGGTCCTTATGGAAGCCAGAGTAGAGTTATGAACCCTAAACTTGATGATATATCTTTTCTTCTTGCAAGGTTTCTTGAAGATAAAGGATATAAGACACTTCCAATTGTTTCAAGCAATATATGGAGATATAAGGGATATAAAGACCTGAAGGTTCACTTTGCTCCAGATATTGCACATAGATATGCAGCAGTTGCTGCAGGGCTTGGTGAGATTGGATGGAGTGGTTTATTCCTGCATCCTGAATTTGGCCCAAGGGTCCGCCTTGTTACTATAATTACTGAAGCAGAACTTGAACCAGACCCTATGTATGAAGGAAAGAGATTGTGTGATAGATGTATGGAGTGTGTTAAGAATTGTCCAACAGATGCTTTCAGAAAGGAGGTAAGGAAAATAAATGAGATAGAGATAGGAGGGAAGACCTTCAAGTTCCCTGATACAAATAAGTGGAGGTGTGGATGGGCTGAAAATTTCGCTTTAAACCTATCTTTGAAAATCCCTGAAAAAGTTAACGAGGATGTAATCCTTGAAAATACTGAAAGATACGGGTTTTTTGCTGGAGAGGAAGGTTGCTGTCTTAAGTTCTGTATGGTACCAGAAAAGAGATATTATGATAAAAACTATGCAAGGGCACTGAGAAGAAAGAAGGAGAAAAAGTATATAAAGATTGAGCATCTGAAGAAAATATTTGATAAATATCTTATTGACTATATCTCAATAAAAAACAAGAAATTTTTCAAAGGTGATTTTAAAATACATCCTGAATTGCATTTACCTGATGTTTCTTCAATAATCTCAATAGGAATAAAAAGGCAGGATAAAACCACACAGGAAATGGAAGGTCATATCAAAAATCGTTTACTGCAATATGCCTCATTTGAAATTGCCCACTACCTTGATATAAATGGATATTCAGGTATAACCGGGACAAAAATAGATGATAATATTATTGCTCATAAGTCAGGAATCTGGAATGAAGAAACAATTTTTACAACAGTTTTAACATCCGCAGAGATACCCGAGGTTAAGATCATAAGGAAAGACAAAAAGGAAAAGATTGAAAAGGAAAGGTTTAGGGATTTTTGTAAAGAATGTGGTGCTGACCTTGCAGGATTTTTCAATATTGACAGATTTGAAGAATTTAAAAAGGAGTTTTTAAGTAAATTTAATTTGCCAGAGGAAAAAGAAAGTGTCTATGATAGTTCCCATATTTATACTCCTTACAGTCCGGTGATAAAAGAAGAAAAGATAAAATTAAAAGGACCAAAAGATTATATTGAAGATGCAAGGTCAGTTATTGTTATTGGATTTCACTTTCCTGATGCCTGCCTTGATATAGCAAAGGTTACTCCAGCAGAAACAGTTGGCCCTTATGCATTTGCTCAATTTGAAACATTGAACCTACTTACTGATATTGCCTACAGAATTATAAAAAAACTTAATGATTGCGGGTATAAAGGTGTGTTCTCTTATGACTTAACAGGCATTGCTTCTTATGTTATGAGTTCAAGGGGACTTTTACCTGATATGAGGGCAAATGGGTTTTCTTCTTTGCTTTCCGGTCTTGCCTGTCTCGGGAAAAATGGGGTTCCTATAACAAAAGAGTTTGGGCAGAGGCAGAGATTTTTAAGTATAATAACTGACTTTCCTTTTGAAAATGACCCTCTTTATAATGAAGGATGGCCTTGTAAAGGATGTGATATATGTATAAAAAATTGTGTGTCAGAGGCGATAAAAGGGAGAACTAAAAAGATAAAGATAGAAAATGAAGAGTTTGAGATAACTGATATTGATAATTTTGCCTGTGATTGGGCAAAGAGATATGGACTGGTTGGAGAGGAAGGGCCGAAGTATATGGGGATTGATGTGGATTTCAAGGTGCCTGAAAGAGAGAAAACTAAAAAATTGTGTGAAAGTTTAATGAAGGTAAAATGGGGAGTTCAAAAAAGGCATCTGAATGTATGTGAAGAGTGTATAAGGGTATGTCCAGAAAAAGGGAGTAAAAATGGAAAGGGATAAGATTAACAGATATGCAAGAGAAGCAGGGGCAGATATCTTTGGAGTAGCAGGTATTGAAAGGTTTAAAGAGGTTCCTTTTGAGAAGCATCCAAAGGCGATATTTCCTGAGGTAAGGTCTGTTATTGTTGTCGGTAAAAGGATAGTCAGGGGTGGATGGCGTGGAGTAGAAGAAGGAACATACTGGCCTAACTATCTTACTTTTTATAACAAAGGCACTTCATGGATACCATTTTGATGCTATGAAACAGAATATATCAGAAGAAACCGCATATAAGTTTTGTTGGCCTATGTCAACAAGGGAATGGAGAAAAACAGCAGAACATCCATCGGGCTATATAATAGAGGGTCATTACTATATCCAGAAGTGGGGACAGGGTGGATTAGGAATTGAGGGCTCCAGGGGATGTATGAGGAGTTGTTTTGACTATCTTGAAAGGCATAATATGATTAACATTTAAAAACGGGCCTTTTATAAGAAGGAAGAGATGGTTGCTTGATGCTTCAGGAAATATAGTAGAGTAAAGGATGGGAGAACTATCCTTTGATGACAGCAATGGGTGCCATCCGTGCCACCTTTTTTGAAAGTCCTGCACCTTCAACCACCTTTATAACCTCATCTATATCTTTATATGCGTCAGGCATCTCCTCTACAAGCCCTTTTCTGCTGACCCCTTTTGCCATTATCCCCTTGCGGGCAAGTTCATCAGAGATATCCCTGTTTCTGCTTTCTTTTATTGCCTGGTGTCTTGACATCGCCCTGCCTGCGCCATGACAGGTGCTTCCCCATGTCTCTTCCATTGCCTTTTCAGTCCCGACAAGGATATAGGAACAGGTGCCCATTGTTCCCGGGATTATGACTGGCTGTCCAGTATCCTTGTATCTTTCAGGAAGTGCAGGATGTCCCTTTGGGAATGCTCGTGTTGCACCTTTTCTATGTATGTAAAGCCACCTCTCCATTCCATCTACATTGTGTTTTTCAAGGTTACAGATATTATGTGCTACATCATAGACAGTGTACATCTCTAACTTTTCCCAGGGAGTTTTTAATACCTGTGCAAATGTCTCTCTTATCCAGTGGGTTATGAGCTGTCTGTTGGCGAAGGCATAGTTTGCTGCTGCGCTCATTGCATGGAAGTAGTGTTTCCCTTCTTTTGAGTTTGTAGGAGCACAGGCAAGCTGTCTGTCAGGCAGTTTTATACCATAGTCAGCTGCAACCTTGCCAAATCTATCAAGATAGTCCTCACATATCTGATATCCAAAGCCCCTGCTACCTGAATGAACCATAACGGTTATCTGCCCCTGGAATATGCCGAACTTTTCTGCTATTTCCCTGTCATAGATATCTATTACCTGCTGTATCTCAAGGAAGTGATTACCAGAACCCAGTGTTCCTAATTGTGATGTTCCTCTTTCATAGGCACGGTTGCTAATCACATCAGGATTGGCGTCCTTTTTTGTCCCATAGTCCTCAATGCATTCAATGTCCTCCTTTGTTCCAAATCCATTTTTTATAGCCCATAGGGCACCTTCAACAACTACCTTTTCCAGGTCCTTCCTTTTCAGTGAAAGGTTTCCTTCAGAGCCAACACCAGATGGAATGTTTGTAAATAGCATATTGACTAAATCAGGAAGTTTGTCTCCAATGGATTTGGTTGTTATATTACTTCTGATTAATCTGACACCACAATTGGAAACAAGTATATTGCTGGCAATAAAATTATGGTCAGGGTGTAACACAGTAAAGTCATACACAAAGCCATTGTAAGGTATTTTTTTAATTTCAAAAACTTCATCTGGAATAAAGCCGGAATGACCAAGTATTTGCTCAATCTCTATTTTATATTTCCTGAAACTTTTAAAGGCATAAGAAACCCTTGGAGATGTTTTTCTATGCTCGTAAAGAGAGCGTTCAATAAATCTTTTATTAATAAAATCCGAACCGAATCTGGCATAAATTTGATTTAGATTAAGTCCCTGGCTTTTCAGGTCTTTTGATAGATTAGCGACTTTTTCTCTCTCTTTCAAGATATTCTTTTTATTGCGTAAGTAGGATATAGCAATATTTGCAAGGAAGAACTTGTTTTTGTTGTATTCAGCTCCAATTTTTTCATACAGATTTAGTAAACTTTCTATTTTGTCTGATAAAAAAAGCCGTATTCTTACTCTTGGTGTTCTCTCCTTCCCAATTTTTTCTTCTCTTACAGATATTTTATTTGTCTTTACTCCGAACTCTTCAAGTAATAAAGATAACTCTTTCATAAATTCAATACCATTTTCTTTATATTCTGGATCTTTGTTTATAGAGATACATGGTAAATAAAAATTGTAGCCACCTTTATCAAGCACCATTGGGCTGCTCATCTCTGCCCCTAAAAAAGATGCTATAAATAACCTTTTCTGCCATATTGGGGCTTTCCACAACCATTGGGGAATACTGAAATTTTGTGATGTCTTATTACCAACAGGTACTCCAAGGACAGCCATAAGTAAAGAAAAACTCCTTGAAGCTGTCTGGCAGGTAGCGGTTGTTGTTTCAAATTCATAGGTAGCGTAAGCAGTTGTTATTTGATGTTTTCTATGTCTGTTGTATAGATATGGGCTATAACCTAACCTTTTTATATCTTTTTCAATCTCCTGAAGGTTATTAAAATCACCAAAGAAATAGGTGCATAAATCTCCATTATTTTTGTTATAAGAAATATTGCCGTCTCCAAATAGATAACCCATCAGTTTTAGTATATATGGAAGACGGGGGGAAGTATATTTTAGCGGGAGAAGTTGATTTTTTTTCAAAGAGTTTATTATCTGTTCAATGGCATGCCCTTTAGAACATTTATCAAACTTTTCCCTGGCAATTTCTATAAATTCTTCTTCAGATAATATCATATCATTTTCTGGTTCTTCGTAAGGGACTCCTTTAAAAGGGAAGATTATAATTTTATCTCCTGGGGCAATATCTTTCGCTTCAATCTTTCCTTTAGTTGTCCAGATGGGGTGTTCACCTGTAACCTTGATTTCGTAATCTGCCTTTGTTTTAATAATGTAAATTTCCTCACTAATCTGTTTTTTAATAAATAGTGCCACTTCAGTTTCTTCTTTCTCTATATTTTTACTATTAAAGCAAATCAGATTTACCTGTCTTTCCGGCCAATCTCTTATAGGAAATGAATAGCCATGACTGGAGAGTACTTCAGCATCTTCTGTAAGGCAGTTTATATCATAGCCGACAAATCCGGGGACAATTACACCTTTTTCAGCATCAAAGGCGCCAACTCCTCCTATGGGAGCACCATATCCCCAGTGGACATCCGGCATTGCCAAACTATATTTTATTATTCCACGGAGTTTAGCAACATTTATTACCTGTAATGGAGCATTGTCTGAAAGCGCCTTATCTAAAAGTTTTTCAGAGGTATACAGTACCCCGGGAACACGCATATCTTCTTTCCGGGGGATTAGCCACTTATATTCATTAATCTTTTCTATCTCTTTTTTTTCCATCTTCCAGTATCTTCCAGCCCGCCTCTAAACTTTTTTTACTCATCTCAATATGTTCCCTTGAAGAGAAGGCCTGCTCTATCCCATAATATAGGCCTTTCATTGTGAAAGGGAAGAAGAAGTGGTCTATAATGTAACCTGTGGCTCCTGTTGCTACCATACTGGCGGTCTTTATACTGCCTAAACGTTCAGCAATTTCACTGGCTTCAATCTTTGTGATATTTCCCACCGTGGAATTAAAGCTTTTTATAAGAGAAGAGTTAAGTATTACAAAAGCATTGTTTTTAAGGTATCCCCTTAGCATCCTGCCGGAATTCTCATCCATAAAAACACCAATGTCTGTTTCAGCACTTACAGGGGAAACAATATCTTCTGCTGAATATATAACGATGGTGCAGTATACATAACCACCGCGCATCTCCGCCCCATATGATGGCAGGCAGGTTACATTCATATTCTGATAGATTGCTGCATAAGAGAGAACCTTACCTGCTGTCAGTATACCCTGTCCGCCGGAGCCACCAATAATAATCCTTGCCTTTTCCATTATGTCCACCACACCTTTGGTTTTGGCTGTCTTATAATGACTTCTTTCAGAAACTCTACTGCCTTTTTCAGTCCCTCCTCAGTGCTCATTAAACTATCTTCATGTTCTATACTTAAAGTTCCATCATAACCAATCATTCTGAGTGTGGATACAAAGTTGTTCCAGAACTCATAACTGTGTCCATAGCCAACTGTCCTGAAGAGCCAGGAACGGTTTATCTCATCCAGGTATGTCTTGGTATCCAGAACCCCGTTGATAGCGGTATTGTAAGGGTCTATCCTTGTATCCTTTGCATGGATATGGTAGATAGCACCTTTGAGTTTTTTGAGAGCAGCAATCGGGTCTATCCCCTGCCAGAAGAGATGGCTGGGGTCAAAGTTTGCTCCTATCTCTTTGCCTGCTGCATCACGCAGTTTGAGCAGTGTTTCAGGGTTATAAACGACAAATCCAGGGTGCATCTCAAGGCAGAGCTCTTTCACGTTATGTTCCCTTGCAAACTCTACTTCTTTCTTCCAGTAAGGGATGACCTTTTTCTCCCACTGCCACTTTAAGACCGCTGAAAAGTCATCAGGCCAGGGACAGGTTACCCAGTTAGGATATTTTGCATCTTCACTATCCCCAGGGCAACCAGAAAAGGTGATGATGCGTGGAACCCCTAACTTTTCTGCAAGAAGGATGGTCTTTCTCTGCACATCCCTGTGGGCATCTGCTATCTTTTTGTCAGGATGCAGAGGATTCCCATGGCAGGATAGAGCAGATATCTCAAGACCTCTACTTAACACGGCTTCTTTAAACTTTTTTATCTCATCCGTCTTTTTCAGGAGTTGTTCAGGATTGCAGTGGCTGTTACCCGGATAATTCCCTGTTCCTATCTCTACTGTGTCCAGTCCTAACTCCTTTACCTTATCAAGTGCCTCCTCAAAACTTTTATCCCCGAAAAGAACTAAAAAAACCCCTATCTTCATCTTGCCCTCCTTTACCCATCACTCTTCCTTGATATGCTTTCTATGTGATGGGGTTTGATTTATCAGCCTTTTTTACCCATCACTCTTTACCTCTCGCTCTTTCATCCATCTCTTTCCATATGCGAGGGCTGTTTTTGTATTTCCTTCCCCCTCACCTTCATCCTCTCCCCCAAGGGGAGAGGTAATGGTGAGGGTGTGTCTCTTTCTATGTGATGGGATTTGTTTTTTTCTTTCTGTCAATGGACCTCTCCTAACATTTACATTTTATCACATCTTACCACTAAATCAATTTTAAAAGAAGTGATTTTCTGGTATAATTCTTTCTATGGTTTCCTATAATTTTTTTCTTTCAAGGAAGTTTGCGGGACAGAGAAAAAGGGCAGATAGTTTCCTGTGGTTTATAAGTATATTTTCTATTGCTGGCATTGCCATAGGTGTTGTTGCTCTTATGCTTGTGATAGGGGTAATGAGTGGTTTTTCTGGAGAGTTAAAGAAAAAGATTATAGGGGCATATCCTCTTATAACAGTAGAGGGCAGACCATATATATATAACTACGATGAGGTTATGGAAAAGGTGTCAAAGAATATCCCTGAGGTGGAAGGTATCTCTCCATATATCTCAACACAGGTAATCTATAAGTCGCATAGATATATGCTCGGCGGTATTTTAAGAGGGATTGACCCTGCCCTTGAGGATAATGTGACAAATATAGGGAAATTTCTGAAGAAGGGGAGGATGGAAGACCTTTCAAATGGGGTATTTTTAGGCAGTGAACTTGCAAAGGAGCTAGAGGTGGATGTAGGTGATGAGATATGGATAATTACAGGTATTATAGCCAGTGAAAAGAAAACAGTGGTGACAGGTATAGTGGAGTCCGGCATCTATGCCTTTGATTCTTCTATGGGCTTCTTTGCCCTTGATAATCCTGTGCTGGGTTATGGTAGTAAAGTTCATGGTATAGGAATCAGGATAGATAATATATATGCCTCAGAGGATGTGGCAAAAAAAATCAGAAGATTGCTTGAAGGGGACTATACGGTTTCTACATGGATACAGAAGAATAAGATTCTTTTCGCAGCGCTTGCTATGGAAAGAAAAACAATGGCAATTATACTGGGTCTTATAATACTTGTGGCTTCCTTTAATATCTCTTCTACGCTTATGATAACTGT
>Ga0315298_1008405_pt1 | contig 13183 bp, 11 predicted proteins | sample WHS_1_MG_FD_203077 | JGI IMG/M metagenome (GOLD analysis project Ga0315298, IMG submission 203077) | Extremophilic microbial mat communities from Washburn Hot Springs, YNP, Wyoming, USA - WHS_1_MG | ecosystem: Environmental > Aquatic > Thermal springs > Hot (42-90C) | place: USA: Wyoming...
ATGCAGAAGGACGAGTTAAAATTTAGAATATTCAGGCTTAATGAATCATCAAGATTGCCAAGATGGGAACTTGTCCCTGGTCAGCAAAAGATTGATACTATTCAAAACACTATATCTGTTCAAGTCAATATTTTTGGCGTGTTTCGTGTTGCCAGACTTAAATTGCCAGAAAATCTTGATAAGGTAGTTGTGTTTCCTAATCCGTTTATCCCTTCTAAATCCATAAGTGGAAAGATAACATTTAAAAATCTGACGGAAAATGCGACCATTCAGATATTCAGCATTGATGGAAAGAGGGTCAAAACAATAGAAAAGATAGGCGGAGGCGATGAGGTTAAATGGGACGTCCATAATGATAAAGATGAAGAGTTGGCAAGCGGAACATATATATTCGTCATCAAAAGCGAGACTGACACATTTACAGGAAAGATAACGATTTTGAGATAAAAGATTATATGATGGTCAAACAGTATATCAGAGATGTGCTAAAATGGATTTAATATACCTTGATTATAATTGCTTTCAAAGAGATTTTGATGATCAAAGACAGGTAAGAATACAAATGGAAGCTATCGCATGCAGAGAAATATTTATGAGAGCAGAAAGAGGAGAAATAAAACTTATCTGGTCGTTTATGCATCAAGATGAGAATATTCTCTGTCCTTTTTTAAAAAGAAAATATGAGGTTCTTCGTCTTGCGGAACTGTGCAAAATCAAGGTAGATCCTATAGAAGATATTTATGCAATAGCGAAGTCATTTCAGAAAAAAATGGGATTTTCAGCCAAAGACGCTATTCATATTGCTTGTGCTACTTATACCAGCGCTGATTTTTTTATTACTTGTGATGATAAATTAGAGCGTCAGGCAAAGCAATTAAAATCAAAAATGAAAGTTTTGAACCCAGTTGACTATATAAGATTGGCAGGATAAGATTGGCAGGTGTTTAAAAGATGGAAAAAACGAAAGAAATAAGTGATATAGAATTATTAATTAGCGGGATAGAAATCCTTAATAAATCTCTTGGCGTGACAAATGCACTAAGATTTCTTAGTCTTTTGCATAATGAGCCGACTGATTACGTAGAAATATCAAAAAGATTATATGATGGTCAAACAATAGAGGAAATATTTGAAAGGGCGAAAAGCAATTGGAATAAATCAGGAGAATGATAAATGAATAATATAAACTTGCCACTTCCTGTATGGATATGGCATCCCGATAGGGATAAAAAACTGAAAACGAAACTACACCGCGAATTTAAACTGACAAACAATCTTAAAAATCCCATAATAGGAATTGCCTTAACTGGTAGTGCGAAGGTTTTAATTGATGGTATAGAAATACTTGATTTGCCCGATGATCCAGATAATATAACAAGATACCATTACGGCAAATGTCCCCCGTTAAAATCTGGTAATCATAAAATAGAAATAGAGATTGAATGCCAAAATCTCGTGCCAAGACATGGTGCGACATCTTTTGCTTATGATAGAACGGTCGGCTGTATGGCGTGGCTTGAATGCGATGATTTTCGCTTTGTGACAGATGATTCATGGCTTGCGGACAATGTAAAATCCGTAGAGATATGTAAACTTGGTCAAGAACCTTACGGTGATTTGGATGATATGCCAGAGGACTTTGTCCGTTCTGGTTTCGGTGACCTTGTCGCTGAACCAATTGTCGTTGATCTTAGAGAATCTGACGGCGTTTTCTTCAATCAAAAGGATGAAGTTTTAAGAATATCTGGCATTATTACGAAAAACATAAGTTTTGAGCCTTTGAAGCACTCTGAATTTATATCTATATATCATTTACGAAAACAGGAAGATTGGAAGAGACTTAGGACTGCCCAAAAAGAGACAAACATGTATGACGTCCCTAATGTGCTGATTGATCTTAGGCGCGAAAGAAACGCAAGGTTAAGGATCAAAAATCTTGGAAACGAACCTGTTCAAATACTTTGGAATGGTGCTGAATCAACATTTGAGCTTGAAAATTATGATGGTTGTATGACGGAATTATTGGAGATCAACTCAGGCGAGACCAAATTTTCTGTCCCTAATGGAATGAGGTATGTCAGGATATTCGTTATGGGGAGGGCGGGTTCTAATTTCGCAATCCAGATAGTCTGTGAATCTGTAACCGCTAAAATTGAGCAGGTCGGATCGTTCTGGTGCGATGATGAGCAACTCAATAAAATATACGATGTCGCTGTCCATACAAACCGAATCTGCAATCAATTAGCTTTGTGGGACGGCATTAAACGTGATCGTCTCCCTTGGGTCTATGATCTCTACCTTTCCGCAAGAGGGGCGTATCCCTTATGGAATGATTTTTCTATTGTAAAACGTTCACTGATAGAGCTTGGTCAGACGCCTGAAACAGAATGGATGAACAGTTTGCCCAGTTATACGCTTTGGTGGTTTGTCTCTGTTTGGGAATATATACTTAATAGGAGCGATATTGAGTTCGTCAAGGAAATTGTGCCTTTGATACAGAAACACGCAAGTAGAGTTGAGAAAAACATTGATGAAAATGGATTTCTAAAAGTTGGTGGAAGTTTCATTGATTGGGTGCCTATCTCGTCAGAAGAATCGTTATTATGCCTTCAAGCGTTATATCTGATCGCAAAACAAGCCCTAACAAATATAGTTAGCGTTCTACCAGAAGCTAATATTAAGTTTAACTGGCATATACCAGAGATACCCGAAGAACGTTTTATAAAATCAGAGGCAGTTATAACAAAAGTGCTTGGGATACTTTCGGGTTATGTAAGCACTGAGCAGGCTATCAAATTTTTGAATAGTTATCAGCTTTCTGATCCAATAACTCCATGTTCAGCCTATCTTTTGGCTTGTCTTTACGCAGATTTTAACATGCCAGAAAAGGGGCTTTCCATCATCCGATCAATTTGGGGAGGGATGTTAGACCGTGGAGCAACTTCTTTTTGGGAGTCTGTCAGATGTGAATATCCCGAAGATTTTCATAAACACCTGACAACATATACCGCCTATAGTGAGTATCGCATAAGTCTATGCCATGCTTGGAGTAGCACTCCCGTTGAATGGTTTACCAGAATATTGCTTGGAGTTAACCCCGTTGAGATCGGCTATAAAAAAACAGAAATCGCTATTTGGGCGCCAGAAGGTATCAATAAATGCGAAGGGACAGTGCCAACGCCTTATGGGACGATATATGTATCGTGGGTCAGAAAGGATAAAGATAATATAATCGTCAAGACCGAAGTCCCCAAGGGGATTGAAGTAGTTTAATAGGGGTATGAAATGGAAAAAAAGAGTTTTCTGACAGTTCTGATTTTAATTCTTGTGACTGTTATCTATATTGGATGCAAACCTATTGAAATTGGTGAACCGTTAGATACTGTTGATAAATCTAATGTCATCAAAAAATCTGGCGAGATCACAAAAGATGAGATATGGTCAGGGACGATACTCGTTGAAAGTGACGTTATAGTATCAAAAAATGGTTCACTAACTATTGACAAAGGGTCAAAGGTAAAATTTACTAAAAATACCAAACTGGTTGTTGATGGGACTTTATATTCAGAAGGTCAAGAAAATAAATCTATAACTTTCACATCAAACGAGACAGACCCAAAACCCGGCGATTGGGGAGGGATAATATTTAATGAGTCAAGTTTAAATTCCAAGATGGAGTTTTGCGTTATTCAATTTCATTCTGCTATCTTATGCCGATCTGATTCGTTAAAACTAAATAATTGCATTATCGCAGAAGGAAGCCTTGCTGGTATAATCTTTGAGATCACATCACCGACAATAGAGGACAATATAATAACAAAGAATAATGTAGGCATAATGTGCGATAAATCGTCATCGCCGACAATTTCACATAACGCCATCACTTCTAATTTAAATGATGGAATAGAATGTAAAGGGTCGTCTTTTCCGACAATATCCTATAATGTTATAAGCAATAACAGGAGAAATGGTATATATTGTTATTCTGGTGCAACACCGACTATAAGTTTTAATAACATAACATTTAACGGAAGTTGGGCGGTAAGCGGGGGCGGTAAATTGTCGTCAAACTTCATAAAAGGAAATAGAGAGCAAGGCATAGATGCTGTTGATACGAGGGAATCTTTATCCAGTAGTCAGTATCAGGGCGTTGAAAATGTTGAGTCTGCACGATCATCACCAGTTGCAGAGGCAGGCGTTAGGAAAAAAGAAAGATGGTAAGCTAAATCAGTTATTATTTTTATTGATAGATAATTAAAAAAATTTTTGATTTCTTGCTAATATCTTGAAAAATTTCGTTAAATGGTATTTTTTTGATAGTTCTTCACAAAGGGTCTTAAAAACTGATTCACCCTCAGTTTTTTACACCTCGTAAAAATACACCCGACAATTCCAAGAGCTATATGAAACCAATAAATACTCATTGGATAAAGCAAAACGTCATTCCTGCGGAAGCAGGAATCCATTCCTTTGTTACAACTTCTCTGGATTCCCGCTTGCGCGGGAATGACAAATGTGAAGCATTTTAATTTTAACGAATATAAAAGAAAGTCTTTACAAAGATATGCTATTTTTTGTTTATTTTTCAAGAGTTTCTTACATATTTATCATTTAAACATATATCATTTTTATATCCTTTAAAAACTGAGGGTGAATCAGGTCTTAAAAAAACTTGATCCAGTTAATAATATGATCTATAATTGATATGAAAGATAATTTATATCAATTATAGTCAAGAGAGAAGTTTCCTCAAATGGCTATGACCTAAAATTATTATGTGTTACGGTTTTAGTAACAAACTGGGGAGGTTGAGCTATGAAAAGGTTTGTTTTGCTTTCAATGATTGCCCTATTGTCAATTTGTCTTATCGGTATGGCTTATTCCGCACCAAAACTGTATTCAAAAAACAATGTTTTGGCTGTTTTCCTTACCAACAATTCAACGACCAGCAGCGATATGACATTGATCGTCAAATGTGAAGGTGGCGGAACGACATATTTTGACGAAGGAGCAGAGATCAAATACTTTATCCCAAGTGCAAACGTGGCTAATTGGACTACGAAGGCATTTGATGACTCGTCATGGACGAAAGGAGTATCTGGTATAGGATATGCTGATGGCGATGATAATACAACAATCGCAGGTCCTCCTATGACATCTGTTTTTGTCCGCTATCATTTTGATGCTCCTAACGCCGCTAGCGTAAAGACCATAACTTTATGGTTTGACTACGATGACGCGTTCATCGCTTGGCTTAATGATGTTGAAGTTGCCCGTTCTGACAATATAAAGGCGGTTGCTGTCGGCAAAATCCCAAATTGGGACGAAGGACTTGGAATAACAGATCACGAATCAACAGATACACCAGCAGGCAAGCCTAATGCTACACGATGGACAAAAGCTGTGGGAACTGCTGGCGGTCAAATTATGAAATTTGATGTAGATGTTGAACTTGGCGATACTGTCTCATCTGTTAGCCCAAGAGCAAAGATCACATCAACTTGGGGAGAGATCAAATCAGTTAGATAACATTAATTTTGAGTTAAATTTTAATAATAGCAAATATATGAGGGCGGTTATTATGGTATAATCGCCCTTCTATCTATATCTAACTGAGTTATTAAAAGGTGGGATTAAAAATGTCTAAACAAGTTTTACTCTATTTAACTATCACCTTTCTAATCTTATGTTTATCCTCTACGTTCTGCTTTTCTGCAAACCCATTATTATATCTCAAAGATAATGTCCTCGCTGTTGGAATTTACAATAATGCTCTCACAAGTAGTGATATGACTTTAATTGTTCGTTTGGATGTTGGAGGGAAACGATAATTGATGAAGGCTATGAGATCGCATATACAATTCCAAATAAAGATATAAAAGATTGGAATACAGTAAAATTTGACGCATCTGACTGGAAGATAGGCGTATCTGGTATAGGATATGCCGACGGTGATGATAACACAACAGTTCCTTCTGGTATCGCATGTGTCTATGTCCGTTATTATTTTGATGTTCCGAATGCTAAGGATGTCCGAGAGATGACCGTTTGGGTTGACTATGACGATGCCTATATTCTATGGCTCAATGATGTAGAAATTGGGCGATCTGATAACGTAAAGAACGTTGAACCAAAAGGTGTCCCAAAGTGGAATCAAGTATTGGGAATTAGCGATCACGAATCAACAGATACTCCTGCTGGCAAGCCAAACGCTACACGATGGACTAAAGCGGTTGGACCCGCTGGCGGACAAATTATGAAACATACGGTAGAATATGACTTTGGCGGGGAACAACAGAAAAACGTAGGTGCAAAGCCAACAGGTGCTGGCGGACAAAGTGCTTCTGGTGCTCCGTTATTTCTCAGGAATAACGTCCTCGCAGCTGTAAATTTTAATGATGCAGCATCAAGTTCAGATATGACGCTTATACTACGTTTGACAGGAGATGGCACTATCTACGTTGATGAAGGAAGTCCTGTAAAATATATTCATGACCCTGATAATGCTGACGTTCCAGATACTTGGATACAGACGAAATTTGATGATAAATCTTGGAAAAGCGGTATATCTGGTGTTGGATTTTCAGATAACGATGACAACACAACAACTCCCGCGAGTTTAATCTCTATATATACTCGCTATAAATTTGACGCGCCTAATGCCAATAAGATTAAGGAATTGGTGCTTTTAGCGGACTATGACGACGCCTATATCGCATGGCTCAACGGTGTCAGAATCGCCTCTGCGGGCATAGGGGCTATCTCTGGCGATCCGCCTGCGTGGGACGCATCAAAAGTTGCAAGCACGGTAACTAACCACGAAGCATCTGACTTACCAGCGGGCAAGCCTAATGCAGCAAGATGGAATAGCGGAACCGTTGTCAAAACCGTTGTTGATTTCAGATATGCAGGAAGTGATGCGTTACCCGTAGAGCCGAAAGGAAAACTTGCTAACACTTGGGGCAGGATTAAGAATCAGTGATCAGTAATCAGTGATCAGTAATCAGTGGTTTTGAATGTGGTTAATTTTTACTGATCACTGATTAATTTTTTGAAAGGAAAAGATTATGAAGGTTCTGATAACAGGGGCAAGTGGAAGACTTGCAGGATACGTTATTCGCGAGTTGATGGATAGACACGAACTTGTGCTTTCATCAAGACGGAAACCAGCAGAGGAATTCTCAAAATTTAAATGGATACAAGGTGATCTGACCAATTTTGACGATTGTAAACGTATGGTAGAAGGTGTTTCTGCTATTCAGCATCTTGGCGCTCAACCTTGGCCTGTTGATCATCCAAGAGACAGGGCAAGGGCAAATGAAATGGGAATACCATTTGACGCTACCTTTAAAACTAATATGCTTGGAACTTATTATCTTATGCAATCAGCAGTCGCAGAAGGAGTAAAAGTCGTTGTGATGGCTGGGAGTAACTGTGCTTTGGGACATGGTTTCCGAATTAGCAATACACCATTCCCAATCCATTATCTACCAATAGACGAAAATCATCCAACTTATCCAGAGGATTCATACAGTTATTCTAAACGCGCTGGCGAAGAATTGTTGGCAAGTTATACACGTGCTTTTGGTATCAGAACATATATCACACGTCCAGCAGGTATCACACCAGAAGAACGTCGGATAAATATGGCGAAAAATGCGACAAAAGCAAGCGGTTGGACTGACTGGATGTGGTGTTGGGTAGGAAGTGAAGACGTCGCCAGTGCGCATCGGTTGTTGATGGAAAATGCCGATAATTTGCCCCCACATGATATATTCTTTCTTAACGCCGATGATACAACTGCTTTGGAGCCATCAAGGGAATTAGTAGAGAGATTTAGACCTGATTTATTGCCTTTGTTTATCGCTGGATATATGAGCGGGCATCAATCGTTTCTTAGTAATGCTAAATTGAAACGTGCAGTCGGTTGGGAACATAAGACAAGTTGGAGGAAGTGATAATGGATAAGGTGCGTATAGGTGTCGTCGGAGCTGGTAGCATATCTGTCAGAGGGATATTGCCCCATCTTGCACAAGAGGATATAAAAGATAGAGTTATTATGACCGCTGTCTGTGACCCTGTCCCAGGACGAGCAAAAGCAGCATCAGAAAAATTTAATATTCCTTATGCTTATGAGGATTATGAGGAGCTTTTGGATTCGGGAAATGTTGATGCTGTAACTTTGGCTTCTCCGATCGGTTTACATTATGAGCAGGGAAAGATGGCTATTCAACGAGGAATTCATGTCCACTTTAATAAGACGATGACGACAACCGTAGATGAGGCAGATGAACTTATAGAGTTAGCCAAGCAGAAAAATGTCAAATTAGTCGCATGCCCCGGACAAATGCTAAGACCGCTTTATCAAGAGATGAAACGTTTAGTTTTAGATGGTGCTTTGGGAACTTTGACTTGGTCAGCAACTGGCGCTGCTTTTGGGCAATATCACGAAAGAGAATCTGTAAGACAAGGCGATGATGTGTTGACTAACATCAATCCAGCATGGTATTTTCGCCGACCAGGTGGAGGTCCTCTTTATGATATGACTGTCTACGGACTACACGCATTAACAGGCATTTTAGGACCTGCCAAACGCGTAACCGCATTCTCAGGGATAAGAATACATGAGCGCGAGTTCAGAGGAGAGAAACTTCCGACTGATATGGACGATAATACGTTTATGGTATTAGATTTTGGCGACTCATTATTCGCTTTTGTCTATGGTTCTGCATCAGGAGCTTTACCAGATACTTGGAGTCCGATTATCTTTGGAACTAAGGGTGTTATAAGCGGAAAAAATCTTAATGGCAAGCCGATAGACTATCCGGGGCGAGAGATAGCAGAAAAAGAAGGCGAGCTTGCCCTGCTTCCACATGTAATAGGTCCACATCGCAAGATTCAAGAAGCACATGTATTTGAGGATATAATGCAGATGGTAGATTGGATACTTTATGACAAACCTACCATCGTTACAGCAGAACATGCCCGTCATGTCATTGAAATATTTGACTGTGCTTATCGTTCTGCACAAACAGGACAAGCCCAAGTTTTAAGGACGACGTTTAAATATCCTTAATTATTATTTCATAACATCTTTTTCTACATCAGCAAGATAGACTTTCTCACCACCGAGCCTTGCTGAGCGATGGACTGCTGCTTCAAACAATAACTCGTTCCATGCAGCTTCGCCATCTGCGGGGAAAGGTTCATTCGCTATCATCGCCTTTATAACTGCATCAGCCATCCTCGCGAATGATTCGCCATATTCCTGTCTTCCTTCTTCCACTACCCAACGTTCTTCAAGCTCAGCGCTATATGATTTATGTCTTCGGTAAGAGCCTTCAAGCCCTTTTGCTTCTGCATAGCATTTGTCGCCGACGATCATAATGCAGATCGGTCCGTCGTCCCAGCCCCATGAATCAGCGCCAGTGAGTTCGCCATCTACGCCGTTTGCCCATTTCATATGGATTAGACGATGCCATCCACCCGGCTTGTTTGGATCGCCGAGGACGCTTACCCATTCAGGCAATCCCATTGTCCATAATATCTGATCTATAATGTGCGACCAGCAGGCAAAATGCGCTCTTGCACGGACAAATTGAATCTGACCGAGTTTCCCGCTAACCGCATCATCATGAAGCATTTTGAAGTGACGGAAGAACCTATAATTATAGTCAATGCCGAACTTGACGCCTGACTTACGCCATTCCTTTATAGCAGGAGCAGCTATTTCCGCATCACTTTCTTTTACTCGGTGTTGTCCTTCAAGCCCACACAACGGCTTTTCTGTGAATACGTTTCTACCAGCAGCGATTATCTGTCTTAACGGCGGAATACGTCTTGTCTCATTTGTTATTAAAAGCACTAATTCCGCATCACAATTGGCTAAAAGCTCATCTATTGATGGGTATCCCGGGACTTTGAATTCTTCTTTTGCCTTAGCAAGCAAATCAGGAACCATATCGCAAACTGCGACGACTTGTGCATCTGGATGATTATTGAAGTTCCTACCGTGCATTATGCCCATACCTGCACCGCTTACAAGCGCACATTTAACCATGATCTATCTCCTTTTTTCCTTTGTTATTATTAAAATCAGCTTTTCCAGTGATATTGAAACGCCCAAAATTTAACATAATTAATGATCATTGTCAATAACGATCCTTCTAACTTTCATGCTTTTTCCTTAATTGTTCAAACCATTGGTGCATTTCTTGCTCTCTTTGCTTTAATTCAGGAGGAACTTCTGTTGAGACCGCCAATTTTGCGGTTGCTCCTCCGTCAACGGTGATGTTTATGCCAGTTACAAATCTTGATTCGTCAGATGCAAGATATACTGCACAATATCCGATGTCCTCAGGCGTCCCAGCGATAGGCAAAGGTTGTGCATGTTTCTGTCGCTCATAAGGAAGATCGCCAAATTTTTGTTTATATTCCTCTACATATTCTTTGCCAAATCTTTTGGCGATCATCTCTTCTGGTTCACGGACAAAGATTGATCCGGGCGATATTGAGTTAATTCTTATCATATAAGGGGCAAGCTCAACAGCTAAGGCTCTTGTCCCTGCGACAATACCGCCTTTGCTTGCAGCGTAAACTGACCCTCTATTCCACGAGTTCCAAGCATGGACAGATGCTATGTTGATTATAGACCCTCCGCCAATCTTTTTCATCTCAGGGACAGCATAATGTATTCCCATAAATAAACCTTTTAGGTTTGTTGCCATCAGTCTATCATAACCTTCTTCCATTTTCTCGTCTTCAATAGCGTATCCAAACCAACCGATGCCAGCGTTGTTGACAAGGACATCTAATTTGCCATATTTTTCTACGGTGAAGTCAACCATCTTTTTAACATCGCTTGATTGTGAGACATCGGTTACAATGGAAGAAGCAATGCCTCCCATAGATTCTATTTCTTTGAGCGTTCTATCCAATTGCTCAACTGTCCGAGATGCGATGACAACTTTTGCTCCCTCTTTTGCAAAGACCTTTGCTATTCCTCTGCCAATGCCACGTCCTCCGCCTGTGACTATCGCCACTTTACCTTCTAACCTCATATTTTCATAACTCCATTTTTTAGAAAAGCCCAAATTTTAATAGGTAGGCAACTTTGAAAAAGAAAATCCTTTCTGTTTTCATTCCTACCTCTTTATCATCTGTATAGACCAAAAAGAGATTGCTTTCGGGTTGAAATTCCCAAGAATATATTGCAAAGATATATCTTTTTCCTTCCCTTGTCAGTTCAATTTTGCTACCGATGGACATTTGCTGGTTGAATTGATAGCTGACGCCAAAACGTCTATTAAGCATAAGTGGATCGCCTTTTCTATCTAATCTGTCCATACCTGCTTCTAATCTTAGTTGTTGAAATGGTTTGATATTAATTCCCAATCCGTTAAAAAGCGTCTTTTTTCCTTCCTGTTTTCCGATCATAGTTGGACACATTATAGAGACCCATTTTGGCGGGAAAAATCCTGTAAAAAAGAAGACAGTCCTATCGGTATATATTATATTCGGATCAAAATCATCAGTCCTTTGATACCATTCTGGACCTACTGACATAAAGAAGTGGTAAATATCCGCTCTAATCTCAATACGTCTGCTTTCATTAGTCTTTATTCCGTCATGATTTTCAAGCCTTTCGTAACTCGCTTCTCCTTCCACCATCTTAAATATTTTCGCATCTCGCCTATATTCGTATCCAATAGACGCATTACCACCTCTGCGATCTGTGCGTGGAATATAGCCAGACTCAACTTCAAAGTTTCTTCCTATGTCACCGCCTCCGATCTCAAAGGATAATGACCTTGTGCGCCGTTTTAAGCTGAAAATAAATGCGTCATCATCTTTGTTTGGAAACCAACTTTTTGTATATTGAGCGATAAATCTTCCATCTAATGGCAGTGGTATATTAAAGTCAACACCGCCTACACGGTTATAACCTTCCTCTTTTTGTTTATTGATCGCCATTACTCCAACACTGGCATTTGAGCCAATATCGGTTTGAGTTCGGAAGACAAGATAATTATTATCGGTTTCATCTTTGGTAGTATCATCGCCTTCTTTTACGTCATTTGATTGGCAATCAACAAGGGCAAAATTAAAACCTCCTAATTTCCCGACCGCTTTAGCGCCAAACATTAGATCGTTTATCCCTACACGACGTGTATAGAACAATTCCATCGGCATTTGAAATAATTCCATGCCCTCTTGGAAGAATGGTCTTTTTTCAGTCAATCTTTCCTCAACATCTTTCAAATTGATCCTTTCCGGATCAGCTTCTATCTGTCCGAAATCAGGGTTTATTGTGAAATCAGCAGTTATCGTTGATGACGGGTATCTAATGTCAACGCCAATATCAGGTTTTGTCTCGTATTCTGGAGCGATCTTTGGTTTAATGGTGGCATAGGGCTTGAATTCTACTTTTTTGCTGGTATCAATATCTTTTAGAGACAGCCCGTCAAGATGACCGAATTTTGAGACAGCTAATTGTCTATCGCCAACGTCTGCCCATGTATCCTGTTCATCAAATTGCATATTTCCACGCCAGAAATTGATGCCCCACACGCCGTCACAATTTTTATTAAATCTAAGCTCTGAAAAACAGATAGCCATTTCTGCTATCCAAGAATTGCTATTCTTTGATGTTTTGGCTTCCCATGCACAGTCCCAAGCTTTTGAAGGGTCATCCATCGGACCGCCTCCTCCGCCTATACTTCCTTCATTTGCAACTCTTCGGTCGGATTGCGTCCCTATGCAATTGACTGCAAAACCATAACAATTTCTGTGATCATGATATGTATCAAGGAAAACCTCTACATAATCATCATGGAAAAATCCAGAATCACGCTTTGTTTGAGAGGCAAAGACTTTGTTAGGATCGTCTTTAAAACATTCAACACCGACGTATAATTTTTTCTCATCATAGACGATATAGACTTTTGTATCCTCTTTCGGCTTCTCACCATAGGTAGGTCTAACCTGAATAAAACCTTGTGTCACGCCTGCTTTTTTCCAACATTCGTCGTCCAACTTGCCATCTATTTCCGGTGATAGGCTTTTGTCTATCTTAACTGCATGAATAACCTTTTCATCTGCTTTGGAGATAGGAACAATAATTAATAATAGGGACAGAATACATAAAAAACACCTGATAACAAATAGCATATATCATCCTCCT
>Ga0315298_1008406_pt1 | contig 13182 bp, 19 predicted proteins | sample WHS_1_MG_FD_203077 | JGI IMG/M metagenome (GOLD analysis project Ga0315298, IMG submission 203077) | Extremophilic microbial mat communities from Washburn Hot Springs, YNP, Wyoming, USA - WHS_1_MG | ecosystem: Environmental > Aquatic > Thermal springs > Hot (42-90C) | place: USA: Wyoming...
AACTATCCCCCTGGCCCTTCTCCTGCGTCCCCGACCGTCCGCTCCCCAAACCTTCAGCCCAACTAAATATCGCCTCGGCCAGTTTCCCTAGCCCGTAGTGGATAGTTGCCCAGATGATTAGCAGCACTAGGCATATTTCGAGCATTTTCAACTACTCCTCAATGTTCAGCGTTATGGGCTTCACCCAGCCTTCTTCGGTCGCTTCTCCGTCATATATCGTGTATGTCAGCGTGCGGGTCATTTTCTTGGTGTAATACTCGTTTGCTCCCCCTTTTGCTGCTATACCGCGCATGCTTGGGAACATATCAAATGTAAATGCATTTTCGCCTGTCTCAATAGCGTTCTTTGGTATGCCTTTTCTTGTCCACCTACCGTGCCAGAAGTACGTTTTAGGAGCTAGTATCTCGCAATCTTCTGCTGTGTCTTCCAGCTTCAGTTTGCCAAGGGCGTGAGGGTCTATTTCATCTACTAAGTTGTGTAATCCATCCTCATTTGTGAATAGACTATCTGTATCGCAGTAGTAGACGTTGTGTTTTCCAGCTTTTCTGATGAGGTTCCAAAGGTGTATGCGTACTACTGCGGTTACGTGCGCCGCGATTGCCACTACGCTATCGTTACTTTCTCCTGCCTCTTCCTCAATGAAAAGCTGATTTCCATAGCGGTACACGTTGCCTTGCTTTTTCCCGTTTGCGTCTAGCAGTATTGTGTCACTGTCGATAACGTCATCTATGGGGTCAACTTCTTTGAAGGACGTAGCGCGTTGGCCGAATTTACCGTATAAACCATTCAGCATTAATTTCGTCATCATGTAAAAGGGCCAGTTTTGTTCGCGTTTGTATCTGTCTTTCATCTGATAGAAGTAGTCGACGTATTCAGAGAAAATTATTGCTCGTTCGTAGATGGATGCCTCTTTCACGTTTATTATGTGGCAGTTGTCAAAAGCGTATTGTAACTCTGGCGTTGACAGAACCGTGGTGAATCTTCCAACTGGGTATGTGTTGTGTCCCTTGTACTTCACGGGAAAAACCGGCTCTTGCGTTTCTACTGTGACCCTTGCGATTGCGCACTTTGTCTCAAGCATTGATTGTAGTTCTTGGGTTGTGATGCGTCGTGTATGGAACAGTAATTTTATGGGCATGTATGTTGTCTTCATGGCGGCTGGGTACGCGCTATTGATATCTAGCTTTATAACGCGTTTTCCAGCCAGGCTGCCGCGGTAAAACACGCTTGTTCGCCCGCCACGATACGCTTCTCGCTCCAGAGCTAGTGCGTTTTCGTCATTGTGCACCAGTATGCGGTGCTTCATGAATCTATGCTTAAACGCGTTGAACGCTTGGCCTGGCAGTGTTGGGCTCCAGTTTCCAAGATCGTGTTCATCTATGAAGCGGAACCATTGCTGCCACGATACATACATTATTTCAACGTCACGCCTGCAATACGGTATGACGACATTCTCCTCCGCGCTTAGTGGGTTCACGTCCATTTTTGCTAGTCCTATTGCATCCCCTAGTGCCCGCAATGAACACTTGAACCAATTCATGTTGTCTAGGATTACTAGGGCTTGGTGCGGCTTTTGCGCTCTTATTATTGTCGTTGTGCCTTTGTTGTATATACGCGTAAGTTTGTAACCGCGCTGTTGTAGTTGTTCAGCAAAATTAAGCACTTGCATATCATAATTTATATTGTGTGAGGTAATATACAGTGTGCACTTTCGGGTGTGCTTTTTGGCCACCCAATCCCAAAATGTGTTTGTGTCTCTGAAGAACAACCATTGCTCAGTGTCCCGTCTGCCCTTACCTCTCCTTTGCCAGTAAAGAGCCCAGCCAAACCATAGCCTATGGGCGGTTTTGTTTGGGCTTACTTGTTCTTGTTTTGTCTCTACATCAACGAATATGACAGTAAGGGGCTTATCTCGCCCGCGGTTTTCGCGCAGGTAGTGCGGCCTTCTCGCCTTTACCATGAGGCACCTCGTCGATGGAACGCGCTAACAAAATCTATCTTTGCCACTTCAAGCTGCCACATGTCGCCATACTCGGAAGCTAGCTCCCACGCTGCCCATTCTGCGTCCTTCCTGGTTAGCGGTGTGTCCGAACGCACTAGCATGGTGCGCGTTTCGCTAGTGCCTTCCTCAGGGTTGTAAAAGGTTATTTCGTATTTGTATGCGTATCGATTGATATACTCGCTCTCTGTCTCTCTGTACCAAGAGCGCGGTATCAAATGCGCAGGGTCTAGTCTCTGGATTACTTCCAGGTACGGGAACGCATACTTGTATTCTTTCCACACGTCGCGCACTATTGAACGCGTGACATACAGCCCGTTGTCTCTAAGCCAGGCGTAGAACTTATCCGCACTCGTTATTCCAGCCTCTCTTACTGCCGCTTCAAGCCATTGCTCCGCTATTTGCCACATCAATGCGCGCATATAAGCCCCTTATTGTCTCACTTTTTCCCAATCATCTGGAATTCGACCATAGGCTTGCTCGAAAACGTGCTCAAGAACTTTGACTATCTCGCTAATTGCGCAGGCGCATGACACAAAATAACCCGCGTAGCCACTGGGGTGTTCGTCGAATATCTCTGATAGTTCTGCGCATTGACGAAAGGCTTCTAGTAGGTGAAAGCGTGCACTTGCTATCTTTCTCTGGTACTTGCTGATTGTTGAGCGGGACATTTTCTCGCCTCCTTTAAGTAATGATGAAAATAAGTGCGCCAGGAGTCTTTTGGTTCATCCTGTGCTATCTAATCGGATTACCCCATCTGACTCCTGGCGCAACGGACCAGGAAGGGCATAACGCTATGCTACATCAAATTATATCATAGTATCGTCCGGGCCGCACTATCCTGCCCTGGATGGGCAGTAGGTTTTTCTCTTTTATGTGAGCCAATTTTCGCGACAGCACTACTCCGCTTGTAAACGTCCGGCCCCTTTGCCCAGTTTCCTGGAACATGAAGTGTACTACCCACGCTTCGCCAAACTGCGTTTTTGTCTTTTCGAGGGCGTACACAATTATTTCCTTGTCGACAAGGCTGCTTATTGGATACGCCGGTGCGGAGTTCGATAATTCAGGTATATCTGAAATTCTCCTCACCTCTTCCATTTTCGTCTCCAAGTGTCAAAGTAATGTAGCCTTCATGATTGTGTCGCGTAGTTGTAGAAGTGTTTCTTGTGTGGCGCTAAGGTGCTCTAGTGCTTTGTCTATCTGCTTCACTATGTCGCGTCCCTCCCTGGTCACTTGTTCCTTCCTAGCTTCCTGTTGCGGCTGTGGCGTTGGCTGCTTTGTTGTCTGCATATGACCAATACGTTCGGACAGTTTAGTTACATCAAACGTTTGCCAATCCGCGGAAGCGTAGTCCAGAGTGAATACAAAGCACCCTTCAACCCGCGGATCGGCATCACACAATTGCCTATACTGTATTAACTGGCTTAAGTACTCCTCTTCGCTAATCTTCCCCAACCACCCATGTTCTTTGTTTCCCGGGCGATTTATAGCGTCATTGTATCCGCACTCAGTTATCATTATTCTGACATCTGCGTGTAAAAACTGAAATCGTCCGGCCCACCAGGGCGAGCAGCCAAGCACACCGTCTGGCCCCCAGTACTCGTGCAGTCCCAGGTAGTGACGGGTTTTCAGCATTTCTAGCACTTCACGCCACGGCTCCCACCATGGCGCGCCAACATTACCCTTGCCTGGCGGTTGCCCCACTCCGAAGTTTCCGGTGCAAACACGCATGTTCTGGTCTTCCAGGTATTGCAGCAATGAGCGATAAAACGCAACGAGCCAAGCAATATCCTGCTCGTTGGTCAAATCGCCGGGCTCATTCAGTACTTCCCACACATCCACATGCGGATTTGCGGGATGTGTCTTTAGTAAATCGATTGTCCAACGTGCCGCAGCTTTGGGGTTCGATCTTGGTAGTCCGTGGTCGAGCATGAACAAACGCGCTATAATCTTGCGGTTATATTTCTCGCGCAATTCTCTCGTCAACGCTGGGTCGGGATCAACCAGCTTTATCCACTTGCTGTTCCAGGCTAATGCCTTCTCGATGTTTAAGCCGTGGAAATTAATCCAATGAGGCGCCAGCTCTGCCATATTGCCTCCTTTGATTCATGTGAATAAACAAGATTAGGGGGAGCATGTGCTTAGCCACACGTCCCCCCTCCTCACGGCTAGAACCAAGGCTCACTCAACACATAAAATACGCTTGCTCGAGGGTTGCGTTGCTGGGCAGTAATTACGGCAGACTTTTCGCGTTCCGTTAGGTGCGAGTAGTTCATGTTGCTTGCGTATTTCACAATTCCGCGTTTGCGTAAACGCCCCAGCGAACGCATGATGAACTTTTCGCCGCTCTTGTACCGTGCGCAACTTATCGCGATTGCATAAGAGTTGGAGGCACCTCCGTTCGCACGGAGGTATTCGATAATTGCCCTCTGTGTCCTACCCAGGCGCGCCATGTTAGCTACTCCTCGTTCGCCTGAAGGTAAGGTATCCAAGCGATGACAAAGTTTATCACCTCTTCATCAGTTAACGCCGGCATAAACCAACCAAAGGGGTAAACTTTCATATCATACAAACCGCTTTCACTTGCTGGGGTCACGTAGAGGATAACGCTATCATTGATATAGAAGTACTCGTCCCCGTCCGCAGTAACTTCGTGTTTCAGTGTGTACCGCTTGCAGTTGGAACCCTGCAGAATCCAAGTTGTCTGTGCCATGTTGCCCTCCCCGGTCCTAGGAGTTTATCCGACTCAAGTATAACGCACCATGACACGTTTGTCAAGTGGCGGTACATTAAGCTTTTGGACACTAGGGGCCCGGGTCGGCGCCGTAGTCCGCACGCCACTCCAGGGAGTAGTAGAAGTTGAGAATCTGCAGGTAGTCTAGGCCTTGCTCCGCGAGCAGCTTGGCGCCCCATTGGCACAAGCCCTGGCCATGCCCCGTCCGTGGACGGCCAAGGGAGCGACAAGGGCAATCATCGCGCTTATTCAGCCATTTTCCCCATGTGTTATCGGTTGACCCTCCGCATAGCGCACTATAATATGTTGGTCTTACTTGCCCTGTTTCTTTGTCTACGCCAACGATTCCGACAGTCACCGCAACAGCATGAGAGGTAGATGCGAACCTTATGCTCTTCCATGCCTGACAGTGCGGCGTCGCGCATAAATCGTATCCATCTTTCGCATGTCTGTTGCGCATCGCAATAGCGTACGTGCGCGCCGCCACTGCCTGTGCTTTCAGAGCCTCCTCCGGCCATGATGCCGGCATTTCCGCTGGAATTACTCCGCATAAGTAGTCCTCTATGTCCATTATCATTGTATATCCAGCGTTCAATCGTACCGTGATGAGGATATTTCTCGCCATTGTCGTGCCGCCTCTATCACTCTTTTCATTTTATCAACGCGTTGGCGTAGTGCTTGTGCCTTTCGTTCCTGCTCCAGTTTCAGTAGTTCTTTTATCACTTCCGGCATATTCTCCTGTTTCTTCCTCTGCGCTACCAGTTATCTCCTCCTGCAAGCGTGTATACTGCTCGTAGCTTTTTAGCAACTTCTCCATCTGCTTCTTCACGTCATACGGCTTCATACCTCATCACCTAACACTGTATGTTCTGACCATCATATCGATATCAGCTGCTTTGTATCCACGCAACTGCAGCCGTGTTCTATACTCATCAACGCTTATTACCCCTGCTTTTAGGGCCTTGTTCAACGCATCGATTGGCGGTTCCGGTTGCGCTACTGCGACTATCAGATTTATATGCTCTTGTGAGTAGCCGGCAGCTTTTAGTCGCTCACGTAGCTGTGTTTCGGTTATATCACCTTGCTTGAACGCCGCACTCAGCTGCGCTATCGTTTCCCGCGGTTTGGCCATTTCGACCAGCACGTCTATATCGTCAGCCTGATAGCCCATATCAGCAAGCCGTGCGCGATAGTAATCTTCGGTTATTATTCCTTGCTTGAATGCTGCTCTATACACACTTTCGCTCAGCAACTTTGGCTTTTCCGCTATTTCTTCCGCCCGCTCATGTTTCACCATTTGCACGAGTAGCTCTATGTCCTTGTCGCAATATCCTAAATCTACGAGGCAACGTTTGTATTCATCCTCATTTATTAGCCCCAGCTTCCATGCCGTGCGATACTGGCTTTCGCTCAATCGTCTATCTCGTATTAATCTAGCGTTTGACCAATTTTCAAGTAGACGATTTTGCTGCGCCGCGGGTATGGCTAATTTTCCAAGTAGCTCAACTGCTTTGCTGTCATCAATAGCACCAGATAGATACGATTTTTCAATCAACTGTATGGTCGCATTCAAATCGTCATACTCAATTTGCATATCCAGTGCGGCAATTGTGTAGTTAGCTTCCTGTTCCGTTATTCCTGCACGCGTCATGTAATCTTTCGCCGTGGCTGCGTCAATCGCGCGGTCTCTGTACAGCTTGCGCACTGTGCTCTCTATCTCTCTGCGATAATCTGCAGTTATATCTGGATATAGGTCAACCATACGTTGTGTTTCTACCAATTGCAGTATTATCGCTATTTCTTCATCACTCTTATGTAGTGTGCGCAGCCAACCGCGCGCCTCCGATTGTGTTATCACCCCTTTCCGGTACAGTTTCTGAACCTCTCTAGCTATAGCATCATTGTACTGGTCTACGATGAAATCCGGGTCTGGTGCTTCGTACTTCTCCGTGAAGCGCGTCAGTAACTCGGCGTTAGTATCGTCATACCCTAGTGCTTTATACGCTTTCTTTACCTCCTCTCTGCTTAGCACTCCAAGTCTGTACATTCTTCGCACATCAACGCGATTTAATGGTTGATAAAGTGCGCGCATAATGCGATTGCGCCAGCCAGCTGGATAATCAGCCAGCCTGAGCAATTCTTCAAATTCATTAGGTGTTATCGCACCTCGGTAGACTAATTCCCTTCCTAGCGTTACGCTTGGCAATTCCCAGTGTGCACGCCAGTAATACTTTGACCATTGCTGCTCGTATCCCTGCTTTTGCATCCATTCTGCGAAGAAGGGAGGAAAATCAGCATCATAGCCCCATTTTTGTGCAACATCATCACGAAATGCTTCACGCACTGCAAAACGCACTAGATCGCTTGGTCCCGGAATTGGCCGCATTATTTGTCGCAGGATGTTAATGTCATTATCAGTGTAACTCAACTGACGTAGCTTCTTTGTCAGCTCAGTATCGCCAAATGCTCCACGATAGTAAGCTTGGAACACCTCAACTGTGTCGAGAAGGCGGTCCTCATTGCGCAGTATAACATTTAGCGCGTCTGTTGTTACACCAAGCCTTTCGGCCGCATCATTCAATGCCTGTGGCGATATGTTCCCACGCCGATATGCCTTTACCCACTCATCTATTGTCCCTATATCCGTCGACGCTGCCATTATTGCGTTTATGTACGTATCTTTGTATCCAAGCCTCTTTAACGCGTCTGCGAGTACTGTTCCATCTATTACTTTCAGTCGCCACGCTCTGATTAGATATCCAACATCGGGAATTTCGGGACGGTATTCCTTGTTTAGCTCATTTATCATTCCTTTTACAAATACACTTTCGTGACCCTCACCCCACGCTTTAACGACAACTCCGACCAATAACAATGATGTGATGAAGCTTACAACTGGTGATGCGCTATCCAACGCTTGGATTACCTGTTTCGCCCAGGAGGGAACGTTTGGGTTAGCTAGTAATGAGTTTTTAGCGTTTTGTGCAGCAGCTAGGCTATGTGGCTTATTCAAGCCCGATAGCTTCATAAATCCAGCTACTACTATGTTTGCAAGCAGCACGCATATGCGCATGAATAAATTTGTGAACGCAGTTTGCAGCGTATGCGCTACGGCTCCGCCTAAATTATTCGGATAATCAGCACGACTAGGCAGTGGAACGTCTACTGTTATGCCATCACCTAAGTCGACAATTGGCATTATCCGTAGACTCCCTCCCAGTAATACCTAATTACCTTCTCTACTTCGTTGCGGAAACTCCAATAGTTGCGCTCAAGATACTGACGTATACCGTTTTGTATTGCGTTCAGAACCACATTTGCTGTGTCGAATATCAGATTGTAGACGTTATAATACCAATTCCAACATACGTCGGATATCATAGCCAGCTTTGTCTTCATCAATGACGGATTGTATGTGAACAAATCACCAACCAGTTGCACTATGTTGTTATACTTGTTGCGTACAATATCGGATATCTGGTTATACCACGTGACGCATACTTCGTGAACTATCTCAATCCATGATTTTGCAAATCCTGCGGGTACGCTTACCAACCATAATATTTTGTCTTTAATCATCTGGTAGCTGTTCTTTATCAAATCAACAGCACGGTTGTAGTTTGTGATAAGTAGGTCCGTAACGATTGCGTACCAGGTTTGCACAAATCCTGCGGGTGCACCAAGAATACCAGTTATCAACGACAATATGCTGTTATACCACTCCTCAACAACCTGCCTAAGCTTGCTCCAGATTGTTCTCGTTATGTGCTCAATGCGTCCAATGACGGTTTCACCTGTTCCGGCTATTACGCTCCACCAATCGATGAATATCTTCAATACCTGCTGGTATGACGATACAACAAGCCATACAAGCCTGTATACAACGTGCCTTATGCCATTTTCATCATGTCTCCACAGTGCTTGGATGTACCAGAATGCATCCTGCCAGAATGTATCTATGACCAAATCAACCTGATGCCATACGCCACTGAGCAGCTTTTCAAACCTATCCCATATTGCCTTGAACCAATTCCATAGTTCAGGCCAGGATGATGGCATTGCCATAATTTACTCTCCTTTTCTACTCATACAGAGCCATGTGCGCGTCGATTAACTCCTTCAGCTTGGCTTTTACCTTTGCCGGTTCCTTGTATTCCTGCATTGTCGCGTGCACCTCGAGTATCGTTCCATCATCCAACCTGAACCCCAACCTGCGACCGCTCTGCGCTATCCCGCGCTCGTCCATGAACACTGCGGGTTCATCATACACCAAACGATACTTTATATTATTCTGTGCTGCCATACCTCACCCCCTGTCTTTATCACGAATATTTTCAATTTCACGCACTAGCACACTCGCGCTTTTCTGCGTGTACGTCCCAAACCAATATCCGATTATCACCAATAACACATTTTGGAATATCTCCGGTATAGTCTGACCACGAATAACTAGAACAATGAACGCTAATGTGAGAGACACCGTTATGAACGCTTGAGCAATGATACTTTCACGAAGCAACTGCCAAAACACTAATTATTCCTCCTTGTGACAAAATGACACTGAGTTTACACACATTGCGCTCGTATCGTCTGACCACGCTCCATGCCCAAAGAATATCCCACAGTCATTATAACTCGTACCCCCATCATCCATAGCCTCGTATGAAGAAACATCAAATACTTCATTAGCCACGTATACACGCACATATCTATTTGTACTAGGGTCACCCACCACTTTAAGAGGATACAAAAACGCGGGCTCACTACGTATGGTTACGCCTGTCGCTATTGCAACCCAATCAGCTGGGTATCTTCGTATATACACAGTGCCCGTGCTGGAATTGTAACGCAAGTGGAACCTTCTATAACGCCCATTTTTAGTGTAACGTACCCATACCCCACCATCAAGCGGCAAACCCGAATCAACAATATCCACTTCACCTGATATTGCCCCCTGCAGAGAAGCAGCAAAATAACGATAGAAGTAATGATAACTACTACCAGATATACTCTTCAACAGTAACAAAGTAGCACTGCCAAAAAGATACTGCTCAAAATACAAGTAGCGAGCTAAGCCAGATCCTACGCCATAGTATGTCATCATCTGTTGTATTTGATCTGCCGTCGCCTGAAACACAAGCATACCAGACGGAATCAAACGGTTATAATACGCTAACCTATTTATAGTGTCGCTCACTACATCGATAATACCATTACGTGTTTCTTGCGCAGTACTGATGATAGCATCACGCAATTGTGAAGAGGTTGTTTCAATTGTTGTCTGTATGTTAGATGCAGCCGCGGTTACCGCAGCTCCGATATCGCTCGTTGTACCCGTGATATGGTCACGTATTTCATCAATACGCTCATTGATGCGATACGCTAACTCATCAACATCATCCCCTGTTGTATATCGTATTAGCGGCCTTTTCCTGCTCCAATCGGCCGTACCACGCACCATGCTATTTACGCCTCCTCAATTGCGAAATACTCGTGCCAGTAAGCACACACATTCACATACATAATCACACCCGACGCTGGCATCTGATACTTAAGTCTAAGTGTCGTTCCATTTGTCAAATACACGCATCCTGTCCAATTACCACCAGTGTATCCAGCAATATTACGAAAATAAACAATTGTGCACTCACCATCAGTTCGGTAAAGTGATATATCCATGTTGCCGGGCGATGATGCTGTGTGTAACACACATATCGTGCGCACTTCTAGAACTCGATCAGTAGTAACACTTATTATGTTCACAGCATTCCAGCTCGTGTTCGCACTTGATTGAGCCCATTGAACAAAATATGGTGCACCAAGCCCACCAACCGGACCAGCAACTACCGCACCATATCTATCCATTTTCAGCGTATGCCAGTAGCCGTGAAGAGTAAACCCAACTGGATAGACAGGTGGTCCCGCAATTGTTCCCTTCAAACGCGCCATATTACCCCCATTTATTCCTCAAAAACTTCTGGCGGCATCAATCTAACAACCTCATCCGGCTCCTTCACATCAAACCAAAACTCTATTGTATGGTCATATACGTCATCCTCGTTATACGCTTCAATAACAACCTCGTGTGGCTCTACATCAAGCGCATAATTCACATCGAACTCAAATATCGCATCATCCCACGCCAGCCATCCCCCTACCAGCCACGGTATTATCTGCCAACCTCGATACCAAACCCTTATGTGTGTCAATCCAGCAGGGCCTGGTGGGAAACACACTTTCACCTTACGCAACGTCCCACAGGATAAAGCAACTCGTTGCGTTACCGCGTCCTCCTCGTACGTCAGTGCCGGGACAGTAACGCGCGCATAATACTGCATTTCTCACGCTCTAACTACATATCTTCAACATCAGCAATAACGTAAACTTCCAATACATCCTCAGTCGCAATCGATACGAACGTCACGTTTACATACGTATTTTCACTTACTGGGAATGGTGTGTCAACAATTATTGGTGTGCGCGCAGAAAGTGACGTCTGCCTTGCAACAAGTATATCACCCCAAGAGCTAATTATCCACACCTCCACGTAACCAGTATTTCCAGAAGTGTTCCTAGCAACAATGCGGTGTATTATCGCCTTCTGTTTATCCCTTGTCACGCGCACGTGTATCGGATGCGAAATAGCGCTTGGCGACGGTTCCCTAACCGTGTAGTACGCAACGGACATACATAACCCTCCAGTAACAAAATAAGCGGGGGCTACGTGTCATTACCCCCGCTTTTCATCTCACTTTACAGCGGCTGCTCTACTAGCACGCTTGCTACACCGCCCGCACCGCTCTGCTCTAGCTCCAATCTTATTGAACGCCATAGTGACGTATCAAACCACTCGTCGGGGCTATAAGGGTCACCAAAAGTTATCCTCACCGTTGATACTGGCAAATATCCTTGCACAGCTGCATCAATACGCCGTGCTGTCGTTGATGCGGTACCAGCTACATACACCGCTAGTGTTTGCTCGCCTATGCCAGTGTTTGTTGCCGTAACCACACCATCTGCAACAGCACACAGATACGCCACGCGTTCATCATACTTCAGCAAGAAATACGCTGTATCACCACTTGCTTTGAGCAACGTGTGGCGGTACGAAAACGGCGGATACGATATCTGCAAGCTACGCAGGAAATCGTCGGTGCCCTCGTCAAACGGCACAAACTTATTCTGGTCACAATTCAACCGTATCGTGGATATGTTCGACAACTGCCCAACTCCCGCCTCGTACGACCGCAAGTATAGCGACACATACGGAGCGTCCGTTGGCATATCGATATATTCCCACCCACTAGCTGCCGTTACAAACGAGTAGTGCCGTTTTACGCCAATTAGCTGTGATGCCCCCGCCGCTCCCTCCATAACGTCCGCAACTACCGTATACCGCAACGTGCCTGTTTCAAACCCGGTTGCACCAACTGAACGCACCGCTCCCAGATTCCACTCAATCCTTATCTGAGGATTTCTGAAGCGGCCGGGGTCAAATGCATAAGATGGGTCACCGACATATCGCCCAAACAGGATTGGAATAACACACGTCTGCGTTGCTCCGCTAACTTCCGTGATAGCTTGCGGAATAATGTACCCGGTGCGATATGCGCCGACCGCCCACGCCTCATACCCAGTTGCCGAGAAAAGCACCGTGCTGCCGTCTACAACGCTTATCTGCGTTATCGCATCAATTAGCGTGTTGTCGACATTGCTAGTCGAGCCGTTGTTAGCCTTAAACTCTATCCAGAGTGCCGTTATTGGATCTCGCACACGAATATCTGTTGTACACTCGCCACTATCTGCGAGCACCCGGTTGTCTTCAATATACGTCCGCCTGCGCAGCATGTTTCACCTCCAACTACTTTCTCTTGAATTGCGCCATGCCGCGCACCCAGGCCGTCATCCTGTTGATAGAATCTTCCAAAGTCAAGTCCGGCATACGCTCAACCTTGTTGAGCAGCTCGTTCTGATAGCTCAGCAGCTGCTGCGCAAACTGCACCTGCTTTTGGTATGCTTCATCTACACCCGATGCAATCCTATTCAGCCCCTTGCTAAGCGTTTTCTGCTTCCATTCCTCGAGAGATACACTCTTCAGCCTGCTGCTCCACTTGCCACTAGAAACAGCTTCCTGAAGCTTTTGCAGCATCTTTGTTTCCTTCTGCGCAGCCTTTAGCGTTGGAGCCTCAGATACGCGCTCAACACCTGCCCGAACATCTTCAATTGCACCCTTTAGACGACGCGCGTGCTTACTAGCGAATTCCTCCGGTGTAACACGAACTGGCATCTTCTACCTCCCAAGTCAAAATACGTGATCCAGCGCACCACCTACCAATATCCCCCACGTGTTCGCAACACACTCAGGATATTGCCCACAATGCGCTCCGATTATCTATACTACATAAACCATCAGTATGTGTCAAATTTAGCGATACTGTCCACTTACCTG